>Ga0207709_10002452_pt1 | contig 11648 bp, 10 predicted proteins | sample KBSM34metaG_FD_184397 | JGI IMG/M metagenome (GOLD analysis project Ga0207709, IMG submission 184397) | Miscanthus rhizosphere microbial communities from Kellogg Biological Station, Michigan, USA - KBS M3-4 metaG (SPAdes) (version 2) | ecosystem: Host-associated > Plants > Roots > Rhizosphere >...
TGCGCTGCTGGATCGCACGCTTGAGCGGACGCGCACCGAACACCGGGTCGAAGCCGACCTTGGCAATTTCGGCCAGCGCCGCAGGCGACACCTGCAGGCCCAGGTCCATCTTCGCCAGGCGCGCCTGCAGCACCTTGAGCTGGATCGCGGCGATCGATTCGATGTTCTTCGCGTCGAGCGCGTGGAACACGACGGTCTCGTCGATGCGGTTCAGGAACTCGGGGCGGAAGTAGTTCTTCAGCTCGTCCCACACCGCTTCCTTGATCTCCTCGCTCGGCTGGCCCACCATCGCCTGGATGATCGGCGAGCCGATGTTGCTGGTCATCACGATCACGGTGTTCTTGAAGTCCACGGTGCGGCCCTGGCCGTCCGTGAGGCGACCGTCGTCGAGCACCTGCAGCAGTACGTTGAACACATCGGGGTGGGCCTTCTCGACCTCGTCGAGCAGCACCACGCTGTAGGGCTTGCGGCGCACGGCTTCCGTGAGGTAGCCGCCCTCTTCATAGCCCACGTAGCCCGGCGGCGCGCCGATGAGGCGGGCGACCGAATGCTTCTCCATGAACTCGCTCATGTCGATGCGGATCAGGTGGTCTTCGCTGTCGAACAGGAAGCCCGCGAGCGCCTTGCACAGCTCGGTCTTGCCCACGCCCGTGGGGCCGAGGAACAGGAACGAACCCGTGGGGCGGTTCGGGTCGGACAGGCCCGAGCGCGAGCGACGGATCGCATTGGCGACCGCACCGATGGCCTCGTCCTGGCCGACCACGCGCTCGTGCAGCTTGTCTTCCATGACGAGCAGCTTGTCGCGCTCTCCCTGCATGAGCTTGGCGACCGGGATGCCAGTGGCGCGCGCCACGACCTCGGCGATTTCTTCCGAACCGACCTGCGTGCGCAGCAGCGTGGGCGCGCTGGACTTGCCCTTGCTCGCCTCGCTCTCTTCGGCTTCCTTCAGGCGCTTTTCGAGCGCCGGCAGCTGGCCGTATTGCAGCTCGGCGACCTTGTTGAAGTCACCCTTGCGCTTCCACTCTTCGATCTGGAACTTGATCTTGTCGATGTCTTCGCGCACGTGCGCGCTGCCCTGGGCCTGGGCCTTCTCGGCCTGCCAGATCTCGTCGTAGTCGGCGATCTCTTTTTGCAGCTTGGTGATCTCGTCCTCGATGAGGCCGAAGCGCTTCTGCGAGGCTTCGTCCTTTTCGCGGCGCACGGCTTCGCGCTCGATCTGCAGTTGGATCAGGCGGCGGTCCAGGCGGTCCATGACCTCGGGCTTGGAGTCCATCTCGATCTTGATCTTGGCCGCGGCCTCGTCGATCAGGTCGATGGCCTTGTCGGGCAGGAAGCGGTCGGTGATGTAGCGGTCAGACAGCTCAGCCGCGGCCACGATGGCCGGGTCGGTGATCTGCACGCCGTGGTGCACTTCGTACTTTTCCTGCAGGCCGCGCAGGATGGCGATGGTGGCCTCGACGCTGGGCTCGCCCACGATGATCTTCTGGAAGCGGCGCTCCAGCGCGGCGTCCTTCTCGATGTACTTGCGGTATTCGTCGAGCGTGGTGGCACCCACGCAGTGCAGCTCGCCGCGGGCGAGCGCGGGCTTGAGCATGTTGCCCGCGTCCATCGCGCCTTCGGCCTTGCCGGCACCGACCATGGTGTGCAGCTCGTCGATGAAGACGATGGTCTGGCCTTCGTCCTTCGCGAGTTCGTTGAGCACGGTCTTCAGGCGTTCTTCGAATTCACCGCGGAACTTGGCACCAGCCAGCAGCGCGGCCATGTCGAGCGACAGCACGCGTTTGCCCTTGAGCGACTCGGGCACTTCGCCCGCGACGATGCGCTGGGCCAGGCCTTCGACGATGGCGGTCTTGCCCACGCCGGGTTCGCCGATGAGCACGGGGTTGTTCTTGGTGCGGCGTTGCAGCACCTGGATGGCGCGACGGATTTCCTCGTCGCGGCCGATGACCGGGTCGAGCTTGCCCAGGCGGGCGCGCTCGGTGAGGTCCAGGCAGTATTTCTTGAGGGCTTCGCGCTGGCCTTCGGCGTCGGCGCTGTTCACGCCCTGCCCGCCGCGCACGGCCTCGATGGCGGCCTCGAGCGACTTGCGGCTCAGGCCGTTGTCCTTGGCGATCTTGCCGATGTCGGCCTTGCTGTCGGCCACGGCGAGCAGAAAGAGTTCGCCCGCAATGAACTGGTCATTGCGCTTGATGGCTTCCTTCTCGGTCGCCTGCAGCAGCTTGCCCAGCTCGGGGCCGACCTGCACGATGTCGTGGCCCTGCACCTGGGGCAGTTTCTTGATGGCGCCTTCGGCGGCCTGCAGCAGCCCGGGCACGTTGACGCCGGCACGCTCCAGCAGGGCGCGCGGGCCGTCGTCCTGGCGCAGCATCGCGACCAGCAGGTGCGCCGGTTCGATGTAGGCGTTGTCGCTGCCAAGGGCGAGCGACTGGGCGTCGCTCAGTGCTTCCTGAAATTTGGTGGTGAGTTTGTCTTGTCGCATGGTGGTATTCCTGCATCCAAAATAGGGCTGTTCGGGCACGATTCAAGGTTGCGAATCGGATTTGCACCCTGGGCACGGGTATTGCACCGGGCCCCGCACCGTCCTGCCGTAGGCATTTCTCTCTTTCTTCGAATGGAGTCGATCATGGTTTTTTCAATGCAGCGCGTCCAACCGATGCGCCGCGCGTTCAGCGTGGGTCTCTTGGCTGCGGCCATGGGCATAGCCGGCCTGGCGCAGGCCCAGAGCGGCACGCCGGTGCGCCTCCTGGTGGGCTTTCCCGCCGGTGCGGGCACCGACGCCATTGCCCGCACCCTGGGCGAAAAGCTCAAGGACGTGCTGGGCGTGCCCGTGGTGGTCGAGAACCGTGCGGGCGCGGGCGGCCAGATCGCGGCGCAGGCGCTGAAGGCCGCGCCGGCCGACGGCCACACGCTGTTCCTGTCGCATGACCACTCCATCTCCATCCTGCCGCAGGTGGTGAAGAACCCGGGCTTCAACCCCGCGACCGACTTCGTGCCCGTGGCCGGCTTTGCCACCTTCGCCAACGTGCTGGCGGTGTCGGGCGGCACGCCGGCCAAGAGCATCGACGAGTACGTGAAGTGGATCCGCACGCAAAAGGGCGGCAAGGAAACCATCGGCGTGCCGGCACCCGCGTCGATCCCCGAGTTCCTGGTGAAGATGATCTCGGACAAGTACAAGATCGACGTGCAGCCCGCGCCCTACCGCGGCAGCGCGCCCATGACGGCCGACATGCTGGGCAACCAGATCACGGCGGGCATCGCCTCGGTGCCCGACTTCATCGAGAACCACCGCGCGGGCAAGGTGCGCATCGTGGCCTCGATCGGCGCCAAGCGCCAGGCGCTGCTGCCGAACGTGCCGACCTTCACCGAGCTGGGCTTTGCGAACCTGGAAGACCTGCCCTACTACGGCATCTTCGCGCCGGTGGGCACGCCGCAAGCCGTCATCGACAGGTACGGCGACGCGCTGCAGAAGGTGCTGGCCATGCCCGACGTGAAGCAGAAGCTCACCACCATGGGCCTGACGGTCGGCTACGAGCCCCAGGGCCAGTTCGCGGGCCGCGTGCGCACCTACACGCAGACCTGGGAAAAGATCATCCAGGCGAGCGGCTTCAAGCCCTGAGCTGCGCGGCCTGAGACGGCCGTCACATGAGTGATCTTCGGCCCGGTGGGGTCCCTCTACGATGGGACCTCACCTTCCAACAACAAAGCCGGAGACACATCCCTCATGCGATTCACGACCCTCGCCGCCTCGCTGGCGGCCGCGCTGCTGCTCGGCGCCTGCGGCAGCACCGCGCCCATTTCTCCTGCCGAAGTCGGCGAATTGCGCCCGGGTTCGGGCTACCTCAAGGGCTACCTGCCCGCCGCCGAGCTGCCCGACAGCCTCGCCCTGCTGCCCGCGCCCCCGGCCGAGGGCTCGGCCGCGCTGGCGGCCGACGGCGCCACCTTCCGCGCGCTCACGGCCCTGCAGGGCGCGGCGCGCTGGCGGTGCAGGACGCCAATCTCAAGTTCCCGAAGGCCGCCGAGGTGTTCTCGTGCGCGTTGGGCATGCCCATTTCCGAGCAAGCCACGCCGAACCTGAACATGCTGCTGCGCCGCACGCTGGCCGATGCCGGCTCGGCCACCTACAAGGCCAAGAACACCTACAACCGCACGCGCCCCTTCGTGACCTTCAAGACCGGCAGCTGCACGCCCGCCGAAGAGGCCTCTCTGGCCAAGGACGGCTCCTACCCCTCGGGCCACTCGGCCGTGGGCTGGGCCTGGGCGCTGGTGCTGACCGAACTCGCGCCCGAACGCGCCGATGCGCTGCTGCAGCGCGGCCGGGCCTTCTCGCAGAGCCGCGCGATCTGCGGCGTGCACTGGCAGAGCGACATCGAGAACGGCCGGTTGGTCGGCGCGGCGACGGTGGCCAGGCTGCACACGAACCCGGTGTTCCAGGCGCAGATGGCAGGCGCCCGGTCGGAGATTGCGAAGGCACGCACGGCGGGCGCAGTGCCCGCTCAGGACTGCAGTGCAGAAGCCAAGGCGCTCGCCACCTCGGCGCTGATCGCACCGTAAGTCTCGAACGCCCCGCTCAGGTGGCGCTGTTCGAAGCAGCGATGCCCCAGCGTGCCAGCGCTTCGTCGTCGGTCACGCGGGCATCGACCCAGCGGGCGCCTTCGGGCGTCTGCTCCTTCTTCCAGAACGGGGCCTGCGTCTTCAGGTAGTCCATCAGGAACTCGCAGGCCTGGAAGCTCTGGCCGCGGTGGGCGGACACCACCGCCACCATCATGATCTGGTCCAGCGGCTGCAGCAGCCCCACGCGGTGGATGACGCGCGCGCCGAGGATGTCGAAGCGCTTGTGGGCCTCGTCGATCATGGCCTCGATGGCCTTCTCGGTCATGCCGGGGTAGTGCTCCAGCTCCATCGAGGCGATGGTGCTGCCGTCGTTGCGGTCGCGCACGGTGCCGATGAAGCTGCAGACGGCGCCGACGCGCGCGTCGGCCGCGCGCAGGGCGGCGATCTCGGCACCGGCGTCGAAGTCGGCCGTCTGGATGGAAACGCGAGGGAGCGAAGACATGCCCAAATTGTGGCACTGCCGCCCTACACTGCGCCGATGCCGGCTCCCACGTCGCAGCCCCCGACACCCGACGATGTCGAGATGCTGCGGCGCGTCGACCTTGCCGCGCGCACCCCGGCTGCCGGCTTGGCGGTGCTGGCCGTCCTGCTGGCGGGTTGCGCCCTCGTCTTCGTGGTGATCGGGCGGCTGCCCGGCGCCCCGGCGGGCCTGGCCCTGGCGATGAACGCGGCGGCGCTGATCACCTTGCTGCTGGGCGTGTGGCTGTTCACCCATCGGACGCGGATCGACCGGCGCCTGGCCCAGGCCACCCGCGAGGCCCTGGCGAAGAACAGCAAGTTCACCGTGGCCGGCACCGTGGACCACGTGGCCGCCCTGCCCGGCGGCGCGCTGCGCTACACGGTCGACGGCCAGTTCCACATCGACGTCGTGCCGGTGCTGGGCCTGGACGCACCTCGCAGCCACACCACGGGCCGGCCGCTGACGGCGGTGCGGCACCTGGCACAGGCGCCCGTCGAGATCGAATGCGTGGCGCGCGACAACGCCGTGCATCTGCTGCTGCGCACACGTTATCCGATGGCGCGCCAGGCTACGCGCACCGAGCGGCCGGCCACCTCGCGCGACCGTCGGCGCGCCGGGCGCTCGGACCGCCGCTTCATGGGCGTCGTGCTGGCGGGCGGCGCAGTCCTGGCGATCGGGACGGCGTGGGCCGACGGTTTTCGCCCGGGCTTCGGCCTGTTCATGGCGGGGTACGCGGCCGCCATCTGTGCGCTGGTGTTCGCGGTCGGCGTGCTGCCGCAGCTGCTGCGCGCACGCCGGTTCACGCACCTGTACACGGTGAGCGGGCCGGTCACCGAAATCCTCACGGCCCAGGTGCCGCAGGGCAAGCACACGGCCGAGGTGCGCTGGTTCCGGGTCGACGGCCAGCTGTTCGGCGCACTCGACCTCAAGACCGACGCGCAACTGGGCAACCAGGTCACGGTCGAGTTCCTGGGCAATGCCCGCGCCGCCGAGGGCGGCCGTGTCGTGAGCCTGCAACGCAGCGCCACCGCACCGCCGGCCTAGGCGCGACAATGCAGCCCATGCCTTCGCGCCGCACGCCCAACCTCTCGCCTTCGTTCGAAGGCCAGGCACGCGCGCGCCAGGGCAACAAAGCCAAAAAACCAAAGCTCGTCTGACCGGAGCCGAGGTTCCGTCGTCGGATGAGCGACGGAACCTGCCAAGGCTTTGGCCCCTCTTGGGTTGCGCGCGCATCGGACGGTGGTTCTTTCCATCGGTCGATTCCTGAAAGGAAGCCTGCGTGCCACATCAACAACCAACCGCCGACACCGCCACCGATTTCTCGGGCCTGTGGGTCGCCCTCGTCACCCCGTTCCGCGACGGCGCGGTCGATCACACCGCCCTGGCCGCGCTCGTGCGCCGGCTCGCCGATGACGGCGTGACCGGCTTCGTGCCCTGCGGCTCGACCGGCGAAGCCGCCGCGCTCGACGAGGCCGAACAGCTGGCCGTGCTCGATACCGTGCTGACCGCCGCGGGCGGCCTGCCGGTCGTGATGGGCGTATCGGGCTACCACCTGGGCAAGGCCACGGCCTGGGCCCGCAAGCTCTCGGAACGCCCGCTGGCGGGCCTGCTGGTGGCCGCGCCGCACTACATCCGCCCGTCGCAGGCCGGCGTGCTCGAGTGGTTCCATGCCATCGCCGATGCCAGCACGGTGCCCGTGCTGGTCTACGACATTCCCTACCGCACGGGCGTGACCATCGCGCGCGAGACGATGCTGGCGCTGGCCGAGCACCCGCGCATCCGCGGCATCAAGGACTGCGGCGGCGACATGGCCAAGACGCGCGCGGTGATCGCCGACGGCCGGCTGCAGGTGCTCACGGGTGAAGACCACCAGATCTTCGCGACCATGGCCGAGGGCGGCGTGGGCGCCATCGCGGCCAGCGGCCATGTGCAGACGAAGCGCCTCGTGCGGCTGGTGCGCCTGCTGGCCGAGAACCGGCTGGCCGAGGCGCGCGCCGAATGGCAGCCGCTGCAGCCGCTGCTGGAAATGCTGTTTGCCGAACCCAACCCGGGCCCGCTGAAGGCGCTGCTGGCGCATGCGGGCGAACTGCGGGACGAGCTGCGCTCGCCGATGACGCGCGCGTCGGACGGCCTGCGCGAGCGCCTCGTGGCGCTGGACGCGCAGCTCAGCCGCCCGTGACGGGCGGAAAGAACGCGACTTCGCAGTCGTCGCGCAGGGCGGCGGCTTCGTCGCTCATGGCCTGGTCGAGCGCCATGCGCACGGCCTTGCCGCGCGCGAGCGCGCTGGCGTAGGCGCCGCCGCGGGCGATGAGCTCGTCGCGCAGGGCGGCCAGCGTGCCGGCGGCCGTGTCGACGGTTTCACCGCTGCTGGACAGCGACTCGCGCACGGAGGCGAAATAGCGGATGCGGACCTTCATGGGGTGGTTCAGCCGAGCAGCGATGCGAGAGGAATGAAGTTCACGGTGTCGCCGGTCTTGATGATCCGGCCCGCCGGGTTGTCGACCAGGCCGTCGCCCCAGACCATCGAGGTGAGCACGCCCGAGCTCTGGTTCGCGAACAGGTCGAGCCCGCCCGCCGCGTTGCGCCGCACGCGCAGGAACTCGCGGCGCTTGTCGGCACGCGGCCAGTCGAAATCGGCGCGCAACGGCACGGCCGCGGGCGCCACGCGCGTGGCCCCCTGCAGCGCGAGCAGGAAGGGCCGCACCAGCATCAGGAAGGTCAGGAAGCTCGACACCGGGTTGCCGGGCAGCCCCGTGACGTGGCACACGCCCTGCCCGTTGCTCCGTGCGATCGAGCCGTAGGCGAAAGGCTTGCCGGGCTTCATCGACAGAGCCCAATGCTGCAGCTCGCCCAGCGATTGCAGCGCCGCGCGGATGTGGTCTTCTTCGCCGACCGAGACGCCGCCGGTGGTGATGATCAGGTCGCTCGCCTCGGCCGCCTCGCGCAGCGCGGCGATGGTGGCTTCGCGGTTGTCGGGCACGATGCCCAGGTCGTTCACTTCGCAGCCCAGGCGGTGCAGCAGCGCGCGCATGAAGAAGCGGTTCGAGTTGTAGATCGCGCCGGGCTTCATCGCGTCGGGCGCGACCTCGCCGGGCATCACCAGCTCGTCGCCGGTGGAGAGCATGGCCACGCGCGGCTTGCGCGCGACCTGCAGCTTGTCGAAGCCGACGCTGGCGGCCAGGCCGAGCGCGGCGGGCGTGAGGCGTTCGCCGCGCTGGAGCACCACGTCGCCCGAGGCCACGTCCTCGCCTGCGCGGCGCACCCACTGGCCGGCCACGGGCGCGATGGCGATGCGCACGGCCCCCAGGCCGCCCTCTTGCGGCGTGGCGGCCGTGTCTTCCTGCATGACGACCGCGTCGGCGCCTTCGGGAATCTGCGCCCCCGTGAAGATGCGCGCCGCCGTGCCGGCCGCGAGCGGCGTGCCGACGGTGCCAGCGGGAATGCGCTGCGTCACGGCCAGTTCGGTGCCGGGCGTGGCGCAATCGGCCGCTCGCACGGCGTAGCCGTCCATCGCGCTGTTGTCGCGCGGTGGCACCGTGAGGCTCGAGACGAGGTCCTGCGCCAGCACGCGCCCGTCGGCGTCGAAGGTGCCGACGCTTTCGGCCGGCAGCCGCGGCCGGGCCTTGGCGAGCAGCACCGCGATCGCTTCATCGAGCGGCATCAGCGGTGGGCGCGAGGACGAGGCGGCGAAGGGAACGGGAGAGGAATCAGCCATGGTGTCCGGGGTTGTAGTCGAAGCGCTCGCCGCTGTCGATCAACCATGTGGCAATGGCCTCGGCGTCGTTGAGGTCGAGCACCGGGCGCGCCGTGGCCTCGGGCAGGCAGGCCGGCACATCGGTGGCGATGGCGGTGACAAAGGGGTCGTCGATGTACAGCGCGGGGCGCGGCGCCTCGCCGTCGCCGCTCGGTCGCCAGACCTCGATCTTGAGCACGTCGCTGTGCCGGAAGCCCTCGACCAGTGCCCAGTCGACCGCCGGATGCAGCTCGGCGAGCAGCTGGTGCACCGTGAGCTCGACCGGCACCTCGAACTCGCGCATCAGCGCCAGCCGCTGGTCGGACGCGACGACGACCTCGAAGGCCCCGGCCTGCCGGTGGCGCCAGGTGTCCTTGCCGACGTGGTCGATGTCGAAGCGATGGTGCGCATGCTTGACCACCGACACGCGCAGCCCGCGCTGCTTGAGCACGGGAATCAGGCGCTCCACCAGCGTGGTCTTGCCAGCGCCGGAATACCCGGCGAAGCCGACGACCTTCATGCCGCGGGCGCCCCGGTCAGTCGCAGTGCTGGGCGATGTAGGCCTTGACGGCCTCGGCATCGGCCGGCAGCTGGACCACGCGCTTGGGCAAGGCTTCGATGCCTTCGAACTTCTTCGGGCGCGCGGGCTCCTCGCCCAGCGCCTCGACCACCGTGGCCGCGAACTTGATCGGCAGCGCGGTCTCGAGCACCACCATCGGCACGCCGGGCGTGAGCTGCTCTCGCGCGGCCTTGAGGCCGTCGGCGGTGTGCGGATCGATCAGCGTGGCGAAGCGCTTCTCGGTGTCGCGGATCATCGCGAGCCGGTCGGCGTGCGTGCTGCGGCCGCTGCGAAAGCCGAAGCGCTCGGCGGCTTGCTTGAACGCCGGGTCGGCGCTCAGGTCGAAGCTGCCCGTCAGGCCCAGGTCGTCCACGAACAGCTTGCGCAGGCGGTCTGCATCGCGGCCGACGAGGTCGAACACGAAGCGCTCGAAGTTGCTGGCCTTGCTGATGTCCATCGACGGGCTGGAGGTTTCGTGCGTGTCGACCGCCGCGCGCACGCGGTACACGCCGGTGCGGAAGAACTCGTCGAGCACGTCGTTCTCGTTGGTGGCGACCACCAGCGTCTGGATCGGCAGGCCCATCATGCGCGCCACGTGGCCCGCGCAGACGTTGCCGAAGTTGCCCGAAGGCACGGTGAAGCTCACCGGCTTGTCGTTGCTCGCCGTGGCCTGGAAGTAGCCCGCGAAGTAGTAGACGACCTGCGCCAGCAGGCGCGCCCAGTTGATCGAATTGACCGTGCCGATGCGGTACTTGCGCTTGAAGGCCAGGTCGTTCGACACCGCCTTGACGATGTCCTGGCAGTCGTCGAACACGCCGGTGATGGCGATGTTGTGGATGTTGGCGTCCTGCAGGCTGAACATCTGCGCCTGCTGGAACGGGCTCATGCGGCCGTCGGGCGAGGTCATGAACACGCGCACGCCCTTCTTGCCGCGCATGGCGTACTCGGCCGCGCTGCCGGTGTCGCCGCTGGTGGCGCCCAGGATGTTGAGCTCGGCGCCGCGGCGGGCCAGTTCGTACTCGAACAGGTTGCCCAGCAGTTGCATCGCCATGTCCTTGAAGGCCAGCGTGGGGCCGTTGGACAGGGCTTCGAGGTACACGCCATCTTCGAGCTCGCGCAGCGGCACGATCTCGTCGGTGCCGAACACTTCCGCCGTGTAGGTCTTCGCGCAGATCGCCTTCAGGTCGGCCGCAGGAATGTCGTCGATGTACAGCGAGAGGATTTCGAAGGCCAGCTCGGCGTAGGGCAGCGTGCGCCACTTGGCGAGCGTGGCGGTGTCGACCTGCGGGTACGTCTCGGGCAGGTACAGGCCGCCATCGGGCGCCAGGCCTTCGAGGAGGATTTCGCAGAAGCGCTTGCGGTCGGCGTGGCCGCGGGTGCTCAGGTAGTTCACTTCAACTCTTCCTTGCGGATGCGCACGATGGGCTCGAGCACGGTCGGCAGCGCCTGCAGCTCGGCCATGACGTCATTGACGGTGCCTTCGCGCGCGTCGTGCGTGAGGATGATGAGGTCGGTCTGCGTCGAGCCTTCGCCGCCCACTTCGTCGGCTTCGCGCTGCAGCACGGCGTCGATGCTGATGCCGGCGGTGGCCAGCAGGCCCGTCACCTTGGCGAGCACGCCGGCCTGGTCGGCCACGCGCAGGCGCAGGTAGTAGCTGGTGACGACTTCCGACATCGGCAGCACCTTCAGGTCGCTCATGGCGTCGGGGTGGAAGGCCAGGTGCGGCACGCGGTGTGCGGCGTCGGCGGTGTGCAGGCGGGTGATGTCGACGAGGTCGGCGATCACGGCGCTGGCGGTCGGCTCGCTGCCGGCGCCCTTGCCGTAGTACAGCGTGGTGCCCACGGCGTCGCCGTGCACGACCACGGCGTTCATCGCGCCTTCGACGTTCGCCAGCAGGCGCTTGGACGGCACGAGCGACGGGTGCACGCGCAGCTCGATGCCCTGGGCGGTGCGCTTGGTCACGCCCAGCAGCTTGATGCGGTAGCCGAGCTGCTCGGCGTACTTGATGTCCTGCGCGGCGAGCTTGGTGATGCCTTCGACGTGGGCCTTGTCGAACTGCACCGGAATGCCGAAAGCGATGGCGCTCATCAGTGTGACCTTGTGCGCGGCGTCGACGCCTTCGATGTCGAAGGTGGGGTCGGCTTCGGCGTAACCCAGGCGCTGGGCTTCCTTCAGCACGGTGGCGAAGTCCAGGCCCTTGTCGCGCATCTCGGACAGGATGAAGTTGGTCGTGCCGTTGATGATGCCGGCCAGCCACTGGATGCTGTTGGCCGTGAGGCCTTCGC
>Ga0207709_10002453_pt1 | contig 11635 bp, 5 predicted proteins | sample KBSM34metaG_FD_184397 | JGI IMG/M metagenome (GOLD analysis project Ga0207709, IMG submission 184397) | Miscanthus rhizosphere microbial communities from Kellogg Biological Station, Michigan, USA - KBS M3-4 metaG (SPAdes) (version 2) | ecosystem: Host-associated > Plants > Roots > Rhizosphere >...
TGCACAAGATCCGACCCTTTGGTTCATCGAGTTGGATGTGGAAAGCTACGCAGGTTTTTAGTTCATCAGGTAGGTAGGCGTCAAGGAAGTTTGGTGTCCGACATGCTTTAGCTTGTCGGGTTGCACGACAAACTGAAGTTTATCGGACATTTGCTTTGAAACTGCATCACTACCTTAGCCCATTACGGCTTTTTCAAACTCGTCGTCCAGTTCAACACGATCGTCATCGGCGCCCGCGCCGGTGCATCGAGGGGTGCGCTCATCAGAAAACGCTGGCCATCCGCAGTTGCTGCGTAACTGTACGCAAATCCTGTCTTCATGCTGCCCTGGAAAAGTTCATGCGGGATGCCGCTCTCAAACTTTCCTTCGGTCCTGAGATCCACGGCCATCAGCTTCTTGTCTTCCGTGGCGAAGAAGATTTCTTTTCCGTCCCCACGCCACAATGGCTGCAGCCCGCCGCCGGTTGAGATCTGCCATTTGTCCGACGAAAGTGGAAAACGTTGCACGTAGACTTCCATCCGCCCCGATTCGTCCGAAGTGTAAGCGATGAAATGTGCATTAGGTGAAAACTGACCAGATCCCTGGTTGAATGCGTTCGATTGCAAAAGCGGTTTGGCTTCATGATTGCCTGACATGTTCAATACCCAGACAGCGCCCTTCGACTGCGGCAACCAGTGCTCGACTAGTATGAATTGTCCATCACGAGACCAGCTCGTGGCGAATTTTGCCGCGGCTGATTTGAACAGCACTTGCTCGTCGCCAGCGCCACTCGCGAGTTTTTCGTAAAGATCGATCACTCCGGTGCCATTTCGGTTTGAACCGAACACGATACGAGTGCCATCCGGTGACCACAGCGGAGTTCCGTCGCCTTGCGGATCAAACGTAAGTCGCGACGTTGTACCGCGGGTAAGATCGTATAGCCAGACGTCGCTCTCGCGGCCGTCAGCATCGAGCAGACCGGCAGCAGCGCTATTACCATCGGGTGACAGTGTCACGTAATCGGCAGCGGTTGGTTCGCCGACGACTCCGAGTTTCTTTCCCGTTCGATCAAACCAGGTGAACTGTGAGGTAACTGCGCCCGTCTGATACGCGAGTGTTCCGTCATCAGAGACCGAGAAGTCAAACTCATGATTGTCGCCGACCACGGCTATGCCTTCGGCAACCGTCACCGGATCACCAGTGACTTTCAGTGATGAGGTATCGAAGGGAACTGCGACGAGCGCACCTTGATTCACATAAAGCAAATATCCAGGCTTCGCAAAAGCCACACGTGAGATGGCGCCAAACAGTATCTGGCTATCTTGTGACTCGAGTGAACCAACACGAATGTGATGATTCTCGGTAGTATCGGCATCGCCGAGGAATACAAAGTGGCGGCCATCCGGAAGAAACGAGGGCCAACGATGGGCCTCTTCCTTGGGCGAAACTTTTGTAGCCAGTTCGGATGCGCCGCCCTGTGACGAAACTCGATAGAGTCCTTCGGGCCCGCCAAAGACGATCACGCCGTCACGATTCCACGTGCCGCCGCTGTATTCGCTTACATCGCACAACACCTGTGGCCGACCACCTGACGCATCAATCTTGAGCAGCTTTCTATTTGCAAAATAACCAATCAGGCGACTGTCGGGTGACCAGAAGGGGGTGTTCGCCCCGTCCGTCCCTGCGAGAGGTTGCGCCGTGAGTGAATCAAGCGGGCGCACCCAGAGCACATGCTTGCCTTCAGTATTGGTTGCCACAAACGCTACGCGCTGTCCGTCGGGAGAAACAGTTACATTCGATGGAAGCGTGGAGTTGTCGGGTGTTGCGAGCGCAAGACGAACTGAAGGGCGCGTCGCCGGTTGCCGTGAAAAGTAAGCGACAGCGAATGCGACGACGAGGATGAAGAGTATCGAAGTAACACCAATCCAGATGAGTCGCTCACGCGTCCGGCTTCGCGGAACTGGCAGAGCGTTCAGATCAATTAACGTCTGTTGACTGGGATGACTCGTTACCCCTGACAACGATTCCAACGCAAATGCCACGTCACTCGCCGATTGAAAACGACGCTCCGGAGTTTTTTCCAAACAGTGCCACACCACGCGTTCAAGCGCAGGCGCGACGTTTGAATTGGTGCTAGTAAGTTCAGGCGGTTCTTCTTTCAGGATCGCATTGAGTGTTTCGATCGCTGAGTCGCCATGAAATGCGCGACGGCCTGAAAGCATTTCGTAGAGCACAGCGCCAAATGAAAAGATGTCGGAACGATGATCGACTGCCGCAGCTCTGACTTGCTCAGGCGACATGTAGCCGGCTGTTCCCATTACGGTTCCGGGATTTGTGTGAACTTTACGCGTAGCGATATCCGTTTGCGCCGCCTCTTCGCTGGTTTGCTGAGTCAATTTTGCTAAACCGAAATCGAGGATCTTTACGCGCTCATCGTTGGTGATAAAGAGATTGTCGGGTTTGATGTCGCGATGAACAATGCCTTTTTCGTGAGCTGCGGCTAGACCATGTGCAATCTGTATGGCGTAGTCGATTGCTTTACGCGTTGAAGGGCGACGATGTGACAGCAGGTCGCGAAAGCTCTCGCCTTCGAGCAATTCGGAAACAACGTACGGCGCGCCCTCATGCATACCCAAATCGAAAATGGCGAGGATGTTTGGATGACTGAGCGTTCCGGCGGCTTGTGCTTCCTGTTCGAAGCGTTGCAGCCGGTCGTGATTGTCGGCGAAGCTGACGGGTAAAACTTTGATCGCCACGTCGCGATTCAGTTTTTCATCGCGGGCACGATAGACCTCGCCCATGCCTCCTTCGCCAATCTTTGAGCGGATTTCATAGCGACCGACTTTGGTTCCAGGGGAGAAGGGCATTTGGGCCATTCTATCCGCGCGAGCGTAACCTGACTAGCTTTACTTCGTACCCACTCGCTACCGCGAGGTGGTACTGACTGTGTCCAAGTGCGACGTCCTGACTCCAGTGAAATCCGTGAACAATCCGCGTTAATCCGCGGCCCGGTTTTCCTGGAAATCTCTCACCAACTAAGGCAGAATGCGCGACATGAGACGAATAATCCAAGTCGCTACGATCGTCTTTGTTTTTGTTCTCTGGGCGCCGGTTGGCCGAGCGCGTTGGTCGTGCTGGTGTGTTAAACCGGAAGTTAGAGAAGCGTATGACCGGGCGAAAGTCGTATTTGTCGGAGAGGTGCTGGAGGTTATTCCGCCGCACAGTACTGACGGACCTGCAAAATTCGCAGACGCCGCTCACACGATTAGATTCAAAGTCGAAAGGGCGTGGAAGGGACACTTCTGGACACAGATAACTGTACTAGCCCAGATACAGATGGATAGTTGTTTCAGCCTTCGGACGCCGCCGCAAAAAGGGGAGAGGTATCTCGTTTATGCTGAACCTGTCTATCGTGCTGACTCATCTCGCACAGAGTTGATGATGCAATCCTGCACAAGAACTGCACTCCTCACGGAGATCTCACCCGCAAGCGGCTTTTTTTACCACAACCAGGCGCTCGATGACATCCGCGTGCTCAACAACGCCATGCTCATATCGGCCCCACGACGAAAACCGTTTTTCAATCTCGGGCGGCTGAATTGGCAGCCCTGACAACTGAGTTGGACCAATGCAACGGCGCATTCTTGTCCTCCTGTCATTAGTCCTCGTTTGCTGCACATCTTTCGGTCAGCAAAATATTAGTCGCGAAATCGCGGACTTCGCTTTCGAACTGACAATCTCTCCTGCCGATAAACGCGCCGAGTTGCTGGCGGCGCATCCCGAACGTCTCACCGTTCCATTACGCAGAGAACTGATTGGCCTCGGCAACGTGCGTTTCACAAGTTCTGAGTACGCAAAGGCTCTCGACATCTATCAGCTTGCCGAAAAAATCTCCGAACAGATTGGCGACAAGGAAGGCGTGGCGACGGCGCGATTAAACCTCGGCAGTGTTTATTTCTTCCAGGGCAAGTACGAACTCGCTCTCGATCACTACCGCAAAGGCGAAACGCTCTTTCTCAGTCTCAATAATCGTTTTGAAGCAGCGCGTTGCCACTACGGAATTGCGCTTACGTATCAGGCTCAGCAGAAACATGCCGGTGCATTGAAGACATTTGAAGAAGCGCTAAAGGAATTTCAGGCCGTCGACGATGAAAACGAGATTCTAAATACACTCGCAAGCATCGGCAGCCTGCAGTACCAGTTGGGAAATTATGAAGCTGCTGGTAAGACGTTTCTTGCCGTCGCAGGTTTTGGTGAGAACGGCGAGATTTTTTCACGTGTGGCAGAAGCGTTCTACATGCAACACGACTACGCGCAGGCACTGGTCTACTACCAGCGTGCGCTCGATCTCTTCACCGCTCACAACAGTCTTGCGGGAACGATCGGCGCGCTCAGCGGCGCCGGAAACTGTTACTTCTATCAGCGTAACTACGATCGTGCTTTGGAGCTGTACAACCGCAGCCTCGTTCTTGAACAAGAGGAAAATGATCCAACCGGCATCGCCACGCGTTTGCAGAATATAGGTCACGTACACCGGGCTCGGGGTGATTATGCGTCCGCACTCGATGCTTATTTCAAGAGTCTCTCCATTGCCGACCAACTGCCAGGGAAAGCGACTGCAGCGACGACGTTGGGTAGTATCGGGCTCATAAGAGCGATGCAGGGAGACAACGCTCAGGCGGTCGACTACTTCGGTCGCAGTCTCAAAGCTTTTGAAGTTAGCGGCGACGAAGTCGGTATGTCGCGCATGCTGAGCTACATCGGAAATGCACGCTACGCACAGAGCCAATACGATCTGGCGCTGGAGGCGTATGAAAAAGCGCGCCAGTTACACGAGAAACGATCCGATTATCTCAATCGCGCTCACGTGTTACTTGGAACCGGATCTGTTTACCGATCCCAACGAAAATACTCTTTGGGCATACAGAGCTTTCAGGATGCTCTCGCTGTCTATACATCTCTTGGACGAGGCAGATGCATTGAGTCGTCTTGCCGCGACATATCGCGAACAGGGCGACAATGTGCGAGCGCTTGAGTTCGCACAGAATGGAGCACGAACTGCGAAAGATGCCGCGGCCTTATCGATAGCGGTGTATGCGTTGACCGAGGTCGGCAAAGCGCAACGTGCTCTCGGTCGCAAGAACGAAGCGTTGAATGCATTTATCGAAGCGATGCAGGTGCAGCAATCGATTCGCCCGGAAACCGGACCAGACGGGTTGGAAGCCGAGCGAAGCGGTGTGATTCCGTTTCTGGGCGCGGTGGAAACGCTGATCGATCTCGACAGGCCCAGGGAGGCGCTCTTTCGTGCTGAAGAGGCGAAATCACAAACGTTGCGCGAGCTAATTCAACGCGGCAACTTCACCGTCACGAAAGGAATGACTGTCGCCCAACGACAGGAGGAGTTGACGCTATTAGGCGAGTTAATTTCTCTCAAGGTCCAAATATACGGGACTCAGGATTCCGCAAATGCGGGGCAGGCAAGCACGGCTTTGAGAAACCGGTTGCAGTCGGCGCGCACAGCGTATGAGGCGTTTCGTAAACGTCTCTACACGCGCCAGCCGCAGCTCGCGGTCAATCGCGGCGAATTCTCGGCGCTGAATCCACAGGACTTGCGCTCGTTGGTTGGCAATAACACTGCGATTGTTGAGTACGTTGTGACGGAAGATCAGGTGATCCTGTTTGCGATAACCGCGAGTGCCAGAGAATTGGAAGTGAAGGCTTATCCATTGAGCGCGTCGCCGGCTGAAATCACTCAGAAGATAGCAGGCATTCGGCAGTCCAACGATAACACTGTTGCCACGCGCGAGTTGTACGACCTCTTGTTGAAGCCTGCTGAAATTCAGATCGCACAAAAGACGAAACTCATAATCGTTCCGGATGGTGCATTGTGGGACGTCCCGTTCGACGCATTACAGCCGGCATCTGTCTCCTACGCGCCATCGCTTTCGGCGTTAAGGGAGATGCGAAGGCGACGATATCGCGCACAGCCATCGACACTCCTTGTCTTTGCCGATCCGACGTTGACGAAGGAAACATTAGAGCGTGTGCAGACTACATACACCGGTCTGCGCCTTGACGAGACTACTAAGACGAGCGAGATCCGAACGCTTCAATCCAGGTATGGCTCGACACAGGTTCGCTCATACACTGGAGTGCAGGCCAAAAAGGAGCGATTGAAAACGGAGGTGAGCACAGCCGGTACATTGCACTTCGCAACTCCGGCAATCTTGGACAACGCTGTCCCGATGTATTCTTTCCTCGCTCTTTCGCCGGATCCAGATCTTCACGATGACGGCTTGTTGAGACTGTCGGAAATTACAAATCTCAATTCAAAGGCGCGAATCGTTGTCTTGCCGTACGTCTTCAGCCCCAATTCGCAATCGGGTAATGCACTGATCGCGTTGAGCTGGTCGTGGTTCGTAGCGGGGACGCCCGCAGTAGTGCTGAATCGTTGGTCAGAAAACGACGCAGCGAATCCTGTTTCGGAACTGCTCCGGCTCAAAACAGGACCAGATCCAGAACAGTTCAGGCAGGCGTTGCTGAAGTTCAAAAAAATGCAAAAGCCCTCACAGTGGGCCGGATACATGTTTATCGGAAACTAGCTTTGCCTCAAAAATCAGGATCGGCAGTTGGACGAGGTCAGTACCGTAACGCGGTAGCGTCGGGTGAGTCTCGCACTACAACAATTCTTTGGTTAGTGAGGCACAGGTCGACCCGACGCGACCGCGTTGCGGTACTGACTCTCCTGGCTCGATGGATGTATCAGAAAGAAGACGACGAATGAGCCGCTGCTAGCGCGGACTGATTAGGGATTACTTTCCTTTTCCTTCTCGATGCTCTCCAAATCTTTCTGCCGTGTACGGCCGTTGCTGATGAACTCGTCATACTCAGCAGCTTTCGCTGCCTTGTTGTTTTCGCGAAGAAGCGTTTGATACTTCTCGAGGTTGTTGAGGTAGTCGTTGAGCTTCTTCGCATCCAGAAAGTTTGTCGAGAGGCGGATGGAGCCGAACACTTGAGTATATGTTGCCTCAGCGGCAGCTTTGTTCTGCTGCTTCAAATACAGATCGGCAACGTCGCCGGCGGCCTTGATGTACTCATACATGAAGTGTTGATAGTCAGGTGAACGGTACGCGACGGCGAAATCATTCCGATCACGTGTAAATGCCTCTAACTTTTTGATCTTGATCGCCTGAGCGTCCTTCTGTTGTTTCTGGTAGAGGTTTAGCAGGTCGTCGTAAACGTTCAGCTCCTCATCCCATGATAAACGCCCATTGATTGGCGCGAGAGCAGCAGTTGCTTCGTTCAAGAGCGTTTCCGCTTCGGCGGGCTTGTTCATATTCTCTGAATAAAGCAGGGCAAGCTTTCGTAACCCGAGGATGTATTGTGATAACGGATCTGTTGCGCCCGCCAGACTGCCCTTCAAGCTCTTACGATTCTGGATGAGCTGCTTGTAATACCCTTCGGCCTTAACATTATTTTTCAATTGTTCGCGATACAGGTCGCCGAGCTTTAGATAGCTGGTCGCGATCGAGTTGTTCTCCGATTTAATCGCCTCCCTGATCGAGAGCGATGCCTCGAATGCGTGCGCCGCTTCCTGATACCGCCCCAACACGATGTAACTGTCACCCATCACGTCGAGATCTTCGTCCAGAGTGATGACGGCGAGCTTCTTGAGATCCGCGATCAGCTCACGTTGGTTTCGCAGCTTGAGCACGATCTGCTGGATTCTTTCCGCGAGGTGAAACGCAGCTTCACTTGGGCCCTCATCTTTGAGGGCGTTATAGAGTTGACTTACCTCGTTGTAGTTATCAGCGAGGGCTCGAATGCTTTCCGGATCGCTCGTCGTATCAGTAATCTTTTCCTGAATATCGATGAGCTGATTGTAAGTGTGTAACGCCTCTTCATACCGGCCTCGTCCTCGATAGAACTCAGCGAGCTCTTTAAGAGCGTCGATTGTGCCGTCGCCCGGTTCCGGCTCAATCTTCTTGTAGACTTCAATCACATCCTTCAGACGCGCCTCGGCATCGTCGTACCTGCCGATGTCCATATAGAGCGAAACCAGGTTTTTCAGACTCACAACTGCGACGAGCGGGTTGTTGGATTTGAGATTCTCCTGATAGCTGGCGGCCTTTTTGTAATAGTCTTCCGCCTTAGTCAACTGTTGCTCAGGCGTCAAATTGATCGTAGTTGGAGTTGGGGTACTATCTGCCGCGGCAGTGCGAGACTTCGCATTGTCATGGTATGCGTGTGCGAGTCCATGGTAGGTTTCGAACAGAATCGTGGCGGGCTCATCTTTCAACACGTTTTCGAGGATTACGCGCCCGCTCTCGTAGTGTTCGATCGCTTTGTCGAACTCACGCAGCTTGTGGTAAGTGTCGCCGAGCCGCGACTGTGACCAGCCATAATCACGCTCAAATTGTCTCAACTGTTGCGGCGTAAAATTTTGTTCGTTTGCCTGGGACCGAAGTGTTTTGAGTTTCTCTTCAAGTTTTTCGAATGCATCCTGAGCTTGCGCGTATTGTTCGCGCCGGTAAGCTTCAAGACCGCTTCGAATCAACTCGCCACGCTCGAGTGCGGACGCTAGTCTCTGCGAGCTTTGTGTTGCGGCGGCGGTTGCGTCATTTGCTTTTTGCGTAGCGGCGTGTGCTGCCTGGAGATTTCTTTCTGCGATCGCTTTCTGTTCATTCGCGACTTTAGCGGACTGATCTGCTCTTGCCTTTAAGTCCTCGGCCGTTTTTTTCGCTTTCTCCGCCGAGAACTGACTTACCTGAGCGTTGACGGCCTCTGCTCGCGCTTCAAGTCTCAACTTTTCGGCTTCCCGAGCTAACACCAAAGCATTTTGTTGGTCCCGGTACGCTGCCTGTCGACTGTGGATCGCCGATGAACGTTGAGTCCACGCAAAACCAGCGGTCGCGAAAGCGAGCAACAAGATCACACACAGTGCGGCGATCAGCCAGCGCATGCGGCGCGCGGCACGAGCCTGCAGCGCGACGAACCGCTTTGTCTTTTCCAGTTCGCGTTTGTCGCGTTCGATCTCTTCATTGCGACGCTGTTCTTCGGCGGCGAGTTTTTTTTCACGCGCGATACGGCTCTGTTCGAGATACGTCATCGCCGTTTCGAACTCCGGATGATAACGTTCGCCCCAGGCCGCATTCGGATGCGACTTATCGCGCCAGTCGAGTACGAATGAGAGCGCGGGATCCTGCATCAGCCCTTCACTGCCTTCACGATGCAGCACCGCAGTCTCAGCCGTACGCCGGTAAATTCTCACTGACTGAGCTTCTTCATTGACCCAGTCTTTCAAGCGTTGCCAGTTACGGATCAAACTCTCGTGTGAAATGTCGATGACGGAATCGGCGTGAAGTTCAGTGCCGTCCGGCGGCATGAGAAACGATCTGCCGCCGCGACGGAAAGTATCGATCACAGCAATCACTTCGGGGACACTCGCGCCAGTGATCTTGCAAATCGTGTCGAGGCGTGTGGGACGGCGTAGTTCGCGATTGTCCGTACCTCGCTCACTCAATGCTTTGAAGAGTCGCTCTGCGATCTTGCGGCTCTTTTCGTCTGGCAACTCATTGTATGCCTCGTCGGCGTGCCGCGAGAGCGCGTCAGACATCGTCCCGATCGCTTCGTAGTGCTCGAGTCCAATCGGTTCTCCGTCGCGACGATGTGCTTGCCAGTGTTCCCACGTGCGCATCAATGCGTGCTGAAGAATCGGTAGCTGGTCAGGATTGTCACCGACGTCGTTCAGCAGGCGATTGATTAACGGTTCAGATATTTTTCCGCGTGTAACTCCCACTGGACCTGTGACCGCGAATCGCCGCTCATCGCGCGTCATTCGCGGAATCAGGTACTGCCCGTCGTTAATCGCTTCGGGTAATCCCTGGAACTGTGCGCAGTCGCCCAGGAAATCCGAACGCATTGTCAGCACGATGTAGATCGACAACTCGCGCTGTTGCGACGCTTCAAGCACCAGCTTCACGAATGCAGACGCGACGTCGACACTGCTGCCTTCATGTGCAGCACGGAAGCGAAACAACTCTTCAAACTGGTCCACCACCACCAAAAGTTTTTCATGTTCGCCGAGACGCGCCTGCCGCGCCACATTCAAAATACCGAGTGAACCACTTCTCAAGGTCGCCTCGATCACTGCTTCAGCTTCCGACTCCGGCAAGCCCGCGCCTGCTTCTGCCAGTACATCTTTTTTTACTAACTCCGCTGCGAGATTGCCCATCGGATCGCCGCCCGGTCTCATCACCGCGATGCGCCAGCCCGATCCGGCGCCTCTCATCATTCCGCCACGAAGAGCCGGCATTAGACCGGCGCGAATTAAGGAAGACTTGCCGCTGCCCGATGTCCCGACGACTGCGAGAAACCTGGTACGTTGCAGTCGAATCAGCAATTCGTCTGCTTGTCCTTCGCGACCGAAGAACAGCCGGTATTCGTCGGTCTCAAAAGGTCTAAGTCCGGGAAAGGGATTCTTAACGGGTTTGTTTGAAATCATTGTTGGCCTCCTTCAGCGGAGTGGACGGCCTTGACGAAATCCTGCAAATCGTTGGGATCGAACGACGTATAATTTCGAATGACATAAGGCACAAGGTGTGTAAGGAAATCTTCCTTCTGATCGCTTTGCGGCGCGCCCACATAGACCGCGCTGGCACTCCAGTCCTGCTCACGACCATAACCGTAAGCTTTCTCGAGGTCTTCCAGATTTTTGCGTACCCATGGCTCATCGCCGTTGCCGAAGTAGACGAGCGCCGCGTCGCACTCGCGCAGGTTCTTGTGGTGATAGTCCATGAGCGTGGCTGCAGTATCACCGTCCAGCCATGTGATGACTTCGAGATTCTGTTTGAAGAGATACTCTTTGATCGGTCGCACGAGACTCCGGTCGCGGTTTTCACAGATCAGGTAAACCTGTTTCAGTTTGGAGCGGCCGTTTTGTTTTGATGTTGCAACTACCGCGGGCGGATTCAGTTTCTCAACAATGCGCGTCTTCAGATCCTCGATACTAGTTTGCAGTAGCTCAGCACCGCCGCCGATGCGTGTTTGCACTGCGGTGATGAAGGCCTTTTGACGTTCGTCGGTGACTTCGAGTGCGGGCGTCATGAGTCCCTGCGGCATCCATAAGAGACGTGTGAACGAGGAGTCTTTCGCGGAACGTTGTGCAGCGACCTCTTCCTGAATCGCAAGTATCGAGCGCGGATCGTCTTCGGGCGCCGTACCGTAACGTTTGCCGATCAGGTGAACGGAAAGGATCGAGCGGCCGAGTGCCTTTTGTATCGCGGCTTCAGTTTCCTTCAACTCTTCCGTCGGCAACTTCTCTTCGGGTAGCACGCCGTAACCACGTTGTCGCAACTCATCGCGCACAACGTCACGCTCCTGCATTAAGTCAGAAGTTGTTTCAGCCAGATAGATAAACTTTTGTGGACCTTCCTTTGGCAGCTCCTTTGTAGTGTTGCGCTTGTCCGGATCTTTTACTACTGCGAGCAGCGTTGAGATGTCCCACGCGAGGCGTCGTAACACGGTCCAATATCTCGGATCCTTGGCTGGAACGACGTCGGGACTGAACTCGACCGGCATGTCGCCTTCCATTTCATAAAACGCGTGGCCGATGAGTTCGCGTAGTTGTGCGGGCTCTTTTTTAGCAAGATGAAAC
>Ga0207709_10002456_pt1 | contig 11633 bp, 10 predicted proteins | sample KBSM34metaG_FD_184397 | JGI IMG/M metagenome (GOLD analysis project Ga0207709, IMG submission 184397) | Miscanthus rhizosphere microbial communities from Kellogg Biological Station, Michigan, USA - KBS M3-4 metaG (SPAdes) (version 2) | ecosystem: Host-associated > Plants > Roots > Rhizosphere >...
CGGAAGGTGTTCCAGTCCGCCTTTCGCACGCTGGTGACAGTGAACTCGCGTTCCTGCTCGCCCACCGCAATGGTGATGCGGTCACCGGGGTACACGCCGTAGCGCTTGGCCCAGCCGATCTCCACGGATGCCTCGGCAGCGGTGCTGTCCGGCTTCCAGAACGTGCCGTTGACCAGCGTATTTGCCGGCGGGAACGTGCTGCGCCAGCTGAAGTTCAACGGCCGGTTCTCATCGTCGTCGTCGCGCTGGCCTTCGGCCTGTGCCGGTTGCCCCTCCTGCGCGGGCGAGCGGTCCACGCGCAGCGGCGGTTTGCCGTTGATTGCAATCAGGCGGCCGGTGGCCATCGGTTCGATGCTGGCATCATCCGCACCCAGGCCCTGCAGGGTGGCCAGCACGCTGTCGCGCTGCTCGGGCTGGATGTTGATCAGGAAATAATTGGGCGTGTCCGCAGGCAGGCGCTCGCGCCACTGCTGCAGCAGGCCGGGGCCGATCAACGCCAGCAACAGCAGGGCGCACAGCGACAGCGACAGCCCCACCAGCTGCATCACCGCCAGCATCCGGCGCCGGGTCAGTGCGGCCAGGCCCAGTCGCCAGTTGCCATGCAGGCGGTGCTGCAGGCCGCGCAGCAGCTGCAGCAGCACGAAGCCGAGCACGCCGGCCGCCACCGCCAGCGCGGCCAACCCGCCCAGCACCCACAGCGCCAGCTTGAGATCACCGGTGACCTGCACCGCCAGCAGCAGACTGGCGGCCAAGGCAGCCACGTAGGCCAGCAGCGAGGCCGGTGGCAGGGCGGCGAAGGAACGGTTGAGCACGCGCATCGGCGGCACCCCGCGCAGGCGCAGAAGCGGCGGCAGGCCGAAGCCGAACAGCAGCAACAGGCCGATGCCGGCGCCGGTCAGTGCAGGCATCGCTTCCGGCAGCGGCAGGCGTTGTGGCACCAGGCTGCCCAGCACCTGCACCAGGCCTTCCTGCGCAGCCATGCCGAGAGCGATGCCGAGTGCGCAGGCCGGAACCGCCAGCATCAGCAGCTGCAGTGCCAGGCCGAACAGGATGTCGCGCTGGCGCGCGCCCAGGCAGCGCAGGATCGCCACCTGGTCGATGCGGCGCAGGGCGAAGCGGTTCGCCGCCAGCGCCGTGGCAACACCGGCCAGCAATACCGCCAGCAGCGCGCTGAGGCCGAGGAAGCGCCCGGCCAGGTCGAACGCCTGGCGCACGCCACGCTGGGTGTCGTCCACGCTCAGCAGACGCAGGCCCTTGACCTGCGGCAGCAACCACTGGCGCAGCGCGGCAATCTGGTCGGCCGGCCCGGCGAACATCAGCCGGTAGTTGATGCGGCTGCCCGGACCGAGCAGGCCGGTGCCTTCCACATCGGCGCGGTTGACCAGCAGGGTGGGGGAAAGCGTAAGCAGGTCGCCGCCGGTATCCGGCTCGGCCTCGATGATGCCGGCGATGCGCAGCGTGCCAGCGCCGAATTCAAGATCGTCACCGGCCTTCAGTCCCAGCCCCTGGAGAAGGCGCGGGTCGGCATAGGCCTGGCCCTTGGCCGGCATGCCGGCGTTGTCGATCATGGCGCCCCCGGGCGTGGCCCGCACCCGCAGCGTGCCACGCAGCGGATAGCCCGCCTGCACCGCTTTGATGCTGGCCATCTGGCTGGCATCACCGTTGAACAGCACGCTGCCGAAGCTGGCGATACGGGTGTAGGGCAGTCCGCGCCGCTGCGCCTCGTCGGCGAGCGCCTGCGGCGGGTCATCGCGCCCGGCGATGCCGAGGTTGCCGCCAAGCATTTCCGCTGCGCTGCCGGTCAGTGCCAGGTTGACCCGGTTCACCAGCGTGCCCACCGCAGTCATCACCGCCACGCCCAGCACCAACGCGGCGAATACGGTCAGCAGATCGCCGGCCAGCGCCTCGCGACGCAGCGCGCGCCATGCATGCCGCAGCAGGTTCATGCGTCGGCCCCGTGCTCGACCGGCAGCAGGCGGCCGTTGTCGATGCGCTGGATGTACTGGCAGCGCTGCGCCAGGCGCAGGTCGTGGGTGACCAGCACAAGCGTCGTGCCGCTGCCGGCGTTGAGTTCGAACAGCAGGTCGCTGATGTGCTGGCCGGTAGCCTGGTCCAGCGAACCGGTGGGTTCATCGGCGAACAGGATGCGCGGGCGGGTGACGAAAGCCCGGGCCAGCGCCACGCGTTGCTGCTCGCCACCGGACAACTGGCGCGGGTAGTGGCGTGCGCGATGGCCCAGGCCGACCTGCGCCAGTACCTCCTCGACGCGTGCGCGGTCCTCGCGCCCGGCCAGCTCCAGCGGCAGCGCGACGTTCTCGGCGGCGGTCAGCGCCGGCAGCAGGTGGAAGCTCTGGAACACGAAGCCGATCTCGCGTGCGCGCAGCTGGGCGCGGGCTTCCTCGTCCAGCGCCGCCAGATCCTGGCCGGCCAGCGCGATGCTGCCGCGGCTGGGCAGGTCAAGGCCGGCCAGCAGGCCGAGCAGGGTGGTCTTGCCGGAACCGGACGCGCCGACGATGGCCACGCTGGTGCCTTCATGGACGGTCAGGGTGATGTTGTCCAGTATGTGGACTTCACCCTCCGGGCCCTGCACGGATTTGCCGACCTGGTCGACGGCGATGGCGACGGGCGCGCTGCGGGGGGACAGGCTGTCGATGAGGAGACTCCAATGTGCAAGACGGGATGGAGCCGGCGAGCCGGCGCGATGATGGTGCTGTTGCTGGGGTTCCTGCTGCTGTCTGGGCTGGCCTCTGCCAAAGGTCCGGCCAGCACGGTGCTGGTGCTCGGCGACAGCCTCAGTGCTGCCCACAATATCCCCGCCGACGCCGGCTGGGTCAGCCTGCTGCAGCAGCGGGTCAGGCAGCAGTCGAAAACACCGGCGCGCATCGTCAATGCCAGCATGAGCGGTGAGACCACCGCCGGCGCGCTGACCCGCCTGCCGGGCCTGCTGGCCAAGGAAAAACCCACCGTAGTGGTGATTGCCCTAGGCGGCAATGACGCACTGCGCGGGCTGACCCCGGCGCAGGTGCAGGGCAACCTGGAAAAGATGGTGCAGGCCAGCCAGAAGGCCGGTGCCAAGGTGTTGCTGCTCGGCATCGATGTGCCGCCCAACTATGGGGCGGGTTATCGCCAGCGGCTGGCGGCGGCCTACAAGGCACTGGCCACGCAGTACAAGGTACCGCTGCTGCCGTTCCTGCTGGAGGGCGTGGCACTGCAGCCGGGGCTGATGCAGGCTGATGGCCTGCACCCGACCGCGCAGGCGCAGCCGAAGGTGCTGGACAACGTCTGGCCATTGCTGCGGCCCCTGCTCTGAACTATTTACATCCCTCTTGACGGAACTTCACATCGCGTCCACCGTCGATCCGGCATGTTTCACAAAGCTGAAGTTAGAGGGAATCACATGCGTCAGACGAAGGAGACCTCCGGCTTGGTGCTGGTGGTCGAAGACAACCGCAACATCTCCGAGATGATCGGGGAATACCTGGAAGGTCGCGGCTTCGAAGTCGACTATGCACAGGACGGCCTGGATGGCTACCGCCTTGCGGCGGAGAACAGCTATGACGTCGTGGTGCTCGACTTGATGTTGCCGCGCCTGGATGGCATCGAAGTGTGCCGTCGCCTGCGCAACGATGCGCGCAAGTCCACCCCGGTGCTGATGCTCACGGCACGCGACACGCTGGATGACAAGCTCACCGGCCTCGGTTTCGGCGCCGATGACTATCTGACCAAGCCGTTCGCGATCCAGGAGCTGGAAGCACGCCTGCGCGCGCTGATCCGTCGCGAACGCCGCCAGGTCGGTTCGGAAGTGCTCAAGGTCGCCGACCTGGTGCTCGATCCGGTCAGCATGCGCGCCACCCGTGCCGGCACCGAGCTGCAGCTGTCGCCGATCGGCCTGCGCCTGCTGACCATCCTGATGCGCGAATCGCCGCGCGTGGTCACCCGCCAGGAGATCGAACGCGAGATCTGGGGCAACGGGCTGCCGGATTCGGACACCCTGCGCAGCCATCTGTACAACCTGCGCAAGATCATCGACAAGCCCTTCGACCGCCCGCTGCTGCACACCGTACAGAGCGCCGGTTACCGCATTGCCGATATCGCCCAGCCGATGGCCTGAGCAGGGCCATCGCCGGTGCAGCAGCAAGCCCGGCCGGGCAACGGCCACGCACCAGGGCAGGGCATGACCGGCAGGCAGTACCGCCGGTCAGCGCCCATGCACGACTACGGCGCGGTGCGCTGCCTATAATCGCAGCGCTCCGACCGGGACCCCGCAATGCCGCACGGCCTGCCGCGCAAGATCCGTATCGCTTTCATCCTGCAGGCAGTGCTGGCCAGCCTGGGCATCCTGCTCGGTGCCTGGCTGGTATCGCTGGTGATCAAGCACAGCCTGGTCGGCGCGGCCCTGCGCGAGGAAGCGGCGTACTTCTGGACCCTGCACGAGGCCTCGCCGGTGCAGCCGCCGCCCAACACCCAGAACATCCGCGGCTACCTGCTGGAAAGCGGGCAGTCGGCGTTGTCGTTGCCGGCCAACCTGCGCAATCTGGAGCCGGGCTTCCACGAACTGCGCAAGGATGACCAGCTGGTACTGGTCGATGTACGCCCGGCCGGTCGCCTGTACCTGGTGTTCCTGCGTTCGCGCGCGGAGATGCTGGCGTTCTGGTTCGGCATCGTGCCGGTGCTGCTGACCCTGCTGGCGGTTTATGGCGCCAGCTGGGTGACCTATCGCGCCTCCAAGCGGCTGGTGTCGCCGGTGAACTGGCTGGCGCGCCGCGTCTCGCGCTGGGACCCGGGCCATCCCGAGGCGGCCGACCTCGAGCCGAACAAGCTGCCGGCGGACATGCAGGGCGAGACCCGGCAGCTGGCTGCCGCACTGCATTCACTGGCCAACCGGGTCAGCGCGCACGTGGCCCGTGAGCGCAACTTCACCCGCGATGCCAGCCATGAGCTGCGCACACCGCTGACCGTGATCCGGGTGGCCAGCGACATGGCGCTGGGCGATGACAGCCTGGAGCCGCGCCTGCGCCGCAGCCTGCAGCGTATCCAGCGCGCCGGGCGTGACATGGAGGCGGTGATCGATGCGTTCCTGATCCTGGCCCGCGAGGCCGATGTCGAGCCGCAGATCGAGCTGTTCGACGTCAACGACATCGTCCGCTACGAGGTGGACAACGCCAACGAGCTGCTGGGTACTCGCTCGGTATCGGTGCACCTGCACAGCGATGGCCCGGTGCAGCTGCATGCGCCGCCGCGGGTGCTGCAGGTGGTGGTCAGCAACCTGGTGCGCAACGCCTGCAGCTACACCGATGAGGGGCGCATCGACGTGCATGTGCACAACGACCGCGTGGTGGTGCGCGATACCGGCATCGGCATGTCCGCCGAGGCGCTGTCGCGCGCGTTCGAGCCGTTCTACCGCGCCGAGCCGAGCCGTCCGCAGGGCACCGGCCTGGGCCTGTCGATCGTGCGCCGGCTGTGCGACCGCTTCGGCTGGAAGGTCAGCCTGGCCAGTGAGCCTGGCAAGGGCACCGAAGCCACGGTGATTTTCCGCTGAGGCGGTACCAGCTGCCTCGGTAGATGCCGACCTTGGTCGGCGCTTTCACTGGGATGCAGGTGGACGCATTCATGCCAACCAAGGTTGGCAACTACCGGAGCACGCGCATTGTCGCCGTAGATGCCGACCTTGGTCGGCGAACGCACGCCTCAGTCGCACTTCACCTTCGGCGCCAGCGCCTTGGTCCAGATCGCATAGCCGGCTGGGGTCATATGCAGCATGTCCTCGCGGAACAGCGCCGCGTCCGGCTGTCCATCGGCGCCGAGCATCGGCGTGTAGACGTCGGTGAAGCCGGTATTGGGCAGCCTGGCCAGGGCGACCTTGATCAGCGTGTTGGCTTCGTTGATCGCCGGCAGCAGGTGCGCACGCGACGGGCTCGGTTTGATCGACAGGTACTCCACCTTCGTCTTCGGCAGGTCGCGGTGCACGCGCTGCACGAAGGCGACCACATCGTCGCGCACCTGCACCGCGCTGCGGCCGCTGTTGAGGTCGTTGTCGCCGGCGTAGAAGAACACCTTGCATGGCGCATACGGCACTACGATCTGGCCGGCATACCAGGTGCTGTCGCGCACTTCCGAACCGCCGAAGCCACGGTTGAACACCGGCTGGCCGGGGAAGTCGGTGGCCAGGCTGTCCCACATGCGGATGGAGGAGCTGCCGATGAACTCGATGCCGCCGCGCGGCGGCGGGCTGGTCTGGTCGGCGCTGGCGAAGTGGGCCATGTCGCCGGCCCAGGCCACGTTGGAGACCTGCTCGGGCACGCGCGGCGGCTTGGTCGGGCTCAGCGCCTGGGCCAGGGGGGCGGCGGTCAGCAGGCCCAGCATCAGCAGGCAGGTACGGCGACGGGACATCAGGCGCTCCAGCAGGGAAGGGGACATCCATCATAGGAGCTGGGGCGGGCCCGGGCTTGCCCTTGGCAGGCCATTGGCCAAGCGCTGCCCGGGATGCGGCCGGCGGCCTTGTGGCAAAATGGCGGCCATCTGCCTATCCCTGTGCACCCATGATTCCCTGCCGTGCGTCTGAGCGGTCGCTGCGCCGCGCCCCTGTTGCTGGATGTCTCACCCGTGGCTGATCAGTTCGGCCACATGCCCCGCGGCCCGCGCCGCATCTTCCAGGCCGCCCGCTGGTCCTGGCAGGGCCTGCGCGCTGCCTGGCTGCACGAGTCCTCGTTCCGGCTGGAGGTCTACCTGCTGGTGCTGCTGACCCCGCTCGCGGTCTGGCTGGGCCAGACGCCGGTCGAACGCGCACTGCTGATCGGCTCGATGCTGCTGGTGCTGGCGATGGAGCTGGCCAACTCGGCCATCGAGGCGGTGATCGAGCGCTACGGCAGCGAGATCCATGAGCTGGCCGGCCGCGCCAAGGACATGGGCTCGGCGGCGGTGTTCATTCTGACGATGAACGTGCTGCTGTGCTGGGGCCTGGTACTGGTGCCGCGCCTGTTCCCGGCCAGCGCCGGCTGATCCTTCTTCCTCCCCCTTGTTGAAGACTTCCCATGTCCCTTGAGTTTCTCGCCGATCCGAACGTCTGGTTGACCTTGTTCACGCTGAGCGCGCTGGAAATCGTGCTCGGCATCGACAACCTGGTATTCATTTCCATTGCGGTCAGCAAGCTGCCCGAGCACCGCCGCCCGTTCGCGCGCCGGCTCGGCATCGCCGTGGCCTGCATCACCCGTATCGGCCTGCTGGTGTCGCTGGCGTACCTGGCGCACATGCAGGCGAACCTGTTCACCGTGGGCGGCATGGGCATTTCCATCCGCGACCTGGTGCTGATCGTCGGTGGCCTGTTCCTGATCATCAAGGGCTGGATGGAGATCAAGGAAATGATCACCGGTGGCGAGGATGAGGATCCGAGCACGACCAAGACCTCGGCCGTGTTCGGCTACGTGATCGCGCAGATCGCGATCATCGACATCGTGTTCTCGCTGGACTCGGTGATCACTGCCGTCGGCATCGCCGACCACGTGCCGGTGATGGTCGCCGCGATCCTGTTGTCGGTGGCGGTGATGTTGCTGGCGGCCAACCCGCTGGGCCGCTTCATCGATGCCAATCCGACCGTGAAGATGCTGGCCCTGGCCTTCATCCTGCTGATCGGTGCGGTGCTGATCCTGGATGGCCTGGACGTGCACGTGCCCAAGCCCTACATCTACGCCGCGATGGGCTTCTCGGTGCTGGTGGAGTGGCTGAACCTGCTGATGCGCCGCCGCGCGCGCGAACACCACGTGCCGGGTGCCGGCGACTGGTAAGCAGATCACAGGCAAGCGTGTCACCCAGAACCCCCGGCCAGCGCCGGGGGTTCTGCGTTGCGAGGCCCACCGCGCTCGCCGGGCATGGCCCGGCGGGGAGGTTCCCGCCAGCTGTGAATTGAGATCAACAGTGTTTTCCCGGGGTGAGGCTTAATCCGGGCCGACAAAGCGCGCAGGCTACGCGCTCTTTTCCAGGACCTGCCCCATGCAGGATGACCCCATGAACTCCAGAGCCGCTCTGCTGGCCCTCGCCGTCGGCGCCTTCGCCATCGGCACCACTGAATTCGCGCCGATGGGCCTGCTGCCTGTCATTGCCGACGGCGTAGGCGTGAACATTCCCACCGCCGGCATGCTGATCACGGCCTATGCCGTGGGCGTCATGCTGGGCGCGCCGGTGATGACCCTGCTGATGGGACGCTTCGGCAAGCGCACTGCGCTGATGCTGCTGATGTCGATCTTCGTGGTCGGCAACCTGCTGTCGGCACTGGCCCCGAACTACGGCCTGCTGTTGTTGTCGCGCCTGGTCACCAGCCTCAATCACGGTGCCTTCTTCGGCATCGGTGCGGTGGTCGCCGCGAGCCTGGTACCGAAGGAAAAGCAGGCGGCCGCCGTGGCGACCATGTTCATGGGCCTGACCATCGCCAACATCGGTGGCGTGCCGCTGGCAACCTGGGTGGGCCAGCAGTTGGGCTGGCGCCTGTCCTTCGCCGGTACTGCGGTGCTGGGCCTGGTGGCGATCACCGCGCTGGGCCTGGCCCTGCCGGCATCCGCGCCTGATGCGCGTCCGGACGTGCGCCGCGAGATGAAGGCGATCCTGCAGCCGCAGGTGCTGCTGGCCATGGCCACCACAGTGCTAGGCGCCGGCGCGATGTTCACCCTCTACACCTACGTGGCGCCGGTGCTGACCGAGCTGACCGGTGCCTCCAACGCCTTCATCGCGATGTCGCTGGCCCTGATCGGCATTGGATTCACTTTCGGCAACGGCATCGGCGGGCGCATGGCCGACTGGTCGCTGGATGGCGCCACCCGCATCCTGCTCGCGGTACTGGCCGTGTTGATGTTCGTGCTGCCGCTGGCCTTCATGAATCACGCCACGGCGGCGCTGGGCGTGCTGCTGTTCGGTGCCGCGACCTTCGCGATCGTGCCACCGCTGCAGATCCGGGTGATGCAGGCCGCCAGCGAGGCGCCAGGTCTGGCGTCGTCGATCAACGTCGGTGCGTTCAACCTCGGCAATGCACTGGGCGCGGCGCTGGGTGGTGCGGTGATCAGCCTGGGGCTGGGGTACGCGGCGATTCCGGTGGCCGGTGGCCTGCTGGCAGCGTCGGCGCTGCTGCTGGCGTGGCTGGGGCGTGCGCGCGCCCCGGTGGCTGAGGCCTGTTGAACGGTGTGGGGTTGCGGCAGGGCTTGCAGCCCTGCACCCGCAGAATCCAGAGCAACAGCAACAGCCTGCATTCCGTGGGTTGGCGGGGTGGGTCAGCTTGCGGGGGACGCTGCAAGTACGTCCCTGTAAGCTCGGTCGCGCCATCCATGGCGCTCACGCCCCCGCAAGCTGACCCACCCCGCCTTCGACAGGTTCCTGCGATCTGTTGGAACCTGCTGCTGATGGTGGGTGCCGACCGTTGGTCGGCACGAATGCCTGGAGCATGGGCTTTCGCTTTTGCTCTTTTTTGATCTTCCCGCGGTGCGCAGGAAACCGTCCGTGGCCGGGAGGGTGAGTGGGCTGGGGGCGTAAGCGCCATGGATGGCGCGCCCGAGCCTACAAGGACGTATTCACGGCGTCCCCCAGCCCACTCACCCTCCCGGCCCACCCCGATATCCAGCAGACATGACCACCGCGGAGGGGGCGGCGCCCGATGGCCGATCTTTCACCCCATCCGTGGCATGCTCGGCGCTCAGTCCACCCGGAACCTCCGCCATGCGCCTGTTCACCCGCGTCCTGCCCTTGATGCTGCTGGCCTCCCTGCTCTCCGGCTGCGGCTACAACGCCATCCAGCAGAAGGATGAAGCGGTCAAGGCCAGCTGGTCCGAAGTGCTCAACCAGTACAAGCGCCGCGCCGACCTGGTACCCAACCTGGTGCAGACCGTGAAAGGCTTTGCCAGCCAGGAAGAGCGCGTGCTGACCGAAGTCACCAACGCCCGCTCGCGGGTCGGCCAGATCAACGTCAACGCCGACGACGAAGCCTCGCTCAAGCAGTTCCAGCAGGCCCAGGGCGAACTCGGCAGTGCGTTGTCGCGGCTGCTGGTGGTCACCGAGAACTACCCGGTGCTCAAGTCCGACCAGAACTTCCGCGATCTGCAGGCGCAGCTGGAAGGTACCGAGAACCGCATCACCGTTGCCCGCGGTCGCTACATCCAGCAGGTGCAGGACTACAACACCTACATCCGCTCGTTCCCGCAGGTGATCACCGCCAAGATCTTCGGCTACAAGACCAAGCCGAACTTCACCGTGGACAACGAAGCGCAGATCTCCAACGCGCCGGCGGTGGATTTCGGCAGCGCGCCGCAGCAGCAGCCGGCTCCGCAGCCGGGCCACTGACCCATGCGCCTGGCCACTGCGCTGCTGGCCCTGCTGCTGTGGCTGCCGTTGGCGTCGCAGGCCCAGCAGCTGGCACCGATTCCGGCGCTGGACTCGCCGGTGGTCGATACCACCGGAACGCTGGATGCCGCGCAGAAGCAGGCGCTGGTGCAGCAGGCGCTGGACCTGCAGCAGCGCAAGGGTAGCCAGCTGCAGGTGCTGGTAGTGCCCAGCACCCAGCCGGAAGACATCGCCCAGTACACCACGCGGGTCTTCGACCAGTGGCAGATCGGCCGCAAGGGCGTGGATGACGGCGTGCTGCTGGTGGTGGCCAAGGACGACCGGCGCGTACGCATCGAACCGGGCTACGGCCTGGAGGGTGCCATTCCCGATGCCATCGCCAACCGGGTCATCCAGGAATACCTGGTGCCGCGCTTCCGAGCCGGCGACTACGCCGGTGGCATCACCGATTCCACCGCGGTACTGGTGAAGATCGTCGATGGCGAGGCACTGCCGGCGCCGGTCAGCGGCCAGCGGGGCCGCGAGCCCGACGGTGGCGGCGATACCTGGTTCCTTGCCCTGTTCATCGGTGTATTCGCCGGCAGCATCCTGCGCGGCGTGTTCTCGCGCGTGCCGCGCCCGCTGCGTGTCCTGCTGGGCGGTGCTGGTGCCGCACTGGCGGCGTTCCTGTTCACCTCCACCCTGCTGGCCAGTGGCCTGGCGGGCATCGTCGGCCTGATCGTCGCCATGCTGTCCGGCCATCCCGGGCGCTTTGCCGGTGGTGGAGGATGGGGTGGTGGCAGCTGGGGCGGCGGAGGCGGATTCGGCGGGGGCGGTGGATTCGGTGGTGGCGGCGGCTGGGGCGGTGGTGGTGGCCGTTCCGGCGGCGGCGGTGCTTCGGGAGGCTGGTGATGATCCAACGTCTGTGTCGCCACGTGTTTTCGCCGTCGGTGCGGCGTGCGTTCCCGCCGGCCACGCTGCAGGCGATCACCGAGGCCATCGCCGCCGGTGAGCAGCGCCACGGTGGCCAGGTGATGTTCGCGGTCGAAGCCGACCTGCCGTGGGCCGCGTTGTGGCACAAAGTGACCCCGCGCCAGGCGGCCGAACACGCCTTCGCCCGCCTGCGTACCTGGGACACAGCCCACAACAACGGCGTGCTGATCTACCTGCTGCTGGCCGATCACGCGATCGAGATCGTCGCCGACCGCGGCCTGCACGGCCGGGTCAGCCCGGCGCAGTGGCAGCGGGTCTGCACCCATCTGCGCGAGGGCCTGCGCGGGTCCAATCCCGTGGAAGCGCTGCAGGATGCGATCGACGAGGTCTCCAGCCTGCTGGAA
>Ga0207709_10002468_pt1 | contig 11593 bp, 10 predicted proteins | sample KBSM34metaG_FD_184397 | JGI IMG/M metagenome (GOLD analysis project Ga0207709, IMG submission 184397) | Miscanthus rhizosphere microbial communities from Kellogg Biological Station, Michigan, USA - KBS M3-4 metaG (SPAdes) (version 2) | ecosystem: Host-associated > Plants > Roots > Rhizosphere >...
AGGCCCTGGGCGAACTGCAGGCGCAGCCGCCAGCGCACAGCACCCTGGCCGGCCTGCGCGGACGTCGCCAGGTGCGCGACGTGCAGGCGGCGCTGCTGGCCACACTGCGCACCGAACATGGTCCGCAGGCGGCGCTGGCACCGCAGGATGCCGACACCTTCGACCTGCTCGGCCTGCTGTATGCGGAGATCGAACGCGAAGTGCGCAGCGACGCGCCGGCCGCCGCTCTGCTGGAGCGCCTGCAGGTTCCGCTGGTACGCGCCGCGCTGCAGGACAGCGCGTTCTTCGTGCGCAGCCAGCATCCGGCGCGCGAGCTGCTCAATGCGGTCGCCGAGTCCGGCGCCACCTGGCTCAGCGAAGAGGACACCGATCCGCAGCTGCTGCTGAAATTGAACCAGACGGTCGACCGGGTGGTCGAGGAATACGAAGGCGACGAACAGGTCTTCGAACAGGCCCACCAGGACATCCAGGCGCAGTACCGCGCGCTGGCGCACAAGGCCGAGATCGCCGAGCGCCGCCACATCGAGGCCGCGCGCGGCAAGGAACGGCTAGAGGTGGCCAAGGAATTGGCCAGCTCCACGCTGGAGGCGCTATGCCGGACCTGGCAGCCGCCCAAGTTCGTGCAGGCACTGCTGAACCAGGCCTGGTCCGATGTGCTGACCCTGACCCTGCTGCGCCAGGGCGAGGACTCCGACGCCTGGCGCGAGCGCCAGCAACTGAGCCAATGCATCGCCGAGGTCACCTGCCGCGCCAGCGGCGGCGAACCCGATCCGGAGCTGGCCGGCGAAGTGCGCAGCGCCCTGCTGCAGGTCGGCTACCACCAGGACGAAGCCGAAGCGATCGCGCGGCGCCTGTCCACTCCGGGCGGCGGCGACACGCTGACCTCGCGCACCGAACTCAGCGCCAAGTTGAAGGCGCGCACGCGCCTCGGCGACCAGGGCGAGGATGGCGAGCGGCCGCTGCTGGCGCCGCGCAACGACGCCGAGCAAGCGGCCTACGCGCGGCTGCGCAGCCTGCCGTTCGGCACCTGGTTCGAATTCGTGACCAACCAGCAGGGCGACCTGAAACGGCAGCGGCTGTCGTGGTACAGCCCGATCACCGACCGCGCCCTGTTCGTCAACCAGCGCGGCCACAAGACCGCCGAGTATTCGCTGGATGCGCTGTCGCGTCTGCTGGCGCAGAGCCAGGCGCGGATCGTCACCGAGGACCGCGCGCGCCTGATCGACCGCGCATGGCACGCCACCGTGCGCGCGCTGCGCACCCTGGCCGGCGCGCCGGTCCCCGCCGACACCCTGGAGGACGCATGATCGCCGAAGCCCGCCGTTCGCCGCGCCGCCAGGTCCCGGACATGGTGCCGGTGCTGGACATGATGGAAGACGCCGTGGTCGGCCGGCTCGGCAACCTCTCCGAGAGCGGCATGCTGCTGCTGGCGTCGGCGCCGCTGCACGACGACGCGCTGTACCAGTTGCGCTTCGCGCTGCCGCAACTCGGCCGCGACGTGCAGATCGACGTCGGCGTGCACCTGCTGTGGAGCGAACGCGCGCAGGCGCCGGGCCAGGCCTGGGCCGGCTTCCGCTTCCTGACCATCTCGCCGGCGCATCGCGACCTGCTGCGGCAATGGATCAAGTCCGGGCCGGCCGGGTAGGCATCGCTGGCACCCCCTGTAGGAGCGGCTTCAGCCGCGACAGGATCCATCGGTAAGGCCTGTCGCGGCTGAAGCCGCTCCTACAGGTTCCTCCATCGCCTGGAAGAAGATCCGGCCGGCCTGGCGACGGCTGTCGCTTCCTGGCTACGCCTAGGGCATGGCCGCATGCCATGCGTGGGCACGCGGTGCGTCACCACGCTCGCGCCGTTTGCGGCAAACTTGGCATCCAAATTTTCCGCATCGCCGAACGAGTCGCCATGAGCCAGCAAGACCCCAGCGCCCTGTACGCCGCGCACCTGCGCACGCTGGCGCAACGCGCCGACACCGCGCTGGCGCGCGGCGGCTTCGACCATCTGCTCGTGCCCAGCGGCAGCCTGCACTACCAGCTGTTCGACGATCGCGACTATCCGTATGCGGTGAACCCGCAGTTCAAGGCCTGGCTGCCGCTGACCCGCGTGCCGAACAGCTGGCTGGTGTACACGCCCGGGCGCCGCCCGCAGTTGATCTTCCACCAGCCGCGCGACTACTGGCACGTGGTGCCGGCGGCGCCGAACGGCTGGTGGGTCGAGCATTGCGACATCCACGTGATCCGCACCCCGGAAGAGGCGCTGGCGCTGCTGCCGGGACCGGCCGCGCGCTGCGCGATCCTCGGCGAAGCGCAGAGCGCGCTGGGCGACTACGTGCCGAACAATCCGGACGCGGTGGTGCAGTACCTGGAATACCACCGCGCCTACAAGACCGCCTACGAACTGGCGCTCATGCGCCAGGCGCAGCACCTGGCGGTGCGCGGCCACCGCGCCGCCGAAGCCGCGTTCCGCGACGGCCGCAGCGAGTTCGAGATCCACATGGCGTATTGCAGCGCGGTCGGCCAGGACGCCAACGAACTGCCGTACGGGAACATCATTGCGCTGAACGAGCACGGCGCGGTACTGCACTACACCGAACTGGAGCGGCAGGCGCCGGCGCAGCGGCGCAGTTTCCTGATCGATGCCGGCGCCTCCGCGCACGGCTACGCCAGCGACATCACCCGCAGCTATGCCGCCGACACCGGCAGCGAGTTCCAGGCGCTGATCGACGCGGTCGACGCCGCGCAGATCCGCATGGGCCAGGGCGTGCGCGCCGGCGTGGACTACAAGCAGTTGCACCTCGACGCGCACCTGGCGCTGATGGGCGTGCTCAAGGACTTCGGGGTGATCACCGTGTCGCCGGAAGCCGCGCTGGCCACAGGCGTCAGCGCCGCGTTCTTCCCGCACGGCCTCGGCCACCCGATCGGCCTGCAGGTGCACGACGTGGCCGGCTTCGCCGCCAGCGACCGCGGCGGCCGCATCGAGCGCCCCGCCGGCCATCCCTATCTGCGCATGACCCGCGTGCTCGAACCGGGCATGGTGGTGACGATCGAACCGGGCGTGTACTTCATCGACATGCTGCTCGACGAGGTCAGGAAGAGCGGCCATGCCGCCAGCGTGGACTGGAACCGGGTCGAGCAGTTCAAGCCCTACGGCGGCATCCGCATCGAAGACGAAGTGGCGTGCACCGAGGGCGAACCGGAGAACCTGACCCGGCCGGCGTTTGCAGCGGCCGCCTGACCACAGCGGACGCGCCGTCGCGGATGCGCTCGGGCCAGCATGCATATCCCCCATGCACGCGCGGCTGCATCGCCAGGCCGCGCCGGGGCCGTCTTGAAGTCGCTCGGCGGCGCCGCGCTCACTTCCCGGTCAGCGCGTAAGGACCGCGGTTGAAACTCATCGGCATCAGGTCGTAGCGCCGTTGCCCGGCCTGCGCAGGATAGGGCGCGGTCTTGAAATCGTGCGCAAGCGCTTCGAGTCCGCGCGCCGCGTTCGGCGAGGGCAGCGCCTCGACCACCAGGGCCGACTCGGGGCGTCCGCCCTGCGGATCGCCACGCAGCAAGAACAGGCTCAGCGCAGGCGTCACCGGCAGATCCATCGGGCTGTCGAGGACGGTCTTGCGTCGCTGGTTCTCGGCGCGCGCGGCCAGTCCACTGTCCTCTCCTGTCGACTGCGCCTGCAGGGCATCGATCTGCGCGAACAGCATCCGGTCCAGCACGCCGCCCCACTGTCCGCGGAATTCGTTGAACCAGGCGAGTCCGAGCGCGTCGCGGTCGCCCGCCGGCATCGCCGCATAGCAACGCTCCAGCAGATAGGCGTGGTAAGCGGTATCGCGATTGCGCTGGCTGGGACGCAGCGTGCGGCCTTCGATCGCGCGGGCGCGGGTGGTGAACTCGCGATCCAATGCCACCCAGCCCTGCGCCCATTGCAGTGCCGGCTTGGCACGGCCTGCCGACAACTCCAGTTCCGCCAGCGACGCCAGCGCCAACAGCGGGCAACGCGGCATGCCCAGGCACCGCTCCAGCCAATAGCGCGCGGTATCCGGCTCGCGCGGCACCAGATGCGCCGGATGCGCCTCGCCATTGCGGTACAGCACGCCGAGCACGTAGGCCGACATGCCGTCGCCCCTGCCGGCCAGCGCGACCAACTGCGCCAGCATCTGCTCGCGCGCCGCAGGCGCCGAGCGCGCCGACAACAAGGTCTGCAGATCTTCGAGCGCCAGCGTCGGCACCGCTGACGGCACTGGCGCCGAGGCGGCAGCGGCAGGCGATGGTGGCGCCGCCGCGTCCTGGGCAACCACCTCAGCAGCGGCAGCAAGGCACAGCGCTGCCGCAAGCACTGCCTGCATCCATTTCTTCATGCCTGCCCCCTCCCCCCGGAAGCAAGCTACTGTGCGCAACCCGCGTGACGTACGCAAGCGCGGCGTCAATCACCGGCCATCAAGCCTTCGATCTCTTCGGCGCTGCGCTCCAGCGCGGCGGTCAGCACGCGGTGGCCGTCGTCGGTGATCAGCACGTCGTCTTCGGTACGGATGCCGATGCCGCGCCAGCGCGGCTCCACCTGCTTGTCGTCGGCGGCGATGTACAGCCCCGGTTCGATGGTGAAGACCATGCCCGGCTCGAGCAGGCGCGAGGCGCCGGCCAGCTTGTAGTCGCCGACGTCGTGCACGTCCAGGCCGAGCCAGTGCCCGGTCTTGTGCCGGTAGAAACGCCGGTAGTCGCCATCGGCCAGGTTCCGCTCCAGCGTGCCCTTGAGCAGGCCCAGCCGCAGCAAGCCTTCGGTGAGGGTCTGCACCGCCGCCAGGTGCCCGGCCTCGTAGGCCACGCCCGGCCGCGCCTGCGCCAGCGCCGCCGCATGCGCCGCACCGACCAGGTCGTGCAGCGCGCGCTGCTCGGCGCTGAAGCGGCCGCTCACCGGGAAGGTGCGGGTGATGTCGGCGGCGTAGCCGCGGTACTCGGCGCCGGCGTCGACCAGCACCAGCTCGCCGTCGCGCAGGCGCGCGGCGTTGGCGCGGTAGTGCAGCACGCAGGCGTTGGCGCCGCTGCCGACGATGCTGCCGTACGCCGGCCAGGCGTCGCCGGCGCGGAACTCGCGCTCGATCTCGGCCTGCACCTGGTATTCGTGGATGCCCGGCCGCGCCAGCCGCATCGCCGCGCGATGCGCGGCCACGCTGAGGTCGGCGGCGACCTGCATCAGCGCGATCTCGTCGCGCGACTTGAACAGGCGCTGCTCGTGCAGCAGGTGGCCCAGTTCCAGGAACTCGTGCGGCGGCTGCGCGCCATGCCGCACCTGCTCGCGCACCCGATTGACCCAGCCGATCAGCTTGAGGTCGAAATCGACGTCGCGGCCGAAGTGGTAGTACACCCGCGAGCGGCCTTCCAGCAGGCCCGGCAGGATCTCGTCGAGATCCTCGATCGGGTACGCATCGTCCATGCCGTAGCGTTCCACCGCGCCTTCCTGGCCTTCGCGCGGGCCGTCCCAGGCCTCGCGCTCGGGATCGCGCTCGCGGCAGAACAGCAGCGCCTCGCCGTGCTTGCGGCCCGGCACCAGCACCAGCACCGCCTCCGGCTCGGGGAAACCGCACAGGTACCAGAAATCCGAATCCTGCCGGTACGGATAGTGCGTGTCGTGGCTACGGACCCGCTCCGGCGCGCTGGGCAGCACCAGGATGGCGTGGTCGCCGGCCATGTCCATCAGGTGTTTGCGCCGGCGCGCGTATTCGCCCGCGCCGATGCCGGTGAGTCGCTTCATCGCGTCAGTTCAGGCGTTGCCGATGGCGCGGGCCGAGCACGCAGTCGCTGTGCAGCAGCAGCGCGGCCACGCGCACGAATTCCTCGATCTCGGCCAGCGCGTCCTCGTCCTCGTCGGCGCTGTCGAAATCGTCGGTGCTGGCCTGGGCCAGCCGCGCCAGATCCTGCAGCGACTCTTCGCCTTCTTCCGACAACGGCGGTTTGGCGCCGGCAGCCAGGCCGAACCCGCCGAGGAAGCCGCGGCACCAGTCGAACAGGGCGTCGGCGCGCTCGGACAGCGGCGCGCCGGCATCGGCCAGGACCAGGTCGAAGGCGAAATCGCGGTCCTCCAGTTGCGCGGCGGTGGCCTCGCGCAAGCGGTCCAGCACGTCGCCGCGGCGCGGCGTGGCGATGCCGGCATCGGCCAGCACCGCGGCCGGCCACGCCGCCAGGTCGGCGCCGCCGCCGGCCAGCCAGCCGCACAACGCGCCGTGGAGTTCGGCCGCCGACGCGGCCAGGCCCAGTTGCTGGCTGGCTTGGGTGACGTCGTCGGCGCTAGGAAGTTCGATCATGGACGCAAGGCCTGTTGTGCGCTCGCCACGGAGAGTCGGGGCCAGCGGCGGAGCGGGACTGCGCAGTGTAGCAATCCGCATGTGTCGCGCTGCTTGTGAAGGCTTCCGGCGGGCGCCTACACTCCACCACCCCCTTTCCTGACCGAAGCCCTCTTCCCGCCATGTCGATCGAGCACGTCGCTGCGGGAATTGCCGGCCATGCCGGAACGGATTGGCGCTGGGGTTGGGCCGCCGCAGCGGCGATCCTGGCGGTGGCCGCGCTGGTTTCCGCGCTGCAGGCGCTGCACTGGCGGCGGCGCATGCAGCAACAGCAGCAGCGCCAGCAGCAGCTGCAACAGCGCGACCGCCATCTGAAGCTGGCGCTGTGGGCCTCCGGCGAGCACTTCTGGGATTACGACCTGCAGCAGCGCAAGCTGCGCCGCATGCGCGCCGACGAGGCGGCGCCGCATGCGCAGGAGATCACCATGGTGATCCGCGAGGACGATCCGCTGCGCATCCACCCCGACGACGTGCCGCAGGCCGAGCGCGCGCTGCGCGAACACCTGCAGGGCCTGACCCCGGTCTACGTGGCCGAGTACCGGGTGGACCTGGCCGGCGACGGCGTGTGGCTGTGGGCGCGGGTGCGCGGCCGCGTGGTCGACTACGACGCCGCCGGCAAGCCGCGCCGGCTCGCCGGCACCGCACGCGACATCACCTCGCACCGCCAGGCCGACCTGGAACGGCGCATCGCCAGCGAAGTGCTGCGCAGCATGAGCGAGGCGGTCGCGGTGCTGGACGAAGACCTGCGCTTCATCTCGGTCAACCCGGCCTTCACCCGCATCACCGGCTACAGCGAACGCGAGGTGCTCGGCCAGCCGATGACCCTGCTCGACCATGCGCCCGACGTGCCCGCCGCGCCGCCGCTCGAGCGCGGCCGGTCCTGGCGCGGCGATGCCTGGAAGCGGCGCAAGGACGGCCTGGAAATCCTCTGCCACGTGCGCCGCAACACGGTCGTCGACGCCGACGGCCGGCACAGCTTCCACGTGGTGGTGCTGGAAGACATCACCGACCAGAAGCGCGCCGAGCAGGAACTGCGCTACCTGGCCAACTACGACACGCTGACCAGCCTGCCCAACCGCGCGCTGCTGTCCGAGCGGCTGGCGCGCGCGATCGTGCGCGCGCGGCGCCAGGGCAGTTCGGTGGCGGTGCTGTTCCTGGACCTGGACCGGTTCAAGGACATCAACGATTCGCTCGGCCATGCGGTCGGCGACCGGGTGCTGCGCGCGGTCGCCGAACGCCTGCAGCAGGCGGTGGGCCCGCAGCACACGGTCGCGCGCCTGGCCGGCGACGAGTTCACCGTGGTGGTGGAGGACATCGCCGATCAGGCCGAGGCCGAAGCCGTCGCCACGCGCGTGCTGGCCGCGTTCGACGCACCGCTGCAACTGGAGGATCGCCGCGAAGTGGCGATCTCCTCGTCGATCGGCATCTCGCTGTTCCCGCAGCACGCGTTGCTGCCCAGCGAACTGCTCAAGCATGCCGACACCGCGATGTACCAGGCCAAGGCCGCCGGGCGCCGCAACGTGCAGGTCTATTCGGCGCGCATGGACGAGGCCACCCGCCACCGCGCCACCCTGGCCAGCAGCCTGCGCAAGATCCCGTTCGACCAGGAGCTGAAGCTGGTCTACCAGCCGCGCTATTCGCTGCGCGAGCAGCGCGTGGTCGGCGTGGAAGCGCTGCTGCGCTGGCACAGCGCCGATTTCGGCACGGTCTCGCCGAGCCAGTTCATCCCCCTGGCCGAAGAAACCGGGCTGATCCTGGAGATCGGCGAATGGGTGCTGCGCCAGGCCTGCAGCACGCTGCGCGAATGGCGCCAGCTGGGCCTGACCGACTTGTGCATGTCGGTCAACGTCTCGGCGATCCAGCTCGAGCGCGGCGACCTGCCGGCGTTGATGGCGCGGATCCTGGCCGAGACCGGGGTCCCGGCCGGCAACGTCGAACTGGAACTCACCGAAAGCGTGGTGATGTCGCAGGTCGGCAAGAACGCCGCCACCCTGCACGCCTGCCGCGCCCTGGGCCTGGCCCTGGCGATCGACGACTTCGGCACCGGCTATTCGTCGCTGGCCTACCTGAAGCGCTTGCCGATCAACACCTTGAAGATCGACCAGGAATTCATCGGCGACCTGACCCGCGATCCGGACGACGAGGCGATCACCAGCACCATCATCGCGATGGGCCACTCGCTGACCCTGAAAGTGGTCGCCGAAGGCGTGGAGCTGCCCGGCCAGCTGGCCTTCCTGCGCCAGCACGGCTGCGACGAGATCCAGGGCCATCTGGTCGCGCCGGCACTGGAACCGGACGCCTGCCTGCGGTTGCTGCGGCAACCGCTGCTGCTGCCCGCCTGAGCGGCGGCCGTCGCGCCGTCCGCCGGCGTCTTGACCGCCGCTCGGGCGCATGCCTATCGTGGGCGCCATGGACAGCCCCGACGCCCTCGCCCAGCTTCGCACCCTCGCCACACGCGTGGAAACGCTGGTCGAGCGCTGCCAGCGCCTCGCCGACGAGAACCGCAGCCTGCGCCAGCAGCAGGAGCAGTTGATCGGCGAGCGCTCGCAGCTGCTGACCAAGAACGAGCAGGCGCGCTCGCGGGTCGAGGCGATGATCACCCGGCTCAAGTCGCTGGAGCAGCACACATGAGCGAACCGGTCAGCGTCCGCATTCTGGACCGCGAATACACCGTCGGCGTCGAGGCCGAAGAACGCGACAGCCTGCTCGCCGCCGCGCGCCTGCTCGACGCGAAGATGCGCGAGGTGCGCGGCAGCAACCGCATGGCCGCGGTGGACCGGGTCGCGGTGCTGGCCGCCTTGAACCTGGCGCACGAGCTGCAGCAACTGCGCGACGAGCAGGCGCGGCGCGATCATGAGATGGCGCGCACGATCGCCGATCTCAATCGCCGGCTCGACGGCGTGGTCGATACGGCGCGTTGATACACGCCTCGCATTTCGATCATCAACGTGAATTGCGCCGTACCGCGCGACCGACGAACGGACTAGCCAAGCGCGGCGACGGCGCTATACTTCGCTTGCGTTCTCTGCTGTAAACGACAGCGTGTGCAAACATTCGCCTTGTCCCTTAATTACGACCACGGGATGGCGACGGAATCGGGTGTGCAGGTCCGCCTTGTAGCGGGAAGCCCGATGGTTCCCCAGCTATCCCACTTGAACCCCGGGTTCAAGGTCGTTTCGCACGCATCGTCATGGCGGAGAATGCAATATCCCGGAAACGGCGCCGCAAGGCGCCGTTTCCTTTTGTGCGTCCGGCATGCGCCACGCCCGACGCCCATCGCCTCGGCGCCGTCGCTGGCGTCCCCGCAGCGCACGGCGTCCCCGCACCGACCAGCCGCCCGCGCAAGCCTGGGATACTGTCGCGCCCTTCCAGGAGACGCCGCATGCCCTCGCTCGCCCAGATCATCGACCGCTTCGACCCGAACGCCGGGTTCGACGTGCCTGCCAGCTGGTTGCAGGGACGCACCGCCTTCGGTGGCCTGTCCGCGGCGCTGGCGCTGCAGACCGCGCTGCGCGCGGCGCCGTCGGCGCTGCCGCCGCTGAAGTCGGCGCATATCTGGTTCGTCGGCCCCACCGACGCCACCCTGCGTTTCCAGGCGCAGCCGTTGCGCCAGGGCAAGTCCGCCACCTCGATCGCGGTCGATTGCCTGGCCGGCGCGCAGGTCGCGCTGCGCGCGGCGCTGCTGTTCGCGCAGCCGCGTCCCAGCCGCATCGCCCACGACTTCATGCCTGCGCGGCCCGCGGTGTGCGGGCCCGACGCCGCAACGCCGATCGCCGCCAGCGCGATCACTCCGGCGTTCGCCGCCAACTTCGAGATGCGCCTGGCCGGCGGCGCGCTGCCGGTGTCCGCCGCGGCCAGCCCGGAGCTGATGGTCTGGGTGCGCCATCGCGACAGCGCGGGCGTGGATCCGAGCCTGGCCCTGGTCGCGCTCGGCGACAGCCTGCCGCCGGCGGCGATGGCCTGCTTCACCGAACCGGCGCCGGTCAGCTCGATGACCTGGACCCTGGATTTCCCGCAGCCGGCCGCGGCAGGCGACTGGTTCCTGCTGCGTTCGGCCAGCCAGCACGCCGCCGACGGCTACTCGCTGCAGGACATGCAGATCTGGGACGAAGCCGGGCAGCTGGTGCTGTCGGGCCGGCAGACGGTGGCGATCTACGCGTGATGCCGCGACGACGGCAACGCCCTAGCCAGTCCACGCGCCGGCATCGACAATAGCGCCGTCCCTTCCCGCGCCTGCCCGATGACTCCCGACGACCGCGACCTTCTGCGCCAGCAACTGCGCGCGCGCCGCCGCGCGCTCCCCGCCGCCGCGCGCCTGGCCGCCGCCGACGCGCTGGCGCTGCGCTTGCTGGACCTGCCGTTCGCGCCGCAGCACGGCCACGTCGCCGGCTATTGGGCGATGGACGGGGAGATCGCGCTGCACCGCTGGCAATTGAGCCTGCCGGCCGGCGTGCAGTACTGCCTGCCGGTGCTCAGCGGCAAGACCCTGCGTTTTGCGCCGTGGCGCCCGGGGCAGCCGCTGACCGCCAACCGCTACGGCATTCCCGAACCCGATGTCGCCGCCGAGGCGACGCTGGCGCCCGAGCAGATGGCGCTGGTGGTGGCACCGCTGGTCGGCTTCGACGCCGGCGGCGGACGCCTGGGCATGGGGGGCGGCTGGTATGATCGCAGCTTCGCATTTCGCCAGCGGCAAGCGCCTCCGCCCTGGCTGGTCGGCGCCGCCTTCGCTGCGCAGCAGGTCGACGCGCTGTCCGTCGCCGCCTGGGACGTGGCGCTGGATGCGGTCTGCACCGACTCCCACACCCTCCTGACCGCGACCGATCTCCCCGCATGACCGCACGCAAGCGCTACTGGCTGATGAAATCCGAACCGGACGCCTTCTCGATCGACGACCTGCAGCGGGTCGGCAGCGAACCCTGGAACGGGGTGCGCAACTACCAGGCGCGCAACTTCATGCGCGACGGCATGAAGGTCGGCGACGGCATCCTGTTCTATCACTCCAACTGCAAGGTGCCCGGCATCGTCGGCACCGCCACGGTGGCCAGCGACGCGTATCCGGACGTCACCCAGTTCGATCCCACCTCCGACTACCACGACCCCAAGGCCACCCGCGAACAGCCGCGCTGGTATCTGGTGGACGTCGCCTTCGAGCGCAAGCTCGCGCGCACCATCGCGCTGGACGAGATCAAGCAGCACGCCGACGCGCTCGGCGAAGGCTTCCCGCTGACCGCGCGCGGCAACCGCCTGTCGGTGTTCCCGGTC
>Ga0207709_10002469_pt1 | contig 11593 bp, 9 predicted proteins | sample KBSM34metaG_FD_184397 | JGI IMG/M metagenome (GOLD analysis project Ga0207709, IMG submission 184397) | Miscanthus rhizosphere microbial communities from Kellogg Biological Station, Michigan, USA - KBS M3-4 metaG (SPAdes) (version 2) | ecosystem: Host-associated > Plants > Roots > Rhizosphere >...
TTGGCCCCCACAGTCCGCGCTAATGACTCCAACTCCTGCGCCTGCGGCGGCGCCTTGGGATCAGTCGAATTGGTGAGCAGGCCGATCGTTCTCACGCCGGGCAGTATCTCGCGGGCAAATTCTATTTGTTTTGCCGGCAATCCCTCCACGTATGGCTCTATCCCCGTTACATTGCCGCCCGGCCGCGCTTCGCTGGCGATCAACCCGAGATGAACCGCATCGGCGAGCGCCGGCGACACGATCGGAATGGTTGATGTGGCCTTCCTCGCCGCGAACGCAGCGATAATCGCGGAAGCCAAAATGACATCGGGTTTCAGCCGGACGACCTCGTCGGTCAGCGCCGGCAACCGGTCGCCATAACCGTCGGCGAAACGATAGACCATGTCAAAGTTGCGACCTTCGATGTAACCAAGGTCCCGCATGCCGCGCAGAAAATTGTCTACAAAACCGGCGGAGAATTGAGCCGTGCCCCCTGACAGCCACGCGATGAGCGGCCGTTTGGACGCGACTTCGGCACGCGCGCCAAGCGGCCACGCGGCTGCTGCGCCGCCGAGTAGCGTGATGACTTCGCGGCGTCTCATGCTCTCCCTCAGGCCGAGGAGCGCACCCTACCACATCGTTTGATGGCTGAGTTGTGCATCATAGCACAATTGCACCGTTAATGACCGGTTCGGGTCAAGAGCGGAAAGGCACGCAGCGAGCAAATTCCGTCCGGATTACCCCCAAGAGCGGACATCGTTGATCAGTTCTGGCACTTCGGATTTGTGCCAGTTGCGGACACGCTGCGCCCATGCGCCCTAGGCGGCAATGGGGTGGTTAGGGGACCTCTGGTTATTCGTCACACCGACAAAACGGCACGCAGTTTGTGCCCAACCTCATTTACGCGTACGGCGGCTCAAGCTATTCTGAAGAACCTGGGATGGAGATTTTATAGCATGGCGAAGCTCGTCTTCGGATTGAACCAGTCCTTGGACGGCTACGTCGACCACGACCACCAGGAATTTGCGCCGCCTGGTCCCTCGCTCTTTCGTCACTTCACCGAGCAAGTGCGCGACCTGACCGGCAGCGTGTACGGTCGCCGCATGTACGAGGTGATGCGTTATTGGGACGAAGACCGTCCTGAGTGGGACGCGGAGCAACGCGACTTCGCGGCGGCCTGGCGGAGCCAACCGAAGTGGGTGGTGTCGCGCTCGTTGAAGTCAGTCGGCCCCAACGCCACACTTGTCGAGGATGATGTCGAGGCGGTGATACGCGGGCTGAAGGCTCAGCTCGTTGGGGAGATTCAAGTTGGCGGACCAGACCTGGCGCGAAGCTTGACCGACCTTGGTCTTATTGATGAGTATCGACTCTACTTCCGCCCCGTCGTCCTTGGTCGCGGCAAGCCATTCTTCGCTGGCCCCCGGCCGCCGCTCCGCCTTTTGGCCAGCGATTTAATCGGCGAGGACGCGGTCAGGTTGACGTACGTTACTGCCTAATCACGCAACTCGCCCGAAGGATCGCGCCGACATGGGTTACCCGCGCGCCTCGATCTTGTCCTGCGTTTTGGTCTCGAAATCGCTGACGTCATGGCGCTCGCGCAATTGTTCTTCAGGCGGCCCGCTGGCGCGGTTGACCATTCGCCCGCGCTTGACGGCCGGGCGCTTCCCGATTTCCTTCGTCCAGCGCGTCAGGTTTTTATATTCGTGCGTCTGCAGGAACTTGCGCGGGTCGTTGTAGGAGGCGCCGTTCACCATGCCGTTGCCGTACCACGGCCAGATCGCCATATCGGCGATTGTATATTGGTCGCCGGCGATGAACTGATTGTCCGCGAGCTGCCGGTCGAGCACGTCGAGTTGGCGTTTCAGCTCCATTGTAAAACGGTCGATGGCGTATTTGATTTTCACCGGAGCGTAGGCATAGAAATGCCCGAAGCCGCCGCCCAGATAGGGCGTCGAACCCATCTGCCAGAACAGCCAGTTCAGCGCCTCGGTGCGCTTGCCGCGATCCGTTGGCAGGAAGGCGCCGAATTTATCCGCCAGGTAGAGCAGGATCGCGCCGGATTCGAACACGCGTCGCGGCGTCTGCTCGCTATAGTCCATGAGTGCCGGGATTTTGGAATTCGGGTTCACCCCGACAAATCCGCTACCAAACTGGTCGCCCTCACCGATCCGGATCAGCCAAGCGTCATATTCCGCTCCGCTATGACCGGCGGCCAGCAATTCCTCCAGCATGATTGTAACCTTGACGCCATTAGGCGTCGCTAGCGAATAGAGCTGAAGCGGATGCTTTCCGCGCGCCAACTCCTTCTCATGCGTCGCGCCCGCGATAGGGCGATTGACATTGCCATAGCGCCACTTGGGACTGTTGTCCTTCTCACAGACCCAGACTTCCGGCGGCGTGTATTCAGGTGTGTCAGTCATGTTGGGCTCGCGTTTGTCGCTCGATAGGTTGGCCGAATGGATAGAATGGCGAGCGTGGGCTGTCCAATCATCGTTGTGGGCGTTGCCATGTGATGCGGCGGCTGCCTCACCCGGGTAAAGAATCTCCCGCCGCTTCATGCTCGCCCCTGCCTCACCAGGTGATCGTATCGGTTCAAGTTTGCATCTGGGAAGCGGCCAGGGCAGGTGGCTAACTCGCGCCGATGTCGCAGTTGGGTCATCAGCGGAAATGCTCGGAAGGTTCGAATGATTTCCGGTCTGCCACGCCAAGCGGACATGATTGTGCAAGATTGGCAGGTCCGTTAAGTGCCACTTCCGGACTCATGCGTTGCAGCACACAGCAGCTTCATTCAATCACCTCGTCGGCGCGACCGAGTAAAAAAGGCGGTACCGTGAGCCCGAGGGTCTTGGCGGTTTTGAGATTGATAACAAGTTCGAATTTAACGGGTTGCTCGATAGGCAAATCGGCGGGTTTCGCTCCGTTTAAAACCTTTTGCACATAGCCCGCCAAGCGTTTGGCCTCGAAAATCCGACTCGGTCCGTAGGACAACAAAGCGCCGCTGGCTACGAATTCGCGCCACGAAGCAATCACGGGGAGCCGATGCTCCTGGCCATATTGGGCAATATTGGCGGCAACAATGCCGGTCAGCCGTGACGAGATAACGAGGAGGCTATCCGCCCCGCTCGCACTTACCGCGTGCAGCGCTGCATCGAGATCGGTGACATCATTTATCGGGTGGGTGGTTAGCTCGACGCCGAGCGATTCCGCACCGCGGCGCGCAAACGTCACCTCGTCGTCGAAATGCTGGGGGTTAAATATCACCGCAGCCCGTTTTGCGCTGGGTGCCACTTCCTTCAGGATTTGCATCCGCTTGGCTGCCATTTCATCCGTGAGAAATGTGATGCCAGTGAAATTCTTGCTTGGCCGAGCCAGCGACACTGCAAGTCCCGCGCGCATAGGGCTTTCGCTAACGCCACCAACGATGGGTACGCCGCCTTTACTTGCCTCGAACAGCGGCATGACAACAGGACCGCCAACGGCGAGCAGCAGGTCAGGCTTTTGTGCGATAAGTTCGGCGGACAACTCCGCTAGTCGATCCGATCTGCCGTTGGCATAGCGGAAGACGATTTCGATATTGCGGCCATCAACGAGTCCCGCTTGTGTGAGTGCGTCCTTCAACGACTGATCGATCGGACCCAATTTGGCGTCGCCGTACACAAGCCACCCAATCCGAGGCATTGATTTCTGCGCGCGTGCGGCCAGCGGCCAGACGGCAGCCATTCCGCCGATCCCTGCTATAAACTCGCGCCGCCTCATTGATCCCCCTGAAGGAAATGCCTCATCTCCGTCCGGACCCTAGCACTTTGCGACGGGCCAGAATGGGCAAACAATCGGTCCGGTCGCTGCGACCCAATGCCCGCTCAGGGTCTTGGTTGCGTAAAAACGCTTCGGAGCGGTCCAAAGCTACTTCCAACTGGCTGGCGAGCACCCTCAGGCGCGCTGATTGGCTTTTTCTGCGATTGCGGGGTCTGGAGACACTCCTGAAGCTCCCAGAGGTCATTCTGAGTGACCTGGAAACGCTCGCTTTGATGAGCAGCTGGGGCTGGCAGAGACAGGCAGCGAGCTTTATGGCAAATTAGCTCCCGCGCGATGAGGGGTAGCCCCATGAAACGGCGCGAGATCGCGGGACTTGCTGGCACGGCGGCTTGGCCGATTGTGGCGCGCGCGCAGCACCTGGGCATGCGCGTGATAGGGTACCTGAACGCCTCTTCGCCCACGATTAATCCGGGATCTTGGTCGCGTTCTGTGGCGGACTTTCCGAGAACGGTCTGGCATTTGGTAGCCGCGTCGAATGCGGCCACCGGTAAGGGTTCATCACACCACGAAACCGATGGGCGGCGGGCCAAGCGGGAGGAGCATTCATGAAAGTCCTGATCAGCGTCACATCAATTGCATTCGTAGTCGGCTGCACCATGGCCCACGCGCAGTATACGGAAGGGACCATCAAAATCGGTGTAATGAATGATATGTCGGGCCTTTACTCCGACATTTCAGGGCGGGGCTCCGTTGTGGCTGCGCGCATGGCCGTTGAGGATTTCGGGGCCGTTGCAAAGGGCATGAAAGTCGAAATTGTCGGCGCCGACCACCAGAACAAACCCGATGTTGGCTCGAATATTGTGCGTAGCTGGATCGATCTCGACAAGGTCGATGTCATTGTCGACGTGCCGACCTCATCGATCGCTCTCGCGGTGAATGAGATTGTTCGCGAGAAAAACAAGGTATTCCTCGTCTCGGGTGCGGCAGCGTCCGATTTGACCGGGCCTAAATGCTCCCCGAATACGGTTCACTGGACCTATGACACCTGGGCGACCGCTAACGGCACCGGCAAAGCAATGGTTAAAACTGGCGGAGACACCTGGTTCTTCGTCACCGCAGATTATGCGTTCGGGCACGCGCTCGAGCGTGACACTGCTGCAATTGTGGAAGCAAATGGTGGGAAAGTCCTAGGGCGCGTCCGACATCCCTTTCCTGGCACGGATTTCTCGTCATTCCTTTTGCAGGCACAAGCCTCAAAGGCAAAAGTCATTGGCCTCGCTAATGCGGGTGGTGACACAGTCAATTCGATCAAACAAGCGGCGGAGTTCGGCCTCACGCAGGGAGGGCAGAATCTAGCGGGCCTACTGGTGTTCATCAATGACGTGCACGCGCTTGGGCTCAAGACCGCCCAAGGCTTGGTATTGACCGAAGCATTCTATTGGGACCGGAACGAAGACAGCCGCGCGTTCGCAAAGCGATTTGCGCCGCAGGCGAGGAGCAATATGCCTTCAATGGTTCAGGCCGGCGTCTATTCGGCCGTGACGCACTACCTCAAGGCAGTAGAGGCGCTGAAAAGTGATGCCGATGGCAAGGCGGTCGTTGCCAAGATGAAGGCAATGCAAACCAACGACCCCCTGTTTGGAACGGGCACAATCCGGGTCGACGGTCGTAAGGTCCACGACATGTTCCTGTACGAGGTCAAGAAGCCCGAAGAATCGAAGGCCCCTTGGGACTATTACAAGCTGCGCGCCACCATTCCAGCGACCCAGGCTTTCCGTCCGCTTAACGAGGGATTTTGTCCAATGGTGAGCGGCTAGGTCATGGAAGAGCGTTCCAGGTCCATGCTAAAAAGTACGGCGGCGCTGCTTTTCAAGGGTTTGGATGACGCCATGACCAAATTCGATGTGCCCGAGGCGGATTACAAGGAACTGTTGCCATCGCGCAGAGCATCGATGGCATCATCGTCATCGAGTGAAGGAAAGCGCGTGGGGCCTGGATACTCGACGCAGTGAGGCGGATCGGCGGAACCAGTTCGGCCCCGCAGTGGAAGAGCCAAGGAGTTCCTGGGAAGTGCCATGAAAGGCATCGCCGAGTGGCTCGCATCGATCGGCCTGGGAGAGTACGCCCAACGCTTCGCCGAGAACGCCATTGACCTCTCGGTCGTCCGCGATCTGACGGAACGGGACCTCAAGGACCTCGGAGTGCTGCTGGGGCATCGCCGCAAGATTCTGCGCGCGCTCTTGGAGCTTGAGGGGGCCGCTCCTGCACCCACTGGAACCGCGGCCGAACCGGTGTTGCGTGACAAGGCTGAGCGCCGTCACCTGACCGTGATGATCTGCGATCTGGTGGGCTCGACTGCCCTATCGGGCCGACTCGATCCGGAGGACATGCGCGCCGTGATCGATGCCTATCACGCCGCCTGCGCCCGTATCACGCTAACCTATGACGGCTTCCTTGCCGAATTCCGAGGCGATGGGATATTGGCCTATTTCGGCTATCCCCTCGCGCACGAAGACGATGCCGAGCGAACCGTGCGGGCGGGGCTCGATATCATTGCCGCTGTTGCGCGGCTCGAGACGCGTGCCGCGGAACCGCTCGCGGTTCGCATTGGCATCGCGACCGGGGTGGTGGTGATCGGCGACCTCAGCCGCGAGGGTGCGTTGCGGGAGCACGCTGTGGTCGGGGAGACGCCGAACCTTGCGGCCCGCGTTCAGGCCTTGGCCGAGCCCGGGACGATCGTCGTCGCCGCCTCCACGCGTCGGCTGCTCGGCGATCTGTTTCATTTGCGTGACCTCGGTCGGCACGAGGTCAAGGGTATTGCCGAGCCGATCGCCGCGTGGGCGGTCGAGGGCGTGTCGGCTTCCGAGAGCCGCTTCGAGGCGGTCCACCTGACGGAGTTGACCGATCTCATCGGCCGCGAGAAGGAGATCAATTTTCTGCTGGAATGCCAACGCCGCGCCTGGAAGGGTGGAGGGCAGATCGTCCTGATCTCGGGCGAGCCGGGGATCGGTAAGTCCCGCCTTGTGGCGGCTCTCGGCGAGCGCATCGCCAGCGAGCCGCACACGCGCTTGAGTTACCAATGCTCGCCCTACGACACCAACAGCGCGCTTCGTCCGTTCATCGCCCAGTTGGAGCGAGCCGCGAGGTTCAAGGCAGACGATACCCCTGAGCAACGCCTCGACAAGTTGGAAGCGCTCCTCGCGATGAGCGCATCGGGGGTTCAAGCCGTAGCGCCACTTTTTGCCGCGTTGCTGTCTATCCCGGCCGGCGAGCGGTATCCGCCGCAGTCGCTCAGCCCCATTCAGCAGCGCCGCCAGACACTCGCGGCACTGCTCGATCAATTCGAGGGTCTCGCCCGCAAGCAGCCGGTCCTGCTCTTGTGCGAGGACGTGCATTGGGCGGATGCGACCTCCCTCGAGCTACTCGATCTGACTGTCGAGCGGATACGCCAACTACCGGTTCTCGCAGTGTTCACCTTCCGACCGGAATTCAAGCCGGCCTGGGTTGGTCTCCCCAACGTCGGCACCTTGACGCTCGGTCGCCTCGACCGCAACGACGTTGAAAGCATGGTCGCACAGGTGACTGGCGGTCGCGTGCTGCCTGCCGAAGTGATGAAGCAAATCGTCGCCAAGACCGACGGGAACGCCCTGTTCGTCGAGGAACTCACCAAGGCGGTTCTGGAAGCGGGCATCCTTGTTGAGGACGCTCAGGGCTATCGGCTCGATGGGCCACTGCCGCCGCTGGCGATTCCGGCAACCCTTCAAGACTCTTTGATGTCGCGGCTCGACCGCCTGGCGCCGGTGAAGGAGATTGGCCAAATCGGCGCTGCCATCGGGCGCGACTTCTCCTATTCCTTGCTGCGCGCGGTGGTTGGACGCGACGAGACCGCATTGAAGCATGCACTCGCCCAACTCGAGCAGGCGGAGCTCGTGTTCCGCCGTGGCGAGCCGCCGGAAGCGGTCTACAGCTTCAAGCACGCGCTGGTGCGGGATGCGGCCTATGAGAGCCTTCTCAAGAGCCGCCGGCAGCAATTGCACGGCCAGATTGCGCGTGCACTCGAAGAGAGGTTTGCCGACATCGTGGCGAGCCAGCCGGAAATCGTGGCGCGCCACTTCACGGAAGCCGGCCTTGTTGACCCCGCCATCGATTACTGGCTCAAGGCTGGTCACCTCGCGCTCAGCCGGTCGGCGAACGCTGAGGCCGTCAAGCATCTTGGACAGGGGATCGAGCTGACGCAATCGCAAGCCCCAACGGGCGAGCGGCTCCGCAAAGAACTCGATTTTTACTTGGCCCTTGGTCCAGCGATGGCGGCAACCGAGGGCTATGCCACGCCGGAAACCCTGCGAGTTTTCTCACGCGCCCGCGACCTGCTGGGCGATCGTGGCACCCCGACGGAACAGATGACGGTCCTCTGGGGTGTCTACCTGGCCCACTCCATGCGGGGGGAGAATATCGCCGCGCGCGAAGTAGCATACCGGTGCCTGGCGCTAGCCGCGGGGCATGAGCACTCCGGGATGTTAGCGCTTGCTAACCGATTCATGGGCCAAACACTCTGGATGATGGGTGCTTTCGTTGACGCGCGCTTCCACCTGGACCGGACCCTCGACCTCTGCGCTGCCAACCAGGAGACGATCACATCTTATAGAAGGTTCGGTGCAGACGACGAAGTTAGCGCATTGTCAGCGCTTTCCAGGACGCTCTTGATTCTTGGCTACCCGGAGCAAGCCGCTGCTGTAGCGGGACAAGCCCTGGCTCGTGCACGAAGTATGGGACTCCCGTTTACGACCGCCCTTGCCTTGGATGGTGAGGCGCTTCTCGGAGCTTTGGGGGCTGATCTAAAACGGGCCGCAGTTCACGCTGATGAAGCGATGGCCCACAGCATCGAGCATAGCCTCGCAGACTATGAACAGAGGGCACGTTTCATTCAGGGCGCCTTGCTGGCCCAAAGCGGCGATCCCCAACACGGGATCGAACTTATGCAGAGCGCTATTGCAGCGATCGAGCGCACCAATAACGTGAACCGTCGCACGCTTTATCTGGGCCATTCTGCCGCTGCCCACGCGAGCCTCGGCCAGCCTGAGGTTAGTCTCGATTTGCTAAACGAGGCAATTCAAACAGCAGAAATGGCAGACGAGAGGTTTTTTGAAGCTGAACTGCATCGCCTGCGGGGTAAGACGCTCTTAACACTGGGTAGGAATGGTGAGGCGGAGGCTGAACTGCAGCGGGCGTTGACGATTGCACAACAACAACACGCCCGTTGGTGGGAGCTGCGCGCCGCCACCAGCCTCGCCTTGTATTGGCACGACGGGGGCAAATACCTCGAGGCCTATTCGCTCCTGCAGCCAGTTTACAGCTGGTTCGTCGAGGGTTTCGACACAACATATTTGAGAGATGCCAAAGTACTCCTGGACGAGCTGAGGGATCTGTCAGGCCCGCAAACTCAAGCAGGCCAGAGGTGAGCTATGGACATGCCAGCCCACAGACGTTCCTCAGATGCAGCAGCATTCTTGGAGAGGGCATCATGAAAATTCCCCGCAGAACTTTCCTGCATCTAGCGGCAGGTGCTGGGACTCTTCCGGCCATCTCGCGGTTCGCATGGGCGCAGTCCTATCCGGCCCGGCCTGTCCGCATTATCGTCGGCTTCCCTGCTGGGGGCACGACCGACATTGGCGCGCGTCTGATCGCCCAGTGGCTGTCAGAGCGACTCGGTCAGCAATTCATTGTCGAGAACAGACCAGGAGCCGGCACCCATTTGGCCACGGAAGCGGTCGCGCGCGCGTCTGCCGACGGCTATACCCTGCTCATGGCCACAGCCTCTAATGCAATCAACGCGACGCTCTACGATAGACTCAACTACAACTTCCTCCGCGACATTGTGCCGATCGTGGGCGTCATCCGCTCGCCATTTGTTCTTGAGGTGCATCCGGCGGTCCCAGTCAAGACCGTTTCCGAACTGATCGCTTACGCCAAGGCCAGTTCGGGAAAGATCACGATGGCATCGTTTGGCACCGGGACCAGCAGTCATCTGACTGGCGAGTTGTTTAAGATGATGACCGGGGTCGAAATGCTGCACGTGCCTTATCGCGGGTCCGCGCCCATGCTCATTGACCTGTTGAGCGGTCAAGTGCAACTTGCGTTCGACAACTTGCCCGCATCGATTGAACACATCAGGTCCGGCAAGCTGCGTCCGCTTGCGGTGACCACGACGACGCGCTCTGTGGCCTTGCCGGATATTCCGGCCTTGGCGGAAATGCTGCCGGGCTTTGACTCGAGCGCCTGGAATGGCATTGCGGCACCCAAGAGCACGCCCGCCGAGATCATCGACAGGCTTAATGGTGAAATTAACGTCGCGCTGACAGACACCAACATCAAAGCACGCTTTGCCGAGCTGAGCGGAATGGTCCTTGGAGGCACGCCCGCCGATTTCGGGAAGCACATCGCCGAAGAAACGGAGAAGTGGAGCAAAGTCATCCGCACGGCCAACATCAAACCGGAGTAGTGAAGCCGGGGAGGCCCTACGGCGCGATTTCCGTTCAGCGAACCAGGCGGGAGTGCCTGAGGCGATTCGACGGCCGGGATTGTTGCCGCCGTGAACGCCAACGAGAAATAGGGACTTCAGATCACCGAGGTTTCATTCACGTATCTCGCCGTCCGCGTCGCCTGGTTTTCCGCGATGTTGGCCGAACAGCTAGCTTATGTGGTGTGATCGGGACTAGCCCGGCGTTCGGCCGAATTGGCTGCACTCGCGCCGGAAGTCCTCGTCGCTGCGACTGGACCCGCAACCGTGGCGCCGTTGCTGCAGGCGACCCACACCGTGCCGATCGCGTGTCAGTGATCTTGGCGCCCGGCGGTCCACCTAGCGCATTGGCCGCTAGGAACGCGACGACGACGATCCCCATCGTCGTCCTCGCAAGTGATCCCCTCCGCTTCGGTCTCGTCAAGAGCCTGAGCCACCCCGAGGGCAACCTTACGACTTCCGATGGTCGCTGAGCTGTTCGATTCAGCACAATTCAGGTCCGCCCCAAGGACCTGCGGACCTGCGCCGTTAGGGTTCTGATGCGTCAAACCGCCTGCGCCTGGCGGTTCCAACTGCTATGATAGGTGGCGGCACCTGGGGAGGGAGCCCTATGTCCGGCATGAGGCGGCGGGAGTTCGTCAGCCTGTTCGGCGGCGCGGCCGTGGCGTGGCCGCTGGCCGCACGCGCGCAGCAGGCGGCGATGCCGGTGATCGGCTTCCTAAGCGTCGCGTCGCCCGGCCCGTTCGCGCATTTGGTAGCCGCATTCCGCCAAGGCCTCCAAGGAGCGGGCTACATCGACGGGCAAAACGTAACGATCGAATACAGGTGGGCGGAAGGCCAATATGACAGGCTGTCGGCGCTGGCAGCGGATTTGGCGCGCCGTCCCGTGGGAGTGATTGCCGCGACGGGAGGCGCCGCCGCAGCGCAGGCCGCCATGGCTGCGACAGCGACAAGCAATGCGATGAGCTGCAGTCCGCTTTGGCCGTGCGGCTACCCGCGGCCCTTGTCCGCGTGGTCAATGATTCTGAGTTGCTTGTGCCGGCCGCTGGTTTCACCGACGGGATCGGCGTCGTGGGCCCCTTGAAGAAGCGGGGCGAGCTGAAGGGAAAGGCGGTGGTCATCGTGGGCGCGGGCGGGGCGGCACGCGCCGCAGCCCTCGCGCTACGCCGCAAGGGCGCCCGCGTGACGCTCCTGGCCCGCAATCCGCGGCAGGCCGCGGAAACGGGGGCCGCAGTGGGCTGCGCCCACGCCGCCCTGGCCGACCTTCCGCGGCAGGCGTGGGACATCCTCGTCAACGCCACCCCCGTCGGATCCGCGGCCGCTCCCGGGGAGACGCCCGTA
>Ga0207709_10002471_pt1 | contig 11590 bp, 14 predicted proteins | sample KBSM34metaG_FD_184397 | JGI IMG/M metagenome (GOLD analysis project Ga0207709, IMG submission 184397) | Miscanthus rhizosphere microbial communities from Kellogg Biological Station, Michigan, USA - KBS M3-4 metaG (SPAdes) (version 2) | ecosystem: Host-associated > Plants > Roots > Rhizosphere >...
AGGCGGAAAGAAGTAAACCACGAGCGAAGGCCGCACCCCGTGCGCCGTTGTCACGGCGTTTCTTTTCCTGCGTGTATGCTGTTTCACAGTCAAACGGCTTATGCGGTGGCATGGTGGCGCAGTCCGCAGAGCGCGCAAAGCGCCGCAGGATCCTCGAACCTCTGGTGCGAAGCGGTCGTGGGCTTCTTCGGTCGGGTCTTTTTTCAGTGGAGGAGTGCGCTGCCCGTCTCGAGTGCAAGGTTCAGCCCGCCATACGTGGCCATTACGCTGACGGCGGCCAACATCAGATTTACGACGCAAGTCCCGGCCAGTTCGTTCCAGTGATAGTCCATGATAGCCCCCTCTTCCCCGTACTAACATTCGAAGGGCTTTGTGGCGGTATACGGGCCGCACGGCTAATTTCGTGGCGGTATACGGGCCGCGCGGCTAATTTCGCCGCAGTGTGGCGCGGCCGCCACACCTGACCCACGGTCTATATCGTCATCGGCGATGGGGCATATCGGAAGCCCCTCTAGAGGAACGCCGTTCCCCGAGTCGGAACACCGTTTGCCGAGCTTCGCCAGATGCTCCTGGTAGATGCGATCGATCTCGGCTTGCACCTCGGGATGCCGGCGCTTGATTAGGACAGAGAGTTCGCCGACCAGCCGTCCCGAGCGACGCCAGTCGAACAGAATTTCCTCGCCGGCCGCTTGGCTAAGGCATCGGCCAGTGCGGTCAGTGCTTCTTTGAGGGGGGTCACGCGTCCCGCGTGTACGCTGTTTCACAGTCGACCGGCTTATGCGGTGGCATGATTGACCAGTCCGCAGAGCGCGCAAAGCGCCGCAGGATCCTCGAACCTCTAGGTGCGACTATGACGACAGCGACGCTGCGCGCGGGGCTGGTCACCTTGCTCGCCCTGACCGCCACGACCGCTTTTCCGGCGCGGACAAGAGCAGCCGCGGCAACCGAGCACGGGTATCCTGCGTATTACTGCGCGCCGATCAAGGCGGACAACTCGGATGACCAGAAGGTCTACTGCGAAGGCTGGCGGGTCATTCGCAAGGGCTGGTGAACGAGTGGGTTTTGGCAGCGGTAGGTGCGAAGCGTCAAGCGCGAGTGGTTGGACCCATCTTCTATTTGTCCCAAATGAGTTGAAAACGTTTGCTCAGCTAGGCTCCGCCACGAGATAAAAAAGGCGTTGTCGCCAGCGGAGCTGTCGAATGCCAATCATGATAGAACCGACTGGCTGAACCAGGCCGAGAGACGAGTGCGATGACGACCCGTGAGCGCAATATCCTGATGACGATCGGTCTTGTTCTGCTTGTAGGCGTCGCCTACGTGGTTGGGCGATGGGCGTTCCCCGAGCTGTGGCCCTGGTTCTAGCGACGGGGCTCGCACGGCACCCCGCCGGTCTTTCCGCTCTCGCCTTCTCAAAGATTGGGTGCTGCGGTGTTGGTCGGAGCGCCGAGATTCGAACTCGGGACCCCCAGTCCCCCAGACTGGTGCGCTAACCGGGCTGCGCTACGCTCCGCCAGAGCCGGAACCTCTACGCTGGCCCCGCAGCCCACGCAAGGGCGCGCTGGCCGGCCCCGGAATGGCGGGTTCCCGTGCAGAAAATCCGCTCGGAAGATTGGGATTCATCAGTGGCGCCGCCTGCGCTACGCGGCGTCGGGCCGCGACATCCAGCGCACCAGCGGCATTGCCGGCAGCACCCAGGCTAGGCCGGCGACCACGTAGTAGATCACCTCGATCAAGCCGTTGGCCTTGATCGCCGGCGCCTGCGCCAGCGCCATCGCCACCAGCGCCCAGGAGACCACCAGGGTGATGAGCAGGATTGCGCCGATGAACTTGCGCAGGCGGAGAGGCATTGCTTCACTCGTTTGCGAGGACAGCCGCGCAACTATATCTTCCGCGCCGTTCCCGCAAGCGAAGGATGCATGAGCAAGGCACCGCCATCGTCACCGACGAGCCGCCGCGCCATCCGCGTGTGGCTGCTGGTGGTCGCCGCCCTGATGGTCCTGACCGTGGTCGTCGGCGGAGCGACACGGCTCACCGAGTCGGGCCTCTCGATCGTCGAGTGGAAGCCGGTCACCGGCGTCCTGCCGCCGCTCGACGAGCGGGCCTGGCAGGTCGAATTCGACAAGTACAAGGCCATTCCGCAATACCGCGAACGCAATGCTGGAATGAGCCTCGCGGATTTCAAGACGATCTACTGGTGGGAGTGGACGCATCGCGTGCTCGCGCGGCTGGTGGGCGCCGTTTTCCTGCTTCCGCTGCTCTGGTTCCTGTGGCGCGGCCAGGTCGAGCCGCACCTGCGTGCCCGGCTGCTGACCATCTTCTTCCTCGGCGCCGCGCTCGGCGCGGTCGGCTGGTGGATGGTCGCCTCCGGGCTGAGCGACCGCGTCAGCGTGTCGCAATATCGGCTGGCGTTCCACCTGACCCTGGCCTGCGTCATCTTCGCCGCCGTGTTGTGGACCGCGCAGAACCTGATCATGCGCGCGCCGGTCGCCGCGCCGGGCCGGATCCGTGCGAGCGCGCTCGTGCTGCTCGGTCTCGTGATCGTGCAGATCTATCTCGGCGCACTGGTCTCCGGCCTGCGCGCCGGCCTGATCTACAATACCTGGCCGCTGATCGACGGCAGCCTGGTGCCCGACGGCGCGCGCCTGTTCTTCATCGCGCCGGCGTGGCGCAACGTGTTCGAGAACACGCTGACGGTGCAGTTCGATCACCGCATGCTGGCCTATGCGGTGTGGCTGTTGGCGCTGCTGCACGCCGCAGACGTCGCGCGCACGCTGCGGGGAGGGGGCGTCCTCACGTCAGCGCTCGCGCTGGCCGCGGCCGTCACCCTGCAGGCTGTGTTCGGCATCGCCACCCTGCTGCACCAGGCGCCGCTCGCGCTCGCGCTGCTGCATCAGGCCATGGCGCTCGTGGTGCTCGCGATCGCGGTCGTGCATGCGGAGCGGCTCGAGCGGCGGCCCGCCCCCGCGGCCGATGTGACCTCCAGTGCGGCCATGCGCAGACGAGAGCAAGCGACATGATCGAGACCAGCGAGCAGGGGGGCGTGGCGGTCCTGCGCATGGCGGACGGCAAGGTCAACGCCATGAGCATCGACTTCTGCGCGGAGGTCACGACCAAGTTCGAACAGATATTGCCGGCGCGCGCCGTGGTGCTCACCGGCACCGGGCGGATCTTTTCCGCCGGCGTCGATCTGCTGCGACTGCTCGACGGCGGTCCCGACTATATCCGCCAGTTCCTCCCGGCGCTGAGCACCATGCTGGCCGCGGTCTTTACCCATCCCAAGCCGGTGGTGGCGGCGATCAACGGGCATGCCATGGCGGGCGGCTGCGTGCTGGCCTGCGCCGCCGACAGGCGGATCATGGCGCGCGACGCGGGTCGGATCGGCGTGACCGAGCTGCTGGTCGGCGTGCCGTTTCCGGCCGCAGCGATGGAGATCATGCGGCGCGCGACGGCGCCGCAATATTTCGAGGACGCGATCCTCAGCGGCGCGACCTATAATCCGCCGGAGGCGGTCGCGCGCGGCCTGGTGCACGATATCGTCGATCCGCATGAGCTGCTCGATCGCGCCATCGACGCCGCCAATACGCTGGCGGCCCTTTCGCCGCCGGCGTTCGCGATCACCAAGCGGCAAACCCGGGGACCGGCAGTGGAGCGATTGCAGCGCGCGGACGTCGATGCCGACATCGACCGCATCTGGACCGCGCCGGACACGCTCGCGCGCATTCGCGACTATGTCAGCCGCACCTTGCGCAAATCCTGAGCGCGCGTTCACGCGGGACGAGGTCGCCCGTCAATTGCGTGCACTCGGGGTCGAGGCGGGCGGTGTCTTGCTCGTGCACACATCCTTCCGGGCGACGCGGCCCGTGGAAGGAGGGCCGCTCGGCCTGATCGAGGCGCTACGCGATGCGCTCGGTCCCGACGCCACTTTGGTGATGCCGTCGTGGTCGGGCGCGGACGACGAGCCATTCGAGCCAACGCGCACGCCGGCTTGCTCGAGCCTCGGCGTCGTGGCGGACACGTTTTGGCGGTTGCCGGGCGTATTGCGAAGCGACCACGTCTTCGCCTTCGCGGCCGCCGGCCCTGCGGCCGCCGATATCACGTCAGGCCCGCTGCCGCTTCCGCCGCACATCCAGGACAGCGCCGTCGGCCGCGTGCATGACCGGGACGGGCACGTGCTTGTGCTCGGGGTCGGACACGATGCCGACACCATGCTGCATCTCGCGGAGCTCGTTGCCGATGTACCGTACCGCGTGCCGAAACACTGCACCGTCCTCCAGGATGGACGGCCGGTTCGGATCGGCTACGGGGAGAACGACTATTGCTGCGAGCGCTTCGCTTTCGCCGGCGAGTGGCTACGGGCGCGGGGGCTGCAGTCCGAAGGGCGCGTAGGGCAGGCGCATGCGCTCCTTGCGCGTGCGCGGGATATTGTCGAGGTCGCGCTCGAGCATCTGGCGCGCGATCCGCTGGTGTTTCTTCATCCGCGCGGTGCCGGATGTGCCGAATGCGACGCGGCCCGCAGCAGCACGTTCGGCTTCGCAACGTCTACGCCGCCGCGAGGCCCTGCTCGAGATCGGCGATAATGTCCTCCTTGTCCTCGAGCCCGATGGAGAGGCGCACCACGTCGGGCCCGGCGCCGGCCTGCACCTTCTGCGCGTCGGTGAGCTGGCGGTGCGTGGTCGAGGCGGGATGAATGATGAGCGAGCGGGTATCGCCGATATTGGCGAGATGCGAGAACAGCTTCACGTTCGAGACGAGCTTCACGCCGGCGTCGTAGCCGCCCTTGAGCCCGAAGGTGAAGACCGAGCCGGCGCCCTTGGGCACGTATTTCTTCGCGAGATTGTGATAGCGGTCGCCGGCGAGACCCGGGTAGCTCACCCACGCCACCTGCGGCTGCTTCACCAGCCACTGCGTCACCGCCGCAGCATTGTCGCAGTGGCGCTGGATGCGCAGCGGCAGCGTCTCGATGCCGGTGAGGATGAGGAACGCGTTGAACGGCGACAGCGCGGGCCCGATGTCGCGCAGCGCCAGCACCCGGCAGGCGATGGCGAAGGCGAAGTTGCCGAAGGTCTCGTGCAGCACGATGCCGTGATATTCCGGCCGCGGCTCCGACAGCATGGGATAGCGCTTCTCGCGCGACCAGTTGAAGGTGCCGCCGTCGACGATCATGCCGCCGATCGAGTTGCCGTGGCCGCCGAGAAACTTGGTGAGCGAATGCACCACGATGTCGGCGCCGTAGTCGATCGGCTTGCAGAGATAGGGAGTGGCCAGCGTGTTGTCGACGATCAGCGGCACGCCGGCCTTCTTCGCGATGTTGGCGATCGCCTCGATGTCGGTGATCACGCCGCCCGGATTGGCGATCGATTCGATGAAGATGGCCTTGGTCTTGGGCGTGATGGCGCGCTCGAAGGTGCCGATATCGTCGGGCTCGGCCCACACCACGTTCCAGTCGAAATTCTTGAAGGCGTGGTTGAACTGGTTGATCGAGCCGCCATAGAGTTTCTTCGAGGCCACGAATTCATCGCCCGGGCGCATCAGGCAGTGCATGGTCACCACCTGCGCGGCGTGGCCGGACGCAACCGCCAGGCCCGCGGTGCCGCCTTCGAGCGCGGCGACGCGCTCCTCCAGCACGGCGTTGGTCGGATTGCCGATGCGGGTATAGATGTTGCCGAAGGTCTGCAGGCCGAACAGCGAAGCGGCATGGTCGACATCCTCGAACACGAACGAGGTGGTCTGATAGATCGGCGTGGCGCGCGCGCCGGTGGTCGGGTCCGGCTGGGCGCCGGCATGGATCGCGAGCGTGGCAAAGCCTGGCGTGCGGTCGGTCATCTCCGGTCCTCGTGCTGCCGGGACCGGCCGGTCCGCGGAACCGGACCGTGGTTTATCGAAGCGCGGGCACGCGTCAAGGTGGGACATGCCGGCGCCCCCCCGTTCAGGCGGCGCGCTGCGCTTGGATCGAATCGGGTCGCCGCCACAAGTCCGGGCCATGCGATCGTTCGGGGATTTGGCTTATACGCGCGATGCATTCGTCGCGGTTCGGGTACGGTCCAGCGGTGATGGCGCCCTCGTTGTCGACGGCATACCAGGCAACCTTCAAGCCGCGCATCCTGGACTGAGTCTCGTCCACGTACAGGGGAAAGAGCCGGGACAAGCGAAAGGCGGAGCCGGAAGGCGCGATCAGCGCCGGTGAGGTTCCGGTATCGACCCAGTTGTTCATGGCACGGCTCCGCGGATTCTGGACACTGGCCCGAGACCGGACCATGTGTGCGAAGCTATCCCGTCACCGGGGCGGGGGACGTGCTGACCGTCACAGAATGGACGATCCGGAGCCTTCCACTTGCGCGGACTTGCTCAGGCTCCAGCGGGTCGGGCGCCCGCCACCGCGTCGGTCGCATGCGCCGCCGCGTGCTGCTGCCGCAGCAGCGCGGCGAGCTCGGTATTGATCCGCCGCGCGACTCTCCAGCCCTGATAGATGAACGCCGAATAGAGATCGACGCAGGTGGCGCCGGCGCGCAACATCGCGAGGACGTCGTCGCCGCTGCGGATCCCGCCATTGGCCTTGATCGGGATGCGGCCGCGGGCAAGCTTCGCCGCGCGCGTCACATTGTCGAGCGCGGTATCGAACACGGCGCGTCCGTGCAGTGTGCCTTGCTTCATTCCGAGCCGGGGCTCGGATACCGGGCGTCCGCCCGCGACCTTGATGCCGTCGATGCCGCCTTCGATGCAGCATTCGATCAATTCCGCCAGGTGGTCGGAGCGGCGGTGTCGGTTGGGGACGCGGACGATTGTTCGCTTGCGTCGTCCTTGCGTGCGCGTGAGGATGTCGCGCAGCAGGCCGATATCGTCGAAACGTTCGCCGGCACGCGGCATATTCGGGCACATCAGGCTGATCTCGATCGCGTCGACGTGGGGTTCGACTGCGAACAGGCTCGCCGCGATCTCCTCGGCGGAGAAGCCGCCGATATTGGCGAAGACCGGCACCCGGCGCCCGCCGAGTTGCGCGAGGCGCTCAACGCAATAGTCGCGGCCGCGGCTCGGCAGGCCCATGGAGTCGGCAAGCGATTCCGTTTCGGTGTAGCGGACCAGCCGCGGAAAGGGATGGCCCGGACGCGGCTGCGGCATGATGGAGCCAACCGTCAGGAAGCCGAAACCGAGAACGGACAGCGCGCCGATGAGTTCGCAGTCCTTGTCGAAGCCGGCGGCGAGGCCCACGGGGCTGGCAAGGTCGACGCCGGCAAAGGTAGTCTTGAGCACGGGATCGTCGACATCAAATGCCGTGACGGCTGCGAGCATGCGCCATGGCAGGGTCGCTCGGAGCGCGAGATGCCCGATCGCATGGGTCAAATCCGGCGGCAGGGTGAACAGTGCCGGCCGGACGAGGCTCTCATAAACCGACATGCGTCCCCGCTTGCCGAGTTGGTGTCCCAGGCTGCAAATAGGTATCAGATTTCGCCGCAAGGCATGGGGGATCGGCTTCCAGGTCGCGCATGTTGGGTCAGGACCACACCGAAATGGAGAAAACGATGATTACCAGGCGAAGCTTGCTGTCGGGAACGACGGCGGCCGGACTCAGCATGAGCGGCATCAGCTTTGCCCACGGCCAGTCGCAAGCCCAGTCCTATCCTGACCGGCCGATCAAGGTGATCCTTCCGTACACCGCCGGGTCCCCCAACGACATGATGGCCAGGATGATCGCGCCCGTCCTGTCGTCGCGTCTGGGCCAATCCGTCGTCATCGACAACCGTCCTGGTGGCGGCACGACGATTGGCTTGAAAGCGGTCATGACGTCGAAGCCCGATGGCTACACCTTGCTCTACACGAACACTCCGACGCACGTGATCGCGCAGCTTGTCGCCCGCGGTTTCACCTATGATCCGATCAAGGACTTCGTTCCGATCGTGACAGTCGGCAGCACGTCGCTCGTGCTGGTGGTTCCGCCGACGCTGCCTGCCAATTCGCTGCAGGAGTTCATCGCCTATGCAAAAGCAAATCCCGGCACATTGAACTTCGGTTATGGGCAAGGGACGCTGCCCCACCTGGTGGGGGAAGCGTTCAAGATGGCGACCGGGACCGACATCGCCAGCATTCCGTACAAAGGAGGCGCGCAAGCGGTCACGGACATGCTGGGAGGCCGCATCCAGATGATCCTGAGCGCGGGGGCGACACTCTTGCCGCTCATTCGCGAAGGCAAGATGAAGGCAATTGCCGTCACAAGCCCCGTCCGCTCCAGCGAGCTGCCGGACGTGTCCACGATGATCGAAGGCGGCCTGCCGGCCCTGACGACAGTCACTTACTACGGATTTCTCGGGCCCGCAGGGACGCCGGCTGAGGTCGTTGCAAGGCTCAACAGCGAAGTCAACGAAAGCCTCAAGTCAGCTGAGCTTCGCGCCAGCATGATAAAGGTCGGCTTCGAACCAACCGGCGGATCACCGCAGGACTTTGCGGCGTTGATCGCGGAGCAATTGCAGCGATGGGCGCCGATCGTCAAGGCGAGCGGATTCCAGATGGATTGAGCCGACTTGACGCGCGGCGTCTCTGATCCGCCTCAGATCCCTTGCTCAACGCGCTAACCCGTCACCGACTGCAAGGTCGCGGTCGCGGCCGTCGACCGGCGCGGGATGGCGAGATGCTCGGCCCATTCGACCAGGGCGTAAAGCGCGACACCCTGGATCGTCAGCGCGATCAGCCCGGCGAACAGCAACGGTGTGTCCATGCTGCCATTGGCCACCATCAGCATATAGCCGAGCCCGGCTTCGCCGCCGACGAACTCCCCCACCACGGCGCCGACCACGGCGAGCGTGATGGAAATCTTCAATCCGGCGAAGATCGACGGCAGCGCATTCGGCAGGCGGATCTTGAAGAAGGTTGCGGTGGCGCCAAGACCCATCGAGCGCGCCAGATAGATCTTCTCCGGTTCGATCGAGGCAAGGCCGGCCGCGGTGCTGATGACGATCGGAAAGAACGCGATCAGGAATGCGACCAGGACCTTGGGAAGCAGGCCGAAGCCGAACCACACCAGGAGCAGTGGGGCGATCGCCACTTTCGGAATCGCCTGCGATGAGATCAGCAGCGGCAGCACGGTGCGCGAAAACGCCGGCCACATGAAAATGCCGAATGCCAGCGGCACGCCGACCACGATGCTCGCCAGGTAGCCGAGCATGATCTCCACCGTGGTCACCCAGGTGTTCCTGAGCACCAGCTGCCAGTGCTCGATGATGGTGGCGACGACCTGGCTCGGCGGCGGCGCCAGGAAGCTCGGAACGTCGAACGCGCGTACCCCGACCTCCCACAGCACGATCACCCCGACCATGGTCGCGACCGGATAGAGCACCGCCGCGATCCGGTCATGGGATTGATGGCGGGCACGGCGGACCTTCTCGCGCGCCTCGACCTCCTCGATGGACAGGTGCTCGTCGGGATCGGTGCGCAGGCTCGTTCCAGTTGCATTTGCCATGGTCGTTCGCCCTTCAGCGTTCTCGCAGGACCCCGCGCGCCAGCAGCAGATCGAGGATTTGCCGGTTGTAGCCGGTGAACTCGGGGGTCTCCCGCATGGCGAGCGTGCGTGGCCGCGGCAGATCGATGTCGATGACCTCGTCGATCCGTCCCGGCCGTGGCGTCATCACGATCACGCGGTCCGACAGGAACACCGCCTCGGGCACGCTGTGGGTGATGAACAGCACGGTCATGCGCGACTCGTTCCAGATGCGCTGGATATCCAGCACGAGCTGATCGCGCGTGAGCGCATCGAGCGCGCCGAACGGCTCATCCATCAGGAGCTGCGGCGGATTGTGAATCAGCGCACGACAGATCGACACCCGCTGCCGCATGCCGCCCGACAACTGGTCCGGAAACTTGTGCTCGAAACCTCTAAGTCCCACCGAGTCCAGAAGTTCATAGGCGCGTCGCTCCGCGGCGGCCCGATCGAGCTTTCTCGCTTCCGCCTGCAGCATGATGTTGCCGAGCGCAGTGCGCCACTCCAGCAGCACCGGGTTCTGGAACACGATCCCCACGTCGGTGCGGGGTGCACCGATGCGCTGCCCCTGGACCGAAACCTGGCCGTGGGATGCGGGCAGAAGCCCAGCCGCGATCATCAGCAGCGTGCTCTTGCCGCAACCGCTCGGCCCCAGGATCGACAGGAATTCGCGCTTGCGCTGGCCGATGGAGATGCCGTCCAGCGCCCTGACCGGACCATCGTCGGTGGCGTAGATCTTCGACAGATCCCTGAACTCGAGGTAGGGCGCTTCCTCCGGCTCCGAACGGGAAGCTTCGACCGGCAAGGTCCGCAGCTCGGTTGCGACGCTATTCATGCGCTGCATCGGCCGGAACGTCGTCGACTGGATTGGCACGCCACCGATCGTGCACGGGACCTCGCGGATTTCGGTTCGGCTTCGGGCGGGTCGAGGATCGCTGCCTCGTTACTTTTCCGGCGGCGTGGCGAATTCACTACCAGCCGGAACGAACTCGTTGGTGTAGAGGTCCGATGCCTTCAGCGGCGTCGTCACCCCGCCGTATTGCTTGAGCGTCTCGACCGTCGCGTCCCAGTCCTTGTCGGACATCCATCCCATCTGCTTGCCCGCGGTGTTGGGAGTCTGCCAGTTGAGGAAGGACATTTGAAGCTCGCGCTTGGCGATCTCGGGCACGATCTCGGCTGCGAATTTCTTGGTGATGGCGACCGCTTCGTCGGGATTCTGGTGGGCATAGAGAAACCCTCGCAGCGACGCCTTGACGAAGGTGCGGATCAGTTCGGGATCCTGCTTCAGCAGGTCCTTGTGCACGATGATGCCGTTGCTGACGGCCGTGACGCCGCAATCGGCGTAGTAGAACGAGGTGGTGTCCTTCTTGGAGCGGATCTCGATGCCCGGCACCGCGCCCTGCGCGTAGCTGGCGACCGCCTGCACCTTGCCCGCCACCAGGGCGGGGACCGTCCCGGCGGGATCGAGATTGATGACCTTGATCTTGTCGCTGTCGAGCTTGCAGCCTTTGACGAAGGCGGGCCATTGCTGGAACTGGGTCCCGCCCGGCGCGATTCCGATCGTCTTGCCTTCCAGTTCCTTGGGGGTCTTGATGCCGGATTCCGCGAGCACGATGGCGGCCGTCGGGTTGCGCCGGTAGATCGCGCCGACCATCGCGAGTTCCATGCCCTTGGCGACGCCGGCGCCGACGACGAACCCGTCGGCGAACCCGAACTGGCTGGTCTTGCTGGCGATCAGCTGGGCCGTGCTGCCCGATCCCTTCCCGGGCCCCATATCCACGTTGAGGCCGGCCTCGTCATAGAAGCCCTTGTCCTTGGCGACCATGAATCCGGCATTCGGGCCTTGATAGATCCAGTCGAGCCGAAAACTCACGTCACGCTTCTGCGCCTCTGCGGGTGTGCCCTGGAGGCACGCGATGGTCACCCCCGCGATCGCGACCGTGCGGAGGAGAGGGCGCCGGCCGGAAAACGTCTGAAGCATGAGATGACCTCCTGTGCGGGGGGTAGGCCCGGCTGGCGTTCTCCAACGCCGTCCAGTCGCGCCGATCAACAACCGTGCTTTTCCATTCAAGTCCCGTGCCAAGGATGCGGCGGGCCGCGCCGGCCGTTGCGCTCATTTTGACC
>Ga0207709_10002473_pt1 | contig 11579 bp, 15 predicted proteins | sample KBSM34metaG_FD_184397 | JGI IMG/M metagenome (GOLD analysis project Ga0207709, IMG submission 184397) | Miscanthus rhizosphere microbial communities from Kellogg Biological Station, Michigan, USA - KBS M3-4 metaG (SPAdes) (version 2) | ecosystem: Host-associated > Plants > Roots > Rhizosphere >...
GCTAGGCGCGCGCGTCCCGGTCGTCCGCTCCGGCACGGCGCTCGAGGTCGCCGAGGTCGCCTGGCTCGCCGAGGGCGTCGGCCGCGACGCCGCGCTCTCGATCCCGGCCGTCGCCGCCTGTCGCAACCTCGTCGTCGGCACGGTCGTACAGCTCGACCTCTTCCGGTTCCGCGGCGGCGAGCGGCTCGAGCCGGACTATCTCGTCTCCAAGCCTGACCCGTCGACGACGATGCCGGCGACGATCGGCGGCACCGTCGACGACTTGCTCTTCCGCGGCCGCGCCTACTGGCGCGTGCTCGAGCGCGACTCCGAGGGGTTCCCTCGTCGAGCTCGCTGGACGCCGGTCGACGACGTCACCCCGGAAGTGAGGAGCTCCGGCGGCGCCTACTCGGTCCTGACGGGCTACCGGATCGCCGGCATCGCCGACGTGCTCCCGGTCGCCGACGTGATCCGCTTCGACTCGCCGATCCCCGGCGTGCTCGACACCGGCGCGCGCACGCTCGCCGCGGCGGTCGAGCTCGAGCTCGCGGCGCGCCGCTTCGCCGGCGTCGAGCTCCCGGCCGGCACGCTCACGAACGAGAGCGGCGTCTCGCTCTCCGACGACGAGGCCGAGGCCTACCTCGCCTCGTTCGCCGAGCGCCGGCGCAAGTACGGGCTCGCCTGGCTCGAGGGCGTCAAGTATGAGAAGCAAGCGCTCGACCCGGCCGAGCTCCAACTCGTCGAGGCTCGAGCGAACGTCGCGACCGACGTCGCGCGGCTCTTCAACGTGCCGGTCGCGATGATCGGCGCGTCGCCGTCCGGCAACGCGAGCGCGCTCCTCTACGCGAACCTCTCGCAACAGCTTTCGCTCCTCCTCGTCGACGCCGTCTCGCCGCATCTCGCGACGATCGAGGCGACGCTCTCGGATGCGATCCCGCGCGGCCAGGCGATCGCCTTCGACGTGCAGACGTTCCTTCGCTCCGATCCGACCGCGGCCTCCGAGTACGCGATCGCGCTCTTCGAGGCCGGCCTCATCAGCCGCGACGAGGCGCGCTCGCTCCTCGGCATCCCCGCGGCATCCCCCGCCGACCTCACTCCTGGGAGGACTTAGATGCTTCGCTTCGAGCTCGACCTCGTCGCCGCCGACCTCAACGCTCGCACGATCGAGGGCGTCGCCGTTCCTTACGGCGAGGTCGGCACGATCAACGGCAAGCGCTACCGGTTCGCCGCCGGCTCGCTCGAGCTCGCGCGGCCGCGCACGCCTCTCCTCGTCGACCACGATCGCGGCCGGCCGGTCGGCGTGCTCGCCGAGCTCGTCGACGGGCCGGAGATGGCGCTCGCTCGGTTCACGATCGACGGCACGCAGGACGGCGACACCGCGCTCGTCCAGGCCGCGAGCGGCTCTCGAGGCTCGCTCTCGGTCGGCGCCGAGGTCGTCGACTCGGACGTCGCCGCCGATGGCGTGATCGACGTCTTGAAGGCGCGCATCCATGAGGTCAGCCTCCTGGCGCTCGGCGCCTTCGCCGGCGCGACCGTGAGCCGCGTCGCCGCCGAGGCCGACGACGAGGAGGCCGAGGTCGTCGTCAAGACGTGCGAGACGTGCGGCCGACCGCTCGACGACGAGCACGACGAGCACCCCGACCAAGCCGAGCTCGACCTCGAGCCCGACGACGATGCCGGCGCCGCCGGCGACACTCCCGAGGAGGGAACACCGATGACCGAAGCAACACTCGCGGCGCCTGTCATTCTCGCCGGCGCCGACCGTCCCGATCGCGAGCTCTGCGCCGGCGAGCTCGTCGGCCTCATCGTTCGAGCGCAGCACGGCGAGCGCGACGCTCTCCGCTACCTCGAGGCCGCTCTCGCCGAGAGCATCTCGACCGACCTCTCCGGCGTGCTCCCGCCGAGCTACGAGCGCACCGTCATGGGCGGCAAGAACGTCCCGACGCCGCTCTATGACGTGTTCAAGGGCCGGCCGCTCCCCGGCGTCGGCCTCGCCGTCAACAAGCCTCGCTGGACGACGCGACCCGATGGCGCCTGGGCCGCGAACGTCAACGCCGACGCGACGACGTCGACGGTCGTCATCGGCTCCGACTCGGCGAACGTCGAGCGCTGGGACTGGGCCGGCGCGATCCCCTACGTCGTCGTCCAGCGCTCGAGCCCGGACGTCATCGACGCGATCTACGCCGAGGCCGTCGAGGACTTCCACTTCGACGTCGAGACGCGCATCGCGGCGCTCCTCGCGACGACCGTCGCCGGCCTCGACGCGACGCTCGGCGCCGGCATCGCGACGTTCTTCGACACGAACGACGCCGCGCCGGCGGTCATCCTCGTCGCTCCCGACGTGTGGGGCGAGCTCGCCGACACCGGCGCGCTCCAGGCGCCGGTCGCCGCCGGCAACGTCTCGATCGACGGCAACCTCCGCTCCTCGTTCGCCGGCCTCCCGATCATCGCCTCCGGCTCGCTCGCCGCCGGCGATCAGTACCTCGCGAGCCGGCGCGCTCTCGACGTGCGGATCACCGAGCCGGTTCGCCTGACCGCGAACGCGATCGGCGCTCTCAACGTCGAGCTCGCGGTCGTCGGCGAGGGCCTCTTCGACGTCGACTACCCGGCCGAGATCACGAAGCTCGCCGCCGGCGCCGTCCAGGCCTCGGCACGCGCGAAGGCGAAGGCCTCGAGCTAGCCGATGCCGGACTGGCTCACCCCGGACGACGTCGCCGGCTACCTCGACCTCCCCGCCTCGAGCGTGGCCGGCGACGACAATCTCGCGCTCTCGACCGCGGCATGGAAGGCCGCGGTCGAGCGGCGCCATCCCTCCTACTTCGACTCGGCGACGCCGCCGGTCTACACGCCGCCGGCGGACATTCGCCTCGGCGCGATCCGCGCGGCCGGCCTCACCTATCAGTCGCGCAACGCTCCGAGCGGCTTCACCGGCTACGGCTCCGAGGACGTGCTCTTCGACTCGCTCGGCGCCAACCGCGCCGAGATCATGCGGCAACTCCGCTGGAAGCTCCCGACCGTCGTATGAGCACGCCGGCGACACTCAACGCCGCGACGCGCGCGATCGAGGAGCTCGTCGCTCGCCTCGAGGAGGCCGGCGTCTCGGCGACGCGCGACGCCGGCGCGTTCTTCCCTCAGCCGGTCGGCGTGCTCGTCGGCCTCCCGACGCTCGTCTCTCGAGGCCTCGCCGCGCGCACGTTCACGATCCGCGTGCTCGTCGTCTCCGGCGACCCTCTCAACACTCCGCTCGCCGTCGACCGTGTCTACGCGCTCGCCGACGACGTCGCCTACGCGCTCGCGACCGACGCCTACCGGGCGAGCTCCTGGCGCTCGAGCGTCAACGCCGAGCCGCTCCCGGCGGTCGAGCTCACCGTCACCGTCACCGTCACCGAAACCCAGGAGGTCTGACCGATGCCGCTCACCGATTCACGTCAAGGGCCGGGAACGCTCACGCTCGAGGCGAACGACTTCAGCTACCAGGCCTCGGCCGTGCGCCTGACGCCTGACGTCTCGAGCGAGGACGGCACGCCGACGCTCGCCGTTCCCGAGCCGGCGCCGAACACAACGATCGCGTGGGCGCTCAACATCGACGCGATTCAGGACTTCACCGATCCGGCCGGCCTCGTCAACTACCTCATGGACAACGCGCTCTCCGAGGTTCCCTTCGTCTGGACGCCGATCACGGCCGAGGGCGTCGTCTACTCCGGCACGATCCAGGTCGTCCCGATGGAGGTCGGCGGCGACGTCGCCGTGCAGGTCGTGACCTCGGTCGAGCTCCCCGTCGTCGGACAGCCGACCCGCGTCGACGGCGTGACCGGCGTCCGCTCGAGCGCGAAGGCGAAGGAGGTCCGCGGGTGATCCGGCTCAAGGGCACGGTCACCTATCTCGACGGCCGCGAGGAGCGCTTCGAGCGCGGCTCGGCGATCCTCGTCGCCTGGGAGGCCTACGCGCGCCGGCACGCGATTGAGGGCGGCATCGCCGCGAACCCCGTCACCGCTTCGGCCGTCGTCGCGCACGCCGCGCTCGGCATCGAAGAGGGGCTCGACGTCTGGCTCAAGACCGTCGACGGCGTCGACATGGAGAGCGAGGGCGTCCCTCCTACGCTCGCGGTAGCTACGGACGCAGCATGATCGAGCTCGCCGTCGCGACCGGCTGGACGCTCTCGGAGCTCCGCGAGCTCGACGACGCCGAGCTCGCGACGCTCGTCGACGTGCTCGGCTCTCGAGGTCGTCGCCGTGGCCGCTAAGGGCGGCGTCAGCCTCGAAATCGACGGGCTCCTCGAGACGCTCAAGGCCTTCCAGGGGCTCGAGCTCGAGCTCCGCCGCGAGGCGAACGGCGAGCTCCGCCAGGCCGGCCAGACGTGCGCGCGCGCGCTCGCGGTCGAGCTCAAGGTCGCCGCGAGCTCGAGCGGCGTGCCGGTCGCGCCGAGGGTCGCTCGATCGATCCGAGCGAAGAGCGACCGCATCCCGGTCGTCTCGATCGGCGGCGCGACGAGGGTCGGCCGGCGTGGGGCGCCGGCCGGCTCTCTTGTGTGGGGCTCGGAGCAAGGGCCGAAGGGCTCGGTCAACCATTGGGGCGTGCCGGCGAGCGGCGGCTACTGGATCGCGCCGACCGTGAAGGCCTTCGCCGACAACGAGGCCGTCCCGATCTACCTCCGCGCCGTCGTCGACATCGAGAAGCGCTACGGGCTCATCTAGTGGCCGGGCCCGGCAACATCCTCATCAAGATCGGCGCCGAGGCCGGCCAGGCGCTCTCGGAGCTCTCGAGCGTCAACAAGAGCCTCGGCTCGACGATGACGACCTCGGAGAAGATGGGCGCCGGCCTCAAGAAGGCCGCGCTCCCGGCCGCGGCCGCGCTCGGCGCGCTCGGCTTCGCCGCGGTCGGCGCCGCGAAGGCCGCGATGGAGGACGCCGCCGCTCAAGAGCATCTCGCCGGCGCGCTCGAGCGCTCGACCGGCGCGACCTCCGAGCAGATCGCCGCGGTCGAGGACTGGATCAGCGCGCAGTCGCGCGCGACCGGCGTCGCCGACGACGAGCTCCGGCCGGCGCTCGAGAAGATCGCCGCGGCGACCGGCGACGTCGCCTCGGCGCAGGGCTACCTCACCGCCGCGATGGACATTTCTGCGGCGACCGGCAAGGACCTCGGCACCGTCTCGACCGCGATCGCGAAGGGCTACACCGGCCAGACGGCCGCGCTCTCGAAGCTCGTCCCCGGCCTCTCGGAGGCCGCGAAGAGCTCGAAGGACTTCGGCGTCATCATGGCCGAGCTCGGCGACAAGACCGGCGGCGCGATGGCCGAGAGCGCCGACACCGCGGCCGGCAAGATGAAGATTCTCAGCTTGCAGATGAGCGAGCTACAGGAGACGCTCGGCGCCGCGCTCCTCCCGATCATCGCCGCGATCATCCCGATCCTCTCGAGGTTCGGCGACCTCGCCGCCGAGCACACCGGCACGATCAAGGCGCTCGTCGCCGTCATCGCGATCCTCGCCGCCGGCATCCTCGTCGCGAACGCCGCCATGAAGGCCTACGCCGCCTTCCAGACGATCGTGAGCGCGGCGACGAAGGTCTGGACGGCGGCTCAGTGGCTCCTCAACGCCGCGCTCGACGCGAACCCGATCGGGCTCGTCGTCCTGGCGATCGCCGCGCTCGCCGCCGGCCTCGTCATCGCCTACACGAAGAGCGACACCTTCCGGCGCATCGTCGACGCCGCCTTCGCCGCGGTCGTCGAGAGCGTCCAGCCGCTCGTCGCCGCCTTCAAGACGCTCGTCGCCGTCGCGACGGTCGCCTTCAACTGGATCGTCGACCACTGGCGCGTCGCGCTCTTCGCCTTCGGTCCGATCGGCGCCGCGATCCTCCTCATCGTCGACAACTTCAACACCCTCAAGGCCGTCGCCTCGGCCGTTTTCGACGCGATCGCCTCGAGCGTCCGCAACATCGCCGGCGCGATCGAGAGCGTCATCGGCGCCGTCGAGCGGCTCATCGGCGCGCTCGGCCGCATCCACGTCCCGCATATCGACCTCCCAGGGCCATTCGCCGCGACGGCCGGCCTCGCCGGCGCCGGCACCTTCGCCGCCGGCGCGAGCTCGAGGAGCTCCGGCGGTCACACGTTTATCATCCAGGGCGCCGTCGACCCTGAAGGCACGGCGCGCGCGATCAAGCGCATCCTCGGCGACTCGGAGCGGCGCCTCGGCCGATGAGCGAGCTCGAGCTCCTGGCGCTCCCGGCCGGAGCTCTCGCTCTGACCTCGATCACGCTCGACGGCGTCGCCGTCAACCTCAACGGCGTGCTCGCCGACGTCACGATCCGCCACGGCCGCGCCGGCTACTTCGACTCGGCCTCGCCGTCGACGGCACAAGTGACGCTCCTCGGCGTCCCCCGCTCGCTCACCCGGCCGCTCCGGCTCGGCGTCGTGCTCGTCATCAACGCGACCGATGGCGCGACGATCGCGCCGCGGTTCACCGGCCGGCTCACGGACGGCGACCTCGTCGGCGACTCGCTCACCGTGATCGCGGTCGGCCGGCTCCGCACGCTCGGCGGCTACGCGATCGGCACCGTCGCCTATCCCGAGGAGGCATGGAGCGCGCGCGTGACCCGCGCCTTCACCGAGGCCGGCCTCGCCGCGCAGCTCGAGCTCGTCGCCGGCGCCTTCGACCCGACGCTCCTCGCGCGGCCGATCGAGCCGACGACGCTCGGCGCCTACCTCGACGAGCTCGCCGAGACGGTCGAGAGCGCGGTCGCCGATCGGCCGGACGGCAAGGTTCTCGTTCAGGCGATCAACTCGCGCTCGAGCACCGGCGCGACGGCGCTCTCTCCGGCCGAGGTCGCCTACTCGCCAGGCTGGGAGATGCGGCTTCCGGCCGGCAACACCGTCACCGTCCGGTACGGCTCGCCGGAGGCCTCGACGACGGTCGTCGACGCCGCGAGCGTCGGCCTCTACGGGCCGATCACGCTCGAGCTCACGACCGAGCTCAAGAACGCCGCCGACGCTACGGCGATGGCGAACGCGCGCCTCTCGCGCGGCGCCTTCGCACACTGGACGACGCCGGCGACGTCGCTCCTCTTCGGCCGGCGGCTCGCGATCGGCGCGCCGGTCGGCCTCTCGAGCCTCCCGCCGGCGGCGCCGTTCCCGTCGTGGGGGCCGATCCTCGAGGGCTGGACCGATCGCGTCATCTCGGACGGCGAAGAGCTCGTCTGGACGATGGACCTCGCGCTCTCTGACCCGCTCCTCTCCGGGCTCACGCTCTCCTGGGAGGGCGTCCCTGTCGACGCCGCTCACCACTGGAACACGATCAATCAGACGGTCGCCTGGCGCGACGCGCTGGTGCTCTCCGACCTCGACCCGTAGGAGGCTCGACCGATGCCGAACACCCCGATCCTCGCTCTCCCGTATCCCGCGGCGACCGATCCCGTCTCCGGCGGCGCCGCCGCGATCCAGGCGCTCGCGACCGGCGTCGAAGGCGTCGACGCCGTCATCTACTCGCGCAAGCTCACCGCGAACGGCAACGTGCTCTCGATCCCGGCCGCGACGTTCCCGAGCAAGTTCGCCGCGATCGAGATTGGCGCCTGTCTCTTCCAAGCGGCCGGCGCGGCGACGAGCGATCGCACGTCGTGGGGATGGCGACCTCTCCCGGCGGTCGGGACGATCGCCTACGGCATCGCCTGCAACCCCGGCACCGGCTCACCCGGCGCCGGCCAAGCGGCCTCGGCCGGCGCCGCGGTCATCTCCTCGTTTCTCGCGCACGCGAGCGCGCGGCAGAACACCCTCATGGCCTTCTTTCACGCGATCCTCTACGGGCCGGCCGAGGGCCGCGCGCACTTCCTGACGTTCGACTGGTTCTCGCTCTCCGACTTCAGCGGCACGCCGGCGAACGACTACGGGCACGGCACCGGCCGCGCTCACATCGTCCCCGACAACGTCCGCGTCCAGCCGGCGATCACCGGCTTCGAAGTGTTCGCCTCAGCCGGCGCCGGCTTCGGCATCGACTCGGCCATCTGGGCTCGAGGCCTCGGAGCTCGATCGGCCGGCATCACTTGAGCGCCGTCTGGCCTCACCCGATCGTCGACCTCGCCGCGGCGATCGTCGGCGTCGTGCTCGTCGCTCTCCTCCGCGTCGTCTACTCGCTCCAAGAGCGCGTCACGCGCCTCGAGGCGCGCCTTGAAGAGCACGACCGATCGGAGTAGCGTGGTCCGCTTCACTCACGACAGGAGGCGCAAGATGCGACACGCTCCTCCGACGACGCGGCCGTCGGTTCTCCTCCCCCCGTCACCCCGACCGGGCATCTCGCGCGAGCTCGCCTGGCTCCTCTGGGCGCTCGCCTACGGCGTGCTCATGGGCGCCGCGATCGCCTCGGCTCTGTGGTGGTGGCTCGGATGAGCAAGAGCGACGCGCCGCTACGCCGGCGACTCTTGCAGGAGTATCACCGCGTCCGGGAGGCTCGAGCTCGCCGCCTACGCCGCGACGAGCTCGAGCTCCGGCGCCAGGACGCCGGCGTCGCCGGCGAGGATCACGGTCGCGCGCTCGGAGGCCGGAGCTCCGCGCCGCGGCGTCCGGATGACGTCGACGCGATCGAGGACGACGGCCAGTAGCCGGCGCCGCTCGGCCGTGGTCAGTGTCGGCCAGTCCTGGCGAAGCGTCGAGGCCGCGACCTCGGTCGCCGACGCGAGGCCGAGCTCCTCGAGCTCGAGCTCGAGCTCGGCGACGGTCGCCTGGCGCGCCGCGAGGCCGGCCTCGAAGAGCGCGAGGTCGAGCGACTGGACGGCCGTCGAGGTCGCATAGTCGAGGAGCACGCCGCGCGCCTCCGCGAGCCGATGCTCGACGACGACGCGCGCGCCGACGTCGCTCATCTCGAGCTCGAGCTCGTCGACGACGTCGAGCGTCGGACCTGCCCACGCGAGGACGCGCGCCTCGACGAGCGCGTCGAGGTCGGCCGCGAGGATCGAGCCGCGCTCCGGGCACCGGCTCCGCTCGGACGGGCACCGGTAGGTCATCGTCCGGGCCTTCCCGTTCGGCACGCACGCGAGCGACCGGCCACAATGCGCGCAGCGCGCGATCCCGGCGAGGAGGCTCTTCGCCTTCCCGTGATTCACGCGCCGGCCGAGGACGTGCGCCTCGGTCGTCGCCGCCTGGAACGCCTGGACGCCGGCGAAGAGCTCCTCGCCGACGATCGCCGGCGCGCCGCCGACGTTCTCGAAGGCGCCATGCCGGAGCACGCCGGCATAGGTGTCATTCGCGAGCATCGACTTGATCGTCGTCCGGCTCCGCGCGAGCCCGGTCGCATCCTCGAACCATCGGACGAGCTCGCCGAGGCCGGCACCGGCGAGGCGCCGCTCGAAGAGCTCGACGACGACGGCAGCGTCGCCGGCGACGACCTCGAGCCGATGATCGTCGTCGAAGCGGTAGCCGAACGGCGCGCGGCTCTTGATCGCGACGCCGCGCGCGGTCGCGCTCGATCGCGCCTCGAGCCAACCCTCGCGAATCCCGTCGAGCTCGAGCTCGGCCTGAGCCGCCATGAACACCCGCAACATCTTCCCCATGCCGGTCTGGTCGTCGACGTCCGGGAGGTCGCCGGCGATCAGCTTCGCATCGACCGCGGCGAGACGCGCGATCGCCTTCAAGGTGTCCAGCGTGCCGCGCGAGAATCGGTTCTGCTTCCAGACGATCATCGCGCTCGCGCCGCCGGCCTCGATCGTCGCGAAGGCGCGCTCGAGCTCCGGCCTCTCGAGGTTCGAGCCGACCTCGTCGAGATCCTCGAACCATTCGACGATCCGGTAACCCTTCGCCGCGGCCGTCGCCTCGATCGTCGCGCGTTGCGTCGCCGGCGAGATGAAGCTCTCGCCGTCGCGACCGCCGACGTCACTCACGCGCACGTACCCGACGGCTTGCCTACGTCCGGCGATGGGAGTAGCTTGCTTCGTTGTCATCGTTCTTGCTCCTCTCTCAGAAGGTCATATGTACACCCGGAGACTAGCAGCAGTACACAAGACTTGTAGGGGGTACTGGCCTCGTCGGCTTCGCCGCCGGCGCCTCATCCCGGCGTGCCGCGGCGATCGCGAACAGGTTCGCGCGGTCGAGCGTCTCCTCGAGAAGGCCGGCGCGTGAGCTCCTGGTGGGAGGTCGCCTATCCGGGCGGCTCGCCGGTCGGACCGAGCAAGCTCGCGCGCGCTCTCTACTTCCCCGGCAACCCGAGCGGCCGGCCGGCGAGCTCGGACGGGCCGGACGTCGTCGCGATCAAGCGCGCGCTCTGGCGCGGCGGTCGCTGGCAAGGGCCGGCGAGCTCGTTCGATGACACGTACTCGCGCGCGTTCGCTTGCGGGAAGAGCGGCAACGTCGGCGAGAGCGGCGTCGCCGGCTTCCAGCGTCAGTCGAAGATCGAGCCGACCGGCCAACTCGGCGACGCCACGTATCAGACGATGCGCTACGCGCGCATCCCGGCCGGCCTCTCGAACGCCGGCGAGCCGCTCTTCGACGCGATCGCCGTCGACCTCCTCGAGCAGTCGCACAAGGCGCCGCCGGCGCCGACGCTCCCCTCGCTCGGTCCGATGTTCGCCGGCGGTCAGCCGCTCCTACAGCACGACTGCACGCACGCGACGAGCGGTATCCCGCTCTATCCCGCCTTCGACGACGCCTTCGGCGCCGGCGTCGCGATCCTCGCTCCCGAGGCTCTCGTCATCACGCGCGACTCGTCGAGCAACCCCGGCGACGCTTGCTACGCCGATGGCGACTCCGGCCTCCGCTACTGGTTCGGCCATCTCGTCTCGGCTCCCGCGGCCGGCCGCTCGTTCGCGAAGGGCGCCAAGCTCGGCGTCACGGTCGCGACGAGCCAGGGAGGAGGGCCGCACGTCCACGTCGGCGTCAACGTCGAGCGCTACCCCGGCTGGAAGGCCGGCGAGCAACTCAAGCATCACACGAACTACACGCACGGCGCGCCGACGATCGGCGACCAACTCGCGGCGAGGGCGAGCGTATGATCGACCTCCCGCGCCTGGCGCTCGTCGTGATCGCGGTCGAGCTCGCGCTCGCGCTCATCTTCGGATGGGGGCGCTAGGCGTGCCGATGTGCAAGCGCTGTTGCAGGGTCGTCCAGACGGGCGAGCTCCGGCGCTCGTCGGCCGGCGGCTTCCTCTGTCGCGATCGCGTGAAGTGTGACGCGCTCCGAGGCGCTCTCCGCGCCGCGGCGCGCGGCGAGGGCAAGCGGATCGGCGAGGCCGTCAACGAGCTCCTCGAGGCCTGGAGGCCGCGGACGTGAGCGATCGCGGCTACTGCGGCGAGGGCGGCGTCGGCTCGCTCACTCCTCGCATGATCGACGTCCTACGCGCGGCCGCTCGAGGCCGGACGGCCGAGCAGACCGGCGACGAGCTCTACATCAGCGTGCACACCGTCAAGACGATCCGGGCGAGCGCGTGCGCGCGCCTCGGCGTGACGAACGTCACCGCGGCCGTCGCGCTCACGATCCGGGCCGGCCGGCTGTGACCGAGCTCGCGCGCACCGTGCTCGCCGTCGTCTCGACGCCTCGAGCGCTCGCGGCCGTGCTCGCGCTCATCGGCATCGCCGCGCTCGCCGGCTGGCTCGTCGTCTCGATGATCGACACCTGGGCGACGTGAGCCA
>Ga0207709_10002478_pt1 | contig 11568 bp, 10 predicted proteins | sample KBSM34metaG_FD_184397 | JGI IMG/M metagenome (GOLD analysis project Ga0207709, IMG submission 184397) | Miscanthus rhizosphere microbial communities from Kellogg Biological Station, Michigan, USA - KBS M3-4 metaG (SPAdes) (version 2) | ecosystem: Host-associated > Plants > Roots > Rhizosphere >...
TGCCCTTGGGCGTGCCCGTCGAGCCCGAGGTGTACATGACGTAGGCCACCGATTCGGCGTCCAGGGCCGGCGGGTTCCATGCACTTCGATTTGCCTTGTCTTCGTACTCGTCGAGCAGCAAAACGCCCTGGTGGGGGGGGACCAGGTGGTGGTGCGCCTGCATGGTGAGCACGTGCTGCGCACGCGCCTCGCCGAGCATGTAGGCGATCCGATCGGGCGGGAAATCGGTGGGCACCGGCACGTAGGCGCCGCCAGCCTTGAGGATGCCGAGCTGGGCCACGATGGCGGCCATCGAGCGGTCGAGCAGCAGGCCTACGCTGTCGCCGCTGCGAACGCCCAGGCACTGGAGGCGCCGCGCGAGTGCGTCGGATCGCCGGTCGAGTTCGCCATAGCTCATTTGCGCATCGCCTTGTGCGATGGCAATGGCATCGGGGGCGGCCGCGGCCTGGCGGCTGAACACGCCGGTTACCGTGGTGACAGGGTCCACCGGGGCGAGGGCGGTGTTCCAGGCTGCGAGCTGATCGGCGCGGTCGGTGCTCGGCAGCGTGCGAATGTCGTCGAGGGCAGCATCGGGATGCTCCAGCAGGTCCTGGGCGGTGTCGGCAAGGGCAGCGAGCAACTGTTCGATTGCGGCGGCGTCCATCGAGCCCGCGGCTGCATCTATATGAAGCAATGCCGAAGCGGCGTCGAAGCGCAGCCGCACGGGAGCGTCGGCGTGGACCTCTTCGCGCAGCCAGAGCGAGTCCGGTGGCGCAATGGGCTGCGGTGATTGCGACGCTGCGCGGCGGGCGAGGTCCAGTTCAGCCAGCCAGGTACCCGCGGCCTTGGTGGCATCGAACGCGACGGTGGTCGTGCAGCGCGCCGGGGCAACGCCCGCCTCGTGCAGCACGGGCCAGAGGCTTCCGAGCCAGCGCGACTGCAGCAGCAGCCATGCGCCCGCGAAGAGGGCATCCGGCAGCTGGCCGGTGGCGGCGAGCCATTGGCTCCAGCGCCGGGCAAAGCCGGACTCGAGCGCCAGCGAACCGGTGCAGCCTCCGGCCGGTCCTTCCGGCTTGCATCGCGGCACGAACAGGTCTTCCAGGGCGAGACCCGGAGAGATTTCCTGTGGCTGCGAAATACTTCGAATTTCCATTTGAATATCCCGGAAGCAATACAATGGAAGCAATTGGGCAAATGGAATTTCCATTTGCCCAATTAATGAGGGAGCATTTGTTGTGTTCTTTTCGTGACTTCATACTAGGAGCTTTCTACCGGCCGATGTGGGTACTTTATGGTTAGGTTACAAACGGATATGGTTATTTCTAAAACGTACTACCCGAATCATCCAGTTTGAGGTAACTGATGCGGGATTTAGGGGGCGCAAGCCTGTGCGCGAGCCACTTTCGAAGGCCAAAAGTCGGGGCCGAAGCGGGGTACTCCTGGGGAGAAATGCCGAATTTCCGGAGCAAAGCGCCTTGCATGGGGCGGCCTGGCGTGAGCGCGTTGGTCTCGCGTCCGCTCTCTGTAGTCATGCGAAAAACGGGGCATCTTTGCTGTCGAAAAATGAAACATCCTCCCGGCGGCGGCTGTTATCAATTCACCCCGTCTGTAACCGGATAAAAAATAACTGTACAAAACCTTGGATATGAAAAGACTGAAAGAAGCGCCCGCTTCCGCGCGAATCAATTCTTTCCAAGGTCGAAAATGCTTTACGAAATCCTATTGCCAGATGCTGCCCTGACGCCTTGCGAACACTATTGGAAATCAATTCTCCCGAACAATTCAGACGCATTGACCGCCAATGCCACATATTTCGGCAATGCGGCCTGGGCGCAGGAATATCTGGACTTCTGTCACCGCGATGCCCACTTCCGCAGCCGCTGGCTCGCCGCCGGGGGCGAATGGACGGACAAGGTCGTCATCGACCTGGGTTGCGGGCCTGGCAATGTCTTCGCCACGCTGGGCGGAAAGCCCCGGCTGCTCATCGGCGTGGACGTGGCCCCGGGCTCGCTGAAGCTGGCTGCGGGCCTCGGCTACACCACGGTGCTGGCGGATGCGGCGCATACGCCGTTCCGCTCGCACGTGGCGGACATCGTGGCCATCAATGCCACCCTGCACCACTGCGACGACATGACAGCGGTGCTGCGGGAAGGCGCCCGCCTGGTGAAGCCTGACGGCATCCTGATCACCGATCACGATCCCCAGCTGACGGCATGGGACTACAAGGGTCTGGCCAGGCTGTTGTGGGACGCGCGGCTGTGGGTCTACCGCATGACAGGGCGCGGTTTCCACAAGACCGGCAGCCAGCAGTCGTGGGGGCTGAAGACCGAGGTGCATCACCGGCCCGGCGACGGCGTGACGAAGGAGTTCTTCGAATCCACGCTGCAGCCGCTGGGCTTCGATGTCCGCGTGCATCCGCACAACCACCGGATAGGCGCCGAGGCGCTCGCCGGCGAGCTCGGGCGGGCCCAATGGAAATACCGCATGGGCCATGTGCTGTCCGGCCGCGACCCGGCTTCCCCAGCGAGCGCGCTGTCGTTGATGTGCATTGCAAGGCGCACGGCAGGAGAAGAACCGGAGGCGGGTTGAACACCCCGCGGCTGCTGGTAGCCTTCCAGGATTCTTCGAACGCGGTCCCCGGAGCACCGGGGAGCGCGAGATTCAGGTCATCAAGGAAGGAATCCGCTAGTGGTTGTGACAGGAAGGAACTGGCGCGCGGGCATTGCGCTGACCGCGGCATTGATGGTGGCAGCGTGCTCCACCTCACTCAAGGCGCCGGTGGCGGGACCGGGCGAGTACGTCGTCCAGCCGGGCGACACGCTCTATCGCATTGCGTCAAAGGCGCGGCGTTCGCCGGGCGAAGTTGCGCGCTGGAACAACTTGCAGGACCCCGATCGGCTCGAGGCGGGGCAGGTGCTGCGCGTGGTTCCGCCGGGCGGCGCATCGTCGGAGCCGCCCGCTGCAAGGAGCGCAGGCGCCGAGCGCCCGGAGCGTTCGAGGCCGCCCCGGGTCGCGGTGCCGGAGCCGGAACCGGCCGCACCACCCGCATCGCGGCGAAGCGACTGGACCTGGCCCGCGCAGGGCCAGGTGATCGCGGGCTTCAACGGCAGCAGCAACAAGGGCATCGACATCGGCGGCAGCCTCGGCGAGCCGGTGATGTCCATCGGCGCGGGCAAGGTGGCCGTGACCGAAACGCTGCGCGGCTACGGCAGCGTGCTCATGGTCGATCACGGCGGCTCCTACATGTCGGTCTATACCAATGTGCGCTCGATGCTGGTGAAGCAGGGCCAGCAGGTGCAAAAGGGCCAGAAGATCGCGGAGATCGGCGGCGCCGACGGCGGGCGCGCCAAGCTCCACTTCGAGATCCGCCACCGCGGCAACGCGGTCGATCCGCGGCAGTACCTGCCTGCGAGGTGACCGCGGCGGGGCGGCCCTCTGGCGAAAGGCATCCCCCGAATTGGTGATATCGCGCCGCCGGTGGAATGCGCAGACTCTCGCCCTCACTCTGAACTGGAGCGGCAATGGAACTCTTGCAGTGGATGTTCCTCATTCTTGGCACCGCGCTGGCGCTGACCACGCAATGGTTCCTGCTTGCCCCCTTCAGTCTCGACTGGCCGCTGCTGCGTGCCCGGATCGCCGAACAGGTCACTCAATCGGCCGCGCTGCTGGAAGAGTGCGCGTCGGGGATCGACTCCCGGCCCTAGCCGCCCGCCTGCCTTCCAGGGCCGGGCGAAGCTCGACACGTCCCCGGCCCTCTAAGATGCTCGCTGTTTTTTAGATGACCTGAAGACGCGAGAGGCAAGGGAGGGCCGCGCATGATTTCTTTGCTTCACACCGCGGACTGGCAGATCGGCCGCGTGTTCTCGCAGTTCGAACCCGACGACGCCGCGGCGCTGTTCGAGGCGCGCTTCAAGGTGGTCGAGCTGCTGGCCGGCATCGCCGCCGAACGCCAGGTCGACGCCGTGCTGGTCGCGGGCGACGTGTTCGACCTGCAGACCGTGTCCGACAAGACCGTCCGCCGGATGTTCAACGCCATGCAGGGCTTTGCCGGCCCCTGGCTGCTGATTCCGGGCAACCACGATTCCGCGCTGAGCGAATCGGTCTGGAGCCGCGCGCAGCGGCTGGGCGCCATCGCGCCGAACGTCGTCTGCTGCCTGGAGCCCACGGCTCGCACGGTGGCCGGCAAGTTCACGCTGCTGCCGGCGCCGCTCACGCAGCGCCACACCTACGGCGACCTCACCGACTGGTTTGCCACCGCGCAGGGCGAGGAAGGGCTGCCGCGCATCGGGCTGGCGCACGGCTGCGTGCAGGGCATCCTGTCGGAGGACATCGACTCGGCCAATCCCATCGCGGCAGGGCGCGCCGCGCAGGCCCGGCTCGACTATCTCGCGCTCGGCGACTGGCACGGCACCCGGCAGATCGACGAGCGCACCTGGTATGCGGGCACGCCCGAGACCGACCGCTTCAGGGCCAACGATTCGGGGCAGGCGCTGCTCGTGACCATCGCGGAGGCCGGCGCCGTGCCGGCGGTGGAGCCGATTCGCACCGGCCAGTTCGCCTGGCAGCAACTGGAGCCTCGGCTCGCGGTGCCTTCCGACATCGACGAACTGGTGGAGAAGCTGGAGCGCGTCGGCAGCGGCGACGTGCTGCAGCTGCGCGCGCAAGGCGCCTGCGACCTCGGCGGCCACAACAGGCTGGGCGCCGCGCTCGATGCTGCCCGTGCCCGCGCGCGTGCGCTGGTGTGGGACGGCGAGGCTCTGCGGCTGGAGCCGACGGAAGAAGACATCCAGGCGCTGCATGCCGACGGCTTCGTCGGCGAGGCCTTGCAGGAACTGCGCGCGCAGCAGGGCGATGCCGATGCGGAACTGGCGCGCGATGCACTGCTCACGCTGGCCCGCATCCTCGACCTGCAAGGTTCTGCGCGCACCGGAGCCGGCGCATGAAGCTGCAGCGACTTCGCATCGAGAACTTCAAGCTGTTCCGCGCGCCACTGGAAATCGACGGCTTCACGGACGGGCTGAACCTTTTCGCGGCGCCCAACGAGTCGGGCAAGTCCACCGTCGCCGAGGCCATTCGCGCCGCCTTCTTCGAGCGGCATCGCTCGAGCGCGGTCGAGCACCTGCGGCCGTGGGGAGAAAGTTCGGTGACGCCCACGGTCGAGCTCGACTTCGAACTCGACGGCAAGCCGTGCCGGCTCACCAAGGCCTTCCTCGGCAAGAAACGCTGCGAGCTCGTCATCGACGGCAAGGCCATGGACGGCGCTGTGGCGGAAGACCACCTGGCGGCGCTGCTGGGCTTTCGCTTTCCGGGCAAGGGCGCCAGCACGCCGGAGCACATGGGCATTCCGGGGCTGCTGTGGATCAAGCAGGGCACCTCGCACGACATTGCCGGCGCCGTGGGCTTCGCCAGTGACCACCTGCGCAACGCGCTCGGCGAATCGCTGGGCGAACTGGCTTCCAGCCATGGCGATGCGGTGCTGAAGGCGGTGGAAAGCGAACGCAACGAACTGCTCACCCCCTCGGCCGGAACGCCGCGTGGCGCCTTCGCCGATGCCATCAAGCTGCGCACGGATCTCGAGGCCGAACTCGAACGGCTGCACGCCGACATCGAGGCCTATCGGTCCGGCGTGGACCGCCTGTCCGGCCTGCGCCGCGACCACCAGCGCGACGAAGCCGCGCGGCCCTGGGCGGCATTGCGCGAGCAGCTCGTCGTTGCACAGCAGCGGCTGGACGAAGCCAAGGGGTTGAACGACCGGAAGAACGCGCAGGACGCCGTGCTCAAGCAGGTCGCCGCCCAGGTGAATTCCTGGCGGACCCAGCTGCAGGCGATGGAGCGCGAGGAAGCCACGGTCGTCCTGCGGCAAAGGAACCTGCAGGCGGTTCACGAGGGCCTGGCCAAGGCGTTGGGCGAACTGCAGGCGTGGGAGCCTCGCCACGCGGCAGCGGCGCAGGCCGATGCCGCCGCACGTGAAAACCTGCGCGCGGCGCGGCAGGCAGCTTCGCGCATTGCGCAGGAGAGAGCCGTCGAAAGCCTGGCCGAGCAGCTTGCAGCGCTCGTACAGAGCCACGAGAAGGCAAGGAGCGAGCAGGACAAGGTCTCGCGCCTGCAGGCCGAAGCCCAGGCGCTCGCGGTGCCCGAAGGCGAGCTCAAGCGGCTTCAGCGTTGCGCCGATGCGCTTCGCACGGCACAGGCCAGGCTCGATGCGGTCGCGACGGCCCTGGAGTTCGAACTGCAGCCCGCGGCGAGGGTGCGGGTCGCCGGCATCGAGCTTTCCGGCTCGAAGCGCCAGACCGTCATCGCGCGGACCGACATCGAGATCGAAGGCATCGGCCGCATCACGGTGCTGCCGGGCGGGGCCGACCTGGAGAGCCTCGCCATCGAGCGGGACCGTGCGCGCGACGAAATTGCCGCGCTGCTCCAAAGCCTGCGCGCCGAGAGCGTGGCGGCCGTGGAGGAGCGCGTGCGGCTGCAAGCGCTGCGCAAGGGCGAAGCCGGCGCGGCAGAGGCCGTGCTGGCTGCGCTCGCCCCCAAGGGATTGAGCGCGCTCGCTGCCGATATCGCCATGCGTGAAGCTCGGCTCGCGCAAGCGCGGCAGGTTCTGCAGAACATGGCGCCGGCACCTGCGGCCGGCGCGGCGGTGCCGTCGAGTGCGCAGGCGGAGTCGGAAGAGAGCGCCGCGCGTGCCGCGCTGGAGGCCGCATCCGCAGCGCTCAACGACGCCAAGATCGCTGCCGGCAATGCGCGGGAGCAGGTCAGGGCGGCTGGGGATGAACTCGCGGCGGTGAAAGCCACGCTGGACGACCCGATGCGCGCCTCCCGCAAGGCGGAGGCCGGCGCAGCCCTGACGGATGCGCTGGCACAGCAATCGGCCCTGCAGTACAAGGTCGCCGAACTCGCACAGCAGTTGCAGACCGTCAACCTGCCCGTGCTCGCGCAGGACGTGGAACGGCTGGAGCGCAGCGCAAGGCAAGCCGAAGCCACGCACAGCCAGCGGGCCAACGAGATCACCCGGCTCGAGGTCGAACTGGAAACCAGGGGCGCGCTGGGCCAGGAAGAAGCAGCGTCGGAGAAGCAGCGCGAACTCGAGCATGCCGCGCGGCGCTGCACCGAACTCGAACGCCGTGCGAAGGCGCTGGACCACCTGCTGAAGCTGTTGCGCGAGAAGCGCTCGGCCCTGGCGCGGCGCCTGCGCGCGCCGCTGCAGAAGCACCTCGACCACTACCTGCAGATTCTTTTTCCCGGTGCACAGGTCGAGGTCGGCGACGACCTCTCGCCGGGCCGCATCACGCGGCAGGGCCTGCGCGGCGCCCAGAGCGGGGACTTCGCGGAACTCAGCGTGGGCGCACGGGAGCAGATGGGCGTCGTCGCCCGGCTGGCCTATGCGGACCTGCTGAAGGAAGCGAGCAAGCCGACCCTGCTCATCCTCGACGATGCCCTGGTCAACACCGACGAAGAGCGTCTGCGGCAGATGAAGCGGGTGCTGTACGACGCGGCGGCGCGGCACCAGATCCTTATCTTCAGCTGCCACCCCGACGTCTGGCGGGATCTCGGGGTCGTGGCGCGAAACATCCCGTAGCCCACAACCCGCGGCGCGGTTCGATGCGCTGCGCATAGGCGCTTTGTCATGGCCCCGACCCCGCGCGGGCAGGGCGCTTGGCTCCCCCGCAAAGGGGCGCTTCGCTCATGTGCGAAGGCGGCGTGATTCCTAAAGTCATCCCCAGGCCGAACGCTTCTGCCCATACCGGACAAACAGGCGGTTCAGGCCGGCAACGACAACCGGGGAACACACATGCAAACGCTCGCACTGCCGCCGAGACTCTTCATGAACCTGCTGCGCGAAGACGCAGGCATGTCATTCATGGAGTTCGCGCTGATCGGTGCGCTCGTGGTGGTCGTGTGCCTGCTCCTGTGGCTCGCCATCCGGCGCAGCGCCTGAACCCGCGGAGCCCACCATGCAGGAATTCATCGCCGTTCTCGAACTGCTGGGAATGCTGGTTTCCGACATTCGCATGCTCGCGCTCTTCGCGCTGCTCGGCGTGGCCGCCGTCAGCGACTGGCGCTTCTACCGCATTCCCAACTGGCTGACCTTCGGTGGCGCGCTCTTCGCGCTCATCGCCGGAACGCTTGCAGCCCGCACGCCCACCGTGGGCGCATTGAGCGCATTCGGCGGACTGGCCGTCGGCTTCGGCGCAATGCTGACGTTCTATGTGATCGGGATCATGGGTGCCGGCGACGTCAAGCTGATGGCGATGGCAGGTGCCTTCCTCGGGCCCCAGCAGACGCTGATGGCAGTGCTCTGCACCTTCATCGTCGGCGGCGTGGTGGCCCTGGCCTTCGCGATCCATCGGCGCCGCCTCGGGCACATGCTGGCCAATGTCAAGGCAGCGGCCCAGGGCATGGCGGTCTCCAGCATCGTGGGAGTTCGTCCCACCGGGCACGTTTCGGCGGAGCAGTCCGTCGGGAAGCTGCCCTACGGAATCTGCATTGCGGCGGGCACGGTGATCAACGTGCTTGCGCACCAGCTGGGCTACGTCTAGTCCTTTCATTCATTCACCAATTTCTCATCCAACGCGAGGTTCACATGAAGAACATCAAGGCGCTCGGGCTGATCTTTCTGGCCTTGCTCACAGGGCTGGCCGCCGCGGTCTATGCGACCGGGTGGATATCGCGGCAAGGCGGAATCGCTTCCAACAAGGTGGTCGTGGCCGCCGTCGACATCGAACTGGGCAGCCGCGTCAACGCGCAGATGCTCTCCACGGTCGACTGGCCCAGCGGCTCCATACCGAGCGGTTCGTTCAGCGACATCAAGGCGCTGAACGACCGCGTGGTGAAGGTCGGCGTGCTGCGCGGCGAAGCGATCATGGAAGGCAAGCTGGCGCCGGTGGGCACCCAGGGCGGGCTGTCGGCGGTGATCGCAAGCGGCAAGCGGGCCATGACGGTGCGCGTCAACGACGTGGTCGGCGTTGCCGGCTTCGCACTGCCGGGCAACTATGTCGACGTGATGGTCAACGCCCAGCAGGACAAGGACAAGGCCAAGGGCGAGCAGAACAGCCAGATCAGCAAGACCGTGCTGGAGAAGGTCCTGGTGCTGGCGGTTGCACAAGAGGCCAACCGCGACGACACCAAGCCGAAGGTGGTGAGCGCCGTGACGCTGGAGCTCTCGCTCGAGGACTCCGAAAAGCTCGACCTGGCACGCAGCGTGGGAACCCTGTCGCTCGTGCTGCGCAACCAGATGGACAAGACCACCGTCGCAACGGGCGGCATCACCAAGGGCCAGTTGTTCGGCGAGAAGGAAATCCTGCCGATCGCCACCACGGTGGCAGCGGCGCCACCGGCCCGGCCGCGTGTGGCGCGCACCGGCCCCGTCACGGCGACTGCATCCCAGTGCGTGGAAGTGATCCAGAACGCCGCTCGCTCTCTCGCCTGCTTCTGATCCAAACCTCCAGGAGGAACACCAAGTGCACTATCTCTCTCCCACCCCCGCCTGGTTGCTGGCGGCACTCACGATGATGGCGGTCCCCGCCATCTCCGCCGAACTCGCGGTGCCTGCCGCGGCTGCGGCCGCCACCGCCGCCGCCGCGGCGCCAGCGGCACCGGCGGCGCCAGCCACCCGGCGCTGCACCGCCATCATTCCGGACGACCAGCCAACGCAGGCCGTGCTGGGCAAGTCGGTGGTCATCCCGCTGAAGGCCCGCGTCGTCCGCATCGTGGTCAGCGGGCAGCCGCCGAGCCGGGCGCCCGCGGCGGCTGCCGTGCCGGCGGGCATGGCGCCGCCTGCACCGGCCGCGGCTGCGAATGCCGGCGACGGCATTGCCGATGTCGACGTGACGCTGCTGAGCCCGACCGACCTGTTCTTCCGCGGCCGGCAGGCGGGCTCGATGAACGTCGTGCTGCAGAGTGCGGACGGCACTTGCTACATCAAGGATGTGATCGTCACCATCGATCCGGGAGCGCTGCAGTCCAAGCTGGCAGAGCTGATGCCGGAAGAGAGCCGCATCCGCGTGCGCAGCGCGGAAAAATCCATCGTGCTCACCGGCGAGATCAGCGATGCGCTCAAGCTCGACGACGTGATGAGCCTTGCGTCGGCCTATGGCGCCGACGGCAAGAAGGTTGTGAACCTGCTGCGTGTCACGGCGCCGCAACAGGTCATGCTCGAAGTGAAGATCGCCGAGATCAGCAAGACCCTGCTGGACCGGCTGGGCGGACGCGTCAACCTGAATCGCTCCGGGAATGGCGGCCTCAACAGCTATTCGCTGATCTCCAATTTCCTGAGCGGCGGTGGCGGCTTGATCGAAGCGCTGAGGATCGGCCGCACGTCGATCGGCATCGACGGCCAGAAGGACGACGGCCTGGTGCGCATCCTGGCGGAGCCCAACATCATGGCCATCAGCGGACAGCAGGCGAGCTTCCTGTCGGGCGGAAAGATCTTCATTCCGGTGGCGCAGAGCTCCTCTAGCGGCAGCGGCACGAATATCACGCTGGAAGAAAAGGAGTTCGGGATCGGGGTCAAGTTCACCCCGACCGTGCTCAACGGCGGCCGCGTCAATCTCAAGATGGTCTCGGAGGTGTCGGACCTGTCGCAGACCGGTTCGCCTTTCACCACCATCGGTGGCGTGACCGCCGTGTTGCCATCGCTCACGGTGCGCCGTGCCGACACCACCGTGCAACTCAACGATGGGCAGAGCTTCGTGATCGCGGGGCTCATCAAGAGCAACGTCACCGAGTCCATCAAGCGCTACCCCGGTTTGGGCGAAGTGCCGGTGATGGGAGCGTTGTTCCGCAGCACCGAGTTCCAGAACGACCAGACCGAACTGATGTTCGTGATCACGCCCCGCATGGTCCGGCCGCTGATCGAGTCGCCCCGCCTGCCGACCGACAACCACGTCGTTCCCAGCCGTGCGGAGGTCTATCTGAACGGCAGCCTCGAAAGCGCCACCCCGGCACCGGCCCCCGATATCCAGTGAGGAGCAACACCATGTTCATCAAGTCGACCACCCTCGCGCTGACGCTGCTCCTGGGCACCGGATGCTCCCACGTCACACCCAACTACGACGCGCGCTTTGGCGATGCGGTGCGCGATGCGAAAAGGAGGATGACGATCAATCCCGATGCCGGCAAGGACGGCAATCCGGCCGCGGGCATGGACGGCCGCTCGGCAAGGGAGTCGATGGTGCAGTACCACGAGTCGTACAAGGCGCCGCCGCCGGCGGTCAATGTCATCAACATCGGCGGTCAGATCGGTGGTCAGGGCGGTGGCTCGGCGAAGTGACAGGCCGCGTTCTGCGGATTCATTCCACACGAGTCTTCTCATGGAAAGGAGAGCGCCACGAATTGCAACGAACTTTTTTCCCCACCACGCTTTTTTTCAAACCTGATTTACAGCTGTTCAAACCTTGAAAGGAAAGAACCATGAAAAACTTTCTCCAGGCCGTCGGCCAATCCACCCGCAGCCTGCTTCGCGACGAAGAGGGCGCACAGGTCATCGAGTACGCGCTGATCATTGCCGTCGTCTCGATTGCGTTGGTCGTTGCGCTGAGGGCACTCACTACTGGTGGCACCTTCACGACGTTCATCAACACCGTGGGCCGG
>Ga0207709_10002484_pt1 | contig 11555 bp, 11 predicted proteins | sample KBSM34metaG_FD_184397 | JGI IMG/M metagenome (GOLD analysis project Ga0207709, IMG submission 184397) | Miscanthus rhizosphere microbial communities from Kellogg Biological Station, Michigan, USA - KBS M3-4 metaG (SPAdes) (version 2) | ecosystem: Host-associated > Plants > Roots > Rhizosphere >...
TCCAGTCGGCAAGTTGCTCGCGCACTTCCGCGGCGTTGGGATCTTCGATCTGCTCTTGAATGGTGAGTGTCTGTTCGGCGTGTTGGATGGCTTGAGCGCGCTCGCTGAGTTGGTCCAGTGCCAGACTCATGTTCCACAGCGCAATGCCTTCGCCGCGGCGGTCGCCAATCTCGCGAACAATGGCCAACTGTTGTTCATAGAACTGGATGGCGCGGCGAGTCTCGCCCAGCTCGGAGTAGGCAACGCCCAAGCTGCCGAGCGCACTACCTTCGCCTCGGCGGTCGCCAATCTCGCGGGCAATAGTGAGATCTTGTTCAAAGAGCTGGATGGCGCGGCTCGTCTCGCCCAACTGGGCATAAGCAAAACCCAGGTTGCCCAGCGCAATGCCTTCGCCTCGTCGGTTACCAATCTCGCGGGCAATAGCGAGATCTTGTTCAAAGAACTGGATGGCGCGGTGGGTCTCGTCCAAGTCGGCGTAGGCAAGGCCCAAGCTGCCCAGCGCATTGCCTTCGCCGCGGCGGTAACCAATCTCGCGAACAACGGCCAACTGTTGCTCAAAGAATTCGATGGCGCGGCGAGTCTCGCCAAGATTTTTATAGGCAACGCCTAGGCTGCCAAGCGCTTTGCCTTGACCTTGGCGGTCGCCGATCTCGCGAAGAATGAGTAATGCTTGTTCGTGGAACTGGATGGCGCGGCGGGTCTCACCCAAGTGGGCATAGGCAAGTCCCAAGTTGCCGAGCGCATTGCCCTCGCCTTCTCGATCCTGCAACCTCCGGGCGGCGGTTAGGGCGATTTCCAGCCAGCGAATCTGCTCGCGCGCGTGCTGCCGTAGACCAAGCAAATTCGCACCGGCATCAGGGTAAGTCATGCCTAACCGAGTCACATCTGCATCGGCCGCATCAGCCTGTGCGACCACCCATGCATGTCCTGCTTGAATGTTGCCCCACTCGAGATCAAAGAGCGCCAGACCTCGCAGCAGCGACTCGCCGCCTTCCAGATACAGCTTGTGGGCAACCGCCAGCACGTCTTTGTAATGCGTTGCGAAACGTTTTTGACCAACCGCGCGTTCTTCGGTGCTCCACTTTGCGTCTGCGAACAAACGTGCCAGGTCGTGCAGACGATAACGGCCGGTGGTCTCGTTCCACTCCACCAGGCTGGTGGCCATTAGTTCACCCAGGATGTCCTGCGCCTGGTCCACTTCAACTTTCCACACCGCGGCTGTCGCATCGCACGCAAACGTGTCGGGAAAAATTGCCAACCAGCGCCAACGCTCACGCGCTTCCCTCAACAACTCGTAACTCAAACTGAGCGATGCGTCGATCAATTGCAGCCGTTGCTGCCGCTCTCGCAAACGCCGAACGTAATCCGCGGGCGACAGATTTCTGTACTTCATCATTGCCGTGGCAGCCAGTCGCAATGCCAGCGGCAGATGCCCGCACAGCGCGGCGATCTCATCGGCCTGCGTTCCAATCCGTGGCGCAATAGACAGCAACAGATCGCGCGCATCCGCGGCGCTCAACGTGTCGAGGTTTTTCGCCGCCAGTCCGGGAACAGTGAAGTGTTGGCGCGAAGTAACCAGCAGCAGGCAACCAGCGGGTGGAATCAGCGGTTCAACCTGCTTGGCGCTAGCCGCGTTGTCCATTAACAGCAGCGCGCGTTTGCCATCGAGTACGGAGAGATAGAGTCCTAGCAACTCGCTTTCACTCTCATGGAGTTTGGCGGCGGGATGGTAAGCGCGAACGACGTGGGCCAGGGCCTCAGCCACGGTGAGCGGTTGGGTGCTCGCGCCTTTGAGATCGAGAAAGAACTGGGCGTCGGGATAGCGTGGCTTGAGTAGTTCGACGAGCTTGAGCGCCAGAGCAGTCTTGCCGATGCCGCCCAACCCTTGCAAACCGGAGATGGCAACGCCGCCGACTTCGATTGCGGCCAGCAACTCTTTCAGCTCGTCTTCACGGCCGGTAAAGTCAGCGGGTGGTCGCGGCACTTCGTGGAGTCGTGTTGGAGCTATCAAACTGAGCGCCGTCAAGACAGCGGCCGAGTCAGAGAACACGATGTTCTGATCACCTGTAATGATGATCACGTCTGAAGCGTCGCCACCGATAGCCACCGCGCGTTCACCGGTGACGAGCATGCCGGTATTCAGCGCCGTGCGTACTGGGTCGCGATCAGCTTCGCCGGCGTTGCCGTCGATGAGGCGTTGCAGTGCAGCTTTGAGTTCGTGTGGGCCAGGCGTCATTTCACATTCAAGGAGTGTGCGTGAGCGCTTGAATGCTAATGGATTTCAAAAGAAATGCACAAGAGCGAAAAGATTTGTGCTATGGTGAAGAGCAACCCCACCAAAAACGAAGCGGGCCGACATTGTGGTATGAACACAACGCCGACCCTTGACCATCAACCTTCCGAAGAAAGGATGACAATCATGGCTAATGATAGTAGCGCAAGCGTGCGCGAAACTCCTCACGTAAACTCAAGAACCAACACTTTCATCAATGCGCTTAAAGAAAGAGCGCAGGCGGTTGTAAACGACCGCTCAATCGATGCGCGGAGTCGCGCGATTATTCGTTACTCTTTGGAGATCAACGATCCGTTGCTGGCGGAACTCGTGCGTCGCGTTGATGCGGGCGAAACCATCGTCGATGAGGCGGGCTTCTTGAAGCTATCCAGCACCGACGAAGAGAAGATCGAGGCACTTGCGGAGCTGATCTGTCGCGCTGGCGATGAAGCGGGAACGAAGTCAGCCGCGCTGCTTGTCCTGATGTCGACGTTGGAAAATGCGTCGCACCCGAAAGCACTCGCGAATCTGGCGAAGCACCTTGCCTTTACTCGCTGTGGCGAGTTGAATTTCAACGGCGTGGTCGAGGCGCAGATTGCTGTATTTGAGAGCGAGTTGCTGGCAGACGACACGTTCGTGTCCTGAACACTTTTCAGTGGCCGGTCCCCACCACCGGCTGCCGGCTAGAATAAGATTCAACGCAAAATGCTATACAATGCACACCTAAATCTCACGAAAGGACCTCACATGAACAATATAAACCTCATCTCCATCGAAAGAATCGAAAAAGCCATTTACCTCATTCGAGGCGAAAAGGTGATGCTGGACCGCGACCTTGCAAAACTCTATGAAGTGCCGACTGGCGCGCTCAATCAGGCAGTGCGGCGGAATCGCGAGCGTTTTCCGGAAGACTTCATGTTTCAGTTGACGACGGCGGAGGTCCGTCAGTTGAACCTATCACAAACTGTGATAGGTTCAGAGAAGCATCGCGATCCTCGTCTTAGGCCGTATGCTTTTACCGAACAGGGCGTGGCGATGCTGTCGACTGTGTTACGTAGCAAGCGGGCGATAACTGTCAACATTGAAATCATGCGTGCGTTTGTAAAGCTGCGACAGATGCTCGCGTCTAACGCCGAACTTTCTCGCCGGTTGGACGAGCTTGAAAGCAAGTACGATAAACAGTTCAGAGTTGTCTTCGACGCGATTCGACGATTGATGGCAACGCCGGCTCGAGGTCGCAAAGAGATAGGCTTCCGTTCGCGCGCAGTGAAGAAGTGAGTTTCACGTGTTGGTTTGCTCGCGCCATGCGTCAAGTTGCGCACGCACTTTCGCGGCTCTGGGAGCTTCGATCTGTTCGAAGATGGTGAGTGCCTGTTCGGCGTGAGGGATGGCTTGAGCGCGCTCGCCGAGTTGGTCCAAGGCCAGACTGATATTCCCCAGGGCATTGCCTTCGCCGCGGCGGTCGCCAATCTCGCGGGCTATAGCCAGCCGTTGTTTATAGAACTGGATGGCGCGGCGGGTCTCGCCGAGGTCTTTGTAGGCAAGACCGAGGTTGCCGAGCGCATTGCCTTCGCCGAGGCGGTCACCAATCTCGCCATCGATGAGCAAGGTTTGTTCATAGAACTGGATAGCGCGGGGGATCTCACCCAACGCGATATGGGCATTGCCCAGGTTACCGAGCGCATTAGCTTCGCCTCTGCGATCGCCCATCTCTTTGGAGATAGTGAGATATTGTTCATGGAACTGGATGGCGCGGCTGGTCTCGCCCAAGTCGGCGTAGGCAACGCCGCTGTCGGCTCATTACTGATAGGTACAGAGTATTGGATGGTGTTGTGATCGCCAGTGACAATTGTACTGCCTTTGACATCACGTGCGTTCGCGCTGCGTCGTCCGCGCTTGCGGCTGGTGGAAGTGGTTTTGGAAATATGCGGATCTTTCACATCTACTAAGACTTGACCTTGTTCCGATTGCCAGTGACGATCGTGCTGCCTTTGACTTTGCCGCCAATCGCGATGCTGCGCTCTCCCGAAGCAGTCACAATGATGCCAGCCGCTTTGCCCTGGTCCAACCAACGGCTGACTACTTCCGCCAGCGACAGATCCTCAGTGAGCAGTTTCTTGAGTTGCACTCGCAACGCTGCCTGTAGGTCTTCGTCTTCAGGCGCCCGCGCAACGTCCTGCGCAGCTTCGAGTGCGGCCGGTTTGGCTTCGACTTCCGGCTTCAGTTTGGTCCAGAGTGACTTGGCCCACTCCCAACTCTGGCCCGCGACTGCCTTGCCGGTTTCTTCCGCTGCCTTCTCACCCGCTTTGAGCAAATAAGGCAGGAGCGGAACGAGTGCCGTAGTGAGTGAGCTTGCCAATGCGCCGATGTCCATCTTGTTACCTCCTGAACCGATCTGGAGTGGCGGCGGTTGCGAGAGAAAGCAACCGTTGCAGTGTGTCAGTGCCGAATGCTAAATGATTCCGCAGGCAACGCACAAGAATCAAAAATCTGGTAGTGCCATTAGTCTGGACACGCTCCGCTTGAGTGCTCCATCGCATTGGTTCGCCCGGTATTTGGGAGTGACTGCATAGGCGAACTTCATTGTTTGGCAATTCGTAAGGCACGGTAAGGTAGTCAAGAAGACTCTAAGGGTTTGCAATTGGACCTTGATGGACCCGCAAACATCTGCAACATTGAAGACTGCCGGGGAGGCTGTTCATCAACCTTTCAGTCAGGTAAAATATCGTTTGCCATGATCCAGAGAACAAAAATCGAAGAGCTGCTCAAGTTGCCAGCCGAGGAGCGTCGCCGAGTGCTTCGACTACTTCAAGAAAGCCTGTCCGAAGAGAGCGGTGCCGTACCCCCACCGACAAATGCAGATCAAATATCACCGGCAGCCAAGTGGTTGTTGTCAATGGCGGGTCGTTACTCAGGAGGATCAGGTAACACTGCTGTGCGATCCGATGAAGTCCTCCGCGCCGAGGTGGATAAGCACAGTGGGTTCACGACGAATTAGTGATGGCAGTCCTGCTCGACTCTGGATTTCTGTTCGCCTCGCTCAATGCATTTGAATCAGAACACCAACCAACAATTCGCGTTCTAGAGAGTATTCGCGAACCGATTGTTCTACCAGTCCCGGCTATTACCGAAGTTGCATACCTTCTGGCTCGAGACATCAATAATGAAGCTGCTGCGGATTTCATCGCGAGCCTCGCGGGGACGGAACTTACTCTCGAGATTCCTCGGCAAGAGGATTACACGCGCTCCGCAGAAATTCTCCGGCAATATTCCGATGCAAGCTCGATTTCGTAGACACGCTGATCGTCGCGATAGCGGAACGTCTGAACATCACGCGCGTCCTCACCCTTGATCGTCGTGACTTTCAATTGATCCGTCCAAAGCATTGCAGCGCTTTTGAAATTTTACCGTAACAGACCTACTCACAGGCACCCACGAGGTTACGCGGGTCCATCTTGAATGCCCACCGTTTACGCAAAAGTCCTTTCAGGAATTTGCTGCGTATACAAACCTCAAAGTCACTATGGACACATACGTTCAAGGCGCAGGGTTAGGCTGTCGAGCTGCTCTGCCTTGCTGCTTACTCACACCGAAGCGCCATCATCGGATCCACTTTCGTTGCTCGACGTGCAGGCAGATAACAAGCGATCACCGCTACGCAAATCACGAAGAGCACCACTCCAGCAAAGGTCGCGGGGTCGGTCGCGGTCACGCCGTACAGCAGACTAGTCAGGAGTCGCGTCACAGCCACTGCCAGCATCAGCCCAATCACAGCTCCAATTAAGGCCAGGCTCATGCCCTGCTTGACAATCAGTTTTATAACATCGCGGGTCTCTGCTCCCAGGGCCATTCGCAAACCGATCTCACGCGTGCGCCGTGACACTGAATATGACATCACGCCGTAAATTCCGATCGCCGCGAGCGCCAGTCCGAGCAAGCCGAAAACGCCCAGCACCGTCGCGCCCGTGCGCGCCGACCAAGATGCGAGACTGACGGTTTCGGAAAGCGGCTGCAGTTCTTGCGGCGGCAGGTTTTCATCGAGTGCCGCGACTTCGCGCCGCACGCCGGAAACTAAGCCGCGGGGATCGCCGTCCGTCCGTACAATCAGTGACGCACGAGCAGAGTAGTTCTGAGCGAACGGCCGGTAGATGGTGGGTTCCGGTTCTCTGTCGAGACGATTGAAGATGTTATTTCTCGAGTCTTTGGCGACGCCAATTACTTCACAGGAAATTAAATCTGATCGACCGACGCGCACCCGTTTGCCAAGCGCCTCGCCCGGTTCTTTGATCTCGGGCCACAAGCGACGCGCCAGCTTTTCGCTGACAATTGCTACCTGGGTAGATTTGATCGTGTCCTGCGCATTGAAATCTCGCCCATAAAGAAGCGGTGTACCAATCGTCTCGAAATACTGCGAGCCGACGGAAACACTACCGGCGAAGATCCGTTCATTGGGCGGAACCTCTCGGTCTTCGGGGACTACAGGTGTGGTCAGCCACATAAAACCGAGCGGCAACAGATTCGCGACACTCGCGGTTTGCACACCCGGCAGACGTTCAAGTCGCTCGACCATCAGCCGGTAAAACTCCCGGCCTTTAGCTTCGTCGTAACCCTGAAGCCGCAGATTGAACGAAACTTCCAGCACCTTATCCGGTTTGAATCCGAGATCGATTTGTCGCGCATAACGGAGGGTGCGCAGGAATAAACCCGTGCTAATGAGCAGCGCCAGCGAGAGTGCGACTTGTGTGATAACGAGCGCACTGCGCAAGTTCAACCGGCGCACGCGCTGACCTTCCGCGTTGCTCTCATCTTTCAAAGCCGGAAGGACATCGGGCCTGGAGGCCTGTAGCGCCGGGACCAGACCAAAGATCACTCCCGTTGCGATGGCCAGCAGGAACGTAAAGACAAATGTGCGGATGTCAAAGGACAAATCCAGGGTAAAGGTAAATGGCGGCGGGAATGGTGGCTTGAAAGCCATCAACAGTTGATTGATCCAGTAGGCCAGGAGCAACCCGGCCGTTGCGCCGACGAGCGCCAGCAGCACGCTCTCTGTCAGCAATTGACGAATCAATCGCCCTCGCGTTGCGCCCAGCGCCAATCGAACAGCGACTTCTTTTCGCCGTGTTGCGGCGCGAGCCATCAGTAGATTGGCGACGTTGGCACATGCGATCAGCAGCACCATAAGCACCGTTACCCCGGCCAGCCTCGAGGATGTGACTGCATTCTCCCGGATCGAGCCCAGCATGATGCCTCGGGGACTGAACAGCCGGAGAGAGCGATCATTATTAGGATTGACGCGTTGCGCAGGCGCAGTAGGGTCGGACTGTTCCAGCTGACGGTTGATCGTTTCGAGCGAGGCCTGCGCCTGAGTGATTGAAACGCCTTGTTTGAGTCTTCCGATGGCGCCAAAGTTTTCATCGTGGCGGTTACTCAGAGGATCGTGCCGGGTCTGCGTGGGCTCCTCCCTCATCGTTGCGGTCATCATCACCGGAATCCACAAACTGACTTTCATCGGAGGGCTTTCACCGTCGAAGCCCGCAGGAGCAATACCGACGACGGTGAATGGCCGGCTGTTCAAAACGATCGTCTTACCGACCAGCGTGCGATCGCTGTTGAAACGAGTCTGCCAAAAGCTATGGTTGAGGACCACGACTGGATGTGTGCCTGGCGTACGGTCTTCCTCGGGCAGGAACGCGCGCCCTAAAGAAGGCTTAATCCCGAGTACGTCAAAGTAATTTCCGGAAACCATAGCGCCGAGCACGACTTCACTGCGCACGTTATTGCCGAAACTGATCGGCGCTTGCGTATACAGCGCCAGATCCGACAAAACTTCGTTTCGTTCACGCAGAACCCTGAAGTCAGGGTAAGAAAGAGTCGGCCCTTGCCCCTCGCCGCGCACGAGCAGGACGAGTTCGCCGGGCGCTTTGACTACAGGCAACGGTCGCAAGAGCAAGGCATCGACCAGACCGAAGATCGCTGTGTTCGCTCCTATGCCCAGCGCTAACGTGGCTGCAACCACAAGCGTGAAGCCGGGATTCTTGCGCAACATTCGCACGCCGATCCGAAGGTCCTGGAGCAATTCCTCCAACCAGCGTGTCCTGCGGGCATCGCGGCACATCTCCTTCACCTGCTCGGTACCACCAAGAGCAAGATGTGCTTGCCGTTGCGCCTCCTCGGGACTGTAGCCCTGGCCGATCAGGTCATGCGTATGCATGTCCAGGTGGTGGCGGATTTCCTTTTCGAGTTGCTCTTCATGCTGCCTTCGATGAAACAGGCGATGCCACCAGGTCATCCCGCACCTCCTTCAGACATTTTGAGGATCAGACTGACGGCTTGAGTCAGGCGCTGCCAGCCTGCGGCTTCAGTTTCCAGTTGTGTCTGCCCTTTCCGCGTCACGCGATAGAACTTGGCCTCGCGCCCGGTCTCGGTCAACTTCCAGTCGGCTGTCAAAAGGCCGCGGTTTTCGAGCCGGTGCAACGCCGGATAAAGCGAGCCCTGCGGAACCTGGACCACACCGCGCGACACCTGTACCAGACGTTGGGCGACCGCATACCCGTGAATCGGACCGAGCGCCACAACTTTCAAGATCAACAGATCTAACGTGCCCTGGGGAAGATCTGATTTCGGCTTCACTGCTGTTACCTCCGTCTTCTACATATTAAAAAGCAAGACGTGTAGAAGTGCAAGGTGTACCGAGAGCGGTGAGTGTAAGTTGGTTGATGATGTTTGGTCCGTATGGGATCGAACCTGGCGACAATGCTTGTTAGCTGAAACTACTACAAAGAATTTTCGAATAGAGATTCATCCGTTGACGCGTCTTCCGAACCGTCCCAACCATTGTCAAGGACGATTTTGGATCGTTTGGGTAGTGATGCAGTTTGGTGTCCGACATGCTTTAGCTTGTCGGGTCGCGCGACAAACTGAAGTTTATCGGACATTTGCTTTGAAACTGCATCACTACCTGGGGTTTGCAATTCTCCTTGGGACTATTTGAAGGAACAAAAAAGTAATTGATTATGAACGCCGTTTCAGCGCGCTCATTCAGCGACGTTTCATGACTGTCAGAAGCTGGGCGATATTGAATTTCGAAGATTGACTTTCGATTTGAACAGGAATAATCTCTCGCCGTTTTCCGCGAAGGCGGAGTTGCGAGCCTCTGTATCCTCGCTTACTTGCGTAGATCCGGCACGTCCAATCATCAACGCCTTCTGCCTTCGCTTTTATTGAGTTCGCTTGGATAGCTTAACCTCCGGCCAGTCGGCCCGCCTAAGGAGACCCGCATGTCTCGAGTTCGTGTTTTCCCGTGTCCTCAATGTCACGAGTTCATCGCGTCAGACGCTGCTAGCTGTCGATTCTGTTCTACACCAATTGATCCACAATCGGCGCAGTTAGCGGCCGACGCACAAGATAAAGAGAACATCAGATATATGCGACGCCGGTACGCGCGGCACATGTTAATAGGTGGCGCAATCTTTATCGCTGCCACGGTGTTTAGCGTGCTGACATTCGCAGCCGCTTATTATTCGCCGACCGGAGGCTATTACGTCATAGTCTACGGATTAATTGTCTACGGCGCGGGCGATTTTCTTTACGGGCTTGCCGGCTTATTGGGTTTATTGCGTTGATGGCGACATACCACTTCTTAGAGCTGATGGAGTGACAGCCAACAGATAAGAACTTCAGTAACCTATTCTCCCCTGATTGATTGGAATCACGGGACTGACCTTCGCTTCTCGCCAGCGACGAGAAACCCTCGTAAACGCTCTCGTCCTTGCGTTATTCTTCACCGCGTAATGGATTCCAACTCCGTCCACCTCACAACTCTGAATCAAAGGCAGCCGGCGACTCGAAGAGCACATCGCCGGAAGCGGACGACCGGTAATTAGCTAGATTTGCAGAGAGGGAGATCAATTCATGAGGATAGTGATGCGCGTCGCGATCGTGTTCTTTTTGATAACACCTGCATGGGCCCAGGCACAAAGCCACCAGGCGAAAGAAGAGAAAACGAAGGTAGAGATACAAAAACTATTCAGCGATTTGAATGAAGCGATTACCAAACGAGATCGTCCCCGGTTGGAACAACTCTATGCCGACGAGTTCCAGTTCATCCGTCCGTCGGGTGGCGTTATCAACAAGGTGACCCAGATTAGTGGAATTATGAGCAACGATCCGATCTCCTCGACTCCAATTCCCGCTCCAGCAATTGAAAGCCTCATGGTGTACGGTGACGTGGTTGTCTCGCGACATACGGTACGCGGCACTGCTGTTACGAGCATTTTTGTAAAAAAAGACGGCGGCTGGCAACTACTACAAGCACAGGGAACACGTCTGGCGCCCGAGCGCAATCCAATAAAACTCGATCCCAAACTGTTGGACTTCTTCGTCGGACAATATGAGTTTGGACCAAACGCTATCGCCACCGTCACGCGTGAAGGCGATACTATTAGATGGCGTGGAGGAAACCGAATGCCCGTAACGCTGGTTCCTTTATCAGAGACTCACTTCTTCGCTAAAGAGACAGAGACGGAAATCATGTTCGTTAAGAGCGAAAACGGGCAGGTAACGGGCGCGGTGCTGAGGTTAGGTTCATGTCAGGATTCCAAGGCGAAGAAGATTCAATAACGTAGGAAGAGGTTTTCGACTATGAAGTCTTCGTACATACTCGTCAAGTTGTCCCTAAGCATTGCATGTCTTCTCCTGTACAACGCCGTGGCTTTCGCTCAAGACCCGGAATTGGTGCGGCACTTTGATTACGATGCGAAGGCGCCGCTGGACCTGAAGATCATTAGTTCGCAAAAGCGCGGTGATGTGACTGTTTACGATATAACCTACGCTAGTCCGAAAGGGGGCGTCGTGCCCGCGTACCTCATCGTGCCGGCGACAGGTAAAAAGCCCTTTGCGGCCGTGGTGTGGGGCCACTGGTACTGGACCAACTCGGAAATGAGAAACCGAAAGCAGTTTCTCGACGAAGCTGTAGCGCTCGCGTCTGCAGGAGTTGTTTCACTTTTGACGGACGGGCCGATTGCGCGACCGGGATATGTTGCTGACCAGAATCCTTTGTCGGAAAAACGGGCCGCTGACAAGGTGCAGCAAGTGATTGATATGCGACGGGGAGTTGATTTGCTGTTGACTCGCAAAGATGTCGACCCTAAACGGCTCGCCTACGTCGGTCACAGTTACAACGCTTCCGTTGGTGCGACGCTGAGCGGCGTGGACCACAGATTCAAAGCATTTGTTTTGATGGCGGGATCCATCTCGGACGACGTGATTCGGAAGACTGGCGGCT
>Ga0207709_10002485_pt1 | contig 11554 bp, 8 predicted proteins | sample KBSM34metaG_FD_184397 | JGI IMG/M metagenome (GOLD analysis project Ga0207709, IMG submission 184397) | Miscanthus rhizosphere microbial communities from Kellogg Biological Station, Michigan, USA - KBS M3-4 metaG (SPAdes) (version 2) | ecosystem: Host-associated > Plants > Roots > Rhizosphere >...
AAGGCCCCAGAAGAAGTGGAAGACGCTCTTGAAGCCCTTGGCCGGATCGCCCTTGAGGGGAAACAGCCAGGCTTGCCACGGACCTACCGTCGAGATGCAGGGAACGCCATTGAGTTCGCATTGCTGCGATGCGTTGGGGCCGATCGCCACCTGCGCCAGCATCAGGTCGATGTTCTCCTTGTTGATGAGCTCGGCCGCCAGGTTGGACTGCCGGTCGGGGCTGCTCTGGTCGTCGCGCGCCAGGATCTCGACCTTGTATTTCTTCCCCCCGACGACAAGGCCGTCCGCGAGCGACTTGCGCACCTGGTCGAGGATGAAGTCATCGGCCTCGGCGAAGGGAGAGAAAGGCCCCGTCTTGGGGCTGATGTAGCCGATCTTGATCGTGTCCTTGTCGGCTGCCCAGACCTTGCCGGCCTGGCCGAGGGCCGCCACCGCGCCGAGCGCTGCCGCGCCGCGAAGCAGCTGGCGACGGTTGCCCAGGAGACCGGTGTAGCCGGCGTTCTGCATGTAAGTAGATGTCTTCAAGGTGCGCTCCGTTGCGGTTACAGCCCTCCGCGAAGGCCTGCCCGAACTTTGCTTTTTTCCGGCACGCGCGACTTTGCTGGCTCGGCCGCAAAAGTTGACTGGAACGGCCCTGCCCGGGGGCCGAAACACGCGCGTCACCGAGGCGTGACCTAGGGTTTACTTGGCATCAACCTTGCGTGATTTCCATCAAACTCCGGACATCCGGACTCATGCACCGGGCCTGCGCTACCCGGGCACCCAGCAAGTGCAACGTCAGCCCCAAGGCGGGCCGCCATGTCGACTTCCACCGTCAACTCGACCTCCATCCTCGCTTCCACTGCCGGCCTCGATCAGCACGACAAATTCGGCTATTGGCAGGACGTCGTGTGCCGTGCGCTGGTCGATCTCGAGTGCAGGCCGGTGAGCGGCATGGCCTTCGAGGCCTCCGTCGAGGGATCGCGCCTCGAGGGGCTGAGCGTTGCCCGGATCGAAGCTTCGGCGCACCGCGTCGAGCGCCAGCCTTCGGCCATAGCGCGCGCCAGCGAAGAGTCGCTGATCTTCAATTTCGTCCTCTCGGGCATGGCCATGGCGCAGCAGGATGGAAGAAGCGTGGTGCTGAGGGCGGGCGACGGCGCCGTCTGCGACGCACAGCGCCCCTATTCGCTCAGATTCGACGACACGTTCAAGATCATCACGATCAAGCTGGCGCGTTCGGCCATCGCGCACCGGGCCGGGAGCATCCATCGCATCACGGCAAGAAGCCTCGGTGAATCGAGCCAGATGTGCCCGATCCTTTTCGGGTACCTGGTCAGTTTCAGCAAGCAGGCCTCGCTTCTGCCGCCGGCCGCGTCGGAAAAGGTGGTGAGGAACTTCACCGAGTTGCTGGCTGCCGCCCTGGACGAGGTCATCCTGGCCTCACCGCTGCCGCTTTCCGAATACCGGGCCACCGCATTGATGCGCGTGAGGGACTTCGTGGAGCGCCATCTCGACGTGTGCGAACTTGACACGTCCATGGTGAGCACCGCGTTGAATCTGTCGCCGCGCTATATCAACAAGTTGTTCGAAGCCGAGAACACATCGTTGACCCGGTACATCTGGCGCCGGCGCCTGGAGCGCGCGGCGGCCGATCTGCAGGATCCGGCGCGCGCCAGCCTCGGCGTTTCAGCGATCGCGATGGCGCACGGCTTCAACGATCTGAGCCACTTCAGCCGGGCATTCCGGCAACGGTTCGACCTGTCGCCCCGCGCCTACCGCGCAAGCGGCACCGCGTCGACAGCTTCAACCGCCTGAGGCGTCACCCGCCGCCCGGCGAGCCGGCAGATCGCGCACCGTTGTGGCACCGAGCAGGGTCATGCTGCGGACCAGCTCATCAGCCAGGATTTTCAGCACGGCTGCCGCGCCCTGCTGCCCGCCCACCGCCAGGCCGTAAAGCGTGGGCCGGCCCACGAACACAGCCGTGGCACCCAAGGCCAGGGCCTTCGCGACGTCGCCGCCACGGCGAATTCCGCCGTCCATGAACACGGGAATGCGTCCGGCGACTGCCCCCGCGACGCGCGGCAGCGCGGAGATCGCCGAGGGAGACGCATCGTTCTGGCGGCCGCCATGGTTCGACACGATCAGGCCGTCGATGCCGTGGTCGACCGCCATGCGCGCATCGTCCGGATGGAGCACGCCCTTGAGAAGGAGCGGTCCCTTCCACATGCCGCGAAGCCATGCCAGCGATTCCCAGACGAGCGACCGGTCCATGGCGCGGGCCAGCAAGGCCGCCTGCATGCTGGTCGAACCCGCGCCGCTCCCCGAGGGCGTCAGATTGGCAAAGTCCGGCGCGCCGCGAGGGGCCATCCGAAGCGACCACATGGGGTGACTCACCAGGTCCCAGGCCAGGCGGGGTGTCGGCCGAAACGGCATGCGGAACCCGTTGCGCAGGTCGAGTTCTCGATTGCCGCTGACGGGAACGTCCACCGTCAGCACCAGCGCCTGGTAGCCGTCCTTCTGGGCACGCTCGACGATCTGGCTCGCCATCTCGCGGTGCATGATGTACAGCTGCATCCACTGCACGCCGCCTGGAGCAGCTGCGCGTACATCCTCCAGCCGCATGTTGGAAGCGGTCGACAGTGAAAAAGGAATGCCCGCATCGGCGGCCGCGGCCGCCAGCAGGCGGTCTCCCTCCGGCCGGACCAGGCCGTTGAGCCCGGTCGGCGCAATGCCGATGGGCAGCGCCCATTTCCGGCCGAAGACCTCGACGGAAGTGTCGACCTGCGTGGTGTCGCGCAGCACGCGCGGCGTGAGCTCGATGGACGACAGATCACCCGCGTTTCGCCGCATGCAATGGCCATCGTCGGCAGATCCTTCGATGTAGTCATGGACGAATCGCGGCAGCACCGCGCGGGCTCTGCGTCGATAGTCTTCGATGTTCAACAGCATGAGAATTTCCTGAGCGGCGGTGCGCGTGTCTCGTATCGATTGCGGCGTCAGGCGATGGCGCGCGCTTGCGCAAGGCGCACGAGAGCCAACAATGTCTCCGTGACAGGCAGCGTGATGTTCAGGGGACCGGCCAGCGCCACGACGGCGCCGTTGATGCTCTCCACCTCGGTACCGCGGCCGGCCAGCACGTCCTGCAGCATGGAGGGCTTGTGTCCCTTGTGCTGGGCGATGGCGCTCGCCACATTGCCCCAGCATTTGGCGGGATCGACATCAATGCCCAGGCGCAGTGCGACGGACAGGACTTCGGTGACAACGTCGTTTGCAAGGCGGCTGCCGTCGGGTACTTTGCCGAGTTCGTCAACCGTGCAGCCGGATACGGCGCAGATGCTGTTCAGTGCGGCGTTGAACGCGACCTTCTCCCAGATCGCCGCCCACACGGTGCTGTCCGAGGTGCAATCGAGTCCGGCCTTCGTGAGCACTTCGGCCACCTGGGAAACGAAGGGGCGCTCGATGCCGTCGGCCGCCATGAGCCGCACGACGCCCTTGCCGTGCGAGTGCACGTGGCCGGGGCCGACCATGTCCGCCGGCCATGTGGTGACACCGATCAGGACGCGCTCCGGCGGCACGAACCCGGCGATCTTCTCGACATTGCCCAAGCCGTTTTGCAGCGACAGCACATGCACGCCCGGTCCGATCAGATGTCGCACCCCGGACAGGGCCGCGCTGGTGTGCAGCGTCTTGGTGAATACCAGGAGCAGATCGGGGAAGCCGACGGCATCTTCCGGGCGCACGGCCTTCAGCGCCGTGACCTGCCGATCGCCGCCATCGGTCGCCAGGCGAAGCCCCTGGGTGCGGACCGCGCCGATGTGCGCGTCGTTCACGTCGATCAACGTGACGTCGTTGCCCGACTCGGCGAGCAAACCACCGAACAGCGACCCCATCGCCCCTGCGCCGACGATCGAGATCTTCATGATGACCTCTCCTGTGAAATGTTTTGCGGCGACAACACGCTTGGCAAGCTCTGGTCTCGACCGCATCGCAGCAGCGCTTCGCGCCCGGGAATGTGCCGGCGAACGACGAGCAGCGCGACCATGGCGAAGAACATCGCCGTGCCCAGCAACGCCAGATACGCCATGGCCCCGCCCGCCGTGATCACGGCGGCTCCTGCGAAGGCGCTCAGGATGGCGCCGAGGCGTCCGAACGCCAATGCGGACGCGGTCCCCGTCGCTCTGACGCTGGTCGGGTACATGAATGCGCACAGCGCGTACATGGTGGACTGCACGGCGTTCACGAACATGCCGTGCACGCCGAATCCGAAGATGAGCAGGCTGGTGTCTTTTCCGACGTTCAGGGTCTGCAGGGCGAACGCGCTTGCTGCAGCGCCGGCGCAGCACAGGACCAGCGGCCAGCGCGATCCGAAGCGGGAGATCGCCACCGCGCAGGCCAGCGCGCCGATTACACCCCCGAGGTTGTATGCCGTCAGTCCCGAGCCGGCGACGCTCGTCGAAAGCCCCTCCGAAGCCAGCATCGTCGGCAGCCAGCTGAAGGCGGTGTACACGGCCGTCAGGCACATGAAGAACGCAGCCCAGGTCGCGAGCGTGTCGCGGACCAGGCCGTTCGAAAAGAGTGCGCCGAAGCCGGCGCGCTTTTCGGCAACCTGCTCGGCGGCGTCGGTGTAGGAAACGCCCTGAGCCATGGGGCGCTCCATGCGTCCCAGCAGCCTGCCCAGCTCGCCCCAGCGGGCCGGGTGCCGGGCGAGGAAGCGCGGCGATTCCGGCAGCGTGAAGAGCAGGAGCACCGCCAGTGCCATCGGGAAAGTGCCGCCGATGAAGAACAATGCGCGCCATCCAAGGGCCGGCAGCACTTCTGCGGCGAAGAGGCCTGCCAGCATGCCGCCGAGAGGCACGCAGACAATCGTGGCCGTGACGGCAAGTGTCCTGCGACGGGCCGGCGTGAACTCGGCGGTGACAGTGGTCGAGCTCGGTAGCGCGCCGCCGATGCCAAGGCCGGCAATGAATCGAAGCACCGCCACCGTCGACACATCAGGCGCAAGACCGATCGCGCAGGTGGCTGCGCCGAACAGGAAAACGCTTGCGATGACCGCCATCCGCCGACCGAACCGATCAGCGAACAGCCCCGCGCAGGCACTTCCGATGCCCATGCCGACCAAGCCTGCCGCCACCGCCGGGACAAAGGCTCCGCGCGTGATGCCCCACTCTTTGATCATCAGAGGGATCGCGAACCCGATGAGTTGTCCGTCGAAGCCATCCATCACGATCGAGAGGGCGGCGAGGAAAACCACGACCTTCTGCATGGTCGTGTAGGGGCCGTCGTCCAGCAGACGGCCGATGTCCGCATTGCCTTTGAAGGTTGCAGCAGTGGCGTTCATGAGCGCCCCCGCAAGCCGGCGTCGTTGGCCAAATAGAACTGATGGTTCATGTCTTGTCTCCAGATCTGGCGCCAGGCACTGCCTGGCGCTCGGGGGGCCGACCTTTGTTGCTTCCGCCTCTTGGTGAGCGGTCGTGTGCGAATCAATCGGCGAGTTCGTCGAACGGCAGCCCGACGTAGTTCTCCGCCAAGGCGGTCGAAGCGGCACGCGAGCCGGTGACGTAGTCGAGTTCCGCGATCTGCACCTTGTGCTGGAAGTCATCGGCACCCGGGAAGCGATGCAGCATCGAGGTCATCCACCAGGAGAAGCGCTGCGCCTTCCAGATGCGTCGCAGCGCGGTGTCGCTGTAGCGTTCGAGAAGGTCTTCCCGGCCCGACTTGTAGAACTCTCCGAGCGCACGCGCGAGAACCCGCACGTCGGCGACCGCCAGGTTCAACCCTTTCGCCCCGGTCGGGGGCACCACATGCGCCGCGTCCCCCGCCAGGAAAAGACGGCCGTACTGCATCGGCTCGGTCACGAAGCTGCGCATCCCGACAACGGTCTTGCTGAAGATCTCGCCTTCGATGGGAGCCCAGCCGTCACGGGTGGCCAGGCGAACGCGGAGCTCGCTCCAGATGCGGTCGTCCGACCAGTTCTCGATCTTGTCGGTCGGCTCGCATTGAAGGTACATGCGCTGGACTTCGGGCGAACGGGTGCTGACGAGCGCAAAGCCGCGCTCGCTCAGTGCGTAGATCAACTCTTCGGAGGACGGAGGCGCCTTGCAGAGGATGCCGAGCCAGCCGAACGGATAGAGCCGCTCGAAGCCTTTCAACACGCCTTGTGGAATCGAGGGTCGGCTGACACCTTGCGTGCCGTCGCAGCCGGCGATGAAATCGGCCTCGATGGTTTGCAGTTCGCCGCCGGGCTGCCGAAAGCGAACGCTCGGCGAGGTGGAGTCCAGCCCCTGCAGGCTCACGTCCGCCACTTCGAACCGGATGTCGCCGCCCGATGCCAGGCGCACCGCCACCAGGTCCTTGATGACCTCGTGCTGCGCATAGACCATCACGGCCTTGCCGCCGGTCAGCTCGGGAAAATCGATGCGGCGGTCGATGCCGTCGAAACGCAGGATCGTTCCTTCATGCCGGAAGCCCTCGCGTTCCATGCGGGCGCCCGCGCCGATCTCCTTCATGAGATCGACGGTCCCTTGTTCCAGCACGCCGGCGCGGATCGTGGCCTCGATCGCCTCGCGGCTGCGCGTCTCCAGGACGATCGACTCGATGCCCTGGAGGTGGAGGATGTGGGAGAGCATCAGCCCTGCGGGACCTGCTCCGATGATCGCGACTTGCGTTTTCATGAGGTGGTTTTCAGTCGAGGCGGATCTGGTTCTTGCGGATCAGCGCGCCCCATCGCTCGCGTTCCGCATGCACATAGGTCGTCATCTGTTGCGGCGTACCGGGCAGTGCTTCGAGCGACAGGGTTTCCAGCCGCGCCTTCACCGGCGTGGAGGCAAGCGCAGCCTGCAGCGTCTTGTTCAGGGTGGCGATGGTTTCGGGCGGCGTTCCCTTGGGAACGACCAGCCCCTGCCAGGCGGATGCATCGAAACCGGTCAGCCCCTGCTCGGAGAGCGTGGGAACGTCAGGGAAGTTCTTCAGGCGTTCCTTGCTGGCCACGCCGAGCGCCTTGAGCTTGCCCGAGACCACGTACTGCTGGACCGTGGCGCTGTCCATGAGCGCGAACGGGACCTGGCCTCCCACAAGATCGATGACCGCCGGCGCGCCGCCGCGATAGGCCACATGCTGCAGCGCGAGACCGGTGCGTTCCCTGAACAGCTCCGCGGCCAGGTGCTGGGGACTGCCGGCACCCGCCGATGCGAAATTCGCACCGTTGGGGTTGGCCTTGACCCATGCGACGAACTCTTTCAGGTTGTTGGCGGGGTTGCTCGGATGAACGACCAGCAAGAGCGGAAATCGTGCAAGCATGCCCACCGGCATGAAGTCCTTCTCCGCGTCGTAGGGCAGCTTGGCGAACAGCGCCGGATTGGCCGCCAGCGTGGCGAAGTCGGCGGTGAACATGATGTTCCCGTAGTCCTTGGATTTCGCCACGTAGTCGGCGGCAATGTTCGTTGCAGCGCCGGGCTTGTTGTTCACGATGATCGTGCGCTTCAACGACTTGCCCATCTCCTCGGCAATCGTTCGTGCCACGGTGTCGGAGCCGCCGCCAGCGGCATAGCCGACAACCCATTCGATCGGCTTTTGATCCTGTGCGAGCGCCACGAGAGGCGTGGCGCCCATGGCGATCAGGGCGCAGGTGAGAACCCGGCGGTTCATCGAACCAAATTTCATTTTTTTGTCTCCAGTTTTAAAAATCAGGGTGCAGCAGCTTCGCTGCCGCATGTCTCGGCGCGTCCACCTCTGCGCTTGGCCGACAGTGGCATGACGCCCGACAGGGACGCCGGTGCGCCTGCGCGTTTCCTAGAAGGGGTATTGGCGCGGCGTGGTCTGCACCGTCAGCCAGCGCAGTTCGGTAAAGGCTTCCACGCCGGCTTTTCCGCCGAAGCGGCCGATACCGCTGCCCTTGACGCCGCCGAACGGCATCTGTGCTTCGTCGTGGACGGTGGGACCGTTCACATGGCAGATGCCCGACTCGATGCGCCCCGCCACCTGAATGGCTCGCGCCACATCCCGGCCGAACACCGCGGCCGCAAGGCCGTACTCGTTGTCGTTGGCGCAGGCAACGGCCGCTTCCACACCGCTGACCCGAACGATGCCTTTCACAGGGCCGAAAGCCTCCTCCCGGAAGATGCGCATTTCCGAGGTGACGTGATCGAGCAGCGTCGCGGGCATCAGGGTGTCTTTCGCCTTGCCGCCGGTGACGAGCTTGGCGCCCTTGGCAAGCGCGTCGTCGATCAGTTCGTTGCAGCGGTTGACCGTGCTCATGCCGACCACCGAGCCGAGCACCACCGGTCCCTGTCGCGGGTCGCCCAGCGGAAGGCTCGCGGCCCTGGCGCTGAGCTTGGCGACGAACTCGTCGGCGATGCTCTCGTCGACGATGATGCGCTCGGTCGACATGCAGATCTGTCCGGAGTTGGCGAATGCACCGAAGACCGATGCGTTGACGGCTGCGTCGACATCGGCGTCGTCCAGGATGACCAGGGGGGCCTTGCCGCCGAGTTCGAGCACGACGGGCTTGAGGTACTTGGCGCAGGTGGCTGCGATGAGCTTGCCGACGTGGGTGGAGCCCGTGAAGTTGACGCGTCGAACCGCGGGGTGCGCCACCATCGCTTCGACGACGGCAGCGGCGTCCGCGGGCGCGTTGGTCACGAAGTTCACCACGCCCTTGGGCAGCCCGGCCTCCTGCAGCGCCTCGATGATCAGCCCATGCGTGGCGGGACAGATCTCGCTGCCCTTGAGAACGACCGTGTTGCCGCAGGCCAGCGGCGTCGCGATGGCACGCACGGCCAGGATCACCGGCGCGTTCCAGGGAGCGATGCCAAGAACGACGCCCGCAGGCTGCCGCACGGCCATGGCCAGATTGCCCGGCACATCCGAGGGGATGACCTCGCCGCTGATCTGGGTGGTGAGCGATGCGGCCTCCAGCAGCATGCCGGCCGCCAGGTGGACATTGAAGCCTGCCCAGATGGCCGATGCGCCGGTCTCGGCGGCCACGGCCGCTGCGAAGGCCTCCGCCTTGGCTTCCAGCGCATGCGAAGCCTTCATGAGCAGCGCCCGGCGTTCGCCGGGGCCGGTGGTGGACCAGGTCTTGAAAGCCTCGGCCGCGGCATCCACCGCGGCAACGGCATCTTGCGTCGTGGCCGCGGGTGCGGTCGTCGCCACGCTGCCGTCCAGAGGATTGCGCCGCTCAAAGGTTGCGCCGTTGCGAGCGTCCGTGCGCTCGCCATTGATCAACATCGAAATCTTCATCGGCTTGTCTCCGTAAGTTGGTTTGAAAGAATGCGTCGCGCGCTGGAACGGCAATGACTGGCGGGGTCAGGCGACCCGGACCTCCACGACGCCGGGCGCGTCACTGGACAGGGCCTCGTCGAGCGCCTTGCGAAGATCGGCCGGGTCGGTCACACGCACTGCGGCGCATCCCATCCCCTTGGCCAGCGACTGGAAGTCGAGGTCGGGCAGTTCGGTGCCCTGCACGACATCGGTGGGCGAAAAGCCGAACACCGGCGCGAAATCCTGGAGTGCGGCGTACCGGCGGTTGTTCAGGATCACGAAGGTGATCGGCAGCTTGTTCTGTGCCGCGCTCCACAGCGCCTGGATGGAGTACATGCTCGAACCGTCGCCGATCAGGCAGATGACCCGGCTGCCGGGCTTGCCCAGGGCAACGCCCACGGACGCGGGCATGCCGTAGCCGAGGCCGCCGCTGTCCATCGTGTAGAAGGTCTCGCTGCGTGTGAACGGCAAATGGGCCTGCATCACGGGCCTTGCGCTCGGCGCTTCTTCGACCACGATGTGGTCCGGCTTCCTTGCTTCCGCGAGCGTCTGCAGCACGTAGGCGACCGACATCAACGGCGTCGGCTCCGCGCGGGGCGCGGCCTTTCGCGCGGGGGGAAGCGGGCGGGTCTTCTTCGGCGGCAGCGCGAGCAGGTCCACCAATCCCAATCGGATGCTGCCGACCGCGGAGATGCCGACGGGCGCCCAGGCCGCCGTATCGGGATCCTCGGTCAGTTGGCACAGGGCGGCACCGGCAGGCACGTGAGGGCCCGCGCCTTCGACGTGGTACGCGAAGGCCGGCGCGCCGATGGCGAGGATGAGATCGTGGCCCGCCAGCAGTTCGACGATGCGCTCGCGCATGGCCGGAAGGAAGCCGGCGAACAGGCGATGATCTTCCGGAAAGCTGCAACGTCCGGACATCGGAGCGACCCACACGCGGGCGTTGTGGGCCTCCGCCAATGCAACGACTTCGTTCCACGCGTCGTCTCGGTCGGTTGCAGCGCCCACCACGAACGCCGGGCGCTCGCTTGCTTCCAGCGAGGCCGAGATCCGGGCGATGAGCTCCGGCTCCGGACGGGTTCGAGTGCTCACGGTCCGTGTCGGAACCAGCTCGGAGCATTGGTCCCAGTCGTCCACAGGCACCGACACCAGCACCGGCCCGCAAGGCGGCATCATGGCCAGGTAGTAGGCCCGGGCAATCGCCAGCGGTACGTCTTGCGCACGGGCCGGCTCGATGCTCCATTTGACGTAGGGCTTCGGCAGTTCGGTGGCCTGGGCCGAAGACAGGAAAGGGTCGAAGGGAAGGATCGAACGCGCCTGCTGCCCGGCGGTGATCACCATGGGCGTGCGGTTCTTGAAGGCGGTGAAGATGTTGCCCATGGCGTTGCCCACGCCGGCAGCCGAGTGGAGATTCACGAACGAAGCGTTCCGAGTCGCTTGCGCGTAGCCGTCCGCCATGCCGACCACGCAGGCCTCCTGCAGGCCGAGGACGTACCGGAAATCGCTGGGGAAGTCGCGGAACATGGGGAGCTCGGTCGACCCCGGATTCGCGAACACGGAAGTCATTCCGAAGCGACGCATCAAATCGAACACGGCCTCGCGAACGGTGATGGTGCTGGCGGCGATGGCAGCTTGTGCGGGCGTCGCGGCAGCGGCGTGCGGTACGGGTCCGGTCATTGCGTGTTGTTCCTGCTGTGCACCGCGAACTCGCAATGCTGTCTCGATGGCGGAAGTGTGAAATCGCGTCCTCATCTTGAAAATTGCCTTTTAGAGAAAAAGTCATTACTGTTTGGCATGACTTTCGATCTACAGCACCTCGTTGCCTTCAATGCCATCGTTTCTTCGGGAAGCCTCGGGCGAGCGGCCGACGCGCTCAACATCACCCAGCCCGCGCTGAGTCGCACGATCCGCAGGCTGGAAGAACAGGCCGGGGCGCCGCTGTTCGAGCGCCATTCGAAGGGAATGCAGCTCACCGATGTGGGCCGCGCACTGCAGCCGCATGCACTGCTGCTGCAGCGGGAATCGGAGCACGCAAGCGAGAACATCAAGGCCATGCTCGGGCTGGCGAAAGGCACGATTCGCGTCGGTGCGGTCGGAAGCATCGCCTGCCTCGTGCTTCCTTTGGCCATTGGCCAGACCTGCAGGAAGTGGCCGAACCTTCAGGTCCAGATCATCGAAGGCGTCTGGGACCGGCTGGCGGACGCGCTCGTCTCGCACGAGATCGACCTGGCGCTCGGGGTCGACACCGAGGACACCGCCGAGATCATCGCCGTCAAGGACTGCAGATGGGAAGACACCAGCTACGTCGTGGCTGGCC
>Ga0207709_10002494_pt1 | contig 11537 bp, 8 predicted proteins | sample KBSM34metaG_FD_184397 | JGI IMG/M metagenome (GOLD analysis project Ga0207709, IMG submission 184397) | Miscanthus rhizosphere microbial communities from Kellogg Biological Station, Michigan, USA - KBS M3-4 metaG (SPAdes) (version 2) | ecosystem: Host-associated > Plants > Roots > Rhizosphere >...
ACCCGACAGCAGGTTGAACACCAGCCCCAGCGCCGTGACCTGCGCCGACACCCAGCCCAGGTAGCTCAGCATGATGATGAGCGAGCAGGCCACCTCGACGCCGCGGCCGTAGCGCTCGCGGTAGTAATCGCTGATGGTCAACAGCGTCATGCGGTAGAGCTTGCCCGCGAAGAACAGGCCCACCAGGATCAGGCAGGTGCCCGCGCCGAACGGGTCCTCGATCACGCCGTTGAGCCCGCCCTCGATGAACTTGGCCGGAATGCCGAGCACCGTTTCGGAGCCGAACCAGGTCGCGAAGGTGGTCGTGACGATCATGTAGAGCGGCAGGTGCCGCCCGGCGATGGCGAAGTCGGTGGTGTTCTTCACCCGCTTGGCGGCATAAAGACCGATCGCGATGGTGACCAGCAGATAGACGATGACCAGCGTCAGCAACACGGCAGAAACTCCTCTAGAACAGACGCACGCGCACCAGCAATTGCATGGCGAGCAACCCCAATACAAAACCTATGCCACCGTAGACGATCGTCTGCAGCAAACGGTTGGTGCGTTTCTGCTCGGCCAGCAGTTCGAGCAGCTCGCGGCGGTTGTCGACCGGCCGATTTTCGAGGAAATCGTGCAGCAGGCGCGGCAATTGGGGCAGCAGCTTGGCGTACCGCGGCGCCTCGGCCTTGAGCTGCTGGAACAGCTTTTTGGGGCCGATCTGGTCGACCATCCATTTCTCGAGAAAGGGCTTGGCCGTGGCCCAGAGGTCGAGCTCGGGATCGATGTTGCGGCCCAGGCCCTCGATGTTGAGCAGCGTCTTCTGCAGCAGCACCAGCTGCGGCTGGATCTCGACGTGGAAGCGGCGCGAGGTCTGGAACAGGCGCATCAGCACCATGCCCAGCGAGATTTCCTTCAGCGGCCGGTCGAAGTACGGCTCGCAGACGGTGCGGATGGCCGCCTCCAGCTCGTCGATGCGGGTGCCCACCGGCACCCAGCCGCTCTCGAGGTGCAGCTCGGCCACGCGCTTGTAGTCGCGCCGGAAGAAGGCCACGAAGTTCTGCGCCAGGTATTCCTTGTCCGACTCGGTCAGCGTGCCGATGATCCCGAAATCCAGCGAGATGTAGCGCCCAAAGGTCTCGGGCGCCAGGCTCACCTGGATGTTGCCGGGGTGCATGTCGGCGTGGAAGAAGCCGTCGCGGAACACTTGCGTGAAGAAGATGGTGACGCCGTCGCGCGCCAGCTTGGGAATGTCGACGCCGGCCGCGCGCAGGCGGTCCATCTGCGCAATGGGCACGCCCTTCATGCGCTCCATCACGATGACTTCGGGATGGCAGAAGTCCCAGAACATCTCGGGGATCAGCACCAGGTCGAGTTCGGCCATGTTGCGGCGCAGCTGGGCGGCGTTGGCCGCCTCGCGCACCAGGTCGAGCTCGTCGTGCAGGTACTTGTCGAACTCGCCGACCACCTCGCGCGGCTTCAGGCGCTTGCCGTCGGCCGAGAGGTTCTCGATCCAGCCGGCCATCATGGCCATCAGCGCCAGGTCTTTCTCGATCACGCCGCGCATGTTGGGACGCAGCACCTTCACCGCCACTTCACGCAACTCGCCCTGGTTGGTGCGGATGGTCGCGAAGTGCACCTGCGCGATCGAGGCGCTGGCAATGGGTGTTTCGTCGAACTGCACGAACACGTCGCCCACCGGACGGCGGAACGCACGCTCGATGGTCGCGATGGCCACCGCCGACGGGAACGGCGGCACGCGGTCCTGCAGGAAGGCCAGTTCGTCGGCGATGTCGGGCGGCAGCAGGTCGCGCCGGGTCGACAGCACCTGGCCGAACTTCACGAAGATGGGGCCGAGCCGCTCGAGCGCCTCGCGCAGGCGCTGGCCGCGCGGCGCATCGAGGTTGCGCCCGAACGAGACGACGCGCGCCACCACGCGCAGCCAGGGCTTCTGGAAGCTCGTGAGCACGAGCTCGTCGAGGCCGTAGCGCAGTGCGACCCAGACGATGAACAGGCCGCGGTAGAAGCGCCTCATTCGGCCGCGCTCGCCGAGCCGCCAGCCTTGGCCGAGCGATCGCCGACGAACTGGCGCAGCGCGCCCACGACGCGACGCACGCCGTTGCCGAGCGTGTGAGCGGGCACGTCGCCGATCAGGCGGGCCAGGTCGTCCTCGACGTCCCAGCGCACGTGGTCGACCAGCCAGTTGACCTCGGCCGCCAGCTGCACGTCGCCGATGATCTGCACGGCCGGCTTGTCGCCCCGCAGCGTGGCGCGGGCGATGTCGAAGGGGGATTCGTCGATGACGGTGAGCGTCAGTTCAGGCACCGAGCCCTCAGGTGCCAGGTCGAGCAGGCCGGCCGGCGTGGCCACCAGTTCCATCGTCACGAAGCGCCACTGGAAACGCACCACCCGCCCCTGCTGGCGCAGCAGCCGCTGCTGGGCCTCGGGCTCCTGCTGCAGCACGTGGTTCAGGAACAGGACCGCGCGATGCTGGATCTCGTGGACCGCCCAGTCCGGGGGCTGCAGACGCTCGCCGATGCGATTGAAAAGGTCGCCGAGAAAAGAAAATGGGGACGATGGTGTGGCCATGTCCCCATTATCCCGTCACTGTAGCGCCCCGCGACCCATGGACCACATGCCCTTTTCCAGAAACACCGCGGAACCGGCTTTGCCGGGCTGCTGGTGTTGCCCCCGGCAGGGGGCAGGAGAAGCGACACGAAGTGCGCGAAGCCTTGGGGGGCGAGCCTTTATTTACTGCAGTGCCTGCACCCCAGCCACGAGCCAGCCGCTGTTGCCGCTGGTCGGCTTCGTCATGTTCCACACTTCGCGGAACGGACCCGGGCCGGCCGAGGCGTCTTCGCGGATCATGCCGGAGAACTCCACGCTGGCCATGTAGGCGTCGGGCAGTTCCTCGATGCCGAGCAGCTTGGCGTCGAGCATCACGACTTCGGTCTTGTTCGAGGCGCCGCCCGTGTGGCTGGCGCGGTCGGCCAGCTGGGTACGGATCTCGTCGACCATGCCGTCGGTCATCATCGAACGCAGCATCGAGACGTCGGCGCGGTCCCAGGCATCCTGCAGTGTCACGAAGTTGCGCTTCGCGGCGCCGAGGAAGCCGTCGACGTCGAAGCCCGCGGGGATGCCCCAGGACTGCGAACCGCCGAGCGCCGAGCCGATCATGCTGCCACCGGCCGCGGCACCCGCTGCCGAGAGGCTGCTGCCGTGCGGCGCGTCGTTCGACGGGGTGGCGTCGAAGGCGGCGGCATTGCGCTCCCATGGACGTGCCGATGCGTCGTTGCCCACGTTGGCCGGGCTGTATTGCGCCGGCGCGCTGGCATTGCTCGGGCTGGCGCCCGCACCCTGGAAGGCGAAGCCGCCCTGGCCGTTGCCGGCAGGCTGCGAGCGCGACTTGATCATGCGCCACACCACCACCGCGGCAAGCACGAGCAGGCCGATCAGCAGGATGTTGCCGAAGCCAGCGCCGAGGCCGAGCGAATGCGCGAGCCATGCGAGGCCCAGGCCGGCGGCCAGGCCGCCGAGCATGGCGCCCCACGGACGCTTCGGCGCGGCCGCCGCGGGTGCGGGCGTTGCGGGCTTCGCCGCCGCCGCATTGGTCGCGTTCTGCTGCGTGGGTGCGCCCGGCGCTGCGGGAGGCGTGGCCTGGCGCTGCGTCACGTTGGACGACTGGCGTCCGAACGACTTGCCGCCGCCCATGCGCGCAGCCTCGGCCTGGACACTGACCAGCACCAATGCAGCTGCCAAAAACAAAGAACCCAAACTCTTCATGTCGTCTCCTCTGAGCGAAAGATTCGCGTCATCAACACTTGATTCCAACATGGAGGGCGGCGATTCCCCCAGTCATGTTGTGATAGTCCACATGTCCGAAACCGCCCTCTTTCATGAGGGTCTTGAGCTCCTCTTGCGAGGGATGCATCCGGATCGATTCGGCGAGGTAGCGATAGCTCGCGTCGTCGCCGGCCACCAGCTTGCCCAGGCGTGGCAGCACGTTGAAGGAGTACCAGTCGTAGGCCTTGGCGAGCGGCTTCGCGACCTTCGAGAACTCGAGCACGAGCAGCTTGCCGCGAGGCTTGAGCACGCGGTTCATTTCCTTGAGCGCGATGTCCTTGTGCGTCATGTTGCGCAGGCCGAAGGCCACCGTCACCACGTCGAAGTGGTCGTCGGGAAAGGGCAGCTTCTCGGCGTCGCAGACCATGGTGGGCAGCGACACGCCGGCGTCGAGCAGACGGTCGCGGCCGGTGCGCAGCATGGCTTCGTTGATGTCGGTGTGGACCACCTGGCCGGTGGCGCCGACCTTCTTCGCGAAGGCGAGCGCGAGGTCGCCGGTGCCGCCCGCGATGTCGAGCACGCGCGAGCCCTCGCCCACGTTCGCGACCATCACGGTGTATGCCTTCCATGCGCGGTGCAGGCCGGCCGACATCAGGTCGTTCATGACGTCGTAGCGCGAGGCGACCGAATCGAAGACGCCGCGCACGCGGCGTGCCTTCTCGCTTTCGTCGACCGTTTCGAAGCCGAAGTGTGTGGTACTCATGCAACCGATGTTAGGCCGGAAGCCCTCACATCAAGCCGACGACCCCGCGCGTACGGCGGACATTTGTTGCTTTTTCCGCCCGTCCTTCCTGGACGCAGGGCTATCTTTTCGAGAGCACCGCGCAGATTCGCGGCTCAGTGGCTGCCGCAGGCGTGGCCGCCCTTGTCGAGCATCGGCGTGTCGCGCTCGACGCCCGCTTCGGCCAGCCGGCGCTCGTAGGCAGCCCACAGCTCGGCCTGCTTCGCGCCCAGTTCGTAGAGCAGGTCCCACGAGTAGATGCCGGTGCTGTGGCCGTCGCTGAAGGTCGGCTGCACGGCGTAGTTGCCGACCGCTTGGAGGTCGACGAGTTCGACGTCGCGCTTGCCCGTCTGCAGGATTTCCTGGCCCGGGCCGTGGCCCTGCACTTCGGCCGACGGCGAGTAGATGCGCATCAGCTCGAAGGGAATGCGGAAGGTCGTGCCATCCGAGAAGCCCACTTCGAGCACGCGCGACTGGCCATGCACGGTGATCGACTGCGGCGTCGGTGCGCCCTGTTTCAAGCCTGCCATCAGAAGCTCCTTGTACCCAGGCGTTCGATCATCGCAGCCTCGACGGCCGGCAGGCGCGCGGCGACATGCGCCTCGTGCGCGGTATTCCGTGCGCGCTGCACGGGTGCCCATACCGAGCCCGGGAAATGGCTGTCGTCGGCGAAACGCGCAATCACGTGCCAATGCAGGTGCGGCACCATGTTGCCGAGCGCGGCGATGTTCACCTTGGCGGGATGCAGGTGCTCGCGCAGGCACTGCTCCACCGCCACCACCGCGTCCATGCACAGCGCGCGGCCGGCGGCATCGAGATCCGAGAACTCCGGCGCATGCGCGCGCCAGACCACGCGATAGAAGGCCGGGAAACCTGCCTCTTCCGCGTGGACGACGCGCAGCTTCGCACCCTCGAACACGACGCGTCCGCCAGGGCCTTCGCAGAGCGGGCAGCCTTGCGCCGTCATACCAGCACCCGCTCGATCCCGCCCTGGTTGGCCGCGGCCACGTATTCGGGCATCCAGTCCTTGCCGAGGAGCTTGTTGGCCATCTCGACCACGATGTAGTCGGCCTCGAGCAGTCCGTTGTTCAGGTCGTTGCCGTAGCGCGAGAGGCCTTGCAGGCAGCTCGGGCAGCTGGTGAGGATCTTCACGTTGTCCTTCGCGCCGACCTTGCCGCTGTCGCGCAGCGCGGCCTCGCCCTTTTTCAGCTCTTCTTCCTTGCGGAAGCGGATCTGCGTCGAGATGTCGGGCCGCGACACGCCCAGCGTGCCCGACTCGCCGCAGCAGCGGTCGTTCTTGAGCACGTTGTCGCCGACCAGCGCCTTCACGGTCTTCATCGGGTCCTGCTGCTTCATCGGCGAATGGCACGGGTCGTGATAAAGATAGCCGCCACCGCCGGCATCGGCCAGCGTGATGCCCTTCTCCAGCAGGTACTCGTGGATGTCGATGATGCGGCAGCCCGGGAAGATCTTGTCGAACTGGTAGCCCTGCAGCTGGTCGTAGCAGGTGCCGCAGCTCACCACCACCGTCTTGATGTCGAGGTAGTTGAGCGTGTTGGCCACGCGGTGGAAAAGCACGCGGTTGTCCGTGATCATCTTCTCCGCCTTGTCGTACTGGCCGCTGCCGCGCTGCGGATAGCCGCAGCACAGGTAGCCCGGCGGCAGCACCGTCTGCACGCCCGCGTGCCACAGCATCGCCTGCGTGGCAAGGCCGACCTGCGAGAACAGGCGCTCCGACCCGCACCCCGGAAAGTAGAAAACCGCCTCGGTTTCCGACGTGGTCGCCTTCGGGTTGCGGATGATCGGCACGTAGTCCGCATCCTCGATGTCGAGCAGCGCGCGCGCCGTCTTCTTCGGCAGGTTGCCCGGCATCTTCTTGTTGATGAAGTGGATCACCTGCTCCTTGACCGGTGCCGGGCCGAGCGTGGCCGGCGGCGCCGAGGTCTGCTTCTTCGCGAGGCCGCGCAGCAGGTCGTTGGCCAGGCGCTGCGCCTTGAAGCCCACGCCCACCATGCCCGCGCGCACCGCCTTGATGGTCTGCGGATTGGTCGCGTTGAGGAAGAACATCGCGGCCGCGTTGCCTGGGCGGAAGCTCTTCTGCCCCATCTTGCGCAGCAGGTTGCGCATGTTCATCGACACGTCGCCGAAATCGATCTTCACCGGGCACGGCGTGAGGCACTTGTGGCACACGGTGCAGTGGTCGGCCACGTCCTCGAACTCCTCCCAGTGCTTGATGCTGATGCCGCGCCGCGTCTGCTCTTCGTAGAGGAAGGCCTCCACCAGCAGCGAGGTCGCGAGGATCTTGTTGCGCGGGCTGTAGAGCAGGTTGGCGCGCGGCACGTGCGTGGCGCACACCGGCTTGCACTTGCCGCAGCGCAGGCAGTCCTTCACGCTGTCGGCAATGGCGCCGATGTCGCTCTGCTGCATGATCAACGACTCGTGCCCCATGAGGCCGAAGCTCGGCGTGTAGGCGTTGGTCAGGTCGGCGTGCAGCGTCTGAGCCTGGCCTGCCGGCGCACGCAGCAGCTTGCCCTTGTTGAAGCGGCCTTCGGGGTCGACTTTGGCCTTGTATTCGGTGAACGGACGCAGCTCCTCGTCGCTCAGGAATTCGAGCTTGGTGATGCCGATGCCGTGCTCGCCCGAGATCACGCCGTCGAGGCTGCGTGCCAGAGCCATGATGCGCACCACCGCGGCATGCGCGGTCTGCAGCATGTCGTAGTTGTCGCTGTTGACGGGGATGTTGGTGTGCACGTTGCCGTCGCCCGCGTGCATGTGCAGCGCGACCCACACGCGGCCCTTGAGCACCTGCTTGTGGATGGCCGCGCATTCGGCAACGATGGGGGCGAACTCCACGCCGCTGAAGATTTCCTGCAGCGGCTGGCGCAGCTGGGTCTTCCAGCTGGCGCGCAGGGTGTGGTCCTGCAGCTGCGGGAACAGCGTGTCGACGTCGCGCAGCCATTCGGCCCAGAGCGCGCGCACGCCCTGCACCAGCGCGACGGCCTGCGCCACACGGTCTTCGAGCAGCTCGGCCGCCGGGATTTCATGCGCGTCGTCGGTCTTGCCCAGCGGCAGGTTGCCGCGCAGCAGGAAGGCTTCGAGCGCGTCGGTGAGCGCGAGCTTGTTCTGCAGCGACAGCTCGATGTTGATGCGCTCGATGCCGTCGCTGTACTCGGCCATGCGCGGCAGCGGTATCACCACGTCCTCGTTGATCTTGAAGGCGTTGGTGTGCTTGCTGATGGCGGCCGTGCGCTTGCGGTCGAGCCAGAACTTCTTGCGCGCCTCGGGGCTGATGGCGATGAAGCCTTCGCCGCTGCGCGAGTTGGCGATGCGCACCACCTCGGAGGTGACGCGGGCCACGTCATCGGCGTCGTCGCCGGCGATGTCGCCGAACAGCACCATCTTCGGCAGGCCGCCGTGCTTCTTCGACTTGGTGGCGTAGCCCACGGCCTTCAGGTAGCGGTCGTCCAGGTGTTCGAGGCCGGCCAGCAGCACGCCCGAGCGCTTCTGCTCGGCGAACATGAAGTCCTTGATCTCGACGATGCTGGGCACGGCGTCCTTGGCATTGCCGAAGAATTCGAGGCACACGGTGCGCGTGTGCGCGGGCATCTTGTGCACCACCCAGCGGCAGCTGGTGATGAGGCCGTCGCAGCCCTCCTTCTGGATGCCCGGCAGGCCCGAGAGGAACTTGTCGGTCACGTCCTTGCCGAGGCCTTCCTTGCGGAAGGTGCGCCCCGGAATGTCGAGGCGCTCGGTGCGCAGCTTCGTCTTGCCGTCGGCCGCGTAGTACTGCAGCTCGAACACGGCGCTCTCGGCGTCATGGATCTTGCCGAGGTTGTGGCCGATGCGAGTGACTTCGAGCCATTCGGCCTGCGGCGTCACCATGCGCCACGAGGCGAGGTTGTCGAGCGCGGTGCCCCAGAGCACGGCCTTCTTGCCGCCGGCGTTCATGGCGACGTTGCCACCGACGCACGAGGCCTCGGCCGAGGTCGGATCGACGGCGAACACGAAGCCCGCGCGCTCGGCCGCATCGGCCACCCGCTGGGTGACCACACCGGCTTCGGTCCAGATGGTGGGCACTTGGGCTTCGAGGCCGGGCAGCGAGACGTGTTCGACCTCGGTCATCGCCTCGAGCTTCTCGGTGTTGATGACCACGCTCTTCCATGTCAGCGGGATGGCGCCGCCGGTGTAGCCGGTGCCGCCTCCGCGCGGGATGATAGTCAGGCCCAGCTCGATGCAGCCCTTCACCAGCAGCGCCATCTCGGCCTCGGTGTCGGGGCACAGCACCACGAACGGGTACTCCACGCGCCAGTCGGTGGCGTCGGTCACGTGCGAGACGCGCGACAGGCCGTCGAACTTGATGTTGTCCTTGGCCGTGAGCCGGCGCAGCGCGCGCGTGGCCTTGCGGCGCAGGGCGGCGACCTCGCGGAACTTGGTGTCGAACGCGGCCACCGCCTCGCCCACGAGGCCGGTGAGTTCGCCCACGAGCTGGTCGCGCGGCAGGTCGCTGTCGGGGGTGCGGCGCTTCTGCACCTCGGCCAGGCGGTGCCGCAGGGCATCGACCAGCTGGCCGCGGCGGCGCGGGTTGTCGAGCAGGTCGTCGACGAGGTAAGGGTTGCGCTGGACGACCCAGATGTCGCCGAGCACTTCGTAGAGCATGCGCGCCGATCGGCCGGTGCGGCGCTCGGCGCGCAGGGTCTGGAGCAGTTCCCAGCCGCGCTCGCCCAGCAGGCGAATCACGATCTCTCGGTCGGAGAAGCTGGTGTAGTTGTACGGGATCTCGCGCAGTCGTACGGGCTCTGCGGCCTGTGACAACAGCGTATTCAACGCGGTCGGAGCATTCATCGGGTGGGGCCCTTGGCCAGGCGCTGCGCGCCCATGTAGCCGGGGGGATGATTTTAAGGCAGGGCTTGGGGTCTTGCCTTGGGGTCCCGGCGTTGTCCTTGTGCCAGGGGCGTCGCGCGGGCTGGGCCGTACCGCATACCGGACGCCTGTCGTGGCTTTGATGCCGCTGCCCTCACCCCAACCCTCCTCTGGAGGGAGAGGGAGCAAAACCGGGAGCGGGCTCCAAGGAAAGGGGCACAGCACCCAGCGCCGTACCCGGGGAAACCCAAATCAGAACAGCACGCGGCTGCGGATCGTCCCGCTCACCTTCGCCAGCTTCTCCAGCGCCAGGTCGGAAGAAGCCGCGTCGATGTCCATCACCACGTAGCCGATCTTCTCGTTCGTCTGCAGGAACTGCGAGGAGATGTTGATGTTGTTGTCCGAGAAGATCTTGTTGATCTCGGACAGCACGCCCGGCACGTTGCGGTGGACGTGCAGCAGGCGGTGCTTGCCCGGGTGCGCCGGCAGCGCCACCTCCGGAAAGTTGACCGAAGAAGTCGAGGTGCCGTTGTCGCTGTACTTGACCAGCTTCTCGGCCACTTCCAGCCCGATGTTGGCCTGCGCCTCCATCGTCGATCCGCCGATGTGCGGCGTCAGGATCACGTTGTCCAGCCCCCGCAGCGGCGACAGGAACTCGTCCTTGTTGGTGCGCGGCTCGACCGGGAACACGTCGATGGCGGCGCCCAGCAGCTTCTTGCTCTTCAGGGCCTCGGCCAGCGGCTCGATCTCGACCACCGTGCCGCGCGAGGCGTTCAGCAGGATGGCGCCCGGCTTCATCGCGGCGATCTCTGCCGCGCCGATCATCCATTGCGTGGCCTGGGTCTCGGGCACGTGCAGCGTCACGATGTCGCTCTGCGCCAGCAGCTGGTGCAGCTCGCGCACCTGGCGCGCATTGCCCAGCGGCAGCTTGGTGACCACGTCGAAGAAGGCCACATGCATGCCCAGCGCCTCGGCCAGCACCGACAACTGGGCGCCGATCGAGCCGTAGCCCACGATGCCCAGCGTCTTGCCGCGGATCTCGAACGCGTTGTCGGCCGACTTGAGCCAGCCGCCGCGGTGCGCCACCGCGCTCTTCTCGGGCACTCCGCGCAGCAGCAGGATGGCTTCGGCCAGCACCAGCTCGGCCACCGAGCGGGTATTGGAGTAAGGCGCATTGAAAACGGCCACGCCGTGCTCGCGCGCCGCCTCGAGGTCGACCTGGTTGGTGCCGATGCAGAAGCACCCGGCGGCCACCAGCTTGTGGGCGGCTGCGAACACCTCGGCCGTCAGCTGGGTGCGCGAACGGATGCCCAGGAAGTGAACATCGGCGATCTTGGCCTTGAGTTCGGCGTCGGGCAGTGCGCCCGGCAGCGACTCGATGTTGGTGTAGCCGGCGGCGCGCAGCACCTCCACGGCCGAGGGGTGGATGCCTTCGAGCAAGAGGAACTTGATCCTGCTTTTGTCGAGGGAGGTTTTGCTGCTCATGGCGGTCTCGCGGAAGCCCCGGCCATGGCGACAAGCTAGGCCAGAAAAAGGGAGGGCGATGCTAGCATGGTGCAGCGCAGCATGCAGGGTTGTCGCCCGCGCCGGGCATGAGGCCAAAGGGGTTTCCCTGATTGGAAGAAAGCGGCGCTCCGTGCGCCAATGTGACGCGGCTGTGTCATGCACATGCCCTAGCATCCGCGCTTTCCATTTTCCCCTTCAGGAGTCTTCATGCGATTCAAGACGCTCGCGCTGGCATCGGCGTTGGCCGCCACCACGCTGTTCAACGTGGCGCAGGCCCAGACCGAGATCCAGTGGTGGCACTCGATGACCGCCGTCAACAACGAATGGGTCAACGACCTGGCCAAGCAGTTCAACGAGAGCCAGAAGGAATACAAGGTCGTGCCGACCTTCAAGGGTACGTACGACGAATCGATGACGGCGTCCATCGCGGCCTTCCGCGCCGGCAACGCACCGCACATCCTGCAGGTTTTCGAAGTGGGCACCGCCACCATGATGGCCAGCAAGGGCGCGATCGTACCGGTCGGCCAGGTCATGAAGGACGCGGGCGAGAAGTTCGACCCGGCCGCCTACATCCCCGCCGTGGCCGGCTACTACACCGCCCCCAATGGCCAGATGCTGAGCTTCCCGT
>Ga0207709_10002498_pt1 | contig 11519 bp, 11 predicted proteins | sample KBSM34metaG_FD_184397 | JGI IMG/M metagenome (GOLD analysis project Ga0207709, IMG submission 184397) | Miscanthus rhizosphere microbial communities from Kellogg Biological Station, Michigan, USA - KBS M3-4 metaG (SPAdes) (version 2) | ecosystem: Host-associated > Plants > Roots > Rhizosphere >...
AAACTGGTGCGGTTAGTTGGAGCCGTAACGGCACGAAAACAGGAAGTATTTCCATAGCGACAAACTTCACAGTTGCGGCCCCGTATCTCGAACTTGATTACACCTACAATAAAACACGTTCTATAAATTATCAAGTGCCATTGGTTAGTCTGCCATCCAACTTAGGAAAGGGAGTTGTCTGGTATTTTGTATGCCCTCGAACTGGAAAGAAGTGCCGTAAATTATATTTAGCAGATACTTACTTCTATCACCGTACAGCTTTCAGTGGCTGTCTGTATGAGAAGCAAACCCAATCACACAAAAACAGAATGTTGGGTAAACAGTTCGAGCAATTATACGGCGCTGATCAAGCATACGAAAAAATATACAAGAAGTATTTCAAAAAGTTCTATGCAAACAGACCTACAAAACGGTATCAAAAATTATTGAGGCAGGTCAAATTAAGTGAAAGTATACCCCAAGAACTAGCAGAAAGGCTTTTGATTTTATAGTCGTTGAATTAGTTTGTGTTAGATGATAATTATGAATAGAGAAGAACTCTTTCAAATTTTTCTTGGTGCACTTGTCACTGCGACAGGAAATATTCAGGAAAAATATTTTCTGTTGCTTATCGAGATTATATCTTTAGAGAAAGGGCCAATTGCTATGAATTGTACCATCAGATGAGAAAAAGTCATTCCTCAAGATTTTCCATACACTTTGAAGCTGTTAAAGTATGATAGACGCGCGATAAAGGGAAACTAAAAAGTGAATGATCTATTTGATAGATTCATTCGGTTTTTGGGAGGGTAACTCACTTAGCAGCTTTTTTGGAGATGGTGCAACCTGCTTTGGGTCGTTTACCAATAGATTCGGGAATAAACATGTAATCTCAGAAAACGTAAATGAACGCGAGCTGGCAGTTCCTGCTCTATGAGAAGTCGTTGTTCTCTCAACTTCAATTTTGAGACTTGTAACACCTTTGACGTATACGACGATCGATTGAGCTTTTAATTTATCTCCGAGGTCTAAATGGGAAGTGTTCTTGCAAATGGGGTGCTTCGGGTTCAATTCCTTTTCAATTTTGCATTCACTATTGATTTCACAGGAATACTTTATACACCGACCAACATTAGGCAATTCAACTAACGATTCTCTCGTTATTTTTCGGCTGCCTATTCCGGCAGCATCACATTCAATCGAGGCACCTAAATATATGCAGTCCATCAATCCAATTTGGCACCAATAGAAGTTAACCCTTTGTTGATAGAAGAAATATCAACCGAAAATAATTCCGAAACTTGACCTGTGTTAAAATTTGCGCCCACATTCTCCAAAATTCTTCCCATGATAAAAAGATGAGATTGATCTTCCAGCGCATTAATTCTGATTACGTATTTATCAGGGTTGTTATTAATTTCTGATTCAAATTCTTCTTCTGTTATCTGATTCTCCGCAAATTCTAACGATAACTGCAAATAGGCCGTTTTCTTAAGTAGATTCCGAATCGCCGTGAAACAATAATCTTGACGAAGTGTTATTGCTTGATTCCTAAAAGCAGCCAACTGAATCAATTTTTCGACACCCGCTTTAGGAAAAGTTACTGTGACAAATTCACTTGAGTTTTGATCGTTCAAAGTTGTCACTGCTTGAAACGAGTTAGTTAACCGTTCGTGACCAATTTTAAAAGTCGTTTCAGCTTCGGGATACGAAGCAATTTTAGGAGTTTCCATCGGTGAGTAATAATTGTGTTTCTTTATAATGCTCAACAATAAACTTCGGGCCGTATGCAGCAATTTTAGAATAGTGAAAATTAAAATTAGTGTTCAGACCGACATCACTGATATCGGTAATGATATTAATTTGATAATGCTCCTTATTAAAGCTATGCTTAGTTTGGCTTAGGTTAAACTCTCGAAACTTGGAATGAATTCCTTTCACTGTCCGAACAAAAGCACTTTCGTCTGCCTTGCCTAACTGATAAGTCATATTTACACCCAAAGCTTTAACTGGTGTTTGTGGTAGCAGTTCCAAAACCTTAACAACAATGGTAGAAACGAGTATTGCCTTCGCTTCAGTGTAAGAATCAAATCTTATTTCAAAAACATTTGACTTAGGAAGTATAGTAACTCCTTGCCATTCAAACCCAAAGTCCATTTCGTCAAAGTTGACAAGACCTTGGATCTCTTGATTACTTTCCAACACAAATAGATTTTTCTTAACCCAAGCGGGCGTGAAGATTTTCGGATTCCAACTTCCGACAATAACAGTTGAGACTTGAATGGGTTGTATCATAGCGCTAAATCACTTGACTGATTACATAGCGTATAAAGTGTAACTAGGGCAGCCCTGCAATCCACATGGACACTATTCTTGATATTGGTTCTCAAAGATTTTTGATCGCTAATTTGGAAGAGGCACAGAAAACAATTCAAAATACATTAATTACTTATAAATCCCATATCCAACGATAATGGTTAATCTTGACCACTACCTTGACCATCGAATAAAAAAAGCCATAATTCTCACTGAATTATGGCTTTATCAGAGGTCTCGAGCGGACCCCATTTTTACCTACTCTCCCGTTAATTACTCAAAATAGCGCAAATCAGTCTCCTTTAGGCCTAATTAAAACCATCTAAACCTTGACCACATCCTTGACCACTTGTATCTTTAGTCATGAAAACAAGATACTTGCTCAAAAAACGCGGTGGCGTAAAGGGTGCAACCCATCCTATATACATTGCCCTATATGAGGGGGATACCACCGAGTTGATCTATACAGGCCAACGAATAACCCTGAAGGAATGGAGCCCTAACGATCGGTTACCTAAGGATCAGAAGGGAGAGGTATATAGAGCAATTGAAAAAGTAAGGGAAGCAATCAATAAGGCAAAGGTCCGATTAGATGCCGATGAGCGAGCCATTACTCCCTTCACAATAAAGCAGGCCTATGAAACACTTGCCAAACAAAAAGGCGATGCCCAGCACTCAAAGGACAAGATTGCAAAATTAGGTCTACGGACGGTGTACAGCTTAGCAAAATCCTACAAAGAAAACCTACCTGACAAATTCAGCAAAGCAACAAAAACAACTGTCAGTATTAGTATTGATCAGTTCATGCAATATTTGGACAAGACCGGAAAGCGTTCACTAGAAATAAAGGACCTTACCCAAGAGACTATTGATAGCTATGCGAAGTACCTGCTGGACAAGAGAAGACTTTCAGACAGCACTCACAATAAACGGATGAAACACCTAAACTGGTTTCTTAAATCAATCAAGTTTCAAGCGACCATGACACCAAGAAAGCTCAAAAAGAAAGCAATAGTCGCCTTGACCATCGCAGAGCTGCGAGCTTTGGAAGCAGTTGATGTTACCACTCATGAGGACAAAGAATCTCATGAATATCTCCAAAGGGCTAAGGATATGTTTTTGCTTGGTTGCTATTCAGCACTACGCATCAGTGATCTGAAGCGCATTAGTCCCGCTAACAGCTCTGACGGCTTCATTACATTAACCACTCAAAAAAATAACGAGCTATTCAAAATGCCTATAGTCACACAAGCTCAGGTTATTTTAGACAAGTATGAAGGCAAAGCGCCCAAGATCAGCGAGCAGGAAGTCAATAGATTAATCAAAATAGTGTGCGGACTAGCTAAAATAAATAAACCAATTGAGATCGAAGGCACGCGAGGAGGCAAGACCTTTCGCAAGACCGTTGCTAAACATGAAATAATTACAAGCCACATTGCGGGAAAGACTTTTATCACAAATGCAAAAGCTCTTTGGGACTTAGATCCGGCAGAAGTAGCCGGTATTGTTCGCAAGGATTTAAAAACAATGCTAAACCATTATTTCAAACCACCTGTTGAAAGCGCGACAATAAAGATGATCGCCGCTGACAATGCTCAAATGAAAATAGCATGAAAGGAATGTATTCAATAGACGCCAGACCTTTAATTTTTCAAAAAGCTGATGGTAGCAGAGTTGAATACAATTCCAGCAACGAAAAGTACAAACCATTAAATGAATACGACCTATCCAATAAAAACACCTATTCGGAAGATGGGGTACTCATCAAAGAAGCGAACCCGACTGACTATGACTGGCAAATTGCAATTAAACTTCAGAGAATATCACCAATTTATAAAATTGAAGATTTATTGAACCGTCATTATGATCAGACTTCTGATAAGGAACTTTTTCTCAAGCATATCAGGTATCATATATCAGGCTTCCTGCCTAATCTACACCCTTCACGGAAAGAATTTATACTCGCATGGGTAGAGGAAACGAGGAAACTATTAAAGCATTCTCAGAAACATATTTCTGCCAACATACCAGAATTAGAAATTAAAAGAATTCACAAGCAACTAGTACAGGGATTTGTGTTAACTGAAGATGGTGAAAATACCAACCAAATCGGAACAGAGAAATTTAAATCAAAACCATTGATCGCTTTGCTAATTAAAGAACTCAGTCGTCAATACAATTTACCTGAAACTGAAGTATTCAGACAAGTAAAAGCCATCTGGAAATTAAATTCTTCTGAATTAAAAAATTATAAAAAGCCCGCCAAAAGTAAGATTGGCGACTATGAGGGTTACCTTGATTCCATCACCACCTAACAGTAAAATCCTGTAATTTCCTCTTTCGATAACTTCGGAACTTCGGAAACGAAGCCATCCGAAACGAAGTCTTTCTTGCCCTTCATCAATTGTTCCTCCTTTGAATCGTATTAGAAACTAATAGCGATTCAAATGGAAAAGAATCTTAGAACAATCAAAAAAGCACACTTAGAAACTGGTGCTTCGATCTCATACTTCAAACAACTTTTACGAGAGGGTAAGCTGACAAGGTTTAAAATCAATTCAGCGACCTACATCAGTCTTAACGAGTTTGAAAAGCTTGCGCAACCTGCGAAGTAACGGGTATGCCTGGAGAATTGCGCATTCCGAACAAGCTACTTGCTGAGGCGCTTGCCGATAAACAAATAAAACTATTGCGCTTGTTTGCCGCTGCGAAACTCGATGGCCACAGAAGCGAAATAAAACCCCTATGTGGATGCCTAAAAATTCACCCGAGGACTTGCCACCGATTAATAAAAAGAATTGTAGAAGAAGGCTGGGCGGGCACAGATGGCACTTTTCTATTTCCTAGATCCTGGCGCAAACTCAAATTCGCGAAACGCGGAGGAATGTATATGACAGCTGTACCAAAGGATTTAAAAAAATTTGAATCTCTATGCTTTGTCAAGGCATTAAAGAAAATATACCGGCAAAAGGGAAGTCCGCATTCGAATAAAAGGAGAATTAAGCAAGAGGACTTCCCTACCGGTTATTTGTGTGCTGCTCTTGCGCTAAAAGAGCGAAGGTTTAAAACACTCAAAGCCCAGGCACAAAGATACAAGTATATTTCAGTGCAGCCTCAGTTTAGGATTATTGGAAGTGACAAAGACTATGAAACCCTGAAAAAGCATTTACATTGCGTGCCTGTTTTCAAGCGAGGCAAGCATACGGTTTCCCCTGAAATTTCAAAGATTAAAATATTGATTTGAGGAAGTCAGGTAATTGGTTGATACTGGAGAATACCAACCTTGCGATATCGGTTTATTGCATTCTCCTTAACAATTGAATCAGACTCCAGTTCACCAAGGTATTTATCCAAGGCCTTCTCTAAATGATCAACAAAGACGTTTAGATCAAGTACAACGGACCCAATATTCCACTTTTTTAAATGTAATTGGGTTCCCGATGTTAGATCATAAGATGATCTTCCCACTGTATAGTTATGAACTAATTTACATCGGAGATCGATATAAATCCTTTTAGAATCATATCCATACCCAGAAAGATAGTCATCAATAAAACTCTGGTAGATTTTTCCTGAGCTTTCCTTATTGTACCTGAAACAAGCCACATGATCTATTAAACAGCTACAAAGAATAAATCCGGCAATAGATTTATTGCCTTGTAGCAAGTATTTTATATCGCCAAGATTATAGCCTTTTAAAGCTGTTCTCAAGGCACCAATAATTTGATCGTCTGACATGGCTAGCGCTTTATGAGTTAAAGGTACTCAAAAGCAACGCGGGCTTGTTCAGCTTAGATAACCAATAAATACCGTATGGAGACAGATTTCGGTCCGGCGCAGGACCTTAGCCAAGGACAAATTTTGCCCGCTATACCCGAAGGGTATACAATGGTTTAAAAAGGAAAAGACTAACCGATAATTACGGTAGTTAACGGTAGAAGTCAACTTGATTAATCAAGAGAATCAAGTCACTTTCTGGAGAGATTTAAGGTTTGCTTACAGTGTTCCCTAAAGATTTAGGCTTCACAAAAAGGCTTATATTTGTAAACATCAGTTCTGAAAACAGTTTGACCGTTTTTCCAATGAATACCAGAATGAATGCTTAGGGCAGTACCTGCCTTTAAAATTCTAAACTAGTCTCCCCCTTATGTTTGAGCAAACCTTTAAAAATATTGATGACATCCTTTGGAAAGAAGCAGGGTGTCAATCGGAACTAGATTATGTAGAACAAACCTCCTGGGTGTTGTTCCTTAAATACCTGGATGACCTGGAGAAGGACCGGAAGACTAAAGCTGAACTGGTCGGAAAGGAATACGAATTCATTCTAGGCAAGCAATACCGCTGGGAAGCCTGGGCTGCTCCCAAGACCAAAGACGGCAAATTAGATCACCATAAAGCGCTAGGTGGTGATGACCTGAAAGAATTTGTAGATAGTAAGTTGTTTCCCTACCTCAAAAAATTCAAAGCAGATGCAGAATCAGCTAATACACTTGAATACAAGATTGGAGAGATCTTCAGTGAGCTGAAAAATAAAATACAAAGTGGCTACAATCTTCGTGAGATCATTAACCTAGTGGATCAACTTCGCTTTCGTACCCATGCCGAAAAACATGAGATGAGTCATTTGTACGAATCCAAAATTCAAAACATGGGCAATGCCGGTCGCAATGGTGGTGAATACTATACGCCAAGACCCTTAATTAAAACCATTGTTAAAGTGGTGGCACCTCAATTGGGTCAAACCATTTATGATGGCGCCGTTGGTTCAGCTGGTTTCTTGTGTGAAGCATTTGAGTATTTAAAAGATCAAAATAAAAACCGGTCAACTGCTCAGGATAAGATCTTACAGAACAAAACATTTTATGGTAAGGAGAAAAAATCACTAGCCTATATAATTGGTATAATGAATATGATATTGCATGGAGTGGAAGCTCCGAATATCATTCACACAAATACATTGAGTGAAAACCTTTCTGATATACAGGAAAAAAATCGCTACGATATAGTGCTCGCCAATCCTCCTTTTGGCGGCAAGGAGCGACCTGAGGTGCAACAGAATTTTCCAATTAAGACAGGAGAAACAGCTTCGCTTTTTTTACAGCACTTTATTAAAATGATGAAGGCACCTGGCAAGGCGGGAGTTGTAATTAAGAACACTTTCCTAAGCAACATGGATAATGCCTCAGTGAGTTTACGGAAGCTTCTGCTTGAGAATTGTAACCTACATACAGTGCTCGATTTGCCAGGCGGCACTTTTACTGGCGCAGGTGTAAAAACAGTTGTATTATTTTTTGAAAAAGGCGCGCCCACGCGCAAAATCTGGTATTACCAATTAAACCTCGACCGCAACCTTGGGAAAACGAATTCTCTCAATGAAAGTGACCTAGCCGAATTCGTAACACTTCAACCAAAAAAAGTCGACGGTGAAAACAGTTGGACTGTCAAGATGAACGATGTTGACAACACTACCTTTGATCTTTCCGCAAAAAATCCCAATAAAAGAGAAGAAGCTGTGTTACGCGAACCTCATCAGATATTAAAAGAAATGAAGGCACTCGATAACGAGAGTAATGATATCTTAAACTCTATTATGGAAATGATATGAGGAAGACTTGGGATATCAAAGAATTAGATTCAATTGTCGAATCAAATATAACTGGACTAACGAAGGGGTCAAGGGAGCAAGATCCAAAGCATAAGTATAAGTATGTTAAAATGAATAACATCACAAAACATAATTCATTTGATCTTAACTTTTATACATGCGTCAATGCTACTGAGGAAGAGTCCAGCAAGTTTAATTTAGTTGATGGTGATTTCTTATTTAACACTCGAAACAGCCATGAATTAGTTGGAAAAAGTTGTCTCTTCACTCAAAGCAAGCAAGAAATTGTTTTATTCAATAATAATATTATGAGGATTAGATTCATTAACGGAATCAATCCCTATTTTGTTAATTATGCTTTTTCCACTCCAGAAATAATAGATCAGTTGACCGAAATGAAAAGCGGTTCAACAAATGTCGCTGCCATTTACTACAAAGATCTAAAAAAACTTCGTCTTCCGATACCGTCCCTGGACAAACAAAAGTTCATCGTTTCCATTTTAGACGAAGCCTTTGCAGCCATTGCCAACGCAAAAACCAACACCGAAAAGAATTTACAAAATGCAAAGGAGTTGTTTGAAAGCTATTTACAATCGGTGTTTGCTAATCCGGGAAAGGATTGGGAGGAGAAAACATTAGAGCAGATCTCAACGACATTTGGAAGAGGGAAATCAAAACATCGGCCAAGAAACTACGAAAAACTCTACGGGGGCAACTACCCCTTTATCCAAACTGGTGATATCAGAAACAGTAATCACTATATAACTGCATACACTCAAACTTACAGCGAACTAGGGTTAAAGCAAAGTAAACTTTGGCCCGCCGGAACGATCTGCATAACAATCGCAGCAAACATTGCAGAAACAGGTGTGTTGACTTTTGACGCCTGTTTTCCGGATAGTGTAATTGGTCTAGTGGTAAATGAGAAATTAGCTGACCAAAATTTTGTCGAATATCTATTACAATCATTCAAAGCAAGAATACAAGCATTAGGAAAGGGCAGTGCTCAAGCAAACATAAATATGGGAACATTTGAAACCGAGAAGTTTCCATTTCCTTCAGTTAAGGAACAACAGATAATTGTTAGGAAACTTGACGCCATGTCGACGGAAACGAAAAAACTTGAAACGATCTACCAAAGCAAATTAAATGACCTAGAGGAGTTGAAGAAATCAATTCTACAAAAGGCATTTGCTGGTGAACTAAAAAACCTCGAAAGAGAACTGGCATGAACGAAGCTGAAACACGAGCGGAACTCATCGACCCCAAGCTGAAAGAAAATGGCTGGGATCCAAAGGCAAATCCCGAGGTGAAAGTACATCGCGAGTATCTTATTTCAGCTGGTAAAATCAAAGCAAGCGGCGGAAGGGAAAAAGCATTAAAGGCTGACTATGTGTTGAAATATCACAATAGAATGATTGGCGTCGTGGAGGCGAAGAGCGACGAACAAGCTGTTGGTGAAGGGGTAGCTCAGGCAAAAGATTATGCAATCAAACTCAAATTAGATACTGCCTACGCCACAAACGGCCTTGAGATCTACCACATTGATATGGATTCTGCTGAGGAAGGCCCGGTAGAAAATTATCAAAGCCCTGATGAGTTGTGGCGCAAAACATTTCCGAATCAAAATCAATGGCAGAATAATTTCAATTCTGTTCCTTATGAAGACAAGAATGGCTCAATGGGTGGTCGGTTCTATCAGGAAATTGCTATCGACAAAACAATGGATGCCATTGCGCAAAAGAAGAGTCGCATTTTATTGACGCTTGCAACCGGTACGGGAAAAACATTCATAGCTTTTCAAATCACCTGGAAATTATTTCAATCGCGATGGAATTTAAAGTATGATGGAAGTCGCAGACCAAGAATTTTATTTTTAGCCGATAGGAACATTTTGGCTGACCAGGCCTACAATGCGTTCTCCTCTTTTCCTGAAGATGCTATGGTTCGCATACGTCCTAATGATATTAGAAAAAAAGGAGGCGTGCCTACTAATGCGAGTATCTTCTTCACAATTTTCCAAACCTTCATGAGTGGGCCTAACGATACGCCCTACTTTGGTGAATACCCAAAAGATTTCTTTGATTTCATCATCATAGATGAGTGTCACCGCGGAGGAGCCAACGACGAAAGTAACTGGCGGGCCATCATGGAGTACTTCTCCCCTGCTGTGCAAATTGGTCTAACGGCAACGCCAAAAAGAAAAGAGAACGTTGATACTTATAAATATTTTGGTGAGCCAGTTTATATCTATTCGCTGAAAGAAGGCATCAACGATGGATTCCTCACGCCTTTTAAAGTAAAGCAATTCACAACCTCACTGGATGAGTATAGTTACCAATCCGATGATAACTTAATTGAAGGAGAAGTTGAAGAAGGAAAAGTTTACAAAGAATCTGACTTCAACAGAATTATAGAGATCAAAGAACGCGAGCAAAAGCGCGTGAAGCTTTTCATGGATTCCATCAATCAGAATGAGAAAACCATTGTATTCTGTGCAACACAAGAACATGCTGCAGCCGTTCGGGATTTAATCAACCAATACAAACAAAGTAAAGATCCAAACTATTGTGTTCGCGTCACGGCCAACGATGGCGAACTTGGCGAACAGTGGTTACGCGAATTCCAGGATAACGAAAAGACAATTCCAACCATTCTAACAACTTCACAAAAACTGTCTACCGGAGTAGATGCACGTAACATCAGGAATATAGTCCTTATGCGGCCTGTGAATAACATCGTAGAGTTCAAGCAAATTGTAGGAAGAGGGACACGACTATTTGATGGAAAGAACTTCTTTACAATTTTTGACTTCACTCGCGCAAGTGAACGTTTCAATGATCCTGAATGGGATGGAGAACCAATAGAACCGATTACAACTAATCCGCTCCCGCCCGATGATGACCTTACAGTTGTTGAAGACCCGGAGGTGGACGATGAGGAGAGAGAAAGAAAGAAGCGAATAAAGATCAAGCTGGCTAACGGCAAAGAATCTGAAATTACTCATTCCGTCAATACGACTTTCTGGGGACCAGATGGCAAACCTATTTCTGTCCAGGAGTTTTTGAATTTACTATATGGGCGATTGCCAGACCTTTTCAAGAATGAAGAAGAGTTGCGGAAAATTTGGTCAAACCCATTAACAAGAAAAACTCTTTTAGAAAAACTTTCCGACGCTGGTTTTGGCAAAGATGAGCTCATCAATCTTCAAAAATTTATTGATGCTGAAAAAAGTGATCTCTTTGATGTCCTTGAATTTATCGCATACTCCGTAAAACCCATTACGCGGGAAGTTAGAGTAGCCACAGCCCAGAAAAATATCTTTGCCTTGCTTGACAACAACCAGAAAGAGTTTTTAGAATTCGTGCTGGCTAAGTACATAGAGACTGGAGTTGAAGAACTTGATCAGGAACAATTGCCAAATCTTTTGGAATTAAAATATCAGGCCGTTAGCGATGCAGCTGATAAGCTAGGGGGTGTTCCGAAAATCAGAAAATTATTTATTGAATTTCAAAAGTACCTTTACCCGCAAAGAGTTGCGTAAACAATGCCTAAGTTCCCAACCTTTCCAACTCTATACGATGATTGCAAAACAATTTGCATTTCAGATTTGAAGGGG
>Ga0207709_10002500_pt1 | contig 11512 bp, 10 predicted proteins | sample KBSM34metaG_FD_184397 | JGI IMG/M metagenome (GOLD analysis project Ga0207709, IMG submission 184397) | Miscanthus rhizosphere microbial communities from Kellogg Biological Station, Michigan, USA - KBS M3-4 metaG (SPAdes) (version 2) | ecosystem: Host-associated > Plants > Roots > Rhizosphere >...
TGGTGCCACGGGCCTCGAATTCGTCGCCCCGTCGGCAGGGGCGCCGACCTCAATATTAAGCGGTTCGTACGCGAGCCTGCCGTCGGCAGGAACGGCGGGCCGATTGTATCTACCTACAGACAGTGCCTATCTGTTGCGAGATAACGGCGCGAGTTGGGATTACTGGTTTGAGGGAATAAAGATCACGCCTCCCGTCAGTGGGGATTTTGCATGGATTAACCAAGGCTCCGCAACGCTAGACACCACTTCTGGAGCTATCGTTCTGACCGCACCGGCAAATTCCGGCAACAGTCTCAGGGTTCGAAAGAAATCCGCACCGGGTACACCTTGGACGCTGACGGCCATTATGATCCCCTCGATGTTTGCGGGGAGCACTCAATACCAAACGGGATTGCTCTGGCGACAATCGAGTGACGGTAAATTAATAACGCTCACCCTCCAGGCATTGCCCAATCTGATGAGAGTTGCCGTGGAGAAATGGAATTCTGCAACATCGCCGGGCGGGGGAGCGGCGGGCCCGATCACCTTTTTCCCAGTGAGCAAGGTCTGGTTTCGAATCGCGGATGACGGAACGAATCGAACGGCGTACTTCTCCACGAATGGGATCTCTTTCAACGGCATGTACAGCGAAACGAGAACGACGTTTTTAACGGGGGATGAGATCGGCTTTTTTATGGATGTGAACGGCACGCTTTATGCAGGGTCGACGATGCTCGTGCACTGGGCTCAAGCCTAACGCCCCACCCTTAACCGACTAACCAAGGACTGAAATGAAACGACTTTGTCTATTGCTCGCATTCGTGTGCCTGGCGGTAACGGCGCAGGCGCAGAGTTCGCTCGCCACACTCGCCAATTCCATGCAGCCGGGAACGTGGGCACCGCTCACCACCATTGGCATGAACGCCACGCTGAATTCCGTGGGTTCGTCTGGAAGCAAATTATCCTACGAAGACGCGCTCGTTTACGAGCCGACGTCGAGGCGGTTCTTCTTCATGGGCAGCGACCACAACGACCCGCAGACGTTTCTTCAATTCGACGTGGCGAGCAACACCTGGTCGCGATTGCCTCGGGCATCCTTCATGACGACGACGTCCGAGTACCTGATGGGCACGCAGCACGGCTACGATCATGGAGCCACCCGTCCGGGGTTTTATTTCAAACGCCAGAATGGTGATGATGAGCTTCACCGCTATAACGTCGCGACGCAACAGTGGGACAATCCGCCGCTTCCGCCAAATCCGTTTCAAGCGCAATTCGGTGACTATCACAACGGCTACGATGCGATGGAATACTTCCCGGAAATGGGCGGGATGGTCTGGGTATCGGGAAACGGAATCGTCTATTTCTTCAGTGATGCCACGCAGCAGTGGACGCGCATTGCGACAGGATTAGCCAACGGCGGAACATGGACGCAGTCCGCGTACAACCCCGTTCACAAAGTCCTGATCTTCGATCATTCGGGAGGGTTCTTTAAACTATCGGCCACCGGCCAAGTCACACGGCTCAGCGCTCCCCCGGTGTCCTTCTACGATGGTTCGGGTTGGGCGAGCACCATGACCGCCGATCCCGTCAGCGGGAAGTATCTCGTCTTGACGGCGAGTTCGCGCAACTTCTGGGAATACGATGTCACGAACGATACGTGGCGGCAATTGACAGCCACGAACAAGCCCGCCATGAATCTGGCCGGCGTGGGCGGCGCTCCCGTCGCGGAGTACGGCGTCATCCTTTACGCCGTTTGTCAGAGCACGAATTGTCAAACATGGCTCTATAAACATGCTTCCGGGGGAACGCCGCCTCCGCCTCCGCCTCCACCGCCCGGCGATGCGACTCCACCCACTGTAACGATGACGGCACCGACGACGGGTGCAACCGTTTCGGGGGCAACTGTGAACGTGTCGGCGACGGCTACGGATAATGTCGGCGTCGTTGGCGTTCAGTTCAAGGTCGATGGTGTCAATTTGGGAACCGAGGACTTGGGGCCGAACTATTCGAAAGTGTGGGACACCACAGGCTTCAGCAATGCCAGCCACACGATCCTGGCCTTGGCTCGAGATGCCGCAGGGAATTCGACAACGGCCACGGTCACCGTCACGGTCAATAACGGCGGCGTGCCGCCTCCGCCTCCACCTCCGTCCGATTTCACGACGCGATGTTCGGCGGCGGGCGTGGTCAAATGCGTGGGATTCGATCAGGCGGCGGATATTGCCGGGGGCTATGGAGCCAACAGTGGGATTTTCTCCGGAGTGACGACGCCGCAACTGGACACGGCGGTAGCGGCTTCTGGTGCCTCGTCGCTGAAGATGACCATCCCGTCCAATTCTGGCGCGGATACGTCCGGTTCGTACTTCACGAACTTTTCGTCCGATCTCAGCGTGCAGTTTGGCGAGAATGCCGAGTTCTACATTCAGTGGCGGCAGCGCTTCTCTCCGGAATTCTTGAACACCCTCTTCGTCAACGGCGGCGGCTGGAAACAGTCCATTATCGGAACCGGCGATCAACCGGGAAAACTCTACTTCAGTTGCACGGCTCTGCATGTCGTGACGCAAAACACCTATCAACGTGGATTCGCGCAGATGTACAACTCCTGCACGGGCTCCGCCTCCCACGGCGCTTACGACCCGTTCGAAGAATCGTTCAATGGAACCTACAAGCTGCAGAACGCCCGTCCGTCTCCGTATTGCCTCTACTCGCAGTCGAGCACGGGATTCTTCCCGCCGAACGGCAACTGCTTTGGATACTTTCCGAACGAGTGGATGACCTTTCAGGTCGGCATCAAAACAGGCCCGCGGGTTGGTGATGAATTCACGAACAGCTTTGTGCAGATGTGGATTGCGCGACAGGGTCAACCTTCAGAACTCGTCATGAATTGGGGTCCGTATAAGTTGTCTGCCGGTTCGCTGACGGAGAATCAGAAATACGGAAAGGTCTGGTTGCTGCCCTACAACACGGGCAAAGACGCCGCACAGACGCACCCCGTGGGGTATATCTGGTATGACGAGCTAATCATTTCACGAACGCGGATTGCGGACCCTGGAGGAGTGACGCCGCCTCCGCCACCAGTCAATACCGCTCCAATAACGAGCGCGGGGCCGGATAAGACCATCACGCTACCGGCCGCAGCGAGTCTGACCGGGACGGTCACGGATGATGGGCTTCCCAACGGCGCGCTCACGTATCAGTGGTCCGGGGCGGGCGCGACATTTTCAACGCCCAATGCCATTGCGACGCAGGCGAGCTTTGCCACAGCAGGCACCTATACGGTGACCTTGACGGCGAGCGATGGCGTCTTGTCCCGCAGCGATAGCACGGTGATTACGGTGTTGCCCGCGGTCCCTCCGCCGCCCACCGGCGATACGGTTGCGCCAGTAGTTACGATTACCAATCGCACCAATGGGTCGACATTCACAGGGAACATTCCCAGTTTCACGATCAAGGCGACCGACAACATCGCGGTCGTCCGCATTGAACTATGGGTGGATGGGTACCCGCGGGCCGTAGCGACACACGACCCGCAACTGACGGCACTCCCTGACATCAACGGCCTGAGTTGGCGCACGCGGAATATTCCGACTGGTAGTGTCCATACAGTAACGGCGAAGGCGTATGACGCGGCGGGCAATGTCGGCACAACCACAATCACGGTGACTAAACAGTAATGGATCTCGTCACGGTCATTACCCCCGTCAGCCTGTCTGCAGCGAATCCAACAATGCAGACGTCGCCCGTCGCGGTGGACCCATTGACGGACGAGATCAAGGTCCGTATTCAGCTGCCAACGACTCTCGTGCCTCTCGCGTGGACTGCCAGTGCCGCGATGCGTGTGACGCTGGTCCTGAAGATTGACGGCGTGGAGCACATTGCGCAGGGGCAGGTCTCGGGCGGGGTAAGGACACGCAGTCTCGTGGATGCGAATTATGTTCTCGTGTATCGGCCAACGGTGCAAATGGTGAATGGGGCAACGCGCAGAATTGGCGAAACATCCCGGACGTCCATCACGGCGTTTGTGCGTTTGGAGCGCGTGCGCGGAACGATCGCAACGAATCTCTTATCTGCGCTGACGACGGAGTCGGCGGCACCGATGCGAGAATCGCATAACTCCGCGGCCTACGATGCCGACAGCTCAGCGGAAGAGATCAATGGGGACGGCATTGTTTCTGTGACACATACGCCAGCGGGCACCGATAATCTCGCCGCATTTGCACATGGTGCGCGACTGGAAGATTCCGGCTTGACAGGACAGAACGGAACGATGACCTATGACGGCGTTGCCATGACAGAGCTTTGGGATATTGAAGTGAGCGCCTCGTACCAAGCCGCCGGTTATGTCAAGGCCGGTACGCCTACGGGTGCGAAGACCGTCACCTATACAACAGGGACGGGGCCCGATTACAAAACCATCATTGTCGTTACGGCAACAGGCGTCCATCAGACCACGCCCAACGGAACAGCGGTCACGGCGACGGGTACCACTGGAACGCCTACCGTCACGGTCGCGGACTTCGGACCCAATGATTTGATCATTGACGGGATCATGTTTCGGGGCACGGGGGCACTCGGAGCGGCCGGCGCGAATCAAACCGAACAGGCGCGGCAAGACCAAGGAAACTGGAAATGCGCGGCGTCGACCAAGCTTGGTTCCGTAGGGTCCGGTGTGATGACATGGGCGATCACTGGCGGTTTTAACTGGATTCTGGGGGCGTTTGCTTTTAAAGCTGCTGCGGTTGCCGGTATTACTGCTAAATCCTACATCACACGTCAGGCCGTGAACCGAGCCGCGACGTACTAAACACCACAACAAGGAAACGAAACCATGCTCTATACGATCCACAATGGGCCGATGCCCACCACTGCGGCCCAAGCCGTGGTCACGACCGGCACCGCTATCAAAACCATGCTGCAGCTAAAGCCGTTCAACATCTGCAAAATTGTGGCGTGGGGTATTAGCTTTGATGGTTCCGCTGCCGCGGCACCGATTAAGTGCGAACTATTAGACACCGGCACCGTGTTCGGAACGGTGACCGCGTCCGCCGACGTGGACATCACGAAAGATGAGAGCGTTGAGCAGGCGGTGGCCTCTGTTGCCGGGTTGACTCTCGGCACATCGGCTACCGGGTACACCTGCACGTCCGAAGGATCCATTACAGCTGTTCGCATGTTTGACGCCCAACTGGTCGCGCCAACGAATCAGTACATCCGCGAGTTTCCACTAGGCCGCGAGAAGAAGTGCATCATCGGTAACGCGGTGCGCATCCGAGTCACGGCGGCGGCTGCGGTTAACGCCTACTGCTGGATCACAGTCGATATTTAGTTAGATGGCTCGCTTCCTTCGTTCGTACAGCAAGTGGAAGCTCCGGCGGGGCATTACTCAGACCGTCGGCCCACTGGATGCTGCTGCCACCATCACGTTTTCTACGGCGGCGGATCTCGATGCCACAGGGTCACTGCTGGCGGTTGGCAACATTGCATTCACGACCGCCGCCGATCTCGACGCCAAAGGGTCGCTTATTGCCGCAGCGACGATCACGTTCAGCACGGCTGCGGACCTGGATGCTGCCGCGAATCTGCTGGCCGTTGGACAGATTACCTGGACGACAGCCGCGGACCTCGATGCCACGGCTAATCTGTTGGCGGTGGGGTCGCTCGCCTTTACGGACGCGGCCATTCTCGTCGGCAACGACCTCTATGCCGTCGGCAACATTTCGTTCACGACCGCCGCCGACTTAGACGCGGCCGCTAGCCTCGCTGCCGTTGGCACTATCAGCTTTACGACGAGTGTCGATCTCGACGCCGCCGGGAGCCTGCTCGCGGTCGGCCAGATTACGTGGACCACGGCGGCCGATCTCGACGCGAGCGCCGATCTTCTGGCTGTCGGCAATCTCTCGTTCAGTACCGCCGCCGATCTCGACGCTACCGGCGCATTGGTCGCCGCAGCGGCGATCACGTTCACGACTGCGGCCAATCTGGTCGCGAATGATCTGCTCGCCAGCGCCGAGATTGTATTCGGGGCGGCCGCAAACCTCACCGGCGATGTCAGCGGCATCATCGCTGCTGGCAACCTGGCGTTTACGACGAGCGCAGACCTCGATGCCCTCGGCAGCCTTGCGGCAGTCGGTGCGCTGGCCTGGACATCGTCCGCGGATCTCGATGCGCTGGGTTCCCTTGCTGCCGTAGCGGACATTGCATGGACCACGGCGGCGCTGTTAACGGCCGCGGGTTCCCTTGTCGCCAGTGCCGATCTCACCTTCAGCACGTCGGCCGACTTAACGCAGGCGGACCCGCACGACCTCGTCGCGACTGGCTCACTGGCCTTCAACACCAGCGCAGATCTCGACGCCTATGGTTCGCTCGAGGCGGTAGGCACCATCAGTCTGTCGCCAGACGCCGACCTGGATGCGATCGCCGAACTCCTCGCGACGGGCGACCTTGCCTTTGATGGCTCTGGCGAACTCTCACTGTCTGACGCGCTCATGGCGTCGGGACTGCTCACCATCACGGGCAGTGTCGAGCTCAACGCCGAGGGCAATATTGTCGCGGTCGGCGCGTTGCAGTTTACAACGAACGCGCTGTTGATGAGCGGCGCCTTCTCCGTGATCCGCATGCTGTGCGCAGGGATTCGGATTATGCCGCGCATGGAAGGAACCGTCGAGATCGAGCCGAAGCTCGAAGGCACGCCAGAGATTGATAACTGTACGGAAGTCCACACCACCTACTAAGGAGACCACGCTATGTCTGCAGTCAATGATTTCGAAACAAAGTTGCTCCAGCTTTTATTTAATAACACCACCATCGCCAACATCGGCGATGCGACCGGACTGGTTGGGTCGACGACCCCGGGCAGCACGCAGCTCGCGCTGAGCACCGTGGCGTTGTCCGATACGGACACCTTGCTCACCGCAACGGAAGTGGCCTACACCGGATACGCGCGGCCCACTCAAGCCCGCAGCGGCGTCGGCTGGACCGTCTCCGGCAACAACGCGTCGAATGCGGCGCTGATCCAATTCGGCGAGATGAGCGCGGGCGGCCCCGACACCGTTGTGCATTTGGGCCTGGGTTTCATCGCAACGGGCGATGTGCTGCGATTGCATGCGGATTTGAATTCGGATCTCGTGATTAACAACGGGGTAAATCCTCAATTCGCTATCGGGAATCTGGATTTCAATTTGGATTAATTCTCCACTTTCGCAACTAAGGAGTCCCTCCAATGCAATCCAAAGAAATCGGCGAGAAAATTCTTCGCCAAACCCCCTACGGCGTGCGCGTCGAGGGCACCGTCGTCGTGATGAGTATCGGCACCAAGGCGGTGCGCATGGACTACGTCACCGCCATCAAGCTGTCCGCCTTCCTGCGTCACGGCGGACGCATGGCCAAAAAGAATGCGGGCGACGAGAGTCGCCACTTCACCGTGTATGCGGATCTCACCGACGCCAACGCCGAAGACCTGCGCGCGCGCATGAACAAGCGCGGCAGCATCATCAGCGCGAAGGCCGGCGATTAGCTGATCGCTGCCGCTCCTTTCACCTTCACCTCACTAGATAACAAACCGATGAAATGGATTCGCCTTCTCCTTTGGATGAGCTGCGTCTTGCTGAGCTCGCCCGCGTGGGCCGCGACGTACCATGTCAATAAAGCCGGCAACAATACACCCAACAACTGCACGACAGCACAATCGGCAACACCCAGCCAAGGTTTAGTCACCATCACGGCGGGCATGGCCTGCCTCTCGGCCGGGGACACCCTCGTCATCCACGTCGGCACCTACACCGAACAATTGCTAAATCCGCCGAGTGGCATTTCGTCCGTCTCGCGGACCACCGTGCGATCGGCAGGTGACGGGGCGGTGATCATCAATGGGACCGGCACCGGCAACCATCTCTACGTTCTGGATATTGAAAATAAACAGTTCATTACCATTGATGGATTTGTATTTCGTGGCACCAATACGGGCGGGCTGGCCGTCGTGTCTATCGGAGATGACGTCAATGATGCAGGTGGGCCTGGCTCGTCCTACATCACTCTGCAGAATTCAGAAGTGGACGGCGTTGGCATCGCGGAATATTGCGTGCGCGGTCACAATTCCGGGTCGGCTCCCAAGAGCCACCACATCTCCATTCTGAACAATCTCATTCACGATTGCGGCCATTACAATTCCAATTTTCCTCCTAATGGGACCCGTGATTCTTATGATGGGCATGCTATCTATCCTGTGTGGTCTGACAGCCTTCACGAGGGCAACACAATTTATGGTACTGGCAATTCCACTGTCGGCGGGGCGGCGATTCACCAATATAACGGTGGCGCTGGTGGACTGGACCGCAACATTTACCGCAACAATACTGTTTACGATAATTACGGCCCCGCGATCCTGATTCGCGATGGTGTCGATGATCTCGTTTACAACAACATCGTCTACGGAAACAACATTCTCGTCGAAAGTGGCGGGGCCATTACTGTTGGGAACCAGTCGGCAAGAGCGCTGATTGCCAACAACACGGTCGTCAGTAACCATGACTGGGGCATCCAGGTCGGCGGGGACTCAGCGGATGCAATTATCCGCAACAACATTGTTTATCAAAATAGTGTTGGCAATTACGGACTGAATGTAAATCCACAGTTTGGCGACAATGCCACGGGCACACTTCACGACCATAACCTCGAAGGCGCGAATCCCTTTTTCACCAATGCGGGCGCTTTTGACTTTACCCTGACGGCCTCCAGTACCGGAGCGATCAATCAGGGAGTGGCCATCGCGGCAGTAACGGACGATTTCGATGGTCACGCGCGACCCATTGGCGCCGGGTATGATATCGGCGCTTACGAATACGGTGCGGTCGTTCCGCCTCCCACCTCGCTTATCACGCGCGATTTTGTCCAAGGCAAGATCACGAGTTCCGAGAACGTGATGAGCCACACCTATACAGGCGCCCTTGTGTCAGGCTCAGCCAACCGACTGCTATTGGCCTTTACAACGTTTAATTCCGATTCGGAGGCGACCACGTCGGTGGTATTCAATACGTCGGAAGCGATGACGCGGCAGGATGGAGCGTCGATCGTGTCGGCAGGCTTCACGGAAGTGCAGACGTGGGCGCTGACCAATCCCACACCGACGACGGCCAACATTGTCGCCACAACATCGTTTAACAATAGCTCATCCATTTATGCGGTGTCGCTGTCTGGCGTGAACACCGCAGCGCCTGTTCGTTCCGTCGGCGAACAACAGAACGGAGCGGGCTCGGCAATGGCAACAACCAACATCACGCTGACTACTGTCGCTGGGGACCTGGTGGTGTTTGGCGTGTTTGCGCGGACGCCGAACGTGACCGATCCCGGGAATATGGTGGCCAGCGTTGGCACCGAACTGGAAGACTTGTTTGTGAATGGCGCGAACACGCGCAGTTCGTTCGCTTATGTCGTCGCGAGCGGAACATCAACAACGGTCAGCTATTCATGGACGAATCCGGCCTACTATGTCTTTGCGGCCGTTGCTGTCGCTCCCGCCGATGCCACCCCGCCAGGATCGCCCACCTCCGTGTTGTTACGGAATCTATTTACAAGGAGAAGGTAATGTTGAAGAAGAAACCATTACTGTGGTTGATTCTGTCTTGTTTTATAAGCGTTCCCGCCTATGCCGAAGTGTTGGTCCTCGCCAATCAAGCAACGGCGGCCAAGCGGCGCGTGGAATTCTACTGCGCCGATGCGACGGACGGGATCACCGCTGAGACGGGCGAGGCGGGCGGTCAACCGCAGATCTCAACCAATGGTGCCGCCTGGACGAATACCGGGATAGGCACACTCACGGCGATTGGTCTGGGACACTACTATGCGGACGTGACCCAAGCGGCTGTGGCCACTGCCGGAAATAAGATTTTCATCCGTTACAAGAGTGCCAATACCGCCGAGTGTGTGGTGGACTTCATCCGCGTAGTCGCAGTCGATTTGGATTCAACGACACTGGGTTTGGCGACACTCGCCGCCAACGTCCTGCAATGGAATTCCAGCAACGTGGCCACGCCGGACACGGCGGGCGAGCCGAAGGTAACCATTCATGATGGAACGGGTGCTGGCCAGATCGACACCACGGCTGGCGCTGTGGCGCATGTGGTATTGACGGATACGACGACGAGTGGCGGCTCCGGTCCGAGCGCCGCCGTCATCGCGGATGCCGTCTGGGACAACGTGCTGTCAGGAAATATTGCTGCCGGCAGTAACGGAGCCAAATTAAATAGCCTCACCGGCTCCGTAGGCGTGGACCCATTGGCGGTCTCGGTTCCCGGAAGCTACGGCGTAGGCACGGCTGGCTACCGGCTCGGGACCTATCTTGATACGCGGCCAGCGGTCAAGCGCGGCGTGGCGAAGAAATGGATTTTCTCTTTTGTGTCTGCTAATCAGGGCAATGCCATTACCAGCGGGCAGCCGACGTGTCTGGTTGGTAAGGGCTCCGCCACTCTTATCGCGCTGTCCCCAGCTGCAATAACGTCCATCGCGGGGACTACGCAAATGGGTTATCACTCGGTTGTCACGTTGTCCAACACGGATATGGACTCGGCCGACTTCGTGATACTGCGTTGTTCGGTTGCCAACTCTCGTATCGAAGAACAAATCTTTAACGTTGAACAGCCGTAGCTGAACGTTTTTCTCTCCTTTTAGAGGGCGCCATTCGGGGCGCCCTTTTTTATTTCACATATGAGCCAGCCTGTTTCCGGCGGGTTGATTGTCGGTGGCCAACGAGGCGCCATCGGCTCCTACCTCGCCGACGGAAATGAAGACAATATGAACGTAGTACTGCTAGTTGGGAATGATCAAGTCATTCGCCTCGAAGACCTCCAAGACTCCGAGACCTACGAAGCCGTCAACACCGCCTTCGTCACCGCGCAGATCAAAACACTGCGCGGCGTCGACGTGGGCGACGTTATCGAGTTGGAGTATGTCACCGACAGCGATGGCGATTACCGCGGGCTGATCCCGGACGAGTTGCCCATCGAGAACGATACTTACTACATTATCGAGCTCACCGCGACGACCCTCTCCGGCGACGTGTCCTTCTGGCGATTCAAGCGGGCCGCGCAGTACCGGCAGCCGTAGTCTTTTCCCCACACTAAAACACCCAAAGGAATCCATGCCCTACAGTAGAGACCCCAGTCCGGAAGAACAGCAACTCGTCAAGAACGCGATGCCCGCGCCCAGTAACGTGCCATACGTCATCGCCGTGGTCTTGATGATCGTCGTGGTGATTATCGCCGTGACGGTGATCGCTATAGCGCGGCCAGACAAGGACAACTCGGCGCTCTTTGCGCTCATTCTTGGGTCGATCGGCCCGACAACGCTATCGCTGCTGGCCTACATGAAAGCCCAGGAGACCCACTTGTCTGTGAATAGCCGGCTGGAACAGTTCATCCGGAACGCGGACCGGACGGCGCGTGCGGAAGGCGAGCTTGCGGGGCAGGCTGCAGCACAGGCACAGGCACAGGCACAGGCACAGGACAAACAATAACTGCGGAGTGCGGTACTGGTCGCT
>Ga0207709_10002511_pt1 | contig 11465 bp, 5 predicted proteins | sample KBSM34metaG_FD_184397 | JGI IMG/M metagenome (GOLD analysis project Ga0207709, IMG submission 184397) | Miscanthus rhizosphere microbial communities from Kellogg Biological Station, Michigan, USA - KBS M3-4 metaG (SPAdes) (version 2) | ecosystem: Host-associated > Plants > Roots > Rhizosphere >...
CGGGTTGGCCTTGACCCACTGCTCGGCCGCCTTCTCCGGGTCCATGTGCTTGCCGGCGATCAGGTTGGCGACGGTGTTCTGGTCGTTCGCCGACCACTTCCAGCGCTTGATCACGCCGACGGCCGGCGAGCCGGACTTTGCGAACTTCGACGTGATCACCTTCTCGATGATCGTCTGCCCGTACGCGCACCGGTAGATCGACCAGTTGCTCCCGAGCTTCGGGTTGTACGAGTCGACGCACTTCTTGCTCCGCGCCGGGAGCTTGATCTCCGACAGCTGGTACGCCGTGTTCAGGTACTGCGGCGTGTACCAGTAGAAGAGGATCGGCTTCTTCTGCTTGTACGCCTGGCTCCAGCGGGCGACCTGCGCCGGCTCGGCGCCGACGGACACGAACTTGAGGTTCAGGCCGAGCTGCTTGATCAGCTGCGCGTCCTTCTGGACGTACGACGGGTCGCCGCCGAGGAACATTCCCTGCGACCCCGACTCCGGGCTCTTGAAGATGCTCTCCTTGCCCTTCAGGCCCTGCCAGGTCTTGAGCTGCGGATACTGCTTCATCAGGTACGTCGGGACGAACCAGCCGATGTGGCCGATCACGCCGTTCGAGCCGAGGTCGATGAGCTGCCCGCTCTTGACGTACTTCTGGTTGACCTTGAGCTGGATGTTGTTCCAGTCCTCGAGCAGGACGTCGACCTTGCCGTCCGCCATCGCCTGGAAGAGCGGTGTGCTCTCCGGGAGCTTCTCGATGTTGACCTCGCACCCGAGGTTCTTCTCGAGGACGTACTTGACGACGTAGACGTTGGCCGTCGCACCGGCCCACGCATTCTCGTCCAGCGTCACCGTGCCGCAGCTCTTCGCGTTGCTGCGGCCGAACGCGCTCGCAGAGACCCCCAGCGCGCCCACGACGACCAGTGCGAGCGCTAGGAGCGCGAGGCGCACCGGCCGTGTTCCTGACTTCGACATCCGACCTCCTTCGTGCTTCGTGTGGATCGAAGGCGACGCCGCCTTCTTGCGGCCCACCGACTGTGACGTCACGGCCCTTCCTCGAGTTGCGCGCGACGTGCGCCCCGCGTGACACGGTCGAGCGCAATCCCGAGCGCGAGGATCGCAACCGATGCGAGGACGCCGAGCCCGAAGTCGGAGCGCGCGAGACCCTGCGCGACCTCGTACCCGAGACCCGGCGAGCCCACGAGCCCGCCGATGACGACGACGGCGAGCACCATGATGATCCCCTGGTTGACGCCGAGCATGATCGCGTCCTGAGCGAGCGGGACCTTGACCTTGCGCAGGACCTGGCTCCGCGTCGCGCCGAACGACTCGGCCGCCTCGACCGTGTTCGCCTCGACGTTGCGGACCCCGTTCTCGACCAGGCGCGCGACCACGGGAAACGCGTACAGCACCCCGGCGATCACGCCCGGGACGACGGACACCGGCATCAGGTAGATCAAGGGGATCAGATAGACGAGCTGCGGCAGCGTCTGCAGCACGTCGTTGATCGGCCGCAGGATCCGCGAGAACGTTCGGCTCTCCGCGGCCCACACGCCGAGCCCGAGGCCGATCACGACCGTGAGTACGGTCGCGACCAACACCTGCGACGCCGTGTCCATCGCCGACGCCCACTCGCCGATCACTCCGATCACCGCGAGCATCACGAACGTCGTGATCGCCGAGCGCCGTCCGCTCACCGCGAGCGAGATGAGCGTGATACCGAGCAGCGTCACGGGCCACGGCGTCTCGACGAGGAAGTTCCGGAAGGGAACGAGCCCGTACTGGACGATGTGGTCGCCGATCCAGCTCGTCACGCGGAAGAGCGCCGTGTCCGGGTTCTGCACGTAGTCGAGCACGGACTGGATCCGCGCGAGAAGCCAGTCGCGCGCCGTCGTGCGCGAGTAGTCGGCGCCCACGCCGAGCAGGCGCGAGACGGCCACCACCGCGATGACGGCGATCCCCGTGGCGACCGAGGCAAGGCGCAGCCTCCGGCGGCGCTCGTCGGTGAGGTGACGGCGGGCGGGGTTCGTCCGCTCGGCGACCGACTCCGTCACCCGGTCGAGCGCCATCGCCATGACGACGATCACGAGGCCAGCGAGCAGTGCCAGGGCCGGGTACGAGTTGAGGCCGCTCGTCACCACGTCGCCGAGGCCCTTGCCGCCGATGAGCCCGGCGATCACGACCATCGAGAGCGCGAACAGAATGGTCTGGTTGACGGAGAGGAGCAGCATCCGCCGCGCGAGTGGCAGACGCACCTTCGCGAGCGTCTGCGCCGGGGTCGAGCCCATCGCGAGCGCGGCCTCGACGGTGTTCGCGGGCACGCCGCGGATCCCGAGGGCCGTGATCCGGATCGCTGGCGGAATCGCGTAGATCATCGTCGTGATCACGGCCGCACCCGGCCCGACCGAGAAGAGGATCACCACCGGCATCAGGTAGGCGAACGCCGGAATGATCTGCATCGCGTCGAGCACGGGCGTCACCGCGCGCTCGAAGCGGGTCGAGAGCCCCGCGTAGACGCCGAGCGGGATCCCCACGAGGAGCGAGAGGCCGACCGCGGCGAGCATGAGGGCGAGGGTCTGCATGCTCTCGGCCCAGAGCCCGGACGCAGCGAACATGACGAACGCCGCGAGCGCCCAGATCGACGCGCGAACGCCGCCGAAGCGCAGCGAGACGAGGACGCCGGCAACCGACACCCCGACCCACGTCATCCAACCGAGGAAGCTCGTGAACCATTCGACGAGGCTGTCCAGGAACTCCGCGAAGCCGTTGAACGCGCGGATGACGAAGCTCGGGCTCTCGGCGTTGCGCTGGTCGACGAGCCACGTCTGGAAGTCGTTCAGGTACGTCGGCAGCGAGTTCCACGTGAGCGACGCCGGCCACGGATACTCCGCCTTGAGCGCGAAGTAGCAGACGAGCATCACGCCGACGATTGCCGCCGTCAGCGTTACCCGGCTCCGCCACCAGGGACGGTGCTCGACGAGCAGCGACGGGGTCGCGCTCGCGGCGGCAGCGTCGGCGATGACCGACACGTCAGCCGCCTTCGCCCGCGATGGCCTGCAGCGCGGCGACGCGGTCGACGACGCCCAGGACCGAGCCGTTCTCCGTCGCGGCAACGGGGCGCTCGCTCGAGGCGATCACAGGGATTGCATCCTTGATCGTCGTCGTCACATCGAGGGGCGGCCCGACCTCCTCGCCCGGCGCCGCGTCTCGCATGATCCAACGCAACGTGAGGACGTGGCTGCGCGGGACGTCGCGCACGAAGTTCGCCACGTAGTCGTCGGCGGGCGAGCCGACGACCTCCTCCGGCGTGCCCAGCTGGACGATCGCGCCGTCGCGCATGATCGCGATCCGGTCGCCGAGACGAAGCGCCTCGGGGAGGTCGTGGGTGATGAAGACCATCGTCTGCCCCGTCTCCTCCTGGAGGCGGCAGACCTCGTCCTGCATGTCGCGGCGGATGAGCGGGTCGAGAGCGCTGAACGGCTCGTCGTAGAGCATCACCGCCGGGTTGGTCGCGAACGCGCGCGCGACGCCGACGCGCTGCTGCATCCCGCCCGACAGCTGGTCGGGGAACGCCTGCTCCACGTCCTCCAGGCCGACGAGCTCCAGCAGCTCACGAGCACGGGCGAGCCGATCCGCCTTTGGCATCCCTCGGATCTCGAGCCCGAACGCGACGTTGTCGATCACGCGCCGGTGCGCGAGCAGCCCGAAGTGCTGGAAGACCATCGAGACCGAGTGGCGTCGCAGCTCGCGCAGCTCGGCCGCGCTTGCCGCCGTCACGTCCTGACCGCCGATACGGATCGCCCCCGCCGTCGGCTCGATCAGCCTGATGAGCGTGCGGACGAGCGTCGACTTTCCCGAGCCCGAGAGCCCCATCACGACGAACACCTCGCCCGGCCAGACGTCGAACGACACGTCCCGGACGGCGGCGACGCAGCCGGTCTTCGCGCGCAGCTCCGCGCGGGCGAGCTCGGCGTCGGGCGTCCCCAGGATGCGCTCCGCCTTCGGCCCGAAGATCTTCCAGATCCCCGATGCCGCGATGAGGGGCTCGCCGACTCGGCCGTTGCCGGTCACGCGGGCTGATATATCAGCCCGCCGCGCCGGTGTCCAGGCTCGCGCTCGCGGCGTCGCGCGGGTCAGACGTCGAAGCGGATGCCCTGCGCGAGCGGCAGCTCGTTCGTGAAGTTCACCGTCGCGGTCTGCCGGCGCATGTACGCGCGCCACGCATCCGACCCCGACTCGCGACCCCCGCCCGTCTCCTTCTCGCCTCCGAACGCGCCGCCGATCTCCGCCCCGCTCGGGCCGATGTTGACGTTCGCGATGCCGCAGTCCGACCCGGCTGCGGCGAGGAACCGCTCTGCCTCGCGAAGGTCGGTGGTGAAGATCGACGACGCCAGGCCCTGCGGGACCCCATTCTGGAGTGCGACGGCCTCGTCGAGCTCGGCGTAGGTGAGGACGTAGAGGATCGGCGCGAAGGTCTCCCGGCCGACGACGTCGGACTGCGCCGGCATGCGGACGATCGTCGGCTCCGCGTACCAGGCGTCGGGCCACCGGTCGGCGTGCGCGCGGCCGCCTCCGACGACCACCTCGCCGCCCTCGTCTCGTGCCTGCCCGAGAGCCGCCTCCATCCGTCCGAACGCGTCGCCCGTGACGAGCGGGCCGACCAGGGTGCCCTCGTCGCGGGGATCGCCGATCGGCACGCTCCGGTACGCGGCGGCGAGGCGGCCGACGAGGTCGTCCGCAACGGACTCGTGGACGATCAGGCGACGCAGTGACGTGCAGCGCTGGCCCGCCGTCCCGACGGCAGCGAACAGCACCGCGCGAACCACGAGATCGAGATCTGCGCTCGGTGCGACGATCGCGGCGTTGTTGCCGCCGAGCTCGAGCAGCGACCGCCCGAGCCGCGCCGAGATGCGCGGCGCAATCGCCTTCCCCATCGCCGTCGAGCCCGTCGCGGAGACGAGCGGGATCCGCTCGTCCACGGCAAGCTGCACCGCACGGTCGGCCCCGCCGAGCACGAGCTCGAACAACCCGTGCGGCACGTCGCCGAAGCGATCGGCGGCCCGACGGAGAAGCGAGGTCGTCGCGATCGCCGTCAGGGGTGTGCGCTCGGACGGCTTCCAGATCACCGGGTCTCCGCAGACGAGCGCGAGCGCGGCGTTCCAGCTCCACACGGCGACGGGGAAGTTGAAGGCGCTGATCACGGCGACCGGCCCGAGCGGGTGCCACGTCTCCGTGAGCCGGTGACCAGGGCGCTCGGAGGCGATCGACTTCCCGTAGAGCTGCCGCGACAGCCCGACCGCGAAGTCGCAGATGTCGATCATCTCCTGGACCTCGCCGAGACCTTCCTGCGCGATCTTCCCGACCTCGAGGGTGACGAGCGCGCCGAGCGCCTCCTTCTCGCGACGTAGCTCCTCGCCGAGCAGCCGGACGAGCTCCCCGCGGCGGGGCGCGGGAACGTCGCGCCAGGCCTCGAAGGCCACGACGGCGCGCGTGACGGCGGCGTCCGTCTCCCCCTCGCTCGTCCGGCCAACGCGCGCGATCTCCCCGCCGGTGATCGGCGTCCTGACGACGAGGTCGCCGTCCGTGACGAGCGCCGGGTCGACACCGAGGCGCTCGAGCAGGTCCGTTGCGGAGGTCGTCGCGGTAAGAGACGTCATCGGAGTCAGTGTACGGCTGGCCCGGACTGGCACCGCCAGGTGCCTGTCCCCTTGTGGCGGGTGAGGGACGGACGCCTCACTGGGGTCAGGCACCTACGGCGCCAGACCCATACAGACCCCTACCTACGCGGTGACGAGGTCGGGCACGAGACGACCGGTCTCGTCGAAGCGCGCGTTCCAGTGCGCGTACGCCGACTCGACCTCGCCGATGTCGTGCCCGCGGTCGGCGATCCGCACCGGCTGGGCCGCGTCCGGGGTGACGCGGTACTGATACCAGGTGATGTCCCACGCGAAGGTGAGGACGGTCTCCGCGTTGACGCCCGTGAGCGGGACGATCGAGACCTTCGGGTCACCGAGGCTCTTGGCGACCCCCGACACCGTCCGGCGGAAGTCGGACTGGTTGAACAGATCGGCGGCCTCGACGAGCGTCAGCTCGTCGTCGGAGAGCCGGCGCAGGATCGGCTCGGAGACGACCGGCTCGGCCTCCTCCTCGCGCGCCCCGAGGAGCGCCTGCCAGAGCGTCTTCTGACGCTTGCGCCGCGGATGCTGCTGGAGCGCGGGCGACACGGCGTGACCCTCGCGCACCCAGCCGTTGTCGAGCGCCACCTCGCTGCAGAGCGGGCAGACGTCGACGAACTCGTGCCCGTCGGGCGAGTAGCGGAGCGTGTGCTCGCCCATCAGGAGCGTCCGCTCGCAGATCGCGCACGTACGCGTGACGTTTGACTTCGTGACTCTCACGGCAGCGGCCACTATAGCCCCGCGCGGACGAATCCACAGTCTGTGGCAAACGACGCGCGCCGACGCTCGATGTCCGACTCAAAGTCGGACACCAGCCGGGCCGCGCCTACGCGTTCGCTGTCTCGCGCGCTTTCTTCGTCTCGTCGACGATCTTCTGCGCCACGTGCGTGGGCACCTGCTCGTAGCGCAGCAGGTGTACTGCGTAGTCGCCGCGCCCGCCGGTCATCGACGTCAGCGACTGCGAGTACGTGAGGAGCTCGGCCATCGGCACCTCGGCCTTGATCGTCGTCATCCCCGCCGCCGGCTCCATGCCGTTGAGCCGTCCGCGGCGCGAGTTGAGATCGCCGTTGACCGCGCCGACGGCCTCGTCGGGGACGGTGACCTCGAGCTCCATGATCGGCTCGAGCAGCACGGGGTCGGCCTTCGCGTAGGCCTCCTTGAAGGCCATCGAGCCGGCGATCTTGAACGCCATCTCGGACGAGTCGACGTTGTGGTACTGGCCGTCGACGAGCTTGACCCGCACGCCCTGGATCGGTGCGCCTGCAAGCTCGCCGTGCTGCATCGCCTCCTGGATGCCCTTGTCGACCGCGGGCCGGTAGCTCTGCGGGATCACTCCGCCGACGATCTTGTCGACGAACTCGTAGCCTTCGTGGCCCTCGATCGGCTCGAGCACGATCTCGCAGTCGCCGAACTGGCCGCGGCCGCCGGTCTGCTTCTTGTAGCGGTGTCGCGCCCGTGACTCCGAGCGGATCGTCTCGAGGTACGGGACGCGCGGCTGGTGGAGCTCGACGTCGACGCCGAAGCGGCGCTTCGCGCGCTCCAGGGCGACCTCGACGTGCATCTGGCTCATGCCGGCGAGGATCTCCTCGCCGGTCTGAGGATCGCGCCGCAGCCGGAGCGTCTGGTCCTCTTCGGCGAGGCGCTTGATCGCCGAGGCGAGCTTCTCCTCCTCCCCCTTGATCTTCGGCGTCACGGCGAAGCTCATCACCGGCTCGGGGAAGCCGAACGCGGGCGGCTCCACGGCGACCTCCCTGTCCGTCAGCAGATCGCCGGTCTGGACGTTCTTCAGCTTGGCAACCGCGCCGAGGTCGCCCTCGCCGAACTCCTTCGCGGGGGTCGTCGTCTTGCCCTGGAGCTGCAGCAGCGATCCCATTCGCTCCTTCGAGTGCTCGCGGTGGTCGACGAGAGTCGTCTCTGTCGTGACCTCGCCCTTCAGCACGCGGAAGAGGTTGATCTTCCCGGCGAACGGGTCGGCGATCGTCTTGAACACGAAGGCGGCGGTGGATGCGCCTTCGACCTCGAACGGCGCGCCGCGCTTCGCGGGTGACGGGACGCCCTCGACGAGCAGGTCGAGGAGCGCGTGCGTGCCGAGGTTCTTCGTCGCGACCGAGCAGCCGACGGGGAAGATCTCGCCGCGCGTCACGCCGAGCTTGAGCGCCGCGGCGACATCGTGCTCGTCGAGCTCCTCGCCCTCGAGGTAGCGCTCCATGAGCCCCTCGTCGATCTGCACCACCTCGTCGAGCAGCTTCTCGCGGTACTCCTGCGCGAGCTCCGTCATCGAGTCGGGGATCGCGACCGGGTCTGACTCCATCTGGCCGTCGGGGCTCATGTACGCGGACATGTGGAGGACGTCGACGATCCCCGTGAGCTCGTGCTCGACCCCGATCGGGATGTGCACGGCGACGCACTTCGACGAGAACTGATCCTGGATCTGGCCGAGCGTGCGGAAGAAGTCGGCCCGCTCGCGGTCGAGCATGTTGACGACGAGGACGCGCGCGAGCCCGAGGTCCTCGGCGAGCTTCTTGACGCGTGCGGTGCCGACCTCGAAGCCCATGACGCCCGAGACCACGACGAGCGCGCCCTCGACGACGCGCAGCGCGCAGCGCGCCTCGCCCTGGAACGACGGGTCGCCCGGGCAGTCGACGAGGTTGATCTTGCGCCCCTGCCAGTCGGTGTGCGTGAGCGAGAGCGAGATCGAGACAGCGCGCCGCTGCTCGTCCTCGTCGGAGTCGGACACGGTTGTACCGGCCTCGATCGTCCCGAGCCGGTTCACCTCGCCGGTCTGGAAGAGAAGCGCCTCGACGAGCGACGTCTTGCCCGTCCCGCGATGACCGACGACGGCGACGTTGCGGATCTTCCCCGGCTCGATTGCAGCCATGTGCGCGCGTTCCTCCTGGGTCCGTGGGTGCTGCCGGAATGCTAGACCCGATCGGACGACCCGAGCGCAGCGAGGTCGAGGCGATACCGGTCGGCCACGCGGAGCAGACCGGCTTGCGTGGACTTCTCGACGAGGCTCTGGAGCAAACGCCGCGCGCCGTCCACGTCCCCGAGCTCACGGAGGATGCAAGCCTCCACGTGAAGCGGACTGTCCGTCGGCGAGGTGAACTCGATCGCCTTCACGCGCTCTCTCGCGCGCTCGAGCTGCGCCCATGCGCGGGCCGTCTCCCCGGCCAACGCCAGCGCGTACGCCTCGGCCTGGTCGAGCACGATCTGGTCGGCGACGTCGTTCGGATCGGCCAGCTTCCGCGCCGCTCGAGCTGCGCCCATGCGCGGGCCGTCTCCCCGGCCAACGCCAGCGCGTACGCCTCGGCCTGGTCGAGCACGATCTGGTCGGCGACGTCGTTCGGATCGGCCAGCTTCCGCGCCGCTCGCACGGCCGTCAGCGCCCGCTCGTGCTCGCCGAGGTCGCAAAGGGCGACAGCCCAGTTCCCGAGCGCGTTCGCGTGGTAGACGTGCTTGGCGGCGCTCGCCGTCGCGTCGACCCAACGCCGTGTCCCGGCCTCGAACGCAACCGGGTTGGCCTCGGTCCAGGGCACGACGCGATCGAGGAAGTACCGTGACGACGCGATCGCGGTCGCTGCGGCGCCGGTCTCTTCGAGCAGTCGCACCTCGTCGTCGGTGGCCGCCCGCAAAGCGACGTCGTCGAGCTCGCCGGCGAGGTAGAGCAGGCGTGAGCGAAACGCCCGGAGCGCCGTTGCAAGCAGGGGCCCGGCGGCCTCGGCCTCGGACTCGAGCTCGTCGAACAGCCGCAGCCCTTCAGCCACGGTGTGGCCGCCGAAGGCGGACGAGATCCACACGTCGAAGACGACCTCCCGGGCCAGGACGCGGTTGTCGGCCTGCCGCAGCAGCTCGAGAGCGCGGCGGTACGCGAGGTGGGCGGCGCCAAACCGGGCCGCGGACCAGTACACCCACCCGCGGGCGCGTTCGCAGCGGACGAGAGCGAGCATGTCATTGGCGTCTCCGAGCACCACCTCGGCTTCGTCGAGGCGCGAGAGTCGCGCCTCGACCTCGCCGGCCGCCGGATCGTGCCGCAGGCGGAGTACGGTCGCAAGCGCCCGGTCGTGGGCGTCTCCGTGCTCCAGCTCGTCGAGGAGCTCGTCGACCTCGTCGACCTCCTCGCGCGCGTCGATCAAGGCGTCGGCGAGGTCCGGGATCAGCCGCCGACGTGCGTCGCCGTCCGGTGCAAGCGCGAGCGCGCGCCGCAGGAGGTTCTGCGCGGCGTGCAGGTCGCCGTGCTCGAGCGCCCCCCGTCCGGCCTGCCCGAGATGCCGCGCCGCGCGTCCCGCAAGCCTCGCCGCCGACGGGTCGTCGGCGTCCAACTCTTTCCGGTACTGCGCGGCTCGCTCGAGGTGGTAGCCGACGAGCTCGTCCTGCTCGACTAGCTCGGCGCGCGCCTCGAGCCAGTCGGCGAAGAGCGCGTGCAACTTCGCCCGCACGGCCTTCGGCAGGCCCTCGTACGCCGTGTCCCGGATCAGCAGATGACGGAACCGAAACGCGTCGTCTCCGGCGATCAGCGTCCGGTCCGGCCGCACGAGCTCCTTACGCACCAGCGACACCAACCGCTCCGAGACGTCCAGCGCGGGCGTCGGCGGCGAGAGCGCCGTCACCGCACCACGATGGAACAGCTGTCCTTCGACCGAGCCCCGCTCGATCACCGCTCGCTCGCCGTCGTCGAGGCTGTCGAGCCGGGCCTGCAGCAGCGCGCGGATCGTCGGCGGAACGTCCACCGTGCCCTCCGCCTGCCGCGCGAGCGCCGTCATCTCCTCCAGGAACAACGGATTGCCCTCCGCGGTGGCGACGATACGCGCCCGCGTCGGGGTGTCGAGCTCGACGGTGCCCAGGAGACCGTCGACCAGCGCTTCCACCTCGCTCGCCGCGAGCGGCTCCAGCAGGATCGACGTCGCGTTCAGCTTCCCGCCCGCCCAGCTCGGCCTCACGTCGAGCAACTCCGGCCGGGCGATGCACACCAGGTGGATCGGCGCGGCGCGCGACCAATCGACGATGTGCTCCACAAGATCGAGCATGGGTGGCTCCGCCCACTGAAGGTCGTCGACGACGAGCACGAGCGGCGCCTCGTCGGCCTTCTGCTCGAGCAGCGCCCGGGTCGCCAACTGCGTGTCGGCCGGCGACGAGCGAATCGCCTCCGACGGGTCGATTCCCAGCTGGACGAGCAGTTCCACGAGCGGCCAGTACGTGATTCCCTCGCCGTAGGAGAGCGCATGCCCCTGCGCGACGTGCGCCGTGCCGTCGACCTGCTCCAGGAAGTCCGCGACGAGCCGGGACTTGCCGATCCCCGCCGGTCCGATCAGCGTGAACAACCGGCAGGTCCTGCCCGCCACCACGTCGGCGAAGTCAGCCCGGAGCTTCTCGCGCTCCCGAACGCGTCCCACCATGCGGCGTCCCAGGCGCCGCGCGACCCCGGCGGCGGCCGAGTCGAGCGCGCGCAGACGATGCGCCCGCACCGGTGCCGTCTTTCCCTTCAGCTCGAGGTCGACCCGCTCCGTCTCCACCGCGTCCCGCACGAGCGCGAGCGTCTCGTCCCCGAGCAGAACCTCGCCCGCGCCGGCGGCCTGCTCGAGCCGGGCTGCGACGTTGACCGCGTCCCCTGTTACGAGCGTGTCGCCCTCGCCCGCCACCACCGGGCCGGTGTTGACGCCGATCCGCGCCTCGAGCCCGATCCCGTGGACGACGTCGCGGAGCTCGACCGCCGAGCGAACTGCGCGGAGGGCGTCGTCCTCCTTCGACACCGGGATGCCGAACACCGCCATCACCGCGTCGCCGACGAACTTCTCCACCGTTCCCCCA
>Ga0207709_10002514_pt1 | contig 11442 bp, 11 predicted proteins | sample KBSM34metaG_FD_184397 | JGI IMG/M metagenome (GOLD analysis project Ga0207709, IMG submission 184397) | Miscanthus rhizosphere microbial communities from Kellogg Biological Station, Michigan, USA - KBS M3-4 metaG (SPAdes) (version 2) | ecosystem: Host-associated > Plants > Roots > Rhizosphere >...
GGCGGCGGCGCCGAAGTTCAGGCCGGTGACGTCGGTGAGGGCGCCCGCGTTGACGGCGACCTTGAAGCTGCCCGCGGTGATGGCATTCCACACGGTCATGAGCTGTTGGCTCGCAGGGCGCACGGCGCCGCGAATACCGCCGCTGCTGGCCGCATTCACCCAGCGGGCGACGAGCAGCTCGGTGGGCTGCGGCGACTGCGAGAACCAGCGCTGGGCCACCTTGTACTCTTCGGCGAGCAGGCCGAAGTCATTGGCGACGTCGGTCAGGTCGGTGTAGCTGCGATAGCGCTCGACGGGATCGATCACGGTCGAGGTGCCCATGACCAGCATGTTGCTCAGGCTCTGGGCTTGCGCCCCCGCCGCCGTAAGGCTGACAGCCACAGCGACGATGCGCGATACGGAAAGAGATGGTTTCATTTTGAGACTTCCTTACGGAGTGGGAGGGTTGACGGTGATGGGTGTGATGTAGTACTCGTTGTCGAGTCCCAGCATCGCGGAGTTGATGGAGGCCGATTGGTAGACGCGGCGAATGCGCCGCCGCATGAGCACGGGAAGGTCATAGCGCTGCTGGTAGACCTCCTTCACCAGCGACGGCAAGTGGCGCTCTCGCGCCGTGTTGATGAGCTTGATGCCGGAGCGGCCCAAGGCGAAGCGGTTCTGCTCGATCTGAAGGCCATCCTTGAAGACCCCGCAAACGTTCTGCGCTTGAGGTCCGTAGAAGGAGGCCAGGAGGTTGATTTCCTGGTCGCGCTCAAGCTCGATCTCCTCCTCGTTGATCTGGCGGATGAAGGCGAAGGTATCGGCATCCGTGACGTTCACAAGGAGCGCCACCCAGTTGATGGAGAAGTCGGGCAGGTTGGGAGGATTGGGCTGGGCTGATGGTCGCACCAGCTTGGGGTCGAGGCCCGTGATGCCCACCACCGTCTCTTGGATGACGTCGACAAGCGCGTCATCGCTGAGCACGGAGGGGAGGGCATCTGGGAGCACAAAGGGAATGGTTGCCATGGCTTCTCCTATTGCGGCACGTCAACGGCCTTCTGCGACGACGCCACGACCTCGTAGACGCCTTGCCCATAGCGGCCATAGGGCAGCACCTGATCGACGACGTAGTCGGTGGCTCCACTGGCATCACTACCGTCAGCATTCACGGGCCAGCGGATAACGTCGGGCTGGTAGTTGGTGAGGCCATCAGCGCTCACGCTGGCGCCGCGAAAAGCAAACATGGCGGCCACGAAGATGCGGCGCGGCACGTGGACCTCGGCATCGCGCCGCATGATCTCGGCGGGGTCCTGCTGGGTGACCACGCCAAGGAGCGCCGTGAAGGTCTCCACGGTGGGGGCGCTCATCCGACCATGGCTGTCGATCGTCTGAGTGCGGCGGCGCACATTGAGGGCGTCGGCGAGCATGGGGTCTTTTGTCACAAAGGACACGTCGAGTTGCGGCATCGCCTCACTCCTTCTTCTTTCGACTGCGGATGACAAAGGTAACTGCGTTGCGCATTTGCGCGGTATCAACCAAGGGCTTCGCGTACTCGACGCTGGGCTCTTGGGCATCCCAACGCCGGTCAAGCTCGATGGCCGCCCCTTTGCGAGCGCCGCCTCCGTTCTTGCGGCCCTTCTTCATGCGCGCCCTCAGGGTCCTGTCGGAGAGGGGAGGGGGGATGCCTTCGTTGATCGTGCGCTTGATGCTGTTGGCAGCCTTGAAGCCGACCTGAGTCAGTCCAGCAATGGCTTTCTCGGGACCGCCGCCCTTGAGTACCGCCATCGCCGTCTTGGCCAGGGTCTCCGTGATGGCATCGCGCACGACCTCGATGCCTGGGCTCATGAACTCGCGCTGCGGGATGTTGGCCTCAGGGGCGCCGTTGTCGTGGATGTAGCCAAGCTGGGCATTCGTGAGGTCAGCCGGGATCGGCTTGCCGTTCTCATCGACCTCGGGCTCCCGCGCCGTGGTGTCATCGGGGAAGCCCACGAGGACCTGGGCATCGATCAGGATTTCGAGCCCCGCCAGCAGGCTTTCAAGATCGCCGCGATGCCTGAGGGTCTGGACCCCGTTCTTGCCCCGGCCCCCCGTAGCCATTACTGGTTCGCGGGCGGGAAGACTACCCCCGGCCACGCTCCAGCCCAGCCATAGTTACTGCCTCCAGGCGGCACGCCCACCTGGATCGGGCCGGCGCCGACCATCTTGACGAGGGCAATCCAGCGCATGCCGTAGGTCGTGAGATTCCACTGACCGTTCTTGGGGTCCATCAGGACCTGGGCACGGCTGTAGCTGACCTTGTCCACGCTGGCCGCAGTCAAGGACCCCACGATCAGGCCTGGGATACCTTGACTACTCGAGGCAATGCTCATCTGCCCCAGGGCGAGGTTGTGGGCAACGAACAGCATGAGTCCGTAGGGGGCGAGATCACCCCAGCGGCACGGGTTCATGAGCTTCATGCCGAGCAACAACCAGAAGTTGATGGTGGCATCGGGGTAGGTTGTGGCGTTGGAGAATTCTGGGAACGCGTCCCGGAATTCTGGGGGGAGTACGATCGGCGCAGCGCCGACATCAATGATGATTGCCATTTTTAGACTATTGCTCCAGTTGAATCAACCCATGCTGTTCCGGTCCACATGATTGGCTTGCCAGCGGCCGCCAGCGTCGTGTCGAGGTACCAGGCGCCCGCCCAGGCCGCATCAGTGCCAACCTGAAAAGTCGCCATCGTCGGGCGCGATGCTGTGGGTCCTTTCGCCACTCCTGTTTGGCCGGAGATGATGAAGGTGGTGCTGACGGGCACTGTAACGGTGGCCGTCGCCGTCCACCCGGCCGCCCCACCTATTGCTGGGAAGGCATTGTCCACAGCGTCACCGCGTATCCACGAACGCGTGGTAGGAGCGATGCCGCTCTTAACGCGCATGGACTTGAAAATGCCGGCGACTTTGTCTAGCCATGATGCCCGGCCTTCGGTGCCCACGTCTGACTCGAGGTAGAGATCGCCATGGCTGAAGAGCGTCAAGGGCAGTGATTGCCGCGTGGCATTGGTGCCCGCCTTATGGCTTGCGCCCAGGGCGCCGGACAAGAAGACGTTGCCGCCCAGGTCGAAGACCTTGTAGTCAGTCAGCCCCGTTTGAATGGTCGTGATCGACGAACTCTTCAGCCCCGACATGCGGAACTGCTGCGTGTTGTTCGTGCCCGAGATGAGTTGAATCACTCGGTCCAGCTGAAGATTGCGAATCTCGACATACTGGGCTACGTCGGTGTTGAGCAGCTTGGTCAGCGTGGCGGCGCCCTGGCTGTACTGCATGAGGCCACCGCCTTCGCCTTCAATCACGAGTGACGTGGAGGTATCGTAGGCGTTATTCGGAGCCCCCGCACCGGTGACGCCCACCTCGAACATCGGGATTGCCGCATTGGAGTTCGGGACGTTCTCGCAATACGGATTCTTGATGATGACCTGATTGCCCTTGCCGATGTTGAAGGCGATGCCGTTGATGCTCTCGTAGACAGGACTGTCGAAGACGATCTGCTTGCCACCGCCTGGGTCCGCGATGAACACGCTCTCGAAGCCACCAGAACCCGGGGCCAGTTTTCCACTGACGTAGATATCCTCGAACGTCAGCGTCGTCGAGTAGATATCCACTGCCCCGCCCGTCGTGCCACCAGAGAGTAGGCGAATCGCGGTCGGCACGTTCGTCGACGTCGAATTGAGGAATCGTAGATTCGAGAACTTCGAGTTGAGCGCCCCTTGCACTGCTATCGGCGCCCCGGTAAATCCACCCGCAAATTGAAGCGCTGTCGGCAACGCGCCGATAAAGTTATGCATGTACAGCCCATACCGCGTATTGGCGGCGGAAGCAGTGATTGACATGTTCTGAATCGAGCCCGAGCTTTGGTAGCTCCCCACGGCAACGCTATCCGTGGTAAAAAGATCAGTGTTCGGCGAGGCTGCGGTGTGGGTGACCCGCGCCCCGTAGCCAGCGGTCGCGTTGGGCTTGTTCGATTTGGGGCCTGACACCAGCACCCCCGGCTTCAGGACGATGGTTCCAGCAATGGCCGTATCCCCATCAGGGACCTCCACATAGCGGGCGCCGACGGCATAGGCCGCCGCGATGGCCGCATTCCAAGCCGCCGTGTCGTCGGTGACGCCATCGGTGACGGTCCCAAACCATGCGGCACGGAAAGGCGCCGGGGAACGCTTCCAGCGGCGATTTGAGGCGTCGACAATGATCGTGCCGCCATTGTCCGCGCTGGTGGTATCCGAGGCATCCCGTTGGAAGACGCCAGCGGTGATCGCGTTTGTGATGCGCACACCGGTAGCGCGCCCCGTGTAGGCGCGAAGTGCCGTGTAATTTGCCATGGGCAGAGCATTGTCGAAGATGCTCTGCCCTTCTGCCGCGGTGAAGGCCATCAGCGGCACTGTCGCTGCTGCGGCCAAGGCAGCAGATGTGGCCCTGGAATCCAATGAAGCCTGTACCGTTCCTCCAGTGGCCCCGACAAGCGCCGCTCCTCCTGCCGCTGCCAGCGCAGCCGAGGTCAATCGCGCATCAAGGGAAGCCTGAACTGTGCCGCCCGTCGCGCCCACGAGGGCCGCCCCTCCGGCTGCAGAGAGCGCCGCCGAAGTGGGCCGTGCGTTGAGGTCGGCCTGAACAGTACTGGAACCAGCCGAGCCAACGACTGCGGCGGTCGAGGATTGGCCCAGAATCGTAGCCAACTGGCCCGCCGTCAGCCGGTTGCCGAGCGCGACCTGAACGCTCCCCTCGGGGGTGCCCACGAGGGTAGAGCCAGTGGTGGCGCCGAGTGCTGCGGAGGTCGGGCGCGCATCAAGGGCAGTTTGCACCGAGCCTGAAGGAGTGCCGATCTTGGTGGCCCCATCTGTCGCCGTAAGCTGTGCCGCCGTTGGCCGCGCATCCAATGAGGACTGCACATTGCCACTCGTGGCGCCGACCGTCGCTGCGGCCGTCGAGGTAGCCAGGGCCGCCGAAGTAGGGCGGGCAGCGAGTTCCGCTTGCACATCGGCATCATTCACGACGGAGTCGATAACCAACACGTCGGTGTAGGTCAACTGGCCATTCACGTAGAGGTCATAGGCGCCATCGGCGGCGTAGAACTCGAAGTAGCCGTTGGCATCCGTCATGATCGGATTCGGCATGACGGTCACACCATTGTCCGAATAGATCGTTGCAACGGTTACGGTACCAGCAAGCGTTACCAGCACACTTGCGCCGTTCACCGCTGCCAGGGCAGTGCCGTTCCGGCCGATGATATTGTCTTGGTACTTTTGCATGGACTTCCCCGGCAATGGTGTTCAGGCCCCGCGCAGCGGCGGGGTGGGTTGGGTTAATCGACGATCTCGACGCCGTTGGCCTTGGCGTACCAGTGCTCGGCGTGCTCGTCGAGCATGGTCTCGGTGCCGGCTTCGTAGCGCACCATCGAGCCGTCGTCGAGCTGCAGGTTGAAGGCCTTGGGCACGCTGACCTTGTAGAGCACTTCGCTCTTGAGCTTCGTGCGCTTGCGCGGCTGCACGACCGCAGCACCGGCTTCGAGGCCGCCCGCACCGGGGGCATCGTTGGCCGTGTGCAGCTGTTCCTGCGTGGGGCTGGGAGGCGAGGCCAAATCCGATGCCGCCTTGCTGGCCAGGCTCTCGTCGGCTGCCTCTTCTTCCTCGTCTTCCACATGCGAGGGATCGCGAGGATCGACTCCGGGTTTCGGCGCATCCTTCAAGGGCGTGCGCGGGGCGGGGGCCTTCTTGGCCGCCACGGGGGTCTTCTTTGCCATGGTGTATCTCCAGGTAGTAGCAAAAGGAAAGGCGGCGCGGAGTCAAAGCCCGCGCCGCCTTCATGCGTCAGTGCGTCAGCCTTTTACAGGCCGTCGCGGTAGACGATGGTTTCCGGGTACACGACCTCGACCACGCCGAGGCGGCAGAAGTACGTGCTCTTGTGGTAGATGCTGTCGAACTGCACCGGAGTGCGCTGGAGCGGCGTCATCGGGAAGCGCACGAAGCGCTTGTTCTTGTTGTACGCCACCATGCGGTCGGGACCGCTCACGCCGATGCTGCCACCAGCGCCAGCACCCACCAGCCACTTCGCCGGAGCGATCACCAGCGCGCCGCCGCCACTGTTGGCCAGGATGTTGTTTTCGAGGATGTACTTCAGGATCGAGATGTTGCCCGCCGAAGAGACCACCTGGCTGTTGATGTAGCCGAACTGCGTGGGAGGCAGCAAGAGCCGGTTGGGCATCGTGCTGTAGCCGCTCGCCGCCCATGCCGAGATCAGCGTGGCGTTGACGTCGGCCAGGATTTCAGCCGGGGTCTTCAGCGCCCAGGTCGAAGAGCCACCGGCGCCGTTCGGCAGATTGGCGACGTTGGTCACCAGAGCGTTGTTCACGAGGCCGCCGACGTTGATCGTCGAATCGCCCACGTAGACCTGCTCGTCGGTGTCCATCTGCAGCTTCAGCTTCAGGCCCTCGTACTTCTGGTCGTCGATGGGACGGCCGAGCTTGGCAGCGCTCTCGAGTTCGAGGATCGTGAACTTGATTTCCAGACCCCAGGGCGTCAGCGGGTTCGGAATCTTGCCGGTGTCCACGCCGACGCCGCCGATCTGGTCGGTGCTCTTGCCGATCCAGGCCTTGCCGTTGCGGATGCCGTTGCCGGTGCCCAGGTTGCCCGCGCTGCCGAAGGTCGTCAGCGTGAAGCTGGAGACTTCATCGGCGATAGTGACGTCCTCGCGCAGCTCGATATCCCGGCTCCAGGTCACGGCCGCCAGCGGCATGTGGATGGTCTGGTCGAGGCGCTCGAGTTCGCCGACCAGGAAGGCGCCCGTGCTGTCCACGGTGCGCTTGCCGTCCCAGGTCTTGTAGGCGTGGTCGAGGACCTTGCCGCGCATGTTGCCCGCCGCGTCCAGCGGCACCGTCGGGAGGAGGGCGGTGTCGAAGGTCAGCTGGTCCCGCGTGCGGGCGCGGATGATCGCAGGAGCACCCATGGCGGTCAGCACGGCGCCAGCGATGGGGGAAGTGAAAAGGCGTTTCATGTTGTCGATTCCTTGAATCTGTTGAATGGAGTTCTCTGCAGTGCCGGTGCCTGGCTTAGGCGAGCTTGGCGGCCACCTGGATTTCGGTGATGCCGTTGCTGTCGGTCGGGCCGTTCCAGAGGGCGTTGGTGATGGCGATGGTGTTGGCACCGTTCGCCACGCTCTCGAAACCGCCTTGCACGTGGGCGCCGCTGGAGGCCGTGACCCAGATGAAGACCGCGCCGCCCTTCGTCGGCTGCTGGGCCGCGAAGTTGTTGCAGCGGGCGATGATGAAGCCCTCGTTGAGCACATCGCAGACCTGGTTGCCCAGGGGACCCGCAGCCGCGCCGATGCTGGAGGCCATGCCGCCCGACTGCTGTTGCGTCGGGTACGGGCGCACCAGAATGCCGTCGATCTTCGTGGCCGCCGTGTCGGTCGACAGCACGCCGCGGTAGCTGTTGGTGGCCGTGTCGATGAGGACCGGGTCACCGTAGAGGCGCGGCGGGTTCGTGGGGTTGGTGAGACCCGGCAGGATCGAGGCGGGGTGGGTGCGGTTCACATCGCCCGGAAAGCCGGCGCCCATGCGATAGCCGAAGCTGATATCACGGGTGCGAGCGCGCACGGCGCCCACAGCAGGAGCGGCCAGCATGACAGCGATGGCCTGTGCGAGAAGAGACTTTTTCATTTCGATTGTTCCTAGAAAGGAGGGATGAAAGGTGTTGCAGGGTAGGGTGGGTAGCTAGCTCGTGCTTACTTGCCCTCCCAGAATTTGGCGGCTGCCGCGTTCATCTCGGCGGCCGACGGGAGGCTGGAGATGGAGACGACCGTCGCGCTGGTCGGGATGGTCTTGCTGTCGCGGGTCGCCGACATGTTGTTGATGCTCGCCTTGGCCGTGCTGGCGTTCTTGAAGAGCTGGGCGGCACCGGCGCAGTCCATGGTCAGCAGATCGACGGGCACGCCGCCGTTGGCTGCCAGCAGGATTGCCTTGCCTTCGTCGGTGGTGCCGAACTGGTCGAGGACCTTGCGGCGCACGTTGCACATGCGGTCGACGGTGACGGCGCGGGTGGCCTTGGCGTCGAAGGTCGGCGTCTTGAAGCCAGGCACGAGGATTTCGGCGGATGCGGCGAGATCGGTGTAGCTGGTTTCGAGGGCAGCGCTGTCACGGGTCTCGCCGTCGTCGGTCTTCTTCTTGCGCGGCTTTTCGTCCTCGTCGTCATCGTCGTCTTTCTCGACCTTCTTCTTCAGGCCTTCCGGCAAGCCGTCGACCGTCGCGCCAGGCACGAGCTTGGCGAGCGTTTCGCCGATGCCGCCAATGGCCGTTTCGAGCTTGGTGAAGCGGGCCTCGACCGCGGCGTCGAGGGTCTTGGCGGCGCCTTGGCCGTCGCCGCCACCGGCGTCGTTGGTAGCAGTGCCAGCCATGTGGATGTGGATGTGATTGCCTTGGCTGGCATCACCGCCGGTCTCGAGTGCTTCGAGTTCGGCCTGGGCATCGCGCACCTTTTGGCGGGCTGCCTCTTTGGTGTCGTCGTCGGCAAGGGCCACGCGCTGGGTGCGCAGGGGAGTGCGAGTCGTGCTCATGGGGGGTTTCTCCTTTGAGAGCGTTGGTGGAACAAAATAGGCTTGGTCGCCGATAGCGCACCGCGGGCCGCAGCGACCTTTGTCGACCAGCGCGATGTGATTTCCGATGATGTTGGACTGGCGACCCATGCCGCCGCCGAGGTCCTCGTAGTCGGCGTCGTAGCCCGCCGACACTTCGACCTTGCCCTTGTTCACGGCATCGATGAGGGCCGTGTTCGTGAGCATGAGATCGGCCAGCAGCACGTCGGCATCGTCGCCAGTGCCGCGCCGCACATTGAGGGCAAAGCCGCCAGCCAGGCCATTCCAGTTGACCGGCGTCACGTCCTCATAGGGGTGATCGTTCGTCACGGCCGCCGCGTTGAAGCTCGCCACCGTCTTCTCATTGAAGAGCTGGTCGTTGGTGCGCTCGATGTAGACGATGCCGTTGGAGCCAGCCTTCACGGGCACCTCACCGGGGCCGTAGAGGAGCCAGCCACTGCGGGCGATGGGCACGTCGTGGCACAGCATATTGCCGTTGGGCAATAGCGAGCGCTTGGGGCCGATCTGGTGGACCGTATGCACGGCCAGGACCTTGCCCTCGTCTCCAGGTGGGCCGCGGTCGGCGGTGGCATAGCCGCGAAGGCTGACCTTCGGCGTACTGATGCTGATGGTGTTGGTCTGCTTCACTTGGTGTCCTCCTTCAGGGAGAGAGAAGGCCGAGGTTGCGAAGCCTGGCCAGTACGAGGTTGAGGGATGCCATGGTCGAAGCCGGGTCGGTGGCATCGGGGACGGCGACTTGGGGCGTGAGGCCGATGGCAGAGCGCCCGGAGGCCTGGTCGTTGGCCGTGAAAGAAGAGGCACCAACAGAGCCAGCGCCCAGGCTGGCGCGACCACCGGCGGCATCAAGCACGGCAAGCCAGGCCTGGCCGAAGGCGGTGGCGTTGCTGATATCGCTGATCTGCGGGGCGTAGTCACCAGCCTTGGCAGTGCCTGCCGTGGTGCCCAGCGCCAGATTGCTGGTACCAGCGCCAATGGCCGTGCGAGCGGCAGCCGCATTGGCCGCCGTCAGCACTGAACGGCCGGTTGCCGTGGCATCGGTGATATCGGCCGATGTGACGGTGCCGCCGCTTGGCGTGAAGGTCGTGCCGTCGGGCAACAGGATGGCACTGCCGTCGGCAGTGATGCGGAGAACGCCCAGCGCAAACAGCTCCTTGGCGAGGGGCGAGGTGACTGGGCGAGGTGTGGTAGCCATGGCTTTCCTTTCAGAGTTCAGGGAACACGGGCTCAGCGTAGCAGCGGCAGTTGGGTCCGCAGCCCGCGTGATAGGGGTCGAGGCTGGCGTCAGTCTTCGGCGGGTCATCCCACCGCACATACTTGCCTTCCATCTTCTTGTGGGTCTCGCGCACATCGGCATCGGTGGACGTGCGCCAGATGTAGCCTTCGCTGCCAATGCTCATGGCGCGGGCCTGGGTGAGGGTGGCAGCGGCTCGCGCTACCTCGGTCCTGGCGATCAGGCGGGCGCGGCTCTTGGTTACATGGCTGCTTGCCATGATCTCCCGGCTGATGCTCTCGGCGCGGCGGCCACTGGATAGGCCAGCCGTCGTCAGATTCATCACGCGCTCGCCAGCCTTGCGGGGGATGCTCGTGATGAGATCGACGTTCTCGGTGAGCAGGTCCTTGTAGATGACGCCGGTCGGAGTAGTGAGAAGCTCCTCACGGATGGCCTTGCCCATCGTCTTGCCGACGTCTTTCCACATGCGCTCGTTGCGGCGCTCCACATCGCGGAGCATCACCTCAGCTGTGGCCGTAGCCCAGGGCTGGATGATGCCCGCATAGCGATTGAGCGTGTCGAGTAGTACGCCGAGATTGGCAACGACTCCATCCGGGGCCAGGCCCTCGATGATGGCGCCAACCTGGCGGGCTACGCCGAGCAGCTTAGTCTGGTAGGAGCGCTCGCCTCTTTTGGCCGCCTCCCACCGGCTTATCGTCTGGTTCCTGTCCATCGTCATTCCCTCCCAGCTTGTTACCGGCTTCGAGCAGCGTCAACTGCGTATCGAGTTCGCTCATGGGTGGCGCCACCTCTTCATCGGCGGCCTCGATATCCTCGGCGCTGATGTTCGTGAAGACGCCCGTCGTGCGGCTGCTCTGGCGGAGTTCCTTCATGCCGACTTGCTGCGTGATGAGGCCCGCGTCATGCGCCTTCACGACCGCCTCCGTCACCTTGCCCGCCACCTCGGCCTTGTCCTTGTCGTCGAGGCGCAGGATGGATGCGAAGTCGAGGCCGAAGTTGTCGGGGAGCTTGATGGCCTTGCTCACGGCGATCAGCTGGTAGACGGTCTTCACGCCGCCCAGGTTGGAGCGCTGTTGCTGCTGGATGCTGTCGCCGTAATTGCGCATGCCACTCTTGTCGTCGCCGCTGAAGCCACCGGGGGCCTGGCCAAAGAGGCGGGTCATGGGCACCTGGAGGGCGCCACTCACTTGCTGACCAAGCTGGGTGATGACGGAGTCGACGCCAGAGAAGGCCGAGGTGCTCTGTACGTCGAACTCATCGTCGCCGTCGATCAGCGTCATGCCCTCGATGCCTTGAAAGCGCCGCATCATCTCCGTGTAGGCAAGCAAGCCCTCCAAGGGGCGGCCTCCGGCTGCGACGATCTCGCGCATGCCTGGAATCTTCAGCGTGCGCAGGTGGCTCTTGAAGACCAGCTGCGCGGCGCCCGTGGAGGCGCTGTCGAAGGCGATCATGCGGTCGTAGAGGCGCTCGAGTACTGAGATGCCCCACAGGTTTTCCGTCATGGCCTGCTGATAGGGGAGCTTCACGCCCACGAGGCGGCAGGCAAGCCGCGAGTAGTGGATGGTCTGACCGCGCAGGCTCGGCGCGTTGGCCTGTACCTTGTAGAAGCGC
>Ga0207709_10002521_pt1 | contig 11423 bp, 13 predicted proteins | sample KBSM34metaG_FD_184397 | JGI IMG/M metagenome (GOLD analysis project Ga0207709, IMG submission 184397) | Miscanthus rhizosphere microbial communities from Kellogg Biological Station, Michigan, USA - KBS M3-4 metaG (SPAdes) (version 2) | ecosystem: Host-associated > Plants > Roots > Rhizosphere >...
TGGTCGTCTGCGTTCGTGCAGGCGCTGATCGGCGGCATCGGCCTGGGGATCGCCGGCGTGCCCTTCGCCACGCTGCTCACCGCGGTCATGTTCCTTCTCGCGATCGCGCAGATCGGCGCGGTGCCGATCCTGGCCCTGGCGTGCGTCTGGCTCTTCTGGAGTGGCGCTACAGGCTGGGGCGTATTCCTGGTGGTCGTCACCGTGATCGCCGGCGTGCTCGACAACTTCCTGCGACCGCTGCTCATCAAGCAGGGCGCGGCCGACCTGCCGCTGCTGCTGATCTTCATCGGGGTGATCGGCGGCCTGATCTCGTTCGGGCTGATCGGCATCTTCATCGGGCCGCTGGTGCTGGCGGTGACCCATACCCTGCTCAGCGCATGGCTATACACTGAGGAAATGGGACCAAAGTCCAATACCGGCGGCGGCACGCCTTCAGCAAACTAGCGCCGCGGAGGCAATGATCGTGCAACGGCTGCTGGCTTGCTGGATCCTCGCGCTCGCCGCCGTCCCGGCGCGGGCCTCGTTCCTATCCGGTGAGGCGCTCGACACCATGGCGGACGTGCTCGCGCTGGTGGTGCTGTTCCTCGTGCCGGCGGTCGTCATCGTCCTGTTCTGGATCGTGCACGTCCTGCCCGAAAAAATCGCGCACAAGCGCCATCACCCGCAGCGCGAAGCGATCACCACCCTGTGCCTGCTGTCGCTGGTGTTCGGCGGCCTGCTCTGGCCGCTGGCGTGGATCTGGGCCTTCACCAAGCCGGTCGGCTACCGGATGGCCTATGGCACCGACAAGCACGAGGACTATTACGACGAGATGGCCGAGCGGCAGCGCGAGGGCAGACTCCTGCGCGACGAAGCGAGCCACCTGCGCGAGGAGCTGGAGGCAATGGAGGCGCGCGGCGCCCTGCCGCCGCGGTTGCGCGGCCTGAAGGACGAGCTCGCCCGCCTGCGCGCCGACGAGCTGGAGAAGGCCGCGTAGATGGAAGTCATCCTCCTCGGCATCTACTCGTTCTTCGTCTGGCTGATCTTCATCAAGCTGAAGTGGCTGCCATGGAACATCGGCACCCAGGTGACGGTGGTGATCATCCCGATCGTCGGCCTCGCCGCGCTGATCCTGCTGCTCAACATCTTCGCGCCCTCGTCCTCCGACGTGCGCGTGGTCAAATACAGCGTGCCCATCGTGTCGCAGGTGCGCGGCCGGGTGCTCGAGGTACCGGTGGAGGAAGGCAACCGCCTGGTGAAGAGGGGCGAGGTCCTGTTCCGCATCGATCCGACGCCTTACCAGCTCGACGTCAACACGCTCGAAGCCCAGCTCGTCAGCATGCAGGGCTCGCAGCGCGAGCTCGAGGAGCAGGCGAAGGGCGCGCAGGCGAAGATCGAGGAATCGCAAAGCCGCGCGCGCGAAATCAGCGCGCGGCTCGACCTGACCCGCAAGCGCGTCGCGCAGTACCGCGAGCTGGTCAAGACCGGCGCCGGCACCCGCTTCGACCTGGAGCGCGCCGAGGCCGACGCGCTGGAGCAGAAAGGGCAGCTCGACGCCGCGCGCAACGCCGAGGCGCAGGCGCAGGCGAGCCTGGGGCAGATCAAGCAGAAGCTCGGCGCCACGGTGAAGGGCGAGTTCTCGCAGGTGGCGCAGGTGCGCGCCCAGCTCGAGAACGCAAAATGGGAGCTGGAGCAGACCACCACGCGCTCGCCGTGCGACTGCTTCGTCGTCAACCTGCAGCTGCGCCCGGGCGGATTCGTCGGCGCAGTCGCCCGCTCCCACGTCATGACGCTGATCGAGGCCGGCGGCCAGGTGGTCGCGTTCTACAACCAGAACGAGCTGCACCAGGTCGAGCCGGGCAACGAGGTCGAGCTCGCGATGAAGACCATTCCCGGCCGCGTGATCAAGGGCAAGGTGGACTCGGTGGTCTGGGCACAGGGCCAGGGGACGTTCCTGCCGACCGGCGACCTGCCCTCGGCGCTGTCGGTGCAGAACCAGCCCGCCGGCAAGTTCGCTGTCAAGTTCGACATCGCCGAGCGCGACCAGGCGGTGTTCCTCGCCGCCGGCGCGGCGGGCGATGCCGCGATCTACACCGACAACCTGCACGCAGTGCACATCATCCGCAAGGTGATCCTGCGCGTGGGCTCGTACCTGAACTACCTGATCCTCAAGCTGCACTGAGCGGATGCGCGCGCGGCGACCACTCCTAGCGCTGGTGGGCCTGGCGCTCGCCGGCTGCGCGCTGAAAGACCCCCCGCCGCGCGAAGAGCTGGTGCTGCAGGCGCTGCCGAACCTCAAGCTTCCCGAGAAATATGTCGAGGCGCGCGATGCCGGGACCGTGCAACACGGCTGGCTCGCGGCGTTCAACGACGCCCAGCTCGATGCGCTGGTGCGCGAGGCGCTCGCCAACAACCCGGACCTGCAGGTCGCCGCCTCCCGCGTCGAGCAGGCCGCGGGGTTCGTGAAAGTCGCCGGCGCCACGCTCTATCCGCAGGTGAATGCGCTGGCGCGCGGCGGCGGCGCGCTGAGCGGCGATTCCAGCGGCCTGGAAGGCGCCGGCATCTTCGCCAACTGGGAGCTCGACCTGTGGGGCCGCGTGCGCGCCGGGCGCGCTTCGGCGCGCGGCCAGTACGACTCGACCTCGCTCGATGCCGAGTACGCGCGCCAGTCGCTCGCCGCGCTGGTCGCGAAGAGCTGGTTCCTCGCCACCGAGGCGCGCCTGCAGAAAGCCAACGCCGAGGAGATGGCGGCCGCGTCGGAGCGCCAGCTCGGCCTGGCCAACGACCGGCTGCGGGTCGGCCGCGGCGACCAGTACGACGTCGCGCTGGCGCGCGCCAACCTCGCCACCTTCCGCGACAGCGTGCAGAGCCTCGACCTCGCCTACCGGCAGTCGCTGCGCGCGCTGGAAGCGCTCGCCGGCCGCTATCCGGCCGCTGCGCTGAGCGTGCCCGCGCAGCTCGCCGTGCTCCCGGGGCCGGTGCCGGTCGGCATGCCCTCGGAGCTGCTCGAGCGCCGACCCGACGTGATTGCGGCCGAGCGCCGCATCGCCAACGCGTTCTACCGCGTGGAGGAAGCGAAGGCCGCGCGCCTGCCGCGCATTTCGCTCACCGCGGCGGTGACCAGCATCTCGAGCGAGCTGTTCGTGCTGAAGGATCGTGACAACCCGGTTTGGAGCGTCGGGGCCTCGATCACCGCCCCGCTCTTCCTTGGCGGCCAGCTGCAGGCACAGGTCGAGATCCGCACCGCCGAGCAGAAGCAGGCGCTCGCCGAGTACGCGCGCGTCGGCTCTCGCGCTTTCGGCGAAGTGGAGAACGCGCTGTCGAGCGCTTTCACGCTCGACGCGCGCGAAGCCATCCTGCGCGAATCGGTGGTCGACAACGGGCGCGCGCTCGAGCTCGCGAACGTGCGCTTCCGCGTCGGCTCGGGCGACCTGCGCGCGGTGGCGCAGCAGAGCCTGGCGCTGCACGCCGCGCGCACCGCGCTGCTGCGCGTGCAGGCCGAGCGGCTCGTGCAGCGCGTCAATCTGCACCTCGCGCTCGGCGGCAGCTTCACCGCCGCGGCTCCGTAGGCGCGCGCGCCATGCCCGCTCGAATCGCCTTCGCGCTCTGCGCCGCCCTGCTTTTCGGTTGCGCCGGCGCTCCCGGCGCCGAATGCCACGGCACCCAGTGGTACCGCCTCGGCCTGAACGACGGCATGCAGGACGCGCAGGAGGAAGCCGCGCGCTATCAGACGAGCTGCGGCGCGGCTTTCGACCGCGCGCAATATCAGCAAGGCTTCCGCGACGGGCTGGCGCGCCGGCCCAAGCCGCCCGCGGCGAAGTAGCTACGACTTCTTCTTCGCCGCCGGCTTCTGCGCAGCGGGCTGCGGCTCCATCTGCAGCGCGAGCGCCTGCGAGTAAACGATCGACACACGGTCGCCGACCTGCACGCTCTCGAGGTCCTTCACCTCCGGCGAGACCGGAAACGCCGCCGAGCCCTTCGGGCCGCGCAGCGCCACGTGGCGCGTCTTGTAGTCGATCGCCTCGACCACGCCGGTGACGTGATAGGTGCGCACCTTGTAGCCACCGGGCTTCGCGCCCTTCGGCGCGACGTTCACCGTTTCGGCGATCGCGCCCTCGGGCTTGCCGGGGCCCTTCTTCACCGACACCGCCATCGCCTCCGCGTAGGCCATGCGAAACCGGTCGCCCGGCTTGACCTGGTCGAGGTTCTGCGCCTCCTCGGGCACCGCGAGGACGTGCAGGTTTCCGGCCGGTCCGCGGATGGTGACGGTACGCGCCTTGGCGTCGACTTTGGTCACCGTTACCACGGCTTGGACCGGCTCGGTGATGACCGCGACGCTCGGCTGGGCAAGCGCGCTCACTGGAAGCAGAAAAGCGAACACAGGCCAGGCAGTTTTCATGGGAGGCTCCTTTACGTTACGTTAGTCCGGCACCCCGTTGCTCCAGCTCGCCGGGTCCGCGCCCATCTTCTCGCCGAGGTCGGCGAGCGCGTTCATCACTTCCTTCTTGAACGTGCCCTCGACCGGCGGCATCCAGCTGTCGGGCACCGCGATCATGCGCACCTCCACGTCGATGCCGTACTTGAGGCGCGTCAGCTCGGCATTCGCCTCGAGGTGGCGCATGGCGCTCACCGTCGCGCTCTGCGTCGCCATGATGGTGGCGCGCGACATGATGTCGGGCCAGCGCACCTTCGTCACCTGCGGCGGGAAGCGGAACTGGTTGTTGAAGATCACCCAGTAGCGCACGCGCGGCGCCGGCGCGCGGCCGTGCTTCGCGCGCCACTGCGCGGCGACGCCTTGCTCCTGGTCGATGCGCGCGCCGTACAGGATGTTGCCGGTGATGGCGCCGTCGACATACAGGTGCTGGCCGATCTGCTGGGCGGGGAAGATCGCCGGGATGCCGGCGCTCGCCAGCAGGATCCGGTTCACGCGCTCCGGATCGCCGGCGGCGAGCGACGCCTTCGCTTCCGCGACCAGGTCCCAGGGATGCAGGTCGCCGAGGTCGATGTTGGTGGTGTTGACCAGCAGCAGGCGTCCGCTCGCCTCCTGCGCGGCGATGCGCTCGAGCATGCCGCGGTCGAGGGCGGTGCGCAGCTCGCGCTCGAGGCCGGGGAGGAGATAGAACGATGGGTTGTTCGGCAGGAAGAACAGCAGCCTGCGCGAGATCGCGATGTCGCTCGCCGGGTTGCGGTACAGCTGCACGATGCGTTCGATCGACGCTTCGTCGCCGAGGAAGGCGAACGGCGCGATCAGCGCGCCGGTGCTGACGCCGGTGACCGCGTCGAACTCCGGCCGCGCCATCTCGCCCGCGACGCGGCCCCAGCCCTTGAGCACGCCGGCGCCGAACGCACCCCAGTCGCCGCCGCCGGAGATGATCAGCAGGTCGATGGTCGCGCGCGGGGTGCGCGCTTTCGCCTCCACGCGTGCCAGCATCTGCGCGACCAGGCGCTTCGCGTCCTCGCCGCGCGCGGCATCCTGCGCTCGCCGCTCGGCATAGAGGTCCTCCTGCTTGCGTGCCTCCCGCTGCGGCGAGATGGAGCAGCCGCACAGGGCGGCCGCCAGCAGCACGGCAGCGGTCCACCTCATGGCTGCAGATGCTTCGTAAACGAGGCGGCTACCAGCTCACATTCATGGAGATCATCGGGCCCTGGAAGCTCTGCCGGAATTTTCCGGTCACGCGGTCGCCTTCCACCTCCGCGTTGATGAACAGGCCGCGATAGCCGGCGCCGAAGCCGACGTGACGGAACGGCTGGTACTGGATATCGAGCGCGAGGCTGGTCAGGCCGCCGCTGAACTTGTCGTAGCTGAGCGAGAACCGGTCCAGGCGGGCGCCCACCGCCCAGGTGTCGGTGAGGGCGAAGTTGCCGTAGAGGCTCAGCACCGGCAACGGCGCGAGCACGTCCTGGCCATCGTTGCCGCTGCTGGAGCTGTTCAGGTTGACGTCGTACCAGGCCATGTGCAGCCCGAACGCGGCGCCGAGCTCCTTGTCGGGGGTGCGGTAGAACGAGTAGCCCCCGGAGAGGCGCAGGTCGGAGAAGTTGAACTTGGCCGAAACCGTGGTGTTGGCCGCAAAGGTCTGGTCGCCCCACTGGATGTCGCGGTCGATCACGCGCTCGCTGCTGCGGTTGAGCCGGAAGTATTCGGCGTCGATGCGCCAGCGCTGATTGATCCGCCAGCGGCCGTAGAGGGTCGGCACCGTCTTCGAGCGCTCCATGTCGAGCGCCTCCTCGAAGTCGATGCTGGTGCCGACGCCGGTGCGGTTCGAGGTGAGCTGCGCCTGCGTGGCGGTCTGGGGAAAGAACACGCCCGCGCCAAAGGTCCAGCGATCCTGCAGTGCGGGATGGAGGGGAACCTGGGCGGCGGCCGGCGCGATGCCCGCGGCGGCGAAGGCAATGGTGGCGAGCGCGGTGCGGGATTTGGTTTTCATGGAAGCCATTTGAGGAGAGGAGGAATCGGCATGAGCGGTACCGGACAACACAATACAAAAGTACGCGTTTCGCTCCAATGGCGCAGTGGGACCAAGGTCCAATAGCGCCGGGCGCGATCTTTGTTATTGTCGTGCCATGAGCAGGCTGGCCGCGGTCGCGGCAACCGCCCTCGCGGCGGCCTGCGCCACCCCCGATATCCCCGGCACTTACAAGGCGATTCTCCCGGCCGCGAGCGGCGGCGGGGAGCGCCACGTGCCGTTCGAGCTCGCCGGTCCCGGCGTGCTGACCCGGGTGTGGCGCCAGTGATCGAGGCGAAGCAGCAAGACTTCTCGCTGGTGCTGGGCGGGCCGCTGTTCCAGCTCTTCCGGCAGGCGCACCTGTCCGGCGATGGTCTGCAGATGCTGCGCCGGCGGGTGCTGGTGATCGCGGGCGTCGCGTGGCTGCCGTTGCTGCTGCTGTCCGCGTTCGCGGGCAGTACCCACGACACGGCAGCAGGGGTGCCGTTTCTCCACGACATCGAGGCGCACGTCCGTTTCCTGTTCGCGCTGCCGGTGCTGATCGCGGCCGAGCTGGTGGTGCATGATCGCATCCGCCCGGTCGTGCGGCAGTTCGTCGAGCGCCGCCTGGTCGCGCCGGAAGATCTGCCGAAATTCCAGCAGGCCATCGACTCCACCCTGCGCCTGCGCAACTCGGTGGTTGCGGAGCTGGCGCTGGTGGTGCTGGTCTACACGGTCGGGGTCTGGATCTGGAGCTACCAGATCGCGCTCGAGACCGCGAGCTGGTACGCGACCCCCGATGGCGCGCGGATCCATCCGACGCCGGCCGGGTACTGGTACTTCTTCGTCAGCCTGCCGATCTTCCAGTTCATCCTGCTGCGCTGGTACCTGCGGTTTTTCCTGTGGTTCTGGCTGCTCTGGCGCGTCTCGCGGCTCGATCTGCGCCTGATTCCCACCCACCCGGACCGGACCGCCGGGCTGAGCTTTCTCGGCCGGAGCGCCAACGCGTTCGCGCCGATCCTCTTCGCCCAGGCGCCGTGCTGGCCGGGCTGCTCGCCAGCCAGATCGCCTATGCTGGACAGAGCCTGACGGACTTCAAGGCGCAGATCATCGGTTTCCTCGCCATCTTTGTCGTCGCGGTCTTCATCCCGCTGACCGTGTTCATCCCGCACCTGGTGCGCGCGAAACGGCGCGGCATGGCCGAGTTCGGCAGCCTGGCCACCCGCTACGCCCAGGAGTTCGAGCAGAAATGGGTTCGGGGCGCTCCGCAGGAAGCGCTTCTGGGCAGCGCCGACCTCCAGTCGCTGGCCGATCTCGGCAACAGCTACAGCCACGTCCGGGAAATGCGCTTCGTGCCGTTCGACCTGAAGGATGTGACGCGGCTCGCCATCGTCGCCGCCGTGCCGCTCCTGCCTCTGACGCTGACGGTGTTCAACGTGGAGGAGCTCGCGGGCTATGCCTTCAAGGTCCTTTTCTGACATGCGCACCCTGACCTGCCTCCTCGCGTTCGCCTCCTTGGCCGCCTGCGCGATGCTCGACGTGAAGCCGCAACAGGCAAAGCTCGATGCCACCTGCCGCATCGTCGGGCGCGTGGACGCCGAGCGCGTCGACGCCGCGCCGCTCATCGTGGTGCTCGCGCGCCAGCACGGCGCGACCTGGCAGGTGGCCGATCATTTCGTGCTCGAGCGGGCGGGCCTGTTCGGCTTCGCGGCGAGCGCCGGCACCTACGGCGTGGTCGCGTTCCAGGACCTGAACCGCGACCTCAAGCTGCAGCCCGACGAGCCCTTCCTGCGGCTCGACCCGGAGCGCACCGTCACCTGCAAGCCGGGCGAGCGCCGTTCCGACCTGGCGCTGCGCATTCCCGCCGACGGGCGCTCGCGCACCAACGAGACGCTCGACGTGGCGGCGCTGCAGGCGCGCACCTTCAGCGAGCAGATGGAGATCTCGCTCGCCCAGGTTACCGCGATCGGCGAGATCTCCAACCTCTCCGACCCGCGCTTCGACGAAAGCGTCGCCGAAGACGGGCTGTGGCGCCCGTTCGATTTCCTGTTCAAGGGCCACCCCGGCATCTACTTCCTCGGGGCGTACGACAGCACGAAGATCCCGGTGCTGTTCGTGCACGGCATCAACGGCACGCCGCAGAATTTCAAGACCCTGATCGAGGGCCTCGACCGCAAGCGTTTCCAGCCCTGGGTGTACTACTACCCGTCCGGCGCGCACCTGCCGCAGATCGCCAACCACCTGACGCAGACCATGCGCAAGGTGCAGGTGCAGTACGGCTTCAAGTCGTTCGTAGTGGTGGCGCACAGCATGGGCGGACTGGTGTCGCGCGGCTTCCTGCAGCGCTATCGCGAAGGCGGCGGCGGCGCTTCGGTGCCGCTCTTCGTCTCGATCTCCACGCCGTGGGACGGCCACAAGGGCGCCGAATGGGGCGCCAAGGCGCCGATCGGCTCGGCGCGCGTGTTCACCGACATGGCGCCCGGCAGCGAGTACCTCAAGTCGCTTTACGGCCGCGATCCCGGCGTGCCGCACCACCTGCTCTACAGCTTCCGCAACGACAGCACCATTGCGCTCGGCGAGCCGAGCGACGGCGTGGTCACGGTCTCGAGCCAGCTGCGGCCGGCCGCGCGCGAAAACGCCGTCGAGGTCCAGGGCTACAACGAGACGCATATGAGCGTGCTCGAGGCCAAGGCTGTTTCGGAGCGGCTGAACGCGCTGCTGGCGGCGATCCCGCAGTGAAGCCCGCCTGGCTGGCGCTGCTGGCCGGCGCACTGATCCTCGCCGGCCCCGTCGCACGCGCGCAGGCCCAGAGCATCTGGGAGCAGCGCATCGAGGACGACGCGCGGCGCGAGACCTTCACGCTCACCGCGCGCAAGCCGAATTACTTCCTGGTCACCTCGATGCGCACGCCGAACCAGGCGCCCTACGAGCTCACGGGCTCCGCCGACCAGCTCGACAACGAGGAGATCAAGTTCCAGCTCAGCTTCCAGACCAAGATGGCCGACGACCTACTCGGCGGCAACGGCGACCTCTGGTTCGGCTACACCCAGGTCTCGTTCTGGCAGCTGTTCAACGGCGCGATCTCGGCGCCGTTCCGCGAGACCAACTACGAGCCCGAGGTCTACCTCTCGTTCCTGACGCGCGCCGAGCTCCTCGGCTTCAAGCTGCGCACGGTCAACGCCGGCTTCGTCCACCAATCCAATGGGCGCGCCGAGCCGCTGTCGCGCAGCTGGAACCGGGTGTTCGCCGACTTCCAGCTGCTGCGCGGCGATTTCGCCCTCAGCTTCAAGCCGTGGGTGCGGATCAAAGAGGATCCTGAGGAGGACAACAATCCGGACATCGAGAATTACCTCGGGCGCTACGAGCTGCGCCTGTCGTATCAGTGGCGCGGGCACGTTTTCAGCGGCATGGTGCGCAACGTGCTCGACAGCGAGCACCGGCTGAACTCCGAGCTCTCGTGGTCCTTCCCGATCGTGCGCCGCCTGCGCGGCCTGGTGCAGTGGTACAACGGCTACGGCGAGAGCCTGATCGACTACAACTTCAACATGCACCGCATCGGCGTCGGCGTGCTGCTCACCGACTGGCTGTAAGCCGGAAGCCCTGTAAGGCAGAGGGCTACACGAAGAAAAATTTCGCTGTAGTGGCGCTGCGTACTCGGGCAGGCCTCAAAATGGGACGCGATGGAAAGCACGCGCCCCGCCATAACTCTCGGCGACATCCTCTACTCCAGTTCGTCGCAGGCCCTGGTGTCGGAGAAGAACTGGTTACGCCTCGTCCGCTCGCTCGCCGAGCGCGATAGCGCCGCGCTGCACGCGCTCTACGAGCGCACGCACCGCCCGGTTTTTACGCTGATCCTGCGGCTGACCGGCAACCGCGAGACCGCCGAAGAGCTGACCCTGGACCTGTTCGACGACCTGTGGCGAGGGAGCGCCCGCTATGACGCGAGCGGCACGGTGCTGGGCTGGATCATGAACCAGGCCAGGTCCCGGGCGATCGACTGGCTTCGGCTCGAGCAGCCGGCGCCCGCCAACGGCGAGGCTCTGAAGCTCGACACGCAGACCCGGCAGCTGCGCGCCGCCCTGAACGTCCTGAGCCCGGAAGAGCGGGCTGCGCTGGAAATCGCCTTCCTTTTCGAGTTGACGTATGTCGAAGTCGCGACGCGGCTGAAGCAAACGCTGGGCGCGATCAAGGCGCGCCTGCGCTCGGCCTTGCATAAGCTGCGGCAGGCGCCGCTCGAACCGAATCGCTGCGCCCAGTCGGAGCTGGTATGCGCCCATGCAATCGGCGCGCTGCCGGCGTCCGAGATCGCCGCAACCGCGGCTCACGTTGCCTCCTGCCAGCACTGCAGTCTGGAATGGGATTCGCTGCGCGCGCTGGTCAGTTCGTTCGTGGCGTGGCCGACGGACCTGCTGCGCCCCGCAGCTTCACTGCGCGAGCGCCTCGCTCGAATCGCGCCCCCGGCGGCGGACGCGGCGCTCGCACAGTCGCGCTGGTCGGCGCTGGAATGGGAGCACGTGGCGCCCGGAATCTTCTGCAAGCTGCTCGCGACCGACACGGAGAAGCACCTGGTCAGCATGCTGGTGCGTCTGGTGCCGGGCGGGACGTATCCGCCGCACAGTCACGCCGGCGTGGAAGAACTGCACCTGCTGGAAGGCGAGTTGTGGATCGGAGAGCGCAAGCTTCACCCGGGCGACTACAACCGCGCCGAACCGGGCACCAGCGACCATCGCGTCTGGAGCGAGACCGGCTGCACCTGCGTGCTGGTCACCAGCACCAGAGACGCCCTGCACTAGGGCAGCGTCACTTTGTCGACGTAGCACCACTTCCAGCTTTCGCCGGGCTGGAGGGTGCGCATGATCGGATGGCCGCTGGCTTCGAAATGCGCGGTGGCGTGCCTGCCCTTCGAGCTGTCGCAGCAGCCGACGTTGCCGCACTTGAGGCACATGCGCAGCTGCACCCATTTTTCGCCCTGCTTCAGGCATTCCTCGCAGCCAGTGCTCCTGGGCTTCACGTCATTGATCT
>Ga0207709_10002526_pt1 | contig 11413 bp, 5 predicted proteins | sample KBSM34metaG_FD_184397 | JGI IMG/M metagenome (GOLD analysis project Ga0207709, IMG submission 184397) | Miscanthus rhizosphere microbial communities from Kellogg Biological Station, Michigan, USA - KBS M3-4 metaG (SPAdes) (version 2) | ecosystem: Host-associated > Plants > Roots > Rhizosphere >...
AATGTACCGGTGGCGATCGCATCGGCCATCGGCCGCACGTCGCCGGGTGGCACCGCCGCCGCCAACGCGGTGCGGATGCCCAGGCTCAGTGCGCTGGAAAGGATGGTGAAGCCCAGCAGGATGCCGACGAAACGCGTGGTGGCGCTGATGCCGGAGGCCATGCCGGCGCGGTCGCGCGGTGCCGCACCGATGATGGCCTTGGAGGTCTCGCCATTGAGGATGCCGCCACCGGCACCGATCACAACCATCGCGAGCAATGCAAGCCATGGTTGCTGCTGCCACGCGGCGAGGCCGGCCACGGCGTTGCCGGCGGAGGTGATCGACAGGCCGATGGCCAGCACGGCCGGGCTCGTCAGGTGGCGGCCCAGCCGCCGGCCGATCGCAGGGAACAGCAGCATCGCCGCAGCGAAGGGCAGCATGCCGACACCGGCGGCCAACGCGCCCAGCCCCATGCCGTTCTGCAGATACTGCGGCAGCATCGAGGCCATCACCTGGGCGCTTACCGAATAGCCGACCATGGCGATGAGCGCGCCGACGAAGCGCGGGCTGGCCAGCAGCCCGAGGTCCACCATGGGATGCGGCCGTGCCCGCTCAACGATGACGAAGGCGGTCCCCATGGCGAAGGCCAGGGCCAGCCCGGTCAACGCCGTTGCAGCGCCCCAGCCCTGCGCCAGGCCTTCCACCAGGAACAGCACGATGCCGAAGATCGCCAGGCTGAAGGTGGCGATGCCGGGCGGATCGAGCGGGCGGAGCACGCTGTCGGAGGATTCCGGTATCCAGCGCAGCGCGCCGCAGCCGAGCAGGGCGAGGAACGGCAGGATCGCGATGAACACCGCGCGCCAGCCCCATAGCGTGGACAGTACGCCACCGATCAACGGCGAGAGCACCATCATCATGCCCATGGCCGTGCCCCAGAATGCCCACGCGTTGTCCTTGGCGACCCCCTCGTGGAAGGTGTGGCCGATGATCGACAGCGATGGCGCCAACAGGAATGCGGCACCCACGCCCTGCAGCGCCCGCGCGAGATAGAGCGATGATGCGGTCGGCGCCAATGCGCACAGCAATGAGGTGAGGGCGAACACGGTGATGCCGATCAGCAGCACGCGGCGGCGGCCGCAACGGTCGGCGATGGCACCGGCCGGCAGCAGCAGCGAAGTGAAGGACAGGATGTAGGCGCTGATCACCCACTCGATATCCGCGAACCCGGCATGCAGGTCACGCGCGATGCCGGGCAGTGCGACCGCCACTGCATTGGTCTCGAGCACGGTCATCGTGCAGCCCAGCGAGGCCACCAGCAGGATCCGGTCGGGCAGCCTGCGTGGCACAGGGGAAAGGGTGGGGGAGGGTGGCACCGGTCGCTCGCAGGAGGGGGAGGACAGGCATTCCAGCAGCGATCAGTGTTTGTTTCATTCTCGGTGTTTTCCCGGTACGTTAGGTTTTGCCTAACGAATCGTCGCCCATGGAACGTCGTCACCTGGAGTACTTCGTCGCCTTGGCCGAGGAGTTGCACTTCGGCCGTGCGGCGTTGCGCCTGGGGATCGCCACGCCGACCCTGAGCGTGCAGATCCAGGACATCGAGCGCCGGCTCGGGACCCGCCTGTTCGAGCGCGGACGCCGGGAGGCGGCGCTGACCTCGGCCGGCGAGGTGTTCCTGGCCGAAGCACGTGACGTGCTGCGCCGGTTCGAGCAGGCCGAAACCGTGGGCCGGCGGGCTGGCCGCGGCGAGATCGGCAAGATCGAGATCGGTTATGTGGGTTCGGCGTTGTATGCCGGTGCGCTGCAGGACCAGCTGAGCCGGTTCCGCGACCGCTATCCCGGCGTTGACCTGCAGGTGAGCGAATGGCCGATGGGCGTGCTGCCGGAGCTGCTGCAGCAAGGCCGGGTGGACGTGGTGTTCTGCCGGCCGCCGATGGAAGTGCCCGGCAGCGTGGGCGAACACACCCTGGTCGAAGACCAGTTCTGCGTGGCCCTGCCGGAAACCCATCCACTGGCGCAGGCGCGGCGTCCGGTGCAACCGGCGGCGCTGGCCAGGGAAGGGTTCGTGATGCCGGAACAGCCGGCAGGCGCGATGGAGGTCGCGCGACGGGGCGGCTTCATTCCACGCATCCGTTCGCAGCCCGGCCATCTGGCAGCGGTGCTGGCCGAGGTTTCCGTCGGCGTCGGTTCGGTGGCGATCGTGCCATCGGTGCTGCAACGCACGCTGGTGCTGCCGGGCATGGTCTATCTGCCGCTGGCCGGCCCGACCATCGTTTCGACCATTGCCGTGCAGTACCGCCAGGCCGAGAGCTCGCCGGTGGTGCGGCGCCTGATCGAACAGGTGAAACAGACGCCATGCAGGCGCATCGACATGCTGCCGCTGGGCTGACCGCTGCTGCCGCTTGCCGGTGGTTGCTACACTTGCGCCACCTGTACAGGTATTCGATGGCGCCATGAACAACGGGAACGGTCCGCAGACAGTTCGCTGAGCCGCAACAACGATGCAGACGTTGTTGCGGTGATCATCCCTGCGATGCACGCGAAGTGGATGGATCACCGCCGGATTCACTCTGGGCGGAGACTCCCCATGTTCAATCGACAGGCCCCACGTTGGGCCCATTCCCTGCCGTCGGCCATCGCGCTGATGGCCCCCTTCGATCTCCTGGCCTCGCTGGCCATGGATATCTACCTGCCTGTGGTTCCTGCAATGCCACGCGCGCTGGGCACCTCGCCGGTGCTGGTGCAGCTGACGCTCGGTGCCTACCTGCTGGTGCTCGGCGTGGGCCAGTTGGTGTTCGGTCCACTGTCCGATCGCATCGGGCGACGGCCGGTGCTGTTGCTGGGCGCGTTGCTGTTCACCGCCGCGTCGTTGGCGCTGGCGGCGTCCAGCAGCGGTGCGGCGTTCCTGGCCTGGCGAACCGTGCAGGCGATCGGTGCATCGGCGGCGCTGGTGGCGACCTTCGCCACTGTGCGTGATGTCTATGCCGATACGCCGGAGGGTGCTTCGCTGTATGGGCTGTTCGCCTCGATGCTGGCCTTTGTGCCCGCGCTCGGTCCGATTCTTGGTGCGTTGGTGGCAGGCGCGTTCGGCTGGCGTGCGATCTTCGCACTGCTGGGCGTGCTTGGCCTGATCGCGGGCCTGCGCGCGCAACGCCATTGGCAGGAGACCCGCCCGCCGCGCAGCGACGCGCCACGCCCGGTGCTGCAGCGCATTCTCCGCAGCGCCAGCTTCTGGGTGTACACACTGGGCTTCAGTGCGGGCATGGGCACCTTCTTCGTGTTCTTCTCGATCGCTCCCCGCATCCTGGTTGGACGCATGCAGTACTCGCCACTGTCCTTCAGCCTGGCGTTCGCAACGGTGGCGCTGATGATGATTTTCAGCGCGCGCCTGGCGAAGAGGCTGATCGCCCGCTGGCAGGTGCGCGGGACCTTCCTGCGTGGGCTGTGGGTGATGATCGGCGGGGCGTTGCTGATGGCACTGGCGACGCTGTGGTCACCGTCATTCGCCAGCGTGGTGCTGCCGATGTGGGCCATCGCGGTGGGCCTGGTGATGGTGGTATCGGTGGCTGCCAACGGTGCATTGCGTGATTTCGCCGATGCCTCCGGGATGGCGGTGGCGCTCTACTACGCCCTGCAGAGCGTGATCGTCGCCGGCGCAGGCACTTTGGCTACTGTGCTGCTGCCGGGAGACACGGTGTGGCCGCTGGTGGCCTATGGGCTGCTGTTGCCACTGACCAGCCTGCTGGCTGCAAGCTGCCTGCCGCGTGGTGCATAGCGGCTTGCGGCGGACAAAAAAGGGGCGGCCGCGAGGCCGCCCCAACCTGTCAAGAGAACACGTGCCTGGAACTAGAAGCGGACCGACCAGCGTGCATTGGCGCCATGGTCGCGGCTTTCACTGCCGAACTGGCCGCTGTAACCCAGCTCCAGCTGCTGCCGCGGGGTCAGCCATGCCGACAGGCCCAGCTCGGCCACCACGGCGTTGTCGGCGATCGGTGCGCCCTGGACCGCGAAGGTGCTGCTGCTGTTGGCGAGGGCCAGGTTGGCCACCTGGCTGCGGTCGCCAGAGGCGCGGCGATAGCCCACACCACCGCGCAGGTGCAGCCAGCTGTCCTTCTGGAACGAAGCCTTCAGTCCCTTGTCGAAGCGCACACCGGCGGTGGCGATCGTGGTTGCGGTGTCATCCACCTTGCCCTGAAGGGAGGCCGCACCACCGCGTTCGTTGATGCGCTTGAGGTCCACTTCCACGCGCGCCACCTGCAGGTACGGCTCCAGTCCGGCTTCCGGACCACCGAAGCGGTAACCGGCTTCGATGAAGGCCTGGCGGGTGCGGGCGTCGTAGCGTGCGCTCAGGCTGTCGCTGAAGCCAGCGAACGCCACGTCGCGCGTGCTCTTCACCTCGTGCTTGCTCCAGGCCACACCGCCGCGCAGGCCGAATCCACCCCAGTTGTGGCTGGCGTAGGCGCCGAAGTGCGTGTTGTCGATCTTCGACTTGGCACGACGCTCCTGCTGCTTCACGTCGGTACGGCCGGTACCGGCTAGCACACCGACCTGCCAGCCGGAAAACTCGCGGTCGATGCCGACCAGCAGGCCGTTGCTGTTGGCTTCGGTGCGGGCGGTGTTGCTGTTGCCATCAAGCTTGCTGTTGCCGCCGAGTGCCTGCACCCAGGCGCCGGTGGCATCGCCCGCGTCGGCACCTGGTGCGGTGGTACCGGCACGGCGCGACAGCGCGGCATCACGCACGTAGCGGCTGCCCTCAACCAGGGCCAGTGCCGTGGCCGGATGCAGTTCGCCGCTGAGGCCGTCGAGCACGCCACCGACCTGTTGCGGGAACAGCTGGGTCAGCGGCTTGGGCAGGCCCTGGTTGATCGCCAGGCCATCGGCGCTGGTCGCCACCGCGCGTTGGTTCGGCGTGGTGGCAGCACTGGCCAGCGAGGCGCCGCGTGCCACGTCGATGCGGGCGCCGTTGGCAGCATAGGCCAGGCTGAACTGCAGGAACGGCGAGAACGCGCTGAAGTCGGTTTTCGCGAACTGGCCGCTGACGCCACCGTCGGCGCGGATGAAGTTGAACTGCTCACCCAGGTAGTAGGTGCCAGGCTCCGGCAGTGCGACCAGCGTGCCGCCAAGGGTGGCGCTGCCGGTGACGTGCAGCTGGTCGCTGCGGCCGCCGGGGGCAAGCTCGGCGGCATAGACGCCGGTCGCGCCCTGCACGTAGTTGCCATTGATGGTCAGCGTGCCGATCGAGTTGCCTGGGGCGATGGTGCCGTCCACATGTGTGTTGCCCAGCGTGCCGATGCCCTTCAACAGGCCGTTCGCACCGACCGTGGTGGTGCCGCCGGTCTGGGTGCCGTTGAAGGACACCACGCCACCGTTGACGGTCAGGTTGCTGTCCTTCAGCACGCCACTGGCGCTGACGGTGCTGACGCCGCCGGTGGTGGTCAGTGCGGTGGAGACCAGGCTGCCGTTGAGCAGGAACTGGCCACCCTGTACTTCGACAGCCGAGGTGAGCGTGTTGGCACCGTTCAACTCCAGCGTGCCTTCACGCAGCACCGCGCCGTTGAAGCTGTTGTCGCCGCTCAGGCGCAGCCAGCCGATACCGGATTTGGTCAGCTTGCCGGGGCCCCCGATGTCGTTGGTCCAGTCATCCCAGGCGTCGCCTTCCCACACTTTCAGGCCGCCGGCTTTCTGGTTCATCACCACGTTGGTATCCACGCGCAGCGAGCCGTAGCCTTCAATGGCCTTGCGCAGGTCCATCAGGCCCCAGCCATAGATCTCATCGATGCCTGGTGCGCCAAGATCGCGCGCGGTGGTCAACAGCACGTCGCGGACCTGCGCGCTGTCCAGATAGGGGAAGCGCTCGAACAGCAGGCCCAGTGCGCCGGTTACATGGGGTGCCGCCATGGAGGTGCCGCTCAGGTTCCCATAGGCATAAGTTGGGGCCTGACCGGAGACCTCGAGGATCACATTGCCATTGTCCTCGCGGGGACTGGCATCAATGACCGAATCTTTGCCATAGACGGTCGAATTGATATTCGAACCAGGCGCGGCCAGGCACCAGTTTGCGGCCAGGCCGCAGCGCATCGAGCGATTGCTCAGCTCCAGGGCCTGGTTGACGTTGACTACGGCCAACCAGTACGGCTCGATGTCAGTGAAGGCGCGTGGCATCGATGCGTACATGCCTGCTATCGGCGCCTGCTCTGGTGAGGGATTGACCGAGTCGGTGTTTCCCGCAGCCCATACCTGGATCAGGCCGCGGGCACGTGAGCCTTCTGCTATCGCGCCGAGGCTGTCTGCAAGATCCGGATGCGACAGATAGAAGTCGAGTTTCTCGGCGGTGTCCGGTTCGTTGGTCAGGCCCCAACTGTGGTTGACTGCGCGTACGTGCTGTTCGTTGAGCTGTGCGTACAGCTGCGGGAAGACCGAATCGGAGGCTCCCAGCCCGGCAACCGATTTACTGTCCAGGTACAGTCCGCCATCCCGCTCGACGACGGTCAGGTAGTTCACGCTGTTGGCAAACAGGCGGGCTACGGTGAGGTCAGCGCCGAACGCGACGCCGTGCATTCCATTGCCATCGCGGTTGGCGGCGATGGTGCCGGATACGTGGGTCCCATGCACGTTGTAGCTCGGACCCTCGAAGAAGCCGTTGCGATTGAGCAGGTTCTTGTAGGCCGGATCAATGAGGGTGTAATCGATGGCGACCTGATCGCCGTCGCTGACGAAGCAGGCATCCGGGCCGGCAAGTACCTCTCTGCCGCATAGGCTGCCATCGGCCAACACATCGGCCAACACATCGGCCAGACGGAGGCTGCGATGATTCTTTCCGGAAAACTCCGGATGGTCCAAGCCGGTGCCGCTGTCGAACACGCCCAGGCGGATGCCGGTACCGGTCAGGCCTCGCGCGTAGGCATGGTCCGCGTTGGTCGCGGCCAGACCCCAGTCGGCGTTGAATTCATCACTGCGCCAGCTGGCCGCGTCGCCCGGGTTGCCGAGGATCGACGTGCTGCTGGCTGCGGCGGACGACACCGGTGCCGACAGGTTCGCGGTGCTGGCCGTGCTGGCCGGTTGCGCCCAGGCCGCCTGCAACTGGCGCTGTTGCTGCCAGGCATCGAGTGACTCGTTGGCCATGGCGGGCGATGCAGTGGCCAGCAGCAGGGAACTGGCCACGGCAAGGGTGAGGCGGCTGTGCAGCGGGTGATTCATCGGACAACTTCCTTGGTTGACGGTCAACCAAGCTGTTAACGGATTCATAGCGCGATCACCCCCAGTGCTTCGAGGAGGAGACAGTGAAGGTGTCAGAGAAGCGAAGTGCCAGACCGGAGCGCGCTTGTAGCTGCAGATCTTTCTGTGGATGGGCAGGTACCTATCGCTGCATGGCGACGTCCTGCAGAGTGTCGATCACGTGAATAAAAACATGTTCCGGATAACGTCCTGGCGTGCATGGAGCGTGGGCGGTGAAAATACTGTTTGTGACATTAAACGCATTGTTATTCATGTCATAACTGCATGATTTTAAAGGAAAAAATAGACTCACGTCACAGATTCTGATTACCATGCGTGGGTCGGCGCGATGCTTGCGTCCGGCGTATTAGAACCGGGCCTCCGTGCCTGCCCATCATTCATAGGTAAATATCACCATGCGCAATCTGATCATTGCCAAGCTCACCGCCGTTGCAGTCACCGGTCTGCTGTCGCAGAGCGCCTTCGCTGCCGACGGCACTGTCAACTTCATCGGCGAAATCGTGGACGCGCCGTGCTCGATCGCTCCCCAGAGCCAGAACCTGACCGTGCCGCTGGGCAAGGTCTCCCGTACCACGCTGGACGGCGCTGCCGGCAAGGTGTCGGCCCCCGCCAAGTTCGCCATCGACCTGCTGGGTTGTGGCGCCACCGCCAAGGGCGCGACGGTGACCTTTGCGGCCCCGGCCGACGCCCTCAACAAGAACCTGCTGCGCGTGGGCGTGGGTGAAGTGGAGGGCAGCTTTGCCACCGGCGTGGGCATCCAGGTAGCCGACTCGTCGGGCAAGCAGATCCCGGTCGGCCAGGCGTCGGGCAACTACACCCTGGCACAGGGCGACAACGCTCTGCAGTTCCAGGCCAATTACATGTCCACCGGCCCGGCTGTCACCGTGGGCCGTGGTAACGCGATGGCACAGTTCACCGTCGCCTACAAGTAATCGCCGGCTGTCGGTACCCGGTCCAGGCCGGGTACCGGCATCGAGTACGGGATCGGGCGCCTTGCTGCAACAGCGGCCTGCCCGCCACCCGACCTTCACTACACATTTTTCCGTTCAGGCGGTGCCCTCGCGGTGCTGCCCTGGCCGCTGCATTTCCGAACATCCGAGAGACCTCCATGTTTTCCAAGCGTCTATTCCCGCAACTCAGCGGCCTGGTGCTGGCCGCCTGTCTATTCGCTGTTGCAGTACCGGCCTCTGCAGCGATCATGCTGGGCGGTACGCGCGTCATCATCAACGAAGGCAGCCGCGAGGCGTCGATCTCGATGAAGAACGAAGCCAACGCGCCGTTCGTGGTGCAGGCATGGATCGACGCGGGCGAGGGCAGGAACAAGACGCCTTTCCTGGTGACCCCGCCATTGTCGCGGCTCGATCCGGGTATGGAGAACATTCTGCGCATCGTACGTACGGGCGATCAGCTGCCGTCGGATCGCGAATCGGTGTTCTGGTTGAACGTCAAGGAAATTCCCGAACGCGCCGAGGAAGAGAACGTCCTGCAGGTGGCCGTCCGCAGCCGCATCAAGGTGTTCTACCGGCCGGCCGCACTGCGCGGTGGTGACGCGTCGCAGGCGCGCAGCAAGCTCAAGTGGGCCGTGTCGACGGCCGCGGGTGGTGGCGCTGTACTGAAGATTGCCAATCCGACGCCGTACAACGTCACCTTCACTCTGCTCAAGGTGGGAGAGGGGAAGGAAGAGATCAATCCAGACATGGTTCCGCCCCTGGGTGAACTGGTGGTTCCGTTGAAGTCCATCCGGGTCGCCCAGGCGCTTGGCCTGCGCTTTACCACGATCAATGACTACGGCGGCGAAACCGTCGAAGAGGCCGTCACCGCGCCGGCTTCCGATGTTCCGGTGGCGGTGCTGCCGCAGCCGGTGCCGGTTTCTTCCACGCCCTGATTCTCCGAAGGTGAACGCCGTGAGTCGTGTCTCCATTCCGTCGCGCATGAGCGGGCAGGCGATGTCCATCCTGGCGCTGGCGCTGTCCTCGCAGCTGAGTCATGCCCAGTCGCCTCCGCCCAGTGTCTTCAACGAAGGCTTTCTGGAAATCGGTGGTGACCAGCAGGGTGCTGATCTGTCGCTGTTCTCGTTCGGCAACCAAGTGCTCCCCGGTGATTACCTGGTGGATGTGATGCGCAACGACGTCCGCCTGGGGCAATCGCAACTGCGGTTCAATACCGTGGAAGGCAAGCGTGATGCGGTGCCTTGCCTGACCGCGGGCATGCTGTCGTCCTGGGGTGTGAATGTCGCCGCCTTCCCGGGTATCGCTGCGCAATCGGAAGGTGGCTGCGTCGATCTGGGGGCGGTGATTCCCGAGGCTGCGGTGAACTACGACGCAGGTCGCCAGCAACTGACTGTGAGCATTCCGCAGGCAGCGCTGGTCAGGTCGGCGCGCGGTGCGGTGGATCCCTCGAAATGGGATCGTGGTATCAACGCCGCGATGCTGGACTACCAGCTCAACGTCGCAAACAACTCGGGATCCAACCCCCGCGATGGCGACCGCAGGAGCTTCATGGCCGGCGCATTCGGCGAGCCCTACGAAGAGAAGAAGCCACGCCGTGACGCTGTATTTGGCAGTCTGCGCGGAGGCTTCAACCTGGGCGACTGGCGGTTCCGCAACTACACGACCTACAACCGCGACGTGATGGGGGAGAGCCGCTGGGAAGCGGTTCAGACCTTCGCCCAGCGCGACCTGAAATCGATCAACGGGCAGCTGCTGCTGGGCGACGGATTCACCCCCGGTGACCTGTTCGACGGCTTCCAGTTCCGCGGCGCGCAGATCTCATCGGATGAATCCATGCTGCCCGACAGCCTGCGTGGCTACGCACCGACCGTGCGTGGCGTCGCGCAGACCAATGCGCGCGTCACCGTGCACCAGAACGGCTACATCATCTACAACACATACGTGGCGCCAGGTGCCTTCGTGCTGGATGACCTGTATCCGACCTCGTCCGGTGGAGACCTGCAGGTCACCATTACCGAAGCCGATGGCAGGGAAACGAAGTACACCCAAGCCTATTCCGCCGTGCCCACGCTGCTGCGCGAGGGAACATGGCGCTACAGCGCCACCGGCGGCCAGTATCGCCAGGGGTACGGCCGCTTCGAAGGCAGCCAGCCGCAACCCTACTTCTTCCAGGGCACGCTGGCCCGGGGCCTGGCCAACGAGTTCTCGATGTATGGCGGTACCACGCTGGCGGGCAAGTACCAGGCAGCCATGGTCGGGTTCGGCAAGAACATGCGGGGCTTCGGCGCTGTGTCGGTGGACCTGACCCACGCGCGAAGCCGAGGCGACAGCGGCCACTCCTTCAATGGACAGTCGTTGCGTTTCCTGTATGCGAAGTCGCTGGAGGAAACCGGCACCACCTTCCGCATGGCGGGCTATCGCTACTCCACCAGCGGCTACCGTACCTTCCCCGAAGCGGTGGGCATGCTGTATGCGCAGGAGAATGGATTGCCCTTCGCCAACCGCCGCAACGAGCTGCGCCTGGAGGTTTCGCAGTCACTGGGCCGGTGGGGAACCCTCTACGGTTCGGCGCGGCAGCAGACCTACTGGGGCAGCGATCGCAAGGAGCGGCTGATCCAGGTGGGGTATTCGGGAAGCTACCAGCGCCTGACCTACAACCTGTTCTACAACCAGTATTCGAACCTGTATGGCTCGGCCAACAGGCAGGTGATGCTGACCCTCTCGCTCCCATTGGGGCGCAGCAGCAGTTCGGCGATGTATACGGCCTCGCACGACAGCAGCGGCAGGACCGCGCACCAGGCCAGCGTGTTCGGCAGTGCCTTCGACGATCACCGGATGACCTATGGCGTGACCCTGGACCGGGCCAACCAGGGCGGTACCAGTGGCAGCGGCAATCTCAGCTACAAGGGCCAGTACGGGCGCGTCGACCTCGGCCACAGCCAGGGCAACGGCTATGGCCAGACCAACCTGGGCGTGGCCGGTGGCTTGGTCATGCATGGCGAGGGCATCACCCTGTCGCAGCCCTTGGGCGAAACCATCGCACTGGTACGTGCGCCGCAGGCCGAGGGTGTGGGCATCGAGTCCCAGTCTGGTGTGCGCACCGATGGCAAGGGCAGTGCTGTGCTGCCCAATGTCACGCCCTATCGAACCAATCGCGTGGCGCTGAACACGCAGGATCTGGGCGACAAGGTCGAGGTGCGCAATGCAGCGATGGATGTTGTTCCCACGCGCGGAGCGGTGGTGCGGGCGCA
>Ga0207709_10002528_pt1 | contig 11405 bp, 7 predicted proteins | sample KBSM34metaG_FD_184397 | JGI IMG/M metagenome (GOLD analysis project Ga0207709, IMG submission 184397) | Miscanthus rhizosphere microbial communities from Kellogg Biological Station, Michigan, USA - KBS M3-4 metaG (SPAdes) (version 2) | ecosystem: Host-associated > Plants > Roots > Rhizosphere >...
TGCGGGCGTAGGCGCCGGCCTGCTCGCGATCGAACGGGCGCGCCTGCGCGGCCTGCGCGTACTGCTGGCGCAGCGCGCCCATCTGCGCCTCCGAGAAGTTCAGGGTCACGTCCTGGCCGGCGGCGATGGCGTCGTCCGCGGTGTCCTTCCTGGCCAGCGCGGCATTGAGCAGCTGCGCCTGGTTGCCGTCGACCTTGCCGAAGCCGAGCTGGTAGCGGCGCGCCTCGACGTGTTCGCTGCCGGCGGCATCGAACTGGCGGGTCAGGGTGAGCGGCACGTTGTCGGCGTACTGCAGCTTGCTGGTGACGGTGCTGCTGCCGTCGGCGAGGGTGGCGCGTACGTTCTCGCCGCTGTTGCGCTGCCCGGCCAGGTCCAGGCTCAGCGGCCCCACCCCGAGTTTGGCGCGGGTCTGCGAGCTCGCGCTCAGGGTGTCGATCCGCTGCACGTCGCTGACCCCGGGTGCCGCCTGCGCCGGCAACTGGCCGCTGCCGAGGAAATCGCGATAGGCGGCCTGCGCCTGCGGGTCGCGCAGGTCGAAGGTTGCGGTGTGCATGCTGGCCTGGCCCAGCGCGTCCTGGCGGCCCAGCATGGCCTGCGCGACGGGCGTCTTCAGCCCGATCATGTCCAGGCGTTCGATCGCCGCGGTCGGTCCTGTCGCCACGCGCACGTGGTCCGGGTCCAGGCGCTGCGCGGTGTAGCTCACGCCTGCCGCGTCGGTGTGTTCGCTGCTGCTGGCGAAACTGCGGAACGAGGCTTCCAGCGAGGTGCGAACGAAGGCCTGGCCGTCGAGCCTGACACTGCCGCCGACCGGGATGCTCAGTGGATCGAATGGATTGACGCTGCGCGCGGCCTCGGCGGTGGCGTCGCCGGGCAGGGTGACGTTGTAGCGCGCGCGCTCGCCGAGCTGGGTCGTGCTGCTGAGGCTCGCGGCGTTGCGGCCGGTGATGGCGGCGTCGAGCTGGTGGCCCTGGCGGAATTCCATCTCCAGGCCGAACTCGGTCTTGCCGTCGGCGGTGCGCCGGCTGGCGCCCACGCTCTGGGTGGAGACGAACTGGTGCGCGAGCGGCCCGCTGCGTCCCAGCGTATGGGACTGCGTGTGCTCCACGCTGGCGCTGCCGTCGGCCGGATTCCATTTCAATGGACCGGCGCTGCGGCTGCTGCCAGCGCTGGCGAAGGTGGGATCGTTGGCCTTGGCGTCGTCGGCGGGCGTCGTCGAACTCATGCATTCCTCCTGGATGGCGCCTGCCGGCGCGAGCGGCGCGCAGGATAGCCAGGCCGATGTTGCCGGTGCGTCAGGCGTTCGTTATGCCTGCTATGACTACCGGCACATTCGCTATACCAAACTCAACACTAGTATGCATTCCAACCTAGTGGGGGCGGTCATGGTCGAACCGGATGCACAGCTGAAGAAGTTCCAGAAGGAGCTGAGTGCGGGCACCGTGTCGCTCGCGCTGCTGGCGGTGCTGGCCGAGGCCCAGGAACCCCTGTACGGCTACCTGATCGCCAAGCGCCTGGAAAAAGTGGGCGAGGGCGTGCTCAGCGGCAAGCAGAGCGCGCTGTATCCGGTGCTGCGCAACCTGGAAGCGGCCGGGCTGCTGTCCAGCCATGTCGAGCCGTCGGTGGCCGGGCCGCCGCGGCGCTACTACCGCATCACCGACCGCGGCCACGCCACCTTGCAGCAGTGGGCCGCAGCGTGGCGCGCCACCCGCGATTCCGTCGATTCCGTCCTGAAGGGGATTTCAGAATGAGCAGCGAACAACTCCAGGCGCGGCCGTTGCCGGCCACCATTCCCGACTACCTGGCGCAATTGCGCGCGGCGCTGGCCGGCGCCGATCCGGCGCTGGTCCAGGACGCCCTGTACGACGCGGAGGAATACCTGCGCGCCGAACTGGCCGAGCAGGCCGGCAAGAGCGAGGCCGAGGTGATCGCCGAGGTCGCCGGCAGCTACGGCGCGCCGGAGGAGGTGGCCGCGATCTACCGCGACACCGAGGTCACGGTGAACCGCGCACTGAAGCCGCCGGCGCCGCCCAGGCGCAAGTCGCTGCTCGGCCGCTTCTTCGGCGTGGCCGCCGATCCGCGCGCCTATGGCGCGTTCTTCTACATGCTGCTGTCGCTGGTCACCGGCATCTTCTACTTCACCTGGGTGGTCGCCGGGGTCAGCGTCTCGCTGGGCATGCTGGTGCTGATCATCGGCGTGCCGTTGCTGGTGCTGTTCTTCGGTTCGGTGCGGCTGCTGTCGCTGGTGGAAGGGCGCATCGTCGAGGTGCTGCTCGGCGAGCGCATGCCGCGGCGGCCGCTGTACAGCCCGCGCGAGCAGCCCTGGCTGCGGCGCATAGGACAGATGTTCACCGATGCGCGCACCTGGACCACGATGCTGTACTTCGTGCTGATGCTGCCGCTGGGGATCTTCTATTTCAGCGTGTTCGTTACTCTGCTGAGTACGGGATTGGCGCTCGCGGCGGCACCGCTGGGATTTTTCTTTCCGCAGCAGTTCAACGTCATGTTCGTCGACTGGAACGTCACCGAAAGCGCGCCGTGGCTGCTGCCGCTGTGGAGTGCGCTGGGCATCGTGCTGCTGTTCGCCATGCTGCACCTGGCGCGTGGCATCGGCAAGCTGCACGGCATGCTGGCCAAACACCTGTTGGTGCACAGCTCGGCGCAATGACATTGACGCGGCGGCCGGCAGGCGCCGGCCACGCGCGGTACGCCGCTCAGCCGGCCTTGCGGCTGCCGCGGCGCTTGAGCGGGGTGACGTTGCCGCTCGGCGCCTGTGCCGTGGCCGACGCGTTGGCGGCGATGAACGCACGTACCTGCGGATAGACGATGTCGCGCCAGCGGCGGCCGCTGAAGATGCCGTAATGGCCGGCGCCTTCCACTTCCAGATGCTGGCGGCGGTGTGCGGCGATACCGGTGCACAGGTCCTGCGCGGCGGCGGTCTGGCCCAGGCCGGAGATGTCGTCCAGTTCGCCTTCGATGCTGAGCAGGGCAGTGTCGCGGATCGCCGCCGGATCCACGCGCTCGCCGCCGATCACCCATTCCCCGCGCGGCAGCAGGAATTCCTGGAACACCACCCGGATCGTGTCCAGGTAGTAGGTCGCCGGCATGTCCAGCACCGCGTTGTATTCGTCGTAGAAGCGGCGGTGCGCCTCGGCGTCCTGCAGGTCGCCCTTGACCAGGTTGGCGTAGAAATCCCAGTGCGACATGAAGTGCCGGCTGGGGTTCATCGCCAGGAACCCGGTGTGCTGCAGGAAGCCCGGATATACCGCGCGGCCATGCCCCGGATACGTCTGCGGCACGGTGTGGATGACGTTGTGCTCGAACCAGGACAGCGGATTGCGCGTGGCCAGGTTGTTGACCTGGGTCGGGCTGCGGCGCGCGTCGATCGGCCCGCCCATCATCACCAGCGAGCGCGGCGTGGCTTCGCCGCGTCCGGCCATCAGCGACACCGCGGCCAGCACCGGCACCGTCGGCTGGCACACGCTGATCACGTGCAGCTTGTCGGCGCCGATGTGGCGGATGAAGTCCTGCACGTAGTTGACGTAGTCGTCCAGGCCGAAGTCGCCGTCGCTCTGCGGCACCATGCGCGCGTCGATCCAGTCGGTGACGTAGACCTTGTGGTCGCGCAGCAGGGTGCGCACGGTGTCGCGCAGCAGCGTGGCGTGGTGCCCGGACAGCGGCGCCACCACCAGCACCGCCGGCTGCTGCTTGAGCCCGGCCACGACCTTGGCGTCGTCGCTGAAACGCTTGAAGCGCAACAGGCGGCAGAACGGCTTGCGCAGCACTTCCTGCTCGACGATCGGCAGCGGGTGACCGTCGACCTCGACGTGGTCCAGCGCCCAGGCCGGCTTCTCGTAGTCCTTGCCGAGCCGGTGCAGCAGTTCGTTGGTCGCGGCCAGACGCTCGGCGCCCGGAAGCGTGGCCCACAGGCTATTGGCGTCGGAGAAGATCTTGGCGTTGGCCGCTGCCTGGTGGACCCAGGGGGCGAGCAGGTTGCGGGTCAGTTCGTGCCACTGGTAGAGCATGCCGGTGTTTCCATCCTGAGCGTATGCTGCCGTGCAGCATATCCTATCCGGGGTGGTTGCACCTTAATGGGGCACCAGACCAATCGTTTCCAGGGCCGCCGCATCCCCCGCCAGCGCTGGCGATAGCCAGCAATGACTGCCGACCGGGCGCAGTCCGAGCGCACCAAACTGGCGCCGGTACCAGCGCGCCGGACGTGGCTGGAAGCCGGCATGGTCGCCGTCGAAGGCGTCCTCCATGGCGAAGGTCTCCAGGAACGCGACCCCGCCGCACAGGTCGGCCAGGCCCGGCAGGCCCTGGCGCAATTCGCGGTTGGGCACGTAGTGCAGCACGTCCGAACACACCAGCAGGTCCACCGGCGCGCACGGCCGCAGCCAGGCGAAATCGCCGAACCGCGCCGGGCGCAGATTGCGGTGGCGGCCGTAGCGCGCCACCGCGTACTCGCTGCTGTCGAAGCCCAGGTAACTCAGTTTCGGCCGCAGCTTCAGCAGCGGCGCGCGCCAGGCGCCTTCGCCGCAGCCGATGTCGAGCACGCTGCGGATCGGCCGTTCCAGGTAGTACTCGGCCTGGGCGACGGCGAGCGCGACCTTGCGCGCCAGGCGCGCGTTGCCGCCGATATCGTCGCGGCGATACCAGCGCTGGAAGTAGTCGGCGTCGTACTGTTTGTCCATGCGGGGTCGTGGTCCGTGCGGGCGCGATGCGAATCGGCGAAAATGGCGTGACATCCTACGCCAGCGACCCGGAGCCAGCGCATGCAACTCTACCTGTGGATCAAGTCCCTGCACCTGCTGTTCGTGGTCGCATGGATGGCGGCGGTGTTCTACCTGCCGCGGATCCTGGTCAACATCGCCGAGAGCGCGGGGCAGCCGGACGTGCAGGCGCGGCTGGTGCTGATGGGGCGGCGCCTGTACCGCTTCGGCCACATGATGTTCGGCCTGGCCTTGCTGCTGGGGCTGACCCTGTGGCTGGGCTACAAGGTGTTGCCCGACTTCCCGACCATGGTCGCGCCCGGCCACAGCGGCTGGCTGCACGCCAAGCTGGGCCTGGTGGCGCTGATGCTCGGCTACTACATCTTCAGCGGGCGCTGGCTCAAGGGCGTGGGCCAGGCGCGCGCGCTGCCGTCCTCGCGCGCGCTGCGGCTGTTCAACGAACTGCCGGTGCTGGCGCTGCTGGTAGTGATCTGGTTGGTGTTGGCGAAGCCGTTTTGAGCCGGGATTGGGGATTCGGGATTGGGGATTCGAACGTCCCCGTTTCCGACCCTTTCCGGGTTTGCGTCAGCAGCTAAGTGCTGCCGTTGTCGAGTTGCTTCAGTTCGCTGCGGGCCAGGTCGATCCACTGGCGTTGGTCGCGCTGGTAGTAGCGCGGGGCCAGGCTGGAGCGCTTCAGCACTTCGTTGAACACTTCGCCGGCGCGCTGCGGCTGGCCCGCGCGCTGCAGCAGTTGCGCGTAGCGCACGCGCGCTTCTTCGCCGGGGTAGTCGTCGGCGAGCGCGGCGTATTCTTCCAGTGCCGCGTCGGTCTGGCCCAGCGCCTCGGTGGCGCGCGCGTAGAGCAGGTGGCCGTCGTGCGAGCGGAACTGCGGGTTGGCGGCGATCAGCCGGTCCAGCGTGGCTTTCACCGCGGCCGGCTGGTCCAGGCCGAACTGCGCCTTGGCCAGTCCGAGCAGCAGTCCGGGGTCGTCGCGGTGGATGCCGCGCAAGCCGCTCTCGAACACCTCGGCCGCCTGCGCGTATTCGCCGTTGCCCAGGTGCACCTCGGCCAGTTGCCGGCGGTTGTCCACGGTGTCGGCCAGTTCCAGGCGATTGCCGGCGGTGCGCTTGTCGCGGTTCGGATCGAGCGTGGCGCCGACCTTGCGCAGGTGGCGGCGCGCGCGCGGATCGTTGCGCCACTCCGGCAGCAGTTCGGCGATCACGTAGATCAGGATCCCGAGATACGAAAAGATCAGCAGGATGAAGATCCAGTACAGCGGGCGGCCGCTGCGCACCACGTGCACGCAGCAGGCCAGCTGCAAGGCCAGCGACAGCAGGACGATGGGATTCATGGACAACGCTTCCTTGTGTCGCGATCAGGCCGCTTCGTACGCTCCATAGCCGCGCAGGCGCTCGTAGCGCTTCTGCAGCAACTGCTCGACCGGCAGTTTTTCCAGCGCGTCCAGTTCGTTGAGCAACACCGCCTTCAGGCGCTTGGCCATCTGCGTGGGGTTGCGGTGCGCGCCGCCGATCGGCTCGCGCACGACCTTGTCGACCAAGCCCAGCGCGGACAGGCGCTTGGCGGTCAGGCCCAGTTGCTCGGCGGCGTCCTTGGCCTTGGCCGCGTCCTTCCACAGGATCGAGGCGCAGCCTTCCGGCGAGATCACCGAATAGGTGCCGTACTCCAGCATCAGCGTGCGGTCGCCGACGCCGATCGCCAGCGCGCCGCCGGAGCCGCCTTCGCCGATCACCGTGCAGATCACCGGCACTTTGAGCTCGGCCATCTCCAGCAGGTTGCGCGCGATCGCCTCGCTCTGGCCGCGTTCTTCCGCGCCGATGCCGGGATAGGCGCCAGGGGTGTCGATGAAGGTCAGCAGCGGCAGCTTGAAGCGCTCGGCCAGCTTCATCAGCCGCAGCGCCTTGCGGTAGCCCTCCGGACGCGGCATGCCGAAGTTGCGCGCGACCTTGGTCTTGGTGTCGCGGCCCTTCTGGTGGCCGATGATGACCACCGGGCGCCCGTCGATGCGGCCCAGGCCGCCGACGATCGCTTTGTCGTCGGCGAACGCGCGGTCGCCGGCCAGTTCCTGGAACTCGTCGCAGAACACGTTGATGTAGTCCAGCGTGTACGGACGCTGCGGATGCCGCGCCAGCTGCGAGATCTGCCACGACGACAGGTCGCGGAAGATCTGCGCGGTGCGCACCCGCAGCTTGTCCTGCAGCGCGCGCACCTCGGTCTCGACGTTGACCGCCGGGCCGGTGCTGGCGTTGCGCAGTTCCTGGATCTTGGCTTCCAGATCGGCGATGGGTTGCTCGAAGTCGAGGTAGTTCGGATTCATTGGAGGCCGTCGTGAACGTAAGGGACGCAGTTTAGCCGAACCGATGTCGGTCACCCGTACGGGGCCGTGCGGTTTGGGGGCCGGGATTCGGGATTGGGGATTCGGGATTCGAAAAAGCCGGCGCTCCTGCCGCTGCGGACAACGCGGATCCCGCTCCTACGAATCCCCAATCCCCAATCCCGAATCCCGGCTCCTCACGCCCACGGCGGGCTGTACTTCACCTTCACCGCGCGCACGCCCGGATCGGCGCGCAGGGTGTCCAGCAGTTGCGGGTCCACGCGCACCGCGTGGCTGCCGTTGAGGTCGAGCATGCCGGCCACCGCGCCCTGTTCGGACTGCAGCAGCAGGTCCAGGCGCAGCGGCGTCTTGCCGGGGCGGTGGCGCGCCAGCAAGGCGTCGATGCGCGGCCAGGTGCTGCGCTGGCGCAGGTCCAGGCGCAGCGACAGGCGCTGCGCGTGGTGGGTGCAGATCTGTTCGTAGTCCCAGCACTGGCGGATGCGCATCGCATAGCCGCCGTTGAATTCGTCCTCGCGCACGCCGCCCTTGACGATCAGGATGCGGTCGCGGGTGAGCAGGTGGCCGAACTCGGCGATGGCGTCGGTGAACGCGCTGCACTCGACCCGGCCGCGGCCGTCCTCGAGTTGCACGAACACCTGGCTGTCGCCCTTGCGCCGCACGCCGACCACCTGGCCGGCGAGGATCGCGCTGGTTTCCGGGCGCCAGGCGCGTTTCTCGCCGTCGCCGCCACCGCCGCGTCCGCCGCCGGATTGCGCGCAGATCTTTTCCAGCGCGCTCAGGTCGCAGCCGACCAGCTCGCGCACTTCCTCGCGGTAGGGATCGAACGGGTGGCCGCTGAGGTAGAAGCCCAGCGTCTCGCGCTCGCCGGTCAGCAGCTGGCCCAGCGGCCATTCCTTGCTCTCGGGCAGGTCCAGGCGCAGCGCCGGGGCGCTGGTGTCGGCGCCGCCGAACAGCGAGTTCTGCCCGGAGGCGCGCTCGCGCGCCATCTGCTCGGTGGCCTTCATCACCTCCGGCAGCTGCAGCATCAGCGTGGCGCGGTTGCTGCCCAGCCCGTCCATCGCACCGGCGTTGATCAGCGCTTCCAGGGTGCGCTTGTTGAGCTTGGCCGATTCCACGCGGGTGCAGAAATCCAGCAGCGAGGCGTATTCGCCGCCGCGCTCGCGCTCGGCCACGATCGCCTCGCAGGCGCCGCGGCCCACGCCCTTGATCGCGCCCAGGCCGTACTGGATGGTGTCCGGGGTGGCCGCTTCGAACATGTAGGCCGAGGCGTTGAGCCGCGGCGGCAGCACGGTCAGGCCGAGGTTGCGCACCTCGTCGAGGAAGCCGACCACCTTGTCGGTGTTGTCCATGTCCGAGGACAGCGTCGCGGCCATGAACTCGGCCGGGTAGTGCCGTTTCAGCCATGCGGTCTGGTAGCTGACCAGCGCGTAGGCGGCGGCGTGCGACTTGTTGAAGCCGTAGCCGGCGAACTTCTCCATCAGGTCGAAGATTTCGTCGGCCTTGGCCTCGCCGACGCCGCCCTTGGCCGCGCCCTCGCGGAAGATCTCGCGGTGCTTGGCCATCTCGGCCGGCACCTTCTTGCCCATCGCGCGGCGCAACAGGTCGGCGCCGCCCAGCGAGTAGGCGCCGACGATCTGCGCCATCTGCATCACCTGCTCCTGGTACACCATGATGCCGTAGGTGTCCTTCAGGATCGCTTCGGTGCGCGGATCGGGGTAGATGATCTCCTGCTGGCCGTGCTTGCGCGCGTTGAAGTCCGGGATCAGGTCCATCGGGCCGGGGCGGTACAGCGACACCAGCGCGATCAGGTCCTCGAAGCGGTCGGGCTTGGCGTCCTTGAGCAGCCGGCGCATGCCCGAGGATTCGAACTGGAACACCGCGCCGGTGTTGCCCGAGGCGAAGATGCCCTTGTAGGTGGGCGCGTCGTCGAGCGGGATCGCGGTGATGTCCACCGGCGGGATGCCGGCGCGCGCGTGGCGCACGTTGATCGCCTTCACCGCCCAGTCGATGATGGTCAGCGTGCGCAGGCCGAGGAAGTCGAACTTGACCAGGCCGACCTGCTCGACGTCGTCCTTGTCGAACTGGGTGACCGGGTTCTTGCCCAGGTTGTCGACGTCGTGTTCGGCGAACAGCGGGCAGAAGTCGGACAGCGGCGTCGGCGCGATGACCACGCCGCCGGCGTGCTTGCCGGCGTTGCGGGTCAGGTCCTCCAGCTGCCGCGCCAGGTCCATCAGGTCGCGGACGTCGTCCTCGCTCTGGTAGCGCTGGATCAGCTCCGGCGAGGCCATCTCGCTGTCCTTGCCTTCGCCCATCGCGTCCTTCAGCGTGATGCCGAGGATGTTGGGGATCAGCTTGGCCACGCCGTCGACCAGACCGTACGGGAAGCCGAGCACGCGGCCGCAGTCGCGCACCACCGCCTTGGCCGCCATGGTGCCGTAGGTGATGATCTGGCTGACCCGGTCGCGCCCGTACTTGCGCGCGACGTAGTCGATGACCTCGTCGCGGCGGTCCATGCAGAAGTCGATGTCGAAGTCGGGCATCGACACGCGTTCGGGATTGAGGAAGCGCTCGAACAGCAGGTTGTAGGGCAGCGGATCCAGGTCGGTGATCTGCAGCGCCCATGCCACCAGCGAGCCGGCGCCGGAGCCGCGGCCCGGGCCGATCGGGATGCCCTGGTTCTTGCCCCACTGGATGAAGTCGGCCACGATCAGGAAGTAGCCGGGGAAGCCCATCTTGATGATCGTGTCCAGCTCGAACTCGAGCCGGTCGACGTAGTCCTGGCGGGTCTTGCCCGGCGCCAGCGGATTCTTCTCCAGGCGCGCGGCCAGGCCGTCGCGCGACTGGCTGCGGATCCAGCTGTCCAGCGTCTCGTTGTCGGGCACCGGATACGCGGGCAGGAAGTAGGTGCCCAGCTGCATCTCGATGTTGCAGCGCTGCGCCAGCGCCAGCGTGTTGTCCAGCGCATCGGGAATGTCGGCGAACAGCGCGGCCATTTCCTCCGACGACTTCAGGTATTGCTGGTCGCTGTAGTCGCGCGGGCGCTTGGGGTCGTCGAGCACGCGGCCGGAGGAAATGCACACGCGCGCCTCGTGCGCGGCGAAATCGCTGGCGTACAGGAAGCGCACGTCGTTGCTGGCCACCACCGGCAAGCCGCGGGTGCCGGCGGCATGCAGCGCGAACTGGTTGAACGCTTCCTCGCCGTCGCGGCCGGTGCGGGTCAGTTCCAGGTGCAGGCCGTCGCCGAAGATGCGTTGCCAGTCGGCCAGTTGCTGCTCGGCCAGATCGTGGCGGCCTTCGCTGGCCAGGCGTCCGGCCAGGCTGTCGCGCCCGGCCAGCGCGAACAGATTGTCGCTGCCGGTCTGCAGCCACTCCGGGCGGATCGCCACGCCGCCTTCGTTGCGGTGGCCTTCCAGCCAGGCTCGGGTCAGCAGGCGCGACAGGCTCAGGTAGCCGTCGCGGTTGCGGCACAGCACGGTGAGCCGCCACGGCGTCTCGGCGGCGCTGTCGGCGATCAGCAGGTCGGCACCGGCGATCGGCTTGATGCCCACGCCTTCGGCCGCCTTGTAGAACTTGACCAGCGCGAACAGGTTGTTGAGGTCGGTGACCGCGAGCGCGGGCAACTCCAGTTCGACCGCACGGCTGAGCAGGTTGGCCTGCTTGGCTTTCTTCGGGTCGGCCTGATCCGGTTTCTCGGGCACACGGATGGTCGAATCCGCCAGCGAGAACTCGGTGTGGACGTGCAGATGAGCGAAGCGGGAAGTGGACATGCGGAACCAGAACGATGCCCGGGCAGGTTAGCGGCGGGGGCGGGGACGGGCAAGGCTTGACAGGGCCGTTGCCGGGTCCGGAGCCCGATGCGACGGGCCTGGCGAGGCGATTGGGCGGGGCGCCCGTTCAGCTGTGGGCGCAGGCCGCGGCTGAACGGCATGGGTCTGCGCGGGCGAAGAGGCAGGGGGGGGGGCGATGTGCCGTCCTCCGCCAGCGGTCGGTTACCGGAGCGTGCGGCCGCCGCGTGCCTCGCCACCGGTCGATGCGCCAAAGCTGCGCAAAACCGGAGCGCGGGCCGTTAGGGCGGGTTGGATTTCTGAATGCAAGTTGACTGCGTCGGCCTAAACGGTACATGTTGGTACAGTTATCAGTACCTCTGCGTAGGGTGCGCGGATGCGTTCTGCTTTCAATGCGTTACGTGGGTCGGGGGCGAAATGGGGACGCGCTGGGAAAATGAATCCATTCTGAAAAATTATTATCTTCGGCGGTCGACTCGCTCGACCTGGCCACGCATTCGAATATCAGGTGATAGCGTCTCGCTCGCCGTGAACCCCCACGGCGTGATCAGGAGAAAC
>Ga0207709_10002533_pt1 | contig 11382 bp, 8 predicted proteins | sample KBSM34metaG_FD_184397 | JGI IMG/M metagenome (GOLD analysis project Ga0207709, IMG submission 184397) | Miscanthus rhizosphere microbial communities from Kellogg Biological Station, Michigan, USA - KBS M3-4 metaG (SPAdes) (version 2) | ecosystem: Host-associated > Plants > Roots > Rhizosphere >...
GATCGAGATGGCCCAGTATTTCTGGTATCTGAACTGCTCCAAAGCCGCTCGCGAACTGAACTTTAAGCCACGCGATCCCGGCGAAACTCTCCACGACACCGTCTCCTACGTCCGCGAGAATTTCCTCGGCAGCAACGCCTTCGGCAAGTAATCCACAGATCACGCAGATAAATCTGTGTAATCTGTGGATACACTTAGGGAACTCTCTCGACCTTTAGAGCGTCTTAGCACCAGTTCTTACCGCTTCAGACAATCAGGAGATACTCCCATGGCTAGATTTCGGGCGCTGCTTCTTCTCCCCTTCCTTATCTGTGCCTCGCTCCCAGCACACGCTCAAACGCCTCTCCAGATCAACACGCCAATTGACCAGACACTAGGGCCGGGCCAGACACACGATTTCACTGTCACACTCGAAGAGAACGCCTGGATTCAGTTTGTAGTCGAGCAGCAGGGTATCGATGTGATAGTCAAAACCTTCTCACCGGAAGGAAAAGCTTTGGGAGAGTTCGATTCGCCAAATGGCTCTGATGGTCCTGAGGAGGTTTCCTTTGTTGCTGCGGCCGCAGGTATGTATCACATCATGGTTAGCCCACTCGATCCCGCCGGTACAACCTCAGGTCGCTTTCAGATTAAGATTCTTGAACTGCGGAAGGCAACGGAACAGGAAATCAAAGCCAGCCAGAGTCTCCAGAACGTCAAGGCAAAAGGCGTCGCATTACTTTTAGAGCTTGAAGGAACAATCACACAGATCCAATCCCCATTCACGCGCATCAATGCTCAACTCCTCGCGGCTCAGCTCTTGTCGGAACCCGAGCCAAAACGCGCGGCGAAGTATTTGACTGACGCAGCTAACGGAGTGAAAGAACTGATCGCTTCTATCGACGCGAACAATCCGGATTACCCGCAGCAGTATGCATTGATCTCCCAGCTGCGTTTCGAGATGACTCGCCTGCTGGCACTGCGCGATCCCGAGGCCGCTCTCAGTTTCCTTTACTCAACCCTTCCGCCGCCCAACCCTTACAGCAATAAGCGCGAACAGGTGTCGCAGGAAGGCATGATGGAACTTTCGATCGCCAATCAGATCATGGAAAACGATCCGAAACGGGCGCTGCAGATTGCCCGCAAGAATCTCAAGACAGGAGTCTCGAGCAATCTGATGGGCACCATGTCGATTCTGAGTCGAAAAGATCCGGAGCTGGCGGCCGAACTCGCAAACGAAATGGCAGACAAAATTCTCAACGAGAAACTGCTTAGGAATCCGGAGACAGTCAATGTTGCGGTTGGCCTGCTCCTCAACGGCATGAGACCGGAACGCCAGGCCTGGGCGTCTAACTACAGGCCGCCAAAGGGAGGCGCGCTATTAACAGATACGCATTATCGCGACCTGCTTCAGAAAGCAGTGGCCGAAGCGTTGTCGTACTCTCCGACATCGCCTCAAGGCTACAATTCCGAACGAGACGTAGCGGGGAACTTGTTGAGGGGACTTCTGCGACTGGGTCCGGAACTCGATACGACACCGGGCGGCGCAGCAGCCCTGAATAAGAAGTGGACAGAAATATACCCCCAACAGCCTTCTGGTCCGAGCCAGTATCAATCTGCAATCGCCAACAGCCCGGTAGACTCTGCACTCGAAACAATTGAAAAGGCGCCACAGGAACAGCGAGAACAACTCTATCTCCAGCTTGCGAACCGCGAAGCCTCCAGTGGTGACGTCGCACGAGCCAGGCAACTCATCAAACTCGTCCCAACTCCTTACCAGCAACGCAACGCACTGAAGAACATCGACCAGCAAGAGATCTATCGCGCGCTGGCGAAGGGAAAAGTTGACGAAGCATTAAGGATCATCAGCACGTTTCCGACATCCAGAGAGCGTGCTAGTCAGTTGGCCCAGATCGCGAGTCAGATCGGACCAGGCCAGAAACGCGCGGTAGCGATTAACCTGCTCGAACAGGCGAGAGCAATGCTGGGAACGTCCCTGCAGGCACCGGACCAGGACCACATGAATGCGTTGTTGGAGATTGCGCGCGCGTTTGCTCGTTACGATTCAAAGCGATCTTTTGAGATTGTGGATCCTTTGATCGATCAGCTTAACGAGATCTGCACGGCGGCGCGGACCATGGAGGGTTTTGGAGCTGACAACTTTGACAACGAAGAACTCAACCTGCAGAACGGCGGCAATATAGCACAAGAGGTGCTGCGACTATCTCAAGTGCTTGGCGCCTTAGCGGTGACAAACTTCGAGCGCGCAAAAGCAGGAGCCGACCGACTGCGGTTGCCGGAAGTCAGGCTCAAGGCTTACCTCGACATCGCGCAGCAGTCGATTGCAGGCCCGGTACGATGATAGGTCCTGTTATTCTCCCATCGCGGCGTACTTGAAGACCCGGAAGCGATATCTCTGCTGCGCTCTAATGTTCGCGGCGATCGTGCCGTGAAGGTTCTCGTCCCACTTCGTGTACTGATCGATATACCGGTCCGAAGCCGCCTTGTCTCCTTCGTACTGCACGGAGAGTGTCTTCTCAAGCATCTTACCGACTACGTCATGATACTTGTCATAGTGGACCTTCATCGTCTTCGTACCCGGATCGAAAGTCAGTAATCCGTTTTCGAGATAGAAGTTCCACTGCATCAACTGCATTGTGTTGTATGGCTGGTCGCGTCGAGGACGATTGTTCTGCAGCACGCGCAAGATCCCGCCCGCGTAGACACTTCGCAACTGCGCGTCGGTGTAGTAGCCCTGCTTGTGAAGAGCTTCGGCGACGAATAACGAAACGAGATCGGCCTTCATCTCTTCCATCGCGTTCGCATTGTCCTGCAGTGCCTCGTCGAGCTCGCGGCCGTCTTTCGTTCGATCGACGCCGAGGTAATGGCCCACTTCATGCCACAACGTGCGATAGAAATTTCCGTCAGGCGTGAGTTCACTTGCCTGCTGTTCACCAAGCGCAGCGGCGAGTGTTTTTGACGTTCCCTCAAAGATGTTTGGATCGCGCATGATGTTTGCGCGCAACAGAATCGTGCGACCATACCGACGCGCCACGTAACTCTCGTTCGGCAATATAGTCGCTGTATTTCCTCCGCGCGATTGTCCGAAGTCTGCGACGACGTCGTAGACGCCCACCGGAATATCTTCGCGTATTTTCTTGTGGTTCTTGTAAGGCAGCGAGTCTTCAAGGGCTTGTAGTCCCTTCATCGCCTCGCGAAGCGCGGTTGTTTCCTGTTGCCTCGTCTGAAAGAGACAGAACGAGAAGAACGTCTTCACACCGTAAAGCTCATCGTCGTAAGTTTCGTACGAACCGATCTGCGCGTTGAGATTCTTAAAGCGTCCGGTGACCCAACTCGCGTCACCCGACTCATAGTCGTTTGACAGCACGTCGCGCGCACGATTGCGCAGGTATCGGGCGAATTCATCGTCGTCCTTGCTCACCGCATCGGCTGCTTCGTTCAAAAGCCCGTACGCTTTCATCAGATCATCCGCATAAGCGACTGCGTACGGCACTGCATAAACATCAGCGCCCTGTTGATTGTGTGCCGTGGCACGTCGTGGCCCGGATGAGAGCCGTTGCAACTCCGCAAGCAATCCCGGGTGCAACGTCTGAAGTGCTGGATACTTATTTAGCGTGGCGATGTCAGCTTGTAGATTCTTCGCATTGACGAGACGAACTACAGAACGCAGATCGAGCACTTTCTCGCGTTTGCTTGCCTGTCCACCTGGCGATGCGAGCGCCTTTTCGATCTCTTCTTTCGTTATACCCCACGGATAGACAGTCTTTCCGGGTTTGGTCGGATCAACGGGCAGGAATGGCTCACGCTTGTTTTCAAGCGTCGTGGCGATGGGTCCCTGAGACAGTCGGTACAAGGTCAAAAGATTTTGTGTTGCCGGCGTCGAACCGGTGCGCTTGTCGAGTTGTTCCAGTGCGCGAAAAGACGAGAGTGCTTCAGGGTGTCGCTGCTCCTCGTAAAGCTTCTGAAAGATCTGCCCGGCTTCGATCAACTTCGCCACAGCCTTTCGTTCGCCCTCCGATAATTTGGAGAGGTCACCCGACAATCGAATCGTCTGCGTTTTATCAATTATCGGCTGGCTCTTTTCGAGCGGCCAATAGCCTGCGGGAAGAGTTTGCGTTAGTAACAGAGCAGTCATAAGAAGTTTAGTCATACGAACGATTTTGCCACAGACCTACACGGATAAGCACGATGTCAGTAGTCATAAATTCTCGGCGACGGAAATTTGCTGCACTCGTAGATTTACGCGATATTTTTCAGATTTCCGACGGCATCGAGGTTGCACAAAGCACGCGCGGTGACAAGTCTAACTACAACGATCAAGCGACGCTTCAAGCGTGCACGACGACGACGCAAGGTTGGTCGAGCATATGACATGGCGCTTGAAGTTGCGAGTGTGCTGCCGCCGCGCGCTGACGTCCTCGACGTCGGTTGTGGCAACGGCTTTATCGCGCATCATCTTCAGAGCATGCTCGGTAAAACTGTAGTTGGACTCGACGTTGGCACGAACACCGCGGATGCTCGGATCAATTATCTTCCTTACGACGGCCGTCATTTTCCTGTCAGGGACGACAGCTTCGACGCCGTGCTGCTTTGTTATGTATTGCACCACGCGCAGGATCCACACCTGGTGTTGAATGAAGTCAGTCGCGTCTTGAGAGACGGCGGCCTGGCAATTATCTACGAAGACATACCTTCGATCTGGTGGGACCGTGCGGTCTGCTGGACGCACGATCGACAATGGCGCGACCGAACTGGACCATGCACGTTTCAGCGAGAGCACGACTGGCGCAGGACTTTTAGTCTCGCAGGCTTCGACGTCGTGAAGGAGCGTGCGCTTTCACGCTGGCGCAACCTCGCGCATCCCGTGTCGCGCAGATTTTTTGTCATTAAGACAAGTTCTCACGCAAAGACGCAAAGATTCCGAGAGACCCTTGCGCCGGAGTTAAGCTTTGCTCCTTTTGCGTCTTTGCGAGAAAGTTATTCCGGCTCAGGTAACACCTCGGCCAAATCTTCGTAGTGAGCCGTTGCCTTGCCACGACAGGCGAGCGTTATTTCTGAACCGATAGGCGGCCGGATCTTGATTCCCTGGTCGCGCTGAGCTGGTTTCTGCTCGCCGTTGTAATCATCAAAGATCGCGTACTCGTATTCATTAGTCGTGAAACTAATCTCAGTTTGATCAAACTGCGCGCGGAAGTAATGTGAGTATTTGAACGCGGACTGTGTCTGTTCGCGTTGTTTTGGAAATTCGAGTTCGATCTTTCCCGGCAAGCCGAAGCGGTACTGGATATATCCCCGGTCTTTTGTCAGTTCGGTTGAAGAACATAACGAAACGATTTTGGCCGTTTTCCCCACGACACAACTGAAGACGATCTTCTCCGTGCTTTCGCACAACGAGCCTCGTTGGAACTGCAACGCGTTCGGCCCGGACGCCGCAGTGACCGCGACAATGCACATCATCGCGCCGCCAACGAGAATTGCGCGCTGTTTATTTAACCTCAACGATCCCACGCTCCATCAGCTTCTTAATCATTCGTAAGCAATCCGCCTCACGAAACGGACAGATCGAAAGTATCGACTGTATATCCCACGAACCGTTGATGCGCGAAAGCACAAACCCTTCCTGCGGATCGATCTGCACGGCCGTCAAGTCTACTGCACGCAACTCCGGCACTGACTTCGGCGAGATACCACCCGTTTCATAAACACGCTTGATGAACTTCTCCTCAGCCACCGGCAACAACGCCTGCGCTTCAGGATTGTTTGGTTGCTGCTGCAATGCCTTCTGAATGATCTCCAAAGCCGCGTCCGGATCTTCATCAAGCTTGCGTTCGGCTGACCAGACCATCTCCGTCACACTCTCCGGCAGGTCCTCGACTTCCTTAACGAGTGAAGGACTGTCTTCGGGCAACTCTCCAACCACACGAGCCACACCTTCACTGATCAACGTGTAGAGTTGACCATAAACGTGAAACGCCGACGCGTGCATGTGATAACAAATCTCAGCCACCGCCATTCGCTTCTCGACAAAGAAAAGAACCTGGCGAAATTCCTTACCGAGCTTCAGTGACGAAGTCCAGCCGGCATTGAGTTCAAGTATGCTTCTATCCGATGGTATTAACGTGCGATAGCGAGCAAACTCGTCGATACGATAAATCCCTTCCATGATGACGGTCGTTGGTTCGACCTCAATCAGCAGCAAGTCTTCAGGTAAAGGATCGTCGTCGTAAAACTCAAAGTCACCGTCAGTCCAAACAAATAAATCGTAGATGGCGTCGAGCGTCCTCGTCTTCAGGACACTCAAAACATCGTCTTCACTCAGGAATCCTTGCTCGACAAGAACTTCTCCCAGCTTTGCACCCGAGGTCCGTTGCAGTTCGCGTGCAATCTTCAACTGCACTTCGTCGACCTTTCCGTAGTGCAGCAGGACCTGGCCGAGATACTCCCTTGGATCATTTGACTTGGAGCCAACGATCATTCCGTTTTTGAAGTAAACCTGTTTGGTGATTTTGCCGTGATCGAATTTGAGGGTGCCTGATTTCCTGCCCGCCGCCAGAAACTGGAGCAGGTCAACCAGACTCATCGTTTTCAAAGTGCCTTGGATCGCCATTAGTCGTCGGTTTAGTCGGGCACCTCGCTGGCGGGCCTACATCGTGAGGATCTCTGGGGGGAGCTCCTGTTCGTGGACCACAGAAGGTCAAGACTCGGAAGCGTCTCAATCCTCAACCAGGTCTGCACAAATCGCCGGAGCTTCAGGACCGGCTTCTCTCGCGATTTGCAATAGACGCAAAAGATTCTCCTGTTGTTCTTCGTTTAGATCGACAAACTGAACACCGAAACCCATTCCGTGCCGATGATGCCGCACTTCACCTTCGAGGTAAAGCCAATCACCGTCAGGAAGTAAAACCCGAAACGCAACGATCTCGCCGACCATTACCTCGCCCACGGTATCGAGGTAACAGCCGCCGTCCGAAAGGTCGGTGATGCGAGCTGAGTGTCTTTCCTCCTCGCTATCCCAAACCGCATCCAGATGAACGCTTAGTCGGGGTTTAGATCGTCTATCATCCATGAGCTACGGGCATCATAGAATATTTCAGCCATAGATTACACGGATAAAAAATTTAAATCTGTGTGTTGACACGGACCCGAAGCGCGTCGGGAACGATTTGGAATGTTGCCGGTAGCCTTCCTGGAAGTTCTCCATCGACTTCCAGCGGGACTTCTTCAGCGCGATCGGCTGCGCGCACAGTTATCTTGCGAGCGAGAGTGTGACTCACCTCGGGCATCGAAAGGTGCGAGCCGGTGTAGACGCGGGGGGCGCTGGTGAAGATCTTCATGGCACTCAGATCACCGATGCTGATGACGTCGAACTTACCGTCTGTTAGTTTCGCATCGGGCGCGATCTTCATGCCGCCGCCGAAGTAACGCGCGTTCGCGATGCATAAATTCGAGACAAGAAGATGGCGTTCGTGAGAGTCGTCGAGCTGAACTACGAGGCGCACAGGTGCATTGCGCATAGCTGTCTTCAGCAAGGCGCTCACAAACGACACCTCGTCACCTTTCACTCGTTCAATGACTTTCGTGCTCATGCCGCAGGAAGCAACGCCGACGAAATAACGTGTCGCGTCGCTTCCTTTCTGATCAGTGTATGAAACGCGCCCAACATCGATGCGCACCGATCGACCCGTCCGAAGAACTCTCGCCGCATCGCGAGTGCGCGAAGGGATCTCGAGTGTTCTTCTGAAATCACCGCCGGTTCCGCTCGGCAGGATGCCGAGTTCAGCATCTTTGCCCGAGGCAAGAATTCCGTTCGCGACTTCGGAAATAGTGCCGTCGCCGCCGCACGCAATAATCAGCTTTGCGCCTTTGTGCGCCGCTTCGCTCGCGAGCGTCGCCGCATCGCCCCGATGAGCGGTAAATACTGCGCGGAACGAGCCAAAATGCGAGCGCAAGTCACTCGCGATCTGCGGCCACGTTTCACCAGTGCTCCCGCCGGCTGACGATGGATTAACTATCACTACTGACATGTTCGATCTGTGTAAATCCGTGTAATCCGTGGCTAAGCTTCATCGATTTATCACGCTCGCCCAATTCCGCAATCTTTCCCATCACCGCGTCAGCGATCTCTTTGTGCGTCCGCAGTCGATCCGGTTTCGTGAGATGTTCACTCAAGTCGAGCAGCGGCCCGAAGTGAATGCGAATCACTTCCTCGCGATTCCAGTTGCGTGCCACCTGCTTCGGCAAACTATTACATAAACCGGCGATGAACACGGGAATGACCTGCGGCTTCGCTTCCATGATCAACTTCCCTACGCCCGGTTGCGCACGCAGGAACGAATATGGATCGTCGTTCTTGTTGCGCGTTCCCTCGGGATGAAACCCGATTACGTTTCCCGGTCCCGAGCGCGCCAGGTCTACGAGCACTTCAAAGGAAAACTTGTCAAAAGCGCGCTTCTCCGGAATCGGATGATCACCCGTAGCGAAAAATGGAGGGTACATGGACCACCAGCCCATGATCAGATTGACGAGCAGTCCCAGCGGCGACTGATAAAAGAATCTGGCGCGTACAGGGAAAAAGAGTCGCTTGGTCCAACGAGTTCTATAAAAGAGCACCGTCGACACGGCGTACATGTCGAAGAACGAACGATGATTTGCGACCAGCAGCAACGGCCGGTCGTGCGAAGCGGCCTCGACGTGCTCGAGACCGTAGACGTTCATGATGTTGTAAGTGGAAAGATGGATCCACCCGGCGCCAAGTGTGCTTTGACACCACGTCCAGAATCGCTTCCAGGCGCCCTGATTCATGCGCCTGACGAAACGGAAAGCGAATCGTTCGAACGGTGTTAGGACGTCAAAATCACTCAATCGAGAAGTATTTGGCCTCCGGATGGTGGACAATAATAGCCGAAGTCGATTGCTCTGGCTCTAGTTGAAACTCCTCTGTGAGATCGACGCCGATGCGTGAAGGATTCAACAGCTCGAAAAGCTTTTCCTGATCTTCGAGTCGCGGACAGGCAGGATAACCAAAACTGTAACGCGAGCCCTGGTATTGCTGTTTAAAGAGTCGCGTGAGATCCGGAGAGTCCGCGCCTGCGATTCCGAGTTCCTCACGAATACGCTTGTGCCACAATTCGGCGAGGGCTTCAGCACTCTCGACACTCAAACCGTGAAAGTAGAGATAGTCCGCGTAGTTGTCGGCTTTGAATAACTCGTGCGAATACTCGCTCGCACGTCGTCCCACTGTCACGAGGTGAAATGCGACTACGTCCTTGTTGCCCGAGTCTCGCGGCGCGAAGAAATCAGCGAGGCAAAGATGTTTCCCCGCCGGCTGTCGCGGGAACGTGAAGCGCACTTCCCTGTCCTCGTCGTAGACGATCAAATCGTTTCCTTCTGACTGGCACTGGTAATAACCGTAGACGACTTTAGGCACGAGCAGCTTTTCACGTTTTGAGCGTTCTTTGATCTCTTCAAAGATCGGTCGCACTTTATTGCGCACCAGCGCCTGATACTCTTCAAGCGGCATTCGGCCTTGCTTAAATTGCCACTGACCTTTGAATAGTGCGGTCTCGTTTATGAACGCGAACACATCGTCGAGCGAAAGCTCGTCGACGACACGCGAGCCGAAGAAGGGCGCCGAAGGAATCGGCACGTCGCGGCTAACGGCCGAACGCTCAGTGTGCGTCGTATCTCCTGTGACCTTCGTGCGCGACTTCGCGGGTTTGCGAATGCCGAGTTTCTGTTCTTCACCGATCAGATCTTCGACATCGTCTCCAGGCTCAGCACTCAATCCTGCTCCTGCCTCTTGCGCCTTCTCTTCGCCGTTAGTATCTCCGACCAAGCGATCCATCGTGTGCAGCCCGGCAAACGCATCTCGCGCGTAGTAGAGTTGGCCGTGATAGAGCGACTTCAGATCGTCCTCGACGTAACGTCGCGTCAACGCGGCGCCACCAAGCACGACCGGAACCCTGATGCCGCGCTCGTTCATCAACTCAAGGTTCTCTCGCATGATCAGCGTAGACTTCACGAGCAGGCCACTCATGCCGATCGCATCGGCGCCGTGTTCGTCATACGCCTGAAGGATGGCTTCGATTGGCTGCTTGATGCCGAGATTCAGGACCTTGTAGCCGTTGTTCGTCAGGATGATATCGACGAGGTTCTTTCCGATGTCGTGAACGTCGCCCTTGACGGTCGCAAGCACCATCGTGCCCTTGGCAGTCGCGCCGCCCTTCTTTTCCATGAAGGGCTCGAGAAAACGAACCGCAGACTTCATCGCTTCCGCAGACTGCAGGACGAAAGGCAGTTGCATCTGGCCGCTGCCAAAGAGATCGCCGACGACTTTCATGCCGTCGAGCAGGATGTTGTTGATGATGTCGAGCGCTGAGTATTTTTCGAGACCGGTCTTCAGTTCATCCTCGAGCCCGATCTTCTCGCCGTCGATGATGTGATTCTTGAGGCGCTCCTCGACGGTCTCACCTTTCGAAGCTTTCTTAGACGCCTTCGACTTCACACCTTCGAAGAGCTTCGTAAACTCGGTGAGCGGATCGTAAATGCAGACGTCACCTTCAAATCTGCGCTGGTCGTAGATCAGTTCGCGCGCGACTTTCAGTTCCTTTTCACCGATGCGGTTGAGTGGCTCAATCTTGCTCGCGTTAACAATCGCGGAATCGAGGCCAGCTTCGACTGCGTCGTGAAGGAAGACGGAATTCAGAACTACTCGAGAAGCGGGATTGAGTCCGAAAGAGACGTTTGATACACCCAGGATCGTGTATGCACCGGGAAGCTCAGTCTTGATTCGCTTGATCGCTTCAATAGTTTCAAGGGCGTTGCGACGATCTTCCTCAATGCCGGTCGAGATCGGCAATGCGAGTGGATCAAAGAAAATGTCCGAAGCGGGTAGGCCGAGCTCAGTTGTCGCCTGTTCGTAAGCTCGTTTTGCGATCTTGAGCTTGCCGTCGGCCGTGCGAGCCATTCCGTCCTCGTCGATCGTTCCGATGACGACACTGGCGCCGTAAGTCTTTGCCAGCTCGATCACCTTCACGAAGCGTGGAACGCCGTCCTCGTAGTTCGTCGAATTAAGAATCGATTTGCCGCCCGCGTGCTGCAGTCCGGCTTCCATCTTCTGCCACTCAGTCGAGTCGAACATGAGCGGGAGCTTTATGTTCGTGACCAGTCGCGAAGCCAGCTCGTGCATGTCGCGTTCGCCGTCGCGGCCCACAAAATCGACATTCACGTCTAGAATGTGGGCGCCTTCGCGCTCCTGATCCTTGCCGAGCGCTACCAGGCCATCCCAGTCTTCCGCGTTCAGCAGATCGCGCATCTTCTTCGATCCACTCGCATTGACGCGCTCCCCGACGATCAAAAACGATGCATCCTGAACGTATGGCT
>Ga0207709_10002548_pt1 | contig 11353 bp, 12 predicted proteins | sample KBSM34metaG_FD_184397 | JGI IMG/M metagenome (GOLD analysis project Ga0207709, IMG submission 184397) | Miscanthus rhizosphere microbial communities from Kellogg Biological Station, Michigan, USA - KBS M3-4 metaG (SPAdes) (version 2) | ecosystem: Host-associated > Plants > Roots > Rhizosphere >...
TGCTGGGTCGCGATTACGTGAAAAAATGTATTGCTCCGGTTAAGCACGCATTGCGACTCAGGTTTGGCTTCATGGACGATCACCCCATCATAAAGCAAGCCGATTTGATAGCCATGGCGACCGAGCTTCGCGATTTGCTTCCCGCTTCGTGGATTGAGTGGGGACACCTTCCGGCGCCGCACCCAAAAAAGATAGTTCCTGTTGGCCCCGAGCGCGCCTATCAGCAGTTTCTCGATCGCTACGAAGAAACAAAACATCTGGCGCAGTCACGGGTGCCAAAGAGATCAATAAAGAAATAACTATTAATATTGTTTTTTGTGCGCCGGCATGACCGTCAGCATTGCCACGTGCGTGCAGCAGCGCTGACGGCACCGTTCAGGCGGCGTCGTGTTACCGTCGGCGCGCGCGGCCCCACAACAGCGCGAACGCGCCAATGCCCAACACCAGTGGGCTTGCCGGTTCGGGCACCTCGCCGCTGGACGGAACGGAAGCGACGGTGGTGAAGTCGTCCATCACGTACCAGCCGGTGTCGCGCGTGATGCTCAGCGACGACACGTTGTTGAACGGCGCAGCCGCCCACACATAGCCGCCGCCGATCGCGACCGGGCCGGTCGTGCCGATCAGGTTGCTGCTGGCGTCATAGGCCGAAATGGCGATCCACGACGCCTTGTCGGCGGCACCAATCGGTGCGGCGAACCAGGCGCCGGCGAAGTTGAACGGCGTGGCGCTGCTGATCGTGGCGCCATCGCTGCCGAAGCCGTTCACGGCGAAATGCGTGCCGCCGTGGGCGCCGTTGCCGTAGCCGTCGATGCCGGTGTCGCCGGCATACCAGTCGTCGCTGAAGGTCAGGCCGGCGTACGGGCTGATATCGCTCAGGCTGGAGAAATCACCGTCGGTGGCCACGTCCTCGAAGCCGACGACACCGGCGTTGGCGGCGCCGGCCAGCATCAGGCTGGCGCCGGCGATCAGTGCAAGCAGAGTTTTTTTCATGTTTGTACCTTACTGGATATGAGATCGTTATTTGCAGACGTCGCCGGTCACGGCCGGGATCTTGGCGTCCGGTCCGTCCTGGCCACCGACGACAAAGCCGAATGAGACGGTCTCGCCTGGAGCGATGTTCTTGTTCCAGCCGACGTCCGTTGCCGAGAAGGTCGGCGAGCTGCCCGTGATCGCGCCGTTCCAGAACGACTGCACGGACGAGTTGTCGCTGTAGGTCCAGCTCACCGTCCAGCCAGGAATGGTGGTCGCTCCCTCGTTGGTGATGTTCACCTGGCCGATGTGGCCACCCCACCAGGCAGCGGTCACGACGTACGTGCACTGGGCGGTGCCCGGCGGTTTCGCATACACCTGCGGCACCACGGGGACGTCGCCTGTCGGGTCGATCTTGCCGTAGGCGATGCCGCGGCCGTTGGTGGTCCTGTAGACCGTGCCATAGGTGTTCATGTCACCGGTGACCCAGTTATCCACGATGCCGCCGTATTGATGGGCCTCGTCGTTGATGAGATCCCAGTGCGCGCCCTTGTCGATCGAACGCAGCATGCCGCGCGTCGCTCCCACCGCACCCCACATGTAGAGAGTCGGATAGGTGGCGCCGGGCGCCTCCTTGCCCAGGCCCACGGCGGAGCAGGAACCGATCCCGCCAACGCTGGCGAAGATGACGCCCGAATCGGTCGAGTGGGAGAGGCCCTTCGTGCCCAGGCAGACCCACAGGTCGCCCTCGATACCGGGCGTGGTGCGCAGGAGGCTGTTGCCGCCCGTCGACAGGGTGGCCTTGACGCTGAACGACACGCCGCCATCGGTACTCACCAACAATTTGCCGCTATTCTTGTCGTAGACATAGAACTTGGACGGGTTGACCTTGTCCGCCACCGGGTAGGCGTCCGTCACGGACAGGCCGGTCACCGCCGTCCAGTTGGCACCGAAATCGGTCGAACGGTAGGTGGTAGCCGAACCTTGCGGGCTATGCAGCAGCACGTAGCCGTCGGCGGACAGCGCCAGGTTGCCGTTGTTGCCGTTCATGGACGGCGCCTTTTGCCAGCTCGCGCCCATGTTGGTCGAGATGTACAGGTTGCTCCAGCTGACCCGCGCCATCACTTGCGTCGCTTGCGCGGCCACTGCGAGGCCGGTGTTCGAGCCGACGCCCGGGGAATGGCGGACGCCGTACTGGCCCGGATCGGTATGGATGAAGCCGTCGTAGTCGCCGATGACCGACACGAACGGACCGCCAGGGATGCTCTCGCCGGCGTACGAGCCGGTTTCTTCCATGCCATGCACGTCGAACTTCCAGGTGGTCTTGGGCGCGTCGAGGTCGGACGTCTTGAACACACCGTTACCCGAGATCACCCACGCGCTCTTCGGATCGAACGGGTCGAACTCGACGTCACCAGCCCAGTGGATCGACGTGCTTTTGGCCCAATCGATGCCGTTCGGATCGTTCAGGATGCCGTTTTGCATCAGGTCGGTCCAACTGCGGCCCGCATCATAGGAGGTGAAGATACGGTCGCCGTACGTGGCCGGCTGCTGCTGCTGCGTCCAATACATGTTGATGGTGGACGTGATCAGGTGCTTGGGATTGCTCGGGTCGACGCTGATGCCGCCGAACGCATTGGTCATGCCTGCCGGCGTGATGTTGGTCCAGGCGCCGCCGACGGTGTTGTATTCCCACACCTGGCCGGTAGTCATCGGTTCGCTGTCGTCCAGGCCATGCGGTCCGGCGCCATTGGCATAGGTGAGGTACAGGCGGCCCTTGTTTGTCATGGCCGCGCGCTGCGGCATCAGGCTCGACGGCGCACCCGCGACCGGGGCAAAGGTGGCGCCGCCGTCCTTGCTCATGTACAGGTTCGGCCCGACCGAACCGTAACGCGACACGCCGATGAAGATGCGCTTGGCCGTCCCGCCGCTGACGCTGGTCGGATCGAGCAGCACGAAGCTGATGCCGTTGCCGTTATGCGTCGTGGTCACGTTCAGCCCGCTCACATGGGTCCACGTCGAGCCCGAATCGACGCTCTTGAACAGACCGTTGGCACGGGTACCGACGAACAGGACGCTGCTCGAGCCCGGGTCGACCTGCAGGCGTTCGCCATTGGAGCGGCCCATGCCATTGCCGTGGGTCTTGAACTGGGCCGTCACATCGACCAGGTCGAAATGCTGACCGTAGTCGGTAGAGCGCATGATCACGGTCTTGCCGTTGTTCAAATAGCTGGTGCCTGCCAGCATGTAAACGGTGCCTGGGTTGCGCGGATCGACCGCGATCGACTCCACACCCATCAGGCCGGTATTGCTCTCGCCGAGCCAGTCCGTCAGCGCGATCCAGCGTCCGTTCTGGCCATCCCAGCGGTAGGAACCGCCCACATCGGTGCGAGCGTAGACCACGCCACGCTCGAGCTTGCTCGGGACGACGCCCGAAACAAAGCCGCCGCTACCCATGGCAACATTGTCCCAACGATATGTTTCAGCGTTCGCGCCAAGTGAGAACAGCAGACCCAACGCGAGGGCCAGCGTTTTTTTCAAATGCATCGTTATCTCCGTTTTTGTACATATGTTTTCCAGCACGTCCCATCGTCTGCGTCTGAGCGCCTCGACAATTTTTATGGGTGGAAATGATTATGTATGGACACCGGAGACATTTAAATTATTCAAATCACCAAGATGCTTGATGAAATATATCAGACAATTTCCATGTGGAAAATTTATCGAAAGGTAACGAAAAGGTAGACGACGCGAGCGTTAATAGTGCGTTCACTATCAATATGATTAACGAAAAATATCGCATCGTTTCCGCGAGGAATCTATTCCTAAATATCGGCTGTGCGGCTGCCGCGTTCCACTTTGAACTAGACCGCGTTGCCGTCCTGCCTGACGATCGGATCTTTGGTGTGGGTCCAGCCGCTCATCAGCGAGTAGCCAACCGCCAGCAGCGTGGGCCCGATGAACATGCCGACGAAGCCGAACGCGATCACGCCGCCCAGCACGCCCAGCAGGGTGAGCAGGAACGGCAGACTGGAGCCGCGGCTGATCAGCATCGGGCGCACGACGTTGTCCACGCCGCTGATCAGGAAAAATCCCCATACGAGCATGAAGATGCCCCACCCCGTCTCACCCTGAGCGAACAGCCACACGGCCGCCCCGCCCCAGACGATGGGCGGACCGACCGGAATCAAGGAAGACACGAAGACGAGCACGGACAACAGCGCCACCGCCGGCACGCGCGCGATGGCGAAGCCGAGGGCGGCGACGAGCGCCTGCGCCAGCGCCGTGCCCAGCAGGCCGTACATCACGCCGCGCACCGTCTGGCTGACGATCTCCGCGACGGATTCCGCCTCCTCGTCCATGATGCGGCGCATGGCGGCCTTGATGACGATGATCAGGGATTCGCCGTCGCGGTAAAAGAAGAAGCTGACGAAGGCGGCGAGACTCATCTGCGCGACGCCCGCCCCCAGCATCATGCCGCCGGACAGCAGCGCGTGCCGTGCCGGCTCGACCATGCGCTGCGCCAGTTCCATCATGCGTTCGCGGCTAGCGACGAGCTGGCGCAGGTAGGTATCCAGCTGGTCGCCGACGAGCGGGATGTTGCGCACCCAGGCCGGCGGCAGCAATTCTCCCTGGCTCAGCGCGGCGCGGATCTGGTCGAACGACGCGGCGACGTTGTCCGCGAGGTTGTACGCGACGAGCGCAAGCGGAATGATGACGAGCAGCGTGAGGCTCAAGGTCATCGTCAGCGCGGCGAGCGTGCGCCGGCCGCGCAGGCGATGCAGCAGCCGCAGGTACAGCGGCCAGGACGAGATGACGACGGCGGCCGCGAACAGGATCGCGGCCAGGAACGGTTGCAGGACGTAGAGGCAGCCGACGGTCAGCAGGATGACTGCGCCGGCGCGCGTAAAGTTTCTACCTGGACGTCGATCCATGCCTTTCCTGATGATCGGTGTTAAGGGACGATTATCAGGATAATAACTGACGGAGGTCGTGCACGATAGGATCGGGCCCCTGACCATGGCGAATGAACAGGCGCAGGCGCCCATCGCGGTCGAACACATAGCTGCCGGCCGTGTGGTCGATCGTGTAGCCGTTCGGGTCCGAGCCCGGCACCTTGGCGTAGAACACCTTGAATTCCTTGGCCGTCTTCGCCGTCTGTTCGGGCGTGCCGCGCAGGCCGATGAAGCGCTTGTCGAATGCGGGCACGTAGCTGGCCAGCAGCTGCTGGGTGTCGCGCTCGGGGTCGAGCGTGATGAACAGCACCTGCACCTGGTCCGCGAGCGGGCCCAGTTTCTGCATCACGCTGGCCATCTCGGCCATCGTCGTCGGACACACGTCCGGGCATTGCGTATAGCCGAAGAACACGACGACGACCTTGCCCTTGAAGTCGGCCAGGGTACGCGGCTTGCCCGTGTGGTCGGTCAGCGCAAACCCTTTCGCGTAATCGAGGCCGGTGACGTCGGTGTTCTGGAAGGCGACCTGCTGCTGCTTGCCCGGCAGTTTGTCGCATGCGGCGATGGACACGGTCAGCGCGCAGGCGGCGACGAGAACGGGCAGCAGTTTTTTCATCATCAGATCGGGAGGTATTGTTTCACGTAGTGGTCGACGAGCAGCGCCGCGAACAGCAGCGACAGGTAGACGATGGACCAGGCGAAGGCCTTGCGCGCGACCTGGTCGCTGTAGTGCTTGTGGATCAGCCAGCCGTAGCGCAGGAAGATCGCGTTCAGCACGACGGCCGCCGCGAGGTACAGCACGCCGCTCATGCCGACCGCGAACGGGAACAGCGTGCAGGCCGCGAGCGCGACGGAATACAGCCAGACCTGCTGGCCCGTGTACTGCATGCCGTGGGTGACGGGCAGCATCGGCAGGCCGGAACGCACATAGTCGTCGCGGCGGTACATGGCCAGGGCCCAGAAGTGCGGCGGGGTCCAGACGAAGATGATCAGCACGAGCAGCCAGGCCTGCATCGGCACCTCGCCCGCGACGGCGGCCCAGCCGAGGGCCGGCGGCATCGCGCCCGAGAGGCCGCCGATGACGATGTTCTGCGGCGTGTTCGGCTTCAGCAGGACCGTGTAGATCAGCGCATAGCCGACGAAGGTGACGAAGGTCAGCCACATCGTCAGCGGATTGACCATCGTGTACAGGACGCCCATGCCGGCGCCGCCGATGACGGCGGAAAAGATCAGCACCTGCGTGGGCGACAGCTCGCCCATCGCGGTGGCGCGGCGTGCCGTGCGGGCCATGCGGGCGTCGACTTCCGCCTCGATCAGGCAGTTGACGGCGAACGCGGCGCCGGCCAGCAGCCAGATGCCGATCGTGCCCCAGACCAGGACGTGCCAGCCGGGAAAGCCGTCGGTGGCGAGGAACATGCCGATCACGGCGCAGAAGACGGCCAGCTGGGTGACGCGCGGCTTGGTCAGCGCCCAGTACTGGGCGATCCGGCTGGGCGGTTTGTGGATGGCGGTTTGGGTAATCATGGATGGCTCGCGGACGTCGCCGCCTCACGTCGTGGACTGCGCAGCGCCAGCTCGAGTTGATACTGTATCTTGTAGTTTAACATGGTCACCAGCAGGACGAGTCCCGCCGCCCCCGCGTTGTGGAGCACGGCGATCGGCAGCGGAAAGTTCAGGAAGACCGTTGCCACGCCGGTCATTGCCTGGGCGGCAAGCACCAGCACGAGGTTGCGCGCCGTGCCGTGCAGGCCCGGGATGCGCCACGCGCGCCACGCCGTGTAGCCCAGTACGAGGACGACGGCCAGCGCGAAATTGCGGTGCACCCAGTGGATGGCGGTCAGCGCGGAAAACGGCAGATAATGCCCGGCCGCCGTCTTGCCCAGTTCGCGCCACAAGGTAAAGCCATGTTGCCAATCCATCTCTGGGACAATTTGTCCATGACAGAGCGGGAAATCGCCGCAGGCAAGTGTCGCGTAATTGGTACTCACCCACCCGCCCAGCGCCAGTTGCAGCAGCAGGACGGCGCCCGACAGCCACGCGAGCGGACGCAGCCTGCGCAGCACCGGCGGCGGTGCGGTGCGGACCGGCGGCGTGAGCAGATTGTCTTCGCGGCCCCCCAGCCACACGGCCAGCGCCAGCAGGGTCATCCCGAACAGCAGGTGCAGGGTAACGATGACCGGCTGCAGTTTCAGAGTGACGGTCCAGGCGCCGAACGCGCCCTGCACGCACACCCACAGGAACAACAAGGTCGGAAGCAGAGGCCCGTGCACCGGCCGCGTGCCGCCCGCGCCGCAGTCGTCCCGTGCTCGGCGCCACTCCAGCCACGACGCCACCATCAATCCGATGATCAAAAAGCCGATGCCCATCGCGAGGAAGCGGTGGATCATCTCGATCCAGGCTTTCACTTTCGTCACGGGACCGGTGGGCATCAGCGCCTCGGCCGCGGCGATGTGCTCGTGCGCGAGGAACGGGTTCGCCTCGCCGTAGCAGCCGGGCCAGTCCGGGCAGCCGAGGCCGGAATCCGTCAGCCGGGTAAAACCGCCGAACACGATCAAGTCGAACGTGAAGAAGGCAATCACCCACGCCAGCTTGCGGTACTTGTGGGTGCCGGTGGCCGTCCACACGAGCGCGAGCGGGACGCTGGCCGCCAGGATGCCGGTCAGGGCCAGCAGGATGAAATTCGATGCTTCCATTTCCCGGGTACCTCAGCCGACCGCCGACGCTTTCAACAGCTTGTTGATATCCTTGTACACCTTGCGCACTTCCTGGAACTGCGGATCCTTCGGGAAGCGCATCATCAGGTGGCCCAGCGGGTCGATCAGGTACAGGTGATCGGCCGGCGTCGTGCCGGCCTCAAACGGCAGCCAGGAGGACACCACTGCCGCGTCCGCGCGCAGCATGTGCGTGCCGTCGTATTCACGGATGACCATCGTGTCGAGCGGCTCCTTGTCGGTGATGAGCCAGACGCGTTCGATGCGGTCGGCTTCCTTGCCCTGCATAAGGCGCAGCTGGCGCATCGCGAACAGCTGCTTCTGGCAGGATTCCGGACACGCGCCCGGCCCGACCATCAGCATGACCCACTTGCCCTTGAACTGTTCCAGCGCCTGCGGACGGCCGTCCAGCGTGGTCGTCGCCATCGCCGGGATCGGGTGGGCGCGCTGGTCGATCAGGGTGCCGTAGTTGTTGCGCTTCTCCGGCTTGATGACGTAATACGTCAGGTAGGAAGCGATCAGCGGCGATGCGCACACCAGCAGCACGAGCCACAGCATCCAGCGGCCGCGCTTGCGGGCGCCATTCGGGTTGCATGCCGGATCAGCCGGCTTGTTTGGTTCCACTTCGAAATCCTGTCATCACAAAAAATAGGAAGGCCATCGCCGCCAGCGCGTACCACTGGAAGGCATAGCCCTTGTTGCGGTCGACGTCGACCGCGGGGGCCGGCCATTTGCGGATGAGCGCCGCATCGCTCCCCGTCTGGGCGCCCGTCTGCTCGACCAGCACGGGCAGCACGGAAAGGCCGCTGGCCCGGGCGAAGCCGGCCGGGTCGAGATTCTGCACGATGGCGTTCGGCCGCGGCGGCGGCGCCGCGCCCAGTTCCATCACGCGCGCCGGATGCAGCACGGCCAGGCCTTCGATGGTCGTGCGGCCCACGGGCGTGGCCACCTGCGGCACGCGGTCGTGCGCGGCCGGGTCGCGCGGCAGCCAGCCGCGCGCGACGAGGACCGTCTCGTTCGATCCCGCTATTCTAAACGGCATCAGCAAAACGAATCCGGTGCGGCCTTCGAGCGGACGGTTGTCGAGGAACACCGGCCAGTTGGGGATGAATTCACCGGTCACAATGACCCGGCGATATTCGACGGCGGCGGGATCCACCGGCTTGCCGTCGAGCACGAACGGCGGCAGTGCGGTGCGCTGCGCGAGCCGGGCCTGCAGCGCCGTCTTCTCGGCCGCGCGGCGCACCTGCCAGTTGCCGAGCAGGATCCCGAGTGTGACGAGCGCGAGCGTCGCCAGGAAAGGAATGGTTCTAAATCGGAAGCGGAGTCGCATACAATGGTGGAACAGATCGTAAAACCTTGACAACGCAACCCGGGACGCCCATGAAAACCGTCGTCGCCATCGCCTTCGTGCTCATCATCGGCAGCCTTGCCTCCGCCCTCTTCTTCCTCATGCGCGACAAGGGTCGCAGCAACCGCACCGTGCAGGCGCTCGCCATGCGCGTCGGGCTGTCGATCACGCTGTTCCTGCTCGTGCTGTTCTCGTACAAGATGGGCTGGATCCAGCCGACCGGGCTGCGCTGATTCGCCAAAACGACGGGGGACAGGTCACGCCGTGGCCTGTCCCCCGATGTTTCTCGTAGGGTGGGCGGCCCCCGCCCACGCGGACGCCGGCATCACGCGAACGTCACGCGTGGGCAAGGGTTGCCCACCCTACAGCCAGTACACGACGACGTACAGACCCAGCCACACGACGTCGACGAAGTGCCAGTACCAGGCCGCGCCCTCGAACGCGAAATGGTGCTCCGGCGTAAAGTGGCCGCGCAGCACGCGGTACAGCACGACGGACAGCATGATCGCGCCCATCGTCACGTGGAAGCCGTGGAAGCCGGTGAGCATGAAGAAGGTCGAGCCATAGATGCCCGAGGTCAGCTTCAGGTTCAGTTCCGTGTACGCGTGATGGTATTCATACGCCTGGAAGCCCATGAAGATGGCGCCCAGCAGGATCGTCACGAACAGGAACAGCGCGGTGCGGGCGCGGTGGCCGGCGCGCAGCGCGTGGTGGGCGATGGTCAGGGTCACGCCCGAGCTCAGCAGCAGCGCCGTGTTGATGGTCGGGATCGGGAACGGGCCCATCGTGCTGAACTGCTCGACGGTGCCGGCCGGGCCGACGTTGCCCCAGTGGCCCGCGAAATCAGGCCAGATGACCTTGTGGTCCAGGTCGGACAGCCATGGCATCGAGATCGCACGCGCATAGAACAGCGCACCGAAGAAGGCGCCGAAGAACATCACTTCCGAGAAAATGAACCAGCTCATCGACCAACGGTAGGACAGGTCGATGCGCTCGCCGTACTTGCCCGATTCCGATTCGCCGATGGCGTCGCCGAACCAGTTGTACAGCACGATCAGCATCGCGACGATGCCGGCCGTGCAGACGCCAGGGCCCCAGGCCGCGCCGTTGACCCAGCCGGAAGCGCCGGCCATCGTGACCAGCATCGAGATGCCGGCCGCCATCGGCCAGCGCGATGGGCCGGGGATGAAATAGTACGGCGCGCTGTGGGGTGAACTCATGTATTTCTCCTCAATCAATCAAGCATTGTTTCGAATTCCGGGGGGTACTGCACTTCCCTGCTCAGTTCCCTGCTTCCGTGCTTCTTTTTTATTTAACTTTTCGCGACCACCAGGCGCACGACAAAGACCAGGATGCCGATGAACAGCGCCACCCCGATCAGCGCCCCGACGATCACGTGGATCGGGTTCAGGTTCGCCGCGTCGTGCTCGTAATCGCGGCGCTTGCGCACGCCGAAGAAGGACCAGAATACGGCCTTCATCGTGGCGCCGAACGTCGCGGGTTGCGCGGGCGGACGTTGTTCCTGGTCGCTCATGGTCACTCACTTCTGCGCCGTGACGGCGCCACCGATCTCGAAGAACGTGTACGACAGTGTGATGTCCTTCACTTCGCGCGGCAGCTTCGGGTCGATGAAGAACACGACCGGCATCTGGCGTGCCTCGTTCGGTTTCAGCACCTGTTCCTTGAAACAGAAGCACTCCACCTTCTTGAAGTACGGCGTAGCCGACTGCGGCGCGTAGCTCGGGATCGCCTGGGCCTTCACGGTGCGCGCCTGCGTATTCACGACTTCGTAGACGACGGTCGCCATCTCGCCCGGGTGCACGTCGATGCTGCGCTGCGTCGGGCGGAAGCGCCACGGGCCCTGGGCGTTGCCGTCCAATACCACCGTGATCGTCCGGGTCTTGTCGACCTGGCCGTTGACCGGGGCCGCCACCGTGCCGTCCTTCTGCGTCAGCACGTTGATGCCGAGCGCTTCACAGACCTGGCGGTAAATCGGCACCATCGCGTAGCCGAAGCCGAACATGATGCAGGCGACCACCAGCAGCTTGACGAGCGTCGTGCGATTCAGGCGCAGGCGCAGCCGGCCACTTTCCTCGTGGCGGCCGGCATTCGTTTCCGCATGCATGACGACCTCAGCTCAGCCAGAGGCGCTTGACGAACAGCAGCACGAAGAAGAACAGGGCCCAGCGCACTGTCAGCTTGCGCCAGCCTTCGTCCGTCAGCTTGAAGGCCGCACCGAAGATCGGCTTCAGGAGCGGCCGGTTCATCAGCAGGATGCCGCCGTAGCCCGACGGCGCGCGCGATCGCCAGGCGGCCGTCCGCGGCACGTCGAGAGGCTCGGGCGACTTCGCCACCAGTCCGATCTT
>Ga0207709_10002551_pt1 | contig 11352 bp, 5 predicted proteins | sample KBSM34metaG_FD_184397 | JGI IMG/M metagenome (GOLD analysis project Ga0207709, IMG submission 184397) | Miscanthus rhizosphere microbial communities from Kellogg Biological Station, Michigan, USA - KBS M3-4 metaG (SPAdes) (version 2) | ecosystem: Host-associated > Plants > Roots > Rhizosphere >...
CGTTGAAGCGCGTAAAGACACGGTCGTGATTATCCACCCGTTGACGGATCACCGTCGCCGATTACCAATTGAAAAATTGGGCACGATCGTCGAAGCGCCCGCAGACTTCATGCTCGTGGTTTCTTACAACCCCGGTTATCAGTCGATACTGAAGGACTTGAAACAATCAACACGCCAGCGTTTTGTGGCCATCGAGTTTGATTATCCGCCACCCGAGATGGAAGCGGAGATTGTGGCGCGCGAAGGTGGTGTTGACGAAGGCACTGCGCGCGACCTCGTGTTGATCGGTCAGAAGGTGCGCAATCTGCGTGGCCATGGTTTGGAAGAAGGTGTTTCGACGCGACTCCTGATCTACGCCGCACAACTGATCGCACTCGGCATCCCTCCCGTCGACGCCGCGGACGTCGCCATGTGCTCCCCAATCACCGACGATCGCGAACTGCAGCGCAGCATCCGCGAGATCGTTACAACAGTGATTTAAAATCGTTCTGACAATCCGTGTTTATCTGTGGCCGAAGATCAACATCAATCTGCCGAGCGTCAATCGTTCCTCGAACTCACGCGTAGTCTAACTGGTCTGCCGTTGGACCATGCGGCCGCGGTACTCGAGACAAGCGCTTCGATCGCCGCGATCTCACTTCGTTCAGGCATCGAGTTTCTTCGCGCGGCGCCGGGCGCTGCACAAGTCTTACAACCCGCAGAACTGCGTTCCTGGGGCGAGATGGGCCGGCGGCTCGCAATGGCCGACTACGAGTCAGCAGCTAGTTTCTTCGGCGAAGGCGTCGAATCACTAAAAGCAGTCTCACCTGAACTCTATCCTGACATCTTCGTCTTGTGTACGCGACAGATGGTTCTCTCGACCGCCATCGGCCGTGAGACTCTGCACTCGATGCCGGCAATCGCCACGGCTATCAACGACGATCGTCTTCTTCCTTCAATAATCGAAGTGGCAACGGAGATCGCTCGGCGCTCCGCAAAACACAGTGCCGAGTTTCTCAACGCCAGCGACACCGTCTTAAACGAACTCAGAACCTTTAACAACACTGACCTGACTGCAGCAGCAATCGCGCTCGCGGGGGCATTTGCATCTCGCGCGGGGGGCATTGCGGCTGATGCCTGGGCCGTCATCCCTGAAAGCCTGGCCGAACTTCCAGCGTCTGACGCCAAACGCTTACTAAAAAGCACGAACGACTTTCTCGAACGTGGTGGCGGCGCAGCGCTCCACATCTTGATTGCGGGCGGCGAGATCGCACGCCGCGGACCTGAGATCTTTGACGAATGGATCGCGTTGCTGTGGGTGGTCGCGGCGCACGGCAATGCGAGTCTCGTGGCTTTCGTTCGCAGCAGTCCGGGATTCATTCGGCTGCTCAACGCCGATCCGAATCGTGCATCGGCAATCGAACTTTCGCGTCGTGTGCTTTCACTCACAAAAGAGATTGCGGCTGTCGATGGCGAGGCGGCGCTCGCCTGTTTTCGGTCAGCGTCGCGCGCGTTGCGAACTGTATCGATTGAACAGTTTGAAGCATGGGCGCGTCGCGGACTCACCACCGGGCGCTCCGACTCGCGAGCTCGTCGCAGTTATTTCTCACTCGAGACGCGCGGAAGTTACGAGGCATTGCACAGCGGTAGTGCCGGGATTGCTCTCGATTCAGTTCAACACCTGCTGCGTTTGTATGTCGAGGCGCTGACCGGACGCGAAGTCGATGTCGCTCCGCTTGCGGCGGTTCCGGATGAAGCGCGCATCGACGACGGACGCACGATTCATCTGCCTTCGCTCGTGAACGAGTTTGGCGACGAAGATCTCGATTTCAGACTCTACAAAGTGCTCGCCGCGCATGCTGCCGGACAGATCGAGTTTGGAACTTACGAGCGAGGCGGCGCAGTGCGTGTGGCCCATGCCGCGATCGCGGCGCGATACTCGGAAGAAAATGTCGAGGCGCTCGATGCCTTTGCGCTCGCCGATGAAATTGTTCAATTAAGGAAGGATGAGGAGGTCCCAAAAGACACTAAAGAGATCGGGGAAGTTGGATACCGTGATGTGCTGAAACTTTTTCCGATGCCGCAGCTCGCTCGGCGCGTATTCGGAACGCTTGAAAACGGCCGTATCGATCGACGCTTGCGACGCACGTATCGTGGTCTCAGCCGTGATCTCGACTTGATCCGCGAGCATCTCAGTGGCAACCGGCCACGGATCATGGAGCTACCTTACTCGCTCGTTCCTTACGAGCTTCTATTTCAAATCACGATGCTCGGCGGTGCGCGCGACGACGCGCGTGCGGCTTACACCCAGGTGGTTTCCGAACTGGAGACGGTCGTCAGCGACTATCTTGTGCGCGAACCCGCGACAGTCGCTGACACGTTGATGGCCACGAGCCGCGTTTACGATCTTTTTCAAACCGTCATACCGGTTGATGATTCTGTGCAGCAAATCGACGCTCCGGAAGATCAAACTGAATCCGACGACGACTCGGCAGGCGAGCGAATGCACCAACGACAGGCTGAGCGCATGCCTGAACGTCGCGATGCACGCGAGTTGTTCAATGCCTGGAACGATCCGTCGATGAAAGGCGAACCTGACGAGCTGATGGGCGCCGAAGCGTGGTCTGAGAGCGAGACGCCCGAACAAGTTCTCTCGGAGGGTGAAGTCGCATTCAACTACGACGAGTGGGATCGCGAGCTTACGGATCATCGACTTGGCTGGTGTCGAGTCGTTGAGAAGAAAGTGAAGCATGGCGATCGCAATTTCGTCGAACATACAAAGGAACGACACAAGGGTGTCATTTCGTCGATTCGCCATCAGTTTCAGTTGATGAAGCCCGAGAACCTCATACGCATTGCCAATGAAGTCGACGGCGAGGAATTTGATCTCAACGCCGTCATCGACTATGTAATTGATCGCCGTGCTGATGGACAACAGTCGGAGAGGATCTACACGAAACGACTGCGACGCCGTCGCGACGTGGCAGTCTCGTTTCTCCTGGACCAGTCCTCTTCGACCGCGCGCACGATTGGTCGTCATCCGCTGCAACCATACACGCGACCCGGTCGCCGGATCATCGAGATCGAAAAAGAAGGCCTGGTGCTGATGAGCGAAGCACTCGAAGCTGTCGGCGACGTCTACTCGATCAACGGATTCACTTCGGAGGGGCGCAGGAATGTGAAGTTTTATGTCGTGAAGGATTTTGATGAGAAGTATAACGATGAAGTGAAACGACGCATCGGCGGGATTACTTATCAGAACAACACGCGACTCGGAGCGGCGATTCGTCATGCGACGGCTCGGCTTGGCAAACAGGATGCGCGCACGCGTTTGCTGATCGTGCTTTCAGATGGGCGTCCGTACGATCATGATTACGGCGATGCGCGTTATGCACGCGAAGACACGCGCGAGGCTTTGCGGCAAGCGAAGAATGAAGGAATTACGCCGTTCTGCATCACGATCGATCGCGAATCCGAAGCCGAGCTGCGCGATCTTTACGGCGAGATTGGTTACACGATCATCGACGATGTTCTGTCGTTGCCTGAGCGACTACCTGGCATATACCGCAGACTAACTACTTAGCCGCAGATGAACGCGGATAAACGCCGATCAGAAAGAAATGTTTTATCTGATCTGCGTTCATCCGCGTAAATCTGCGGCTTATTTTCTTCCCCAGCCCCCACCCCCGGGCGTCTCGATTCGGATTCGTTCGCCAGCTTTCAGATCATGCGAGCCTTTGGATGGAAGTTTCCCATTCTTTCCAACTGCTCCGTCCTTACCACCAAACAATCCATACGGCCCACGTTTGCGACGATCGCATAACAACGACATGCGTGCGGGCACGAGCGTTTCGATTTCGCGCACCACACCATCACCACCACGATGCTTGCCTTTACCGCCGGAATTTTTTCGTAGTCGATACTCGCGCACGCGCAGTGGGTAGGCGTACTCGAGCGCTTCGGCGGGTGTGTTCAAGCTGTTCGTCATGTGCGTGTGAACGCCGCTCATGCCGTCGGCTGTCGGGCGCGCGCCCATGCCGCCGGCGACCGTCTCATAGTAGGAAAACTCCTGACCGTTGCGAGTGTCGATGCCGCCGATGGTGAGATTGTTCATCGTGCCCTGGCTCGCCGCGGGAATACGGTCGGGTAATGCCTGGGCCAACGCTTTGAACAGGACGTCGACAATACGCTGCGAAGTTTCGACGTTGCCGCCGGCTACAGAAGCGGGAGGATTTGCATTGACCACAGTGCCACTCGGCGCAATCACGTCGATCGGTTCCATTAGTCCCGCACTCGCCGGCACTTCACCACCGACCAGGCAGCGAAAGACATAAGATACCGCCGAGACAGTAATTGCTTCTACGGCATTGATCGCTCCAGTAACCTGTGGCTCACTGCCCGTGAAATCAACGAGTGCGCGTTCGCCTTTGATGGTGATGCGTACTTTGATCGACACTTCGCGGTCGTCGACTCCATCGTCGTCCAGTGCATCTTCCGCTTCGTAGGAACCGTCAGGAATTGAAGCAATCGTGTGTCGCATCAAACGCGCCGAGTAATCGATTAATTGCGAGGCGTATTCAGTGGCTTCCCCTTCCCCCCGGCGCTCAACGATCTCCAGCAGACGCAAGGCGCCGGTTTTCAATGAACCGATCTGGGCGTCGAAGTCGCCGCGACGCTCAACGTTTCCACGCACGTTCGCGAGTAACAGCCGCATCGTGTCGTCGTCGAGCTTGCCGCCACGCACGAGACGAATCGGTGGAATGCGAATGCCTTCGCCGTAAATGTCTGTTGCGAGTCCCATCGATCCGGGAGTTGCGCCGCCGATGTCAGCGTGATGAGCGCGGTTGGCTACGTAGAACAGCGTGCGCTTACGAATTGCAACCGGCATCACGAGGGTGACGTCGGGCAGGTGCGTTCCACCGGCGAATGGATCGTTCAGCGCGACCACATCTCCCGCTACGAGATCGATTTCCGCAAGCGCGGCAGCGACAGCCATCGGCATCGATCCGAGATGCACGGGCATATGATCACCCTGGGCTATGACACGGCCCGCAGCATCAAAGACAGCGCACGAGTAATCACGACGCTCTTTGATGTTGGGCGAGAACGCAGTGCGCCGCAGCGCGACACCCATCTCTTCCGCCACGGAAGTAAAGAGCGCGCGATAAATCTCGAGGGTCGTGGGATCGAATCTCATGTGTAGACAGGATTTACAAGATTTTCAAGATGCACAGGATGACATCTGCTGAATCCTGTAAATCGTGTAAATCACCAAAAACTTACCTCAATCAACAAGTTGCCAAAGTCATCAACACGCGCCTTCGAACCAGCGGGTATCAACGTTGTCCCTGAATACTCAATCACGATACACGGCGTCTGCAATTTAGCGCCCGCAAAGAGTTCGTTTCGTTTGTACAGCGCGACCTGAGATTTCTTTCCGTCGAGATAAGTACTCACCTGCACCTGCTTGCGAGTTCGTTGACCTGTGCGCGCGATCTTTTCTGCGGCAAGCTTCTCAACCAGGCCAAACGAGCGCAGCCGCGCGCTTACGATTTCGATCTCGCTCTGGTCCTGTGCGTAACCGTAACGTTCCCGATGAACGCGATGAAACTCAGCGCCGAGATCGCCAGTGATGTTCCTTATCTCGAGCTCGAACGACTGCCCGCGATAACGCATCGCGAGCGCACGCTCATGGCGTTGTCGCGTCACAGAAAAGCCTTCAGCGCGCAACACTACCGCAGCTTCCCTTTCCATTTCCTTGAAAACACTTCCCAATCGCGCCGTCTGCTTCGACCCATAAGTCAACATCACCGTCCGGCTCTGGTCCTTGATCACATCGGCGACGAGCACACCAACCGCAGACAGCGCACCCGGCGCTACGGGCGCAATGATCGTCGGAATCCGAAGTGCTCGTGCGAGATCGACAGCATGTAACCCGCCGGCGCCGCCGAACGGCAGGAGCGCAAACTGTCGTGGATCGTGACCGCGTTCGACTGAGATGTGTCTCAGCGCACGCTCCATGTTCGTGTTTGCAACTGACACGACTCCTTCCGCCGCCCTCGTAACGCTGCAACGTTTGCCGGAGACTTTGCTCAAATCACTCGCGAGTTTCGTCATCGCTTCGTGAGCGCGCTTTTCGTCGAGCTTAAACTCGCCACCTAATAAGCCCATGCCGCCAAAGTGGCCCAACACGACGTGCGCATCGGTGACAGTCGGCAGCAGTGAGCGCCCGTAGCAAGCTGGACCGGGATCGGCGCCCGCAGATTCTGGTCCAACTCGTAGCGATCCGCCTTCGTCGACATGTGCGATCGAACCACCTCCGGCGCCCACTGTGTGGATGTCCATTACCGAAACCGCGACCGGCAATCCGGCAACTGTCGCTTCGTTCGTCGTGCGAATCGCACCGCTGTCGCAGAGCGCCACGTCGGTCGACGTACCGCCCATATCGAACGTGATTATGTTTTGAAGTCCGGCTGACTGAGCCGAACGCAGAGCGCCAACAACGCCGCCCGACGGTCCGGAAAGAATCGTGCGCACCGGCTCAACCGCGGCAACATCGGCAGAAATGCTGCCGCCTGACGATTGCATGACGCGCAGGTTGGACACAGATTTACGCGGATGATCGAAGCCGGATTTACTAAGTTTCCCTAGATAGCGACCCATTAATGGTTGCAAATAAGCATTGATGACAACGGTCGAGGTGCGTTCGTATTCGCGATACTCCGGATGAATTCGACTTGAAATCGACAACGGCACGTCGAGCTCGGCTAATGCGGCAGCGATGCGTTCCTCGTGTTCCGGATGCAGAAAAGAAAACAACAGCGAGATCGCGATCGCTTCAACCTTCGACCGCTTCAACTTCCGCACGAGTCTCGCTACGTCCCGATCGTCGAGTGGCTCGATCACTTCACCCGAAGCAACAACACGCTCCCTGATGCCCAAGCGCAGTTCGTCAGAAACCAACGGCGGAGGTTTGATAGCGTTGAGATTGTAAAGTTCGGGTCGTGCCTGACGGCCGATCGCGAGCACATCCTCGAAACCTTTGGTGGTGATCAGTGCAGTGCGTGCGCCGCGGCGTTGCAGGAGCGCATTAGTCCCGACTGTCGTGCCGTGCACGATCTCGATTTGATCGAGTCGCGAACCAGTTTCAGCACAGATGCGCGTGAGTCCCTGCTGAATTGCGAGTGATGGATCGGAAGGTGTCGAGGGAAGTTTGAAAAGGTTAAGACGACCGTCTTGTTCGAAGACGAAATCTGTAAACGTGCCGCCGGTATCGACGCCGACGCGGATGAATCGTTTACTGGCCAACCGTTACCCAGCACCCACTTTCATTCGAAGCGCGAATCGCGTCAAGCACGAGCTGAACTCGATAGCCATCCTCAAAAGTTGCCGCGTCTTTTACGGTCGTTCTGCTCGCGCGCATCGCTTCGCAAATCGCAATCGACAATGCGGTAAAGCCTCTCGACCAGCTTCCCTCGCGCATTCCCTGGGCCATGTGATCCTGGTCGACCTGCACCGGACGCCATGTTCCCGAGCCGGTGGGCGAACGCCAGAGTTCGCCTGTCTCTTCGACCATCAGCGCGCCTTTTGTACCGTAAATCTCGAGCCGGTTTTCATACTTGCCGGATTCGACGACTGAAATGGACGCAGTGCCGGTAGCAGCCTCGGTGTGTGGGCCATTACTGAATTTGAACAGAAGTTTAGCTTCGTCGTCGGTAGTGACAGTACGCAGGCCGCCATTGTTTTTGTCAGGACGCTGCTTGATGTGAGTCGTGAGCATGCCAAGCACTTGCGTCACCTCGGTGCTCAACATCCAGCGATACGAATCGACAACGTGCGAGCCGATGGCTCCGAGTGCTCCACCACCCATCGTCTCGTCCGACCACCAGTCCCACGCACGATCTGCGATACCGCGATAATCGGATCGAAACACGTAGTTACAGTGACGCACCGAGCCAATCGCGCCCGATTCCAACATGCCACGCATTACGCGTCTGCTGTTCAGAAAGCGCAACTCGTGATCGATCAGGGCGAGCACACCGGCGGCCTTAGCCTTCTCGACCATGCGTGCGGCCTCGGTCGCATTCAGCGCCATCGGCTTCTCGCAAAGCACAGCTTTGCGGTTTTCGAGTGCGGCAAGCGTGATCTCCATGTGCGTGGATGGAGGCGTAACTACGCTCACCAAATCGACGTCCGCATGCGCTACCAGTTCGTGCCAGTCGTCGAAGACGTGGTCGATGCCGAATTCTTTCGCGATTGCTTCCCCGCGCTCGTGGCTGCGGCTAGCGATCGCCACCACCTTCGCTCCCATGCAATCTTGAAACCCCGGGATCTGCGTCGTGCGGGCAAACCCCGTCCCAATGATTCCAATTCCTACAGGCAACTTCTTCATGACGGCATTATTTAGCCACAGATTACACAGATTGCAAACAGATTAATATTTAAGAATCTGCGTAATCTGTGGACCGGCCGGCGAGGCGGGCGATCAAGGTCACCAGTTGGCTGGCGCCGATGGGTTTCGCGATGTGCATTTGGTAGCCGGCGTCGAGGGCCTGACGTCGATCGACGTCGCGCGCGTATGCAGTGAGAGCCGCGGCGGGCGTCTCGCCGCCCTTGTCACGCGGCAACGAGCGCACCCGGCCGATAAAACTGTAGCCATCTTCATCAGGCATCGCGATATCGCTCAGGATCACATCCGGCTTCCACTCCATCAACTTCACTAACGCCTCGTGCGCTGACGTGCAAGCCTTCACTTCTGCTCCAGTGCGCGTGATCACTGTGCTGATGACTTCGCGCGCTTCCGGTTCGTCGTCAACGAGCAACACTCTCAAACCGTCAAGCGAGTGACTGTCCGCAGACGCCGGTTCACATTGAGCGACTGCAACCGGCTCAGTCCGATCAGCCAGCAGCGGAAACGTCGCAGTGAAAGTGGCGCCCTGCTTGACGCCATCACTGTGCGCCGAAACTGTCCCACCGTGGAGCTCAACAAGATGCCGAACAATCGCGAGCCCCAGACCCAACCCACCAAAACTTCGCGTGGTGGAACTGTCTGCCTGACGAAATCGATCGAAAACGCGCGGCAGAAATTCCGCCTCAATTCCCTGCCCCGTATCGCGCACGGTCACCCGTGCATCGGATCCGTCGCGGTCCACGCGCACATAGATCTTGCCACCGTGCGGAGTGAACTTCACCGCGTTTGATAACAGGTTCCAGATGATCTGGTGCAGGCGTGCCGAATCGGCGGAGATGGCTCCGATTCCGGGCTCGTCGGAATAGTCCAGCGTTATGCCCCGGGCATCGGCGGCCGGTCGCACAACATTGATCGCCGCACGGGCCACTGAAGCGAGGTCCAGTGGTCTGACGTCGAGATTCAATTTGCCCGAAACGATGCGTGACACGTCGAGCAAGTCGTCGATAAGTTGTGCCTGCATCTTTGCGTTACGGTCGATGGCCTCGAGTCCCTGGTGCATTATCTTCTCATCACGTTTCGCTTCGCGGAGCACACTGGACCAACCGAGCAGCGAAGTCAGCGGTGTTCTCAACTCGTGAGACAGTGTCGCCAGGAATTCATCTTTGATCCTGTTGGCAGCTTCCGCTTCAGCACGCGCGCGTTCCGCACGCAGTAATAACTGTTCGCGTGCTTCTTCAGAGCGTTGCAGCTCACCGACGTATCGCGATAACTCCTGCACGTGTAGTCGTGCCGCCTCTGTCTGTTCCAGCGACTTCTCGATGTTCTTGAGATAGGTCTGGTACGTGAACCCGATGATGAGGATGATCGGAACCGTGCCTATGACGGCATAGAAGCTGTAAGTCTTGATCAGAATCGTAATGATGCCCGCGGCAGACGCTCCGGCGAAGTAAGTGACGGAGGTCCAGAGATAATAAGTTCGCCAGGTGTTCCAGACTGATTCTTTGATCTTGCTGGCTTTTTCAATCGCGATCAGAGTGGTGTTGGCGACGTACTGCACGAGGGCCATTAAGCAAACGGCCTTGAAGAATTCGCCTGAAAATTTGCCATCGCGCAAAATCTCTGCGGGTGGACCAAAAACCAGGTTCAGGACTGTTGACGTAAAGAATGTTGACGTCGCGAGGATCGCCGAGTTGAAAAGAATCGTACGTGGTCGTTTGCTGATGATCAGCGTTGCAGCAACACCTTCGAGCGCCGACATAAGGATCGCCGCAGAGCCGCCATAGAGCAGCATCGTTAGAAAAACAAACGTGTCGGCAACGGTTATACGGCCACTAACGCGGGGAATTGGAATGGCAATGAGCGCGCTCGCTATCACCATGAGGCAAAGAAAAACGAAGGGCGCGTCGAGCCTGTGAAAAGGAAACAAAAGGAGTGAACCCAGCGCGATCGCTGCTCCCGCAATCACCAGCGACCACATGTAGACTTGTCCGAACGGAGGCCGATCGACCTTGACTTGCGCCGCACTCATTTTTTATCTGTGTAACCGGTGGATTAATCAGTAATCAAGGCAGTCGTTGCCATCGTCTGATGGTGCCGCCATCATCGAACTGCCATCGCCATTGAGCATTGCTGACTGAGCGCTTGTTACGAGGTCACCTGTGATAACGCCGTCGCCAGTAATGACTCCGTCCCCCGTGATCACCCCATCCCTCAAATAACTTCCCTCGGGCAAGAGTTCCTGAAACAAAAGACTGACCGCCAGGAAGGCTGAGCCGTCGCCTGTGATAACGCCATTACTCGTAAGGATGTAATCGCCCGTGATTACGCCGTCAGAAAAGTATGAAGAATCACCCGTGATTACGCCGTCGCCGGTTATGACACCATCGCCCGTGATTACGCCCAGACCATAGACCCGTTGATACTTCGTGATCAAATCGATACCGGTGACGTAAGTGTAATTGAGAATGATGCCACGCGACCACGTGAAGCTGTAATTCGCAATCCTCGTTTCAGGCGCCGGTGGCACGTCGACCGTGAGCAACGGCTCGCCCACGGTTGTCGAGGAACTCAGATCACTTCTCACTGACTGCGCCAGTTTCACTGCGCCGGCGATATTCAACTGGCCTGCACCCTGCTCGAACATGTTGTAGCCTGAAAGCGGTTGGGCCGTGTACATCAACAACGCCTTCACCAGATTTGGCGTGAGACTCGGATTCGCCTGCAGCATGAGCGCCGCTGTTCCTGCTGCGACTGGCGTAGCCATCGAAGTACCGCTGAGAGACATCATCTTGCGATTGTCCGAGCCGCTGACTCCGGCATCCAACGACGGATTCTGCGCCACCAGATGATTGCCGTCAGATTCTGCATCGATCAGTTTATTTCCGGGCGCAATGAGATCGGGTTTGACGAGGTTGTCGTAGTGTCTGACGCCGTCGTCGTCCGTCGTGAAGCTGCGTGTTGGT
>Ga0207709_10002559_pt1 | contig 11328 bp, 9 predicted proteins | sample KBSM34metaG_FD_184397 | JGI IMG/M metagenome (GOLD analysis project Ga0207709, IMG submission 184397) | Miscanthus rhizosphere microbial communities from Kellogg Biological Station, Michigan, USA - KBS M3-4 metaG (SPAdes) (version 2) | ecosystem: Host-associated > Plants > Roots > Rhizosphere >...
TCAGCTGGTTTGCCCGCGGGCCGGCCGGGGTGGCCTGGTAGGTCGAGCGGTTGGTAAGCGAGCTGAACGGCCCGTCGGCGGCGATCTGCGTCGGTTCGAGGCTCATCCGCTTGGCGATTTCCGTCCGCGCCTCGGCGCTGCTCATGTACTGGGCGAGGACGACCGCACGGTTGGCGAGGGGAGCCGGGTCCTTTTCGACGTCGCCGATCACCGACGTCGCCGAGTCGATCAGGACCTGGGAGCTGGCGGCCCCGACCAGCTCGCTGCGCTTTTCGAAGGAGGGCAGCTTGTAGGCGGTCGAGAGGCCGATCAAGCCTGCGATCGCGACGGCCGCCAGCACCCAGAGGCGGCGGCTCCACAGCTCGTTGAGGATTCTGATCAGGTCCATTCGTCCCAGTCGGTCGGAAGTGTCGTCGGGGATTCAACGGCTGGGCCGACCCGTACTTTCATGGAACTTTCAGATCCCTGGAAGCGGGGCCGTCCCAGAACCGTTTTCCAAGGAGATGAGCGGATCAGCAGAGCAGCGGCTTCTAGTCGTCACCCCGGTTCGCAACGAGGCCGCACACCTCGAGCGAGTAGTGACGGCGATGGCAGCCCAGACCCGTCCTCCGGACGAATGGGTGGTCGTCGACGACTACTCCGACGACGGCACCGGTGAGCTGCTCTCGGCGCTAGCCGCGGAAGTCCCCTTCATGCGGGTCGTCCAGCCCCAGCCCGGCCCGCAGCCGAGCGGGGTGGACCGGCTGGCGCTGGCGGCGGCCCCGCGCGCCTTCAACGCCGGCCTCTCCCGCGGCCGCGACGGCTTCACCCACGTCGGCAAGCTCGACGGCGACGTCGAGCTGCCGCCCGAGTACTACGAGGTGCTGCTGGAGCACTTCGCCGCCGACGAGCGGCTCGGGATCGCCTGCGGCGACCTGATCGAGCCGCTCGACGGGGAATGGGTGCGGCTTGCGATTCCCCCGCACCACGTCCACGGCGCCCTCAAGCTCTACTCGCGCGAGTGCCTGGAGGCGATCGGCGGCGTCCAGGAGCGCCTCGGCTGGGACACGATCGACGAGACCTACGCCCGCATGCGCTCCTTCCGCACCCGCTCCTACCCGGACCTGGTCGCGCGCCACCACCGCCCGGTGGCGACCGCGAGCGGCGCCCTGCGCGGCCGCGCCCGCCATGGCCGCTGCGCCTGGATCGCCCACTTCGGCCTGGTCTGGGTGGTCCTGCGCGCCTTCAAGGTCGCGGTGCGGATGCACCCGCGTGGGATCTCGGGGCTCGCCTTCCTCTACGGGTACCTGGAGGCGGCGCTGCGCCGCGTTCCGCGGGTCGAAGACGCCGAGTTCCGGCGCTTCGTCCGGACCGAGCTGCGCGGCCGCATGCGCGCCGCGCTGCCGGGGGTGGGGTAGGCGCATGTGCGGAATCGCTGGAATCGCCGCGGCCGACCCGCGTCGCACCCCGCTCGAGCCCGAGGCCCTGACGGCGATGACCGCCGCAATCGAGCACCGCGGCCCCGACGAGGACGGGCACCTGCTCGAGCCGGGGGTCGCCCTCGGGATGCGCCGGCTCAGCGTCATCGACCCGGCCGGGAGCCCACAGCCGGTGGCCAGCGAGGACGGCGAGGTAACCGCCGTCTTCAACGGTGAGATCTACAACTTCCGCGAGCTGCGGGCCGAGCTCGAAGGCCGCGGGCACCGCTTTGCCACCCGCGGCGACGGCGAGACGATCGTCCATCTCTACGAGGAGCTCGGACCCCGCTTCGTCGAGCGCCTGCGCGGGATGTTCGCGATCGCGCTCTGGGACCGGCCGCGGCGCCGATTCGTCCTCGCCCGCGACCGGATGGGGGTAAAGCCGCTCTACGTCGCCGAGACCGAGGCGGGGATCGGCTTCGCCTCCGAGGTCAAGTCCCTGATCGCCGGCGGCCTCGTCCGGCCGCGGCTTGACCCCGCCGCAGCCGAGCTCTTCATGGCCTGGGGATACGTGCCGGGCCCGCTGACCCTGTTCGAGGGCGTGCGCAAGCTCGACCCCGCCACCTGCCTCGTCTACGAGGACGGCCGGGTGGTCGAGAGCCGCCGCTACTGGAACCCCTGGGATACCGCTCCGGAGGGTGTCGGCAGCTCCTGGGAGGAGGACGGCGAGCGCCTGCTCGAGCTGCTGCGGACGTCGACCCGAGCGCGGATGGTCAGCGACGTGCCGCTTGGCGTCATGCTCAGCGGCGGCCTCGACTCGAGCCTTGTCGCGGCGCTTATGACCGAGGCCTCCGAGCGGCCGATCCAGACCTTCTCGGTGGGGTTCGTCGAGGACGCCGCCGCCAACGAGCTGGCCGAGGCGCGCCAGGTCGCCCAACGGCTCGGCGCCGACCATCACGAGCTCGAAACCTCGGCGCTCGACCATCCCGACCTGCTCGACGACGCCCTCGGGCATCTCGAGGAGCCGATCGCCGACCTCTCCTGCGTCGGCATGCTCCTGCTCAGCCGGCTTGCCCGCGAGACGGTCACCGTGGCGCTTTCCGGCCAGGGCGCCGACGAGATCCTCGGCGGCTACCGCAAGCACCAGATCGCCCGTCTCGCCGACCAGCTCGGCCGGGTGCCCGGCGGCCGCGCGGCGGCTGCGCTGGCGGCGCGGGCGGGGGCGCCGGAGTCGACCCGGGCCCGCGGCCTGCAGGCGCTCGCGACCGAGGATCCGGTCGAGCGGATGCTGGTGATGAGCCGGGTCGTGCAGCCGCGCCAGCGGCTCGACCTGTTCACGCCGGAGTTCCTCATCGGGACCGATGTCGGGGCGCCGGTGCGCCGGCACCTCGATGGCCTCTCCGGTCGCTCGGCCCTGACCCAGACGCTCTACCTCGACCTCCGTCTCGCCCTCGTCGACAACATGCTCCTCTACTTCGACAAGATGTCGATGGCGACTTCGCTCGAGGTGCGGGTGCCTTTCCTCGACCACGATGTCGTCTCCTTCTGCCTCGCCCTGCCGGACTCGCGCAAGGTCCGGCGCGGCAACCGCAAGGAGCTGCTGAAGCGGGTCTCCCGCGGCCTCGTCGTCGACGAGATCATCGACAAGCCGAAGCGGGGCTTCTTTCGCTCGGCGCTCGGCAGCTGGCTGCAGGCGCAGCAGGGCGGGCTGCTCGAGCAGACCCTGCTCGACCCCGGTACCCAGGCCCGTGGCCTCTACCGCTCCGAGGAGGTGCGGCGGCTGCTGCAGATCTCCGGCGCCGGCGACATCAAGGCCGACCAGCGCCTCTTCTGCCTGTTTCTGCTGGAGCGCTGGCAACGGCAGTGGGTCGACGCGCCGGCAAAGAAACCGACCGCCCTAACCGTTGCTTAGGTAGATGAGCGGCACCGCCACCGACAGCATGCAGGCCAAGCACGCCAGCGCCGGCGTCGCGATGTCGTTGGCGACCCTCTCGATGGCCGCCGCCTCCGGCCTGCAGGCGCTGCTCTACCTCAACTCCTTCGGCGTCGACGGCCGCACCGACGGCTTTTTCGTCGCCTTCGCGCTCTACACGATCGTCGGCGTCTTCAGCCAGAGCATCCGGATGACCTCGGCCAACCTGCTGATCGGCGAACGGCCGCGGCTGTTGACCGTCGAGTACGGCGTCTGCCTCGGGCTGATCGCGGTCCCGATCCTGATCCTGACCATCCCTTTCGCCGACCAATTCGCCCACCTGCTCGCGCCCGGGCTCGACGCCGCCGACCGCGCCGTCACCGCCGACGCCCTGCCCTTGCTTGGCCTCGCCGCGGCGCTGCAGCTCTGGGCCGCCGGTGGTGCGACCCTGCTCGCCGTCCGCGACCGCTTCAACGCGATCGCCGCCGCCTACATCTTCGGGGCCGCGCTCGGTCTCGTCGTCTACCTCGCGGTCTCACCGTTGGCAGAGGAGCTGACCCTCGGCTGGTCGATGCTGGCGATGGCCGCCGGGACGCTGGGCATGATGCTCGTCGGCCTGCGCGGCGCCCGCCCGCAGGAGACCGCCGCCAAGCCCGCGTTCGCGCCCGCTCGGCTGGTCTCGATGTCGGGCCTGATCCTCGCCCGGACCGCGATCTACCTGGTCTTCAACGCCCTCTTCATGGTCACCCTCGCATTTGCCGGCGGCTACGCCGAAGGCGACGCCACCGTCCTCTCCTACGCCTACCTCTTCGCCAGCTACCTGGTTGCCGGCACGGCCTTCGCCCTCGGCCTCTCGCGGATCGCCGACATGCGCCGCGGGGCCCTCGGCGAGTGGCGCGAGATGGTCACGGACACGGTGCCCTCGGGGTTCCGTTACTCGATGCTGATCGCAGCGCCGGGAATAGCAGCGCTGATCGTCGCCGGGGCACCACTAATCGGCGAGCTCCTCCCGCACAGCTTCGACCCGGCCGACGTCGAAACCCTGCGCGTCTTCGCGGCGCTGCTGGCGCCGTGGGTGGTCGCGGCGCTGCTGGTCAACCTGCTGCTGCCGGCGCTGCTGGCGCTCGGCCGCGGCAGGCTCGTCAACGCCTTGGCACCGCCACTCCTGGCGCTGCATATCGGCGCGACGGCGCTCGGTGGGTCGCTATTTGGCTCCGACGGGGTTGTCGGAGCGGCCTGCATCGCTCCGGCGGCCTTCGCCGCGGTGCTCTTCTTCGCCGGTGCCAGGGAGGGACGACGGGCGCTGGCCGGCACCCTTGCCGGCGACGGCGCCCGTCTCGCCGCCTTTGCCGCCGCCAGCTTCGGCGGCGCCGCCCTGCTCGCGGAGCTGGTCGCCGAAGGGCTGGCCGAGGCGCTCCTCGCCGGGGTACTTGGGTCGGCTCTCTACGTCGGCTGCGTCCTAGTGACGACGCCGCGGTTGCTGAGCGTCCTCCTTGGCGCGATCAGGAAAGCGCCGCTGGCCGATCAGGCGACCGAAGCGCCGCGGCCGGCCGCGAGCTCGTCAATCAGCGCCAGGTAGCCGTCGCGCTGGCGGCGCCACTCGATCTCGGCCAGGCGTAGGGAGGCGCGCACGGCGCGCTGCCGGGCCAGTACCGGGTCGGCCCGGACCCCTTCGATCGCCGCGGCGATCGAGGCCGGGTCTCCAGGCTCGGCGAGCAGCACGTCGTCGCCAAAGTAGCTCTCGATCACGGGCAGCCGCGAAGCGATCGTCGGCATTCCCATGTGGACGTACTCGAGCAGCTTGACCGGAAGCAGCAGCTCGGTGAAGTCATCGCGCAGGGTGGGAACGACCCCGAGGTGCGCGGCCGCCAAGCGGTCGGGGATCTCCTCGACCGGAGTCGGCTGCGGCGCGATCCGGACCCCAGCCGGAGCGATCTCAGCCGCTTTCTGAGCCAGGCTGCGGGCCGCCTCGGCGTCAGAGCCGTAGACGTCGAGCTCGACCTCGGCGCCGTCGACGCGAAGCATCGCCACGGCCCGGACCAGGGTCTCGACCCCGAAACGCTCGGCGAGGCCGCCGTGGTAGACGATCCTCAGCGGACCCTGCTCGGGCAGTGCCAGCGGGTCGCGGCGGGCACCGAAGACGCGCTCGTCGGGGGTGTTCATCACAACCTGGGTTCGCGCCGCGGAAATGCCGCGGGCGGCAAGCAGGTCGCGAGCCTCGCCGGTGACGAAGATGTGGCAGTCGGCGAGCACGGCGCTGACCCGCTCCTCGGCTCGGATCAGGCGCACCAGCGGATTGCCGGGCGAGCGGTCGAACAGGGTTGCGAACAGCTCCGGGAAGGTGTCGTGGAAGTTGAGGATCAGCGGCGTGCCGCGGAGCTTCGGCCGCAGCGCCGTGAAGACCAGCGCGTCGGGCATGTTGTGGATCTCGACGAGATCGAAGCGGTGGCGCCGGTCGAGCGCGGTGACGCGTCGCGTGGCACCGGCGAAGAAGCGGGCGTTGCCCTCAAGGTAGGCGCGCTTGCCGCCCCGCGGCTTGCCGGCGGCGGCGCGGTGGAGGACGATCTTGCCGGCCCCGACCGGGATCTCCTCGTGGTCGTTGAGACAGACGCAGTGGACCTCGTCACCGCGTTCGGCGAGAGCCCGGGCCTGGCGCTGGATCCGCGAGTCGACGACGAAGTCGGAGTAGTGGACCATGCAGATCCGCAGGCCGCCGCCGGCGGCGCTGCGGGCACGGTCTTCAGCTAACGGCTGCGGTTTCAAAGCTCTCCACCGCGGCGACGATCTCGGCGATCTGCTCGTCGGTGATCGCCGGGAAGATCGGCAGCGAGCAGTTTTCTCCGGCCAGCCGCTCTGCCACCGGCAGGGAGCCGGGCCGCAGCTTGTGTCCGGCGTAGGCCGGCTGCAGGTGGATGGGGGTCGGGTAGTGGACGGCGCTGGCGATGCCGCGCGCGTCGAGGTGGTCGCGCAGGGCGTCGCGCTCGTCGCTGCGGACGACGAAGAGGTGGTAGACGTGGTCGCTGTCGGCGGCGGCCGGCGCGGGAGGGATCACGGCGGTGCCATCGAGGCCGGAACGCAGCGCCTCGGCTGCCTCACGGCGGCGCTGGTTCCAGTCCGGCAGGTAGCGCAGCTTGACCTCGAGGATCGCCGCCTGCAGCGTGTCGAGGCGGTGGGTCCCGGTCGCCAGCTCGTGGTTGTGGCGCACGGCCTCGCCGTGGGAGCGCAGCAACCGCACCTTGCGGTCGAGGTCGGGGTCGTTGGTGACGAGCGCGCCGCCGTCACCCCAGCCGCCGAGGTTCTTGGTCGGGTAGAAGCTGAAGCAGCCGGCGTCGCCGAAGGAGCCGACCGGGCGGCCTTTGTAGAGGGCGCCGTGGGCCTGGCAGGCGTCCTCGACGACGGCGATCCCGCGAGCACGGCAGAGGGCCAGAAGCGGGACCATCTCGACCGGGCGGCCGAAGAGGTGGACCGGGATCACGCAGCGGGTGCGCTCGGTCAGGGCCGCCTCGACGATCTCGGCGGTGATCAGCGCCGTCTCGGGGTCGACGTCGACGATCACCGGCGTCGCGCCGACGGTGCTGACCGCCTCGGCGGTGGCGATAAAGCTGTAGGTAGGGACGATCACCTCGTCACCCGGGCCGATCCCGAGCGCGCGCAGGGCGATCTCGAGCGCCGCGGTGCCGGAGCTGACCCCGGCCGCGAACCCGGTCCCGCAGAACTCCGCGAAAGCCGCCTCGAAGCTCTCCAGTTCCGGCCCGAGGGTGAAAGCGGACTGGCTGGCGATGCGCTCGACCGTCTCCATCAGCTCCGCGAACAGCTCCGGGAAGGCGCTGTCGAGGCGGATGAAGGGGACGCTGGTGCCGTCGGTGGCGGCGAGGGAGAGCGGGGCGGCGGTGCCGGCGTTCATACGGTGACTCCTCCTGATGGGTTGGCCTGTTCGAGCTCGACGAAGAGCGCTGCGGCCTCGCGGCGCGAGCGCACCCCGAACTTGGCGAAGGCCGAGGAGAGATGGCTCTTGATCGTGCTTTCGGAAAGGAAGAGTTGCTCGGCGATCTGGGCGTTGGTCAGCCCCTGGGAGACGAGGGAGAGGACCTGGCGCTCACGGTGCGAGAAGGCAGGGCGCTCGACGCTCGCGCGCATCTTGCGAGGGACGACCGATTGGCCAGATTCGACCGCGCTGACCGCGACGGCGAGGGTCTGCTCGAGTTCGGAGTCGAAAACGATGGCGTCGGCGTCGGCATCGAGGGCGCGCCGGACCCCGGTTGCGGTCGCCGCGGGAGAGACGACGACGATCGCGGGCTCGCGAAGCTCGCGCCGCAGGCAGCGGAGGGCGGCCATCTCGTGCGGGCGGTCGACGTCGCAGATCAGGATCACGATCGTCTCGGCGTCGAGGTCGAGCTCGATCGTCTCCTCAGGACCGTCGGTGAGGAGCAGCTCAACCTCGGTGTCGTGCTCCTCGAGCGTCGCTTTGATCCGCGCCTGCGTTTCCGCGGCCCCGAGGCTCACGACCACGCAGGATCGCCCGGACGAGGCCCGTACACGCACGGTTGGCTCGCTAAGAACAGCCATGACCTAGCAACGGCACGGCGAGCCAAAAGCTTGCACGGATTTGCTTGCGGAAGTCCGTCAGCCGGGTGGCGTTGATTCGGCATGGACGCCGCCATGGGGAACACGCCTATTAACGAGGCGCCCTACCGCCTGCTCGACGGGGTCGAGCTGGGGGAGGGGGTGGCGATCTACTCCTTCACCAACCTCTACGGCTGTCGAATCGGCGCCGGCACTCGGGTCGGGACCTTCGTCGAGATCCAGCGCGGCGCCACGATCGGCGCCGCCTGCAAGATCCAGAGCCACAGCTTCATCTGCGACGGCGTCACGATCGAGGACGAGGTCTTCGTCGGGCACGGAGTGATGTTCGTCAACGACAAGCGGCCGCGGGCTACCGCCGGCGGCGAGCTGCAGACCGAGGAGGACTGGGAGCTGCTCGAGACCGTGGTCGAGCGCGGGGCGACGATCGGTTCGGGCGCGACGATCCTCGGCGGCGTCCGGATCGGCGCCGGGGCGATGATCGGCGCCGGAGCAGTGGTCAGCCGCGATGTCGAGCCCGGCGCCACCGTCGCCGGGGTTCCGGCGCGACCACTGGCCGGTTCAGCGCCAGCGCTCCAGTAGATCCTCGTCGGGCACTTCCCGCAGCCGGCGCGCGGGGACACCGGCGACGACGGTGCGCGGGGGGACGTCAGCGGCGACGACGGCGCCGGCGGCGACGAAGGCCTCCTCGCCGATCTCGACTCCGGGGCAGATCGTTGAGCCGCCGCCGACCCGGCAGGCGCGGCGCAGGATCGGGCCTTCGAACTCCTTCTCGGGCCCGTGGCGGTTCATCGTGTTGTCGTTGGTCAGGGTGACGCCGGGGCCGACGAAGACGTCGTCCTCGACCACCGTGCCGCCGGTGATGTAGCAGCGGGTCTGCACGCTCACGCGGGCTCCCACTGCGACGTCAGGGTCGACGCAGCTGTAGCTGCCGATCGTCGTCCCGGCCCCGATCCGGGCGCGGTCGCGGAGCTGGGCGTGGTCGCCGATCCTGGCTCCGTCGGCGATCTCGACCCCGGCGTGGATGACCACGTGGCCGCCGAGCAAGACCCCCTCGCCGATCCTCACGTCCGGGCCGAGGAGCAGTCCCGGAGCGAGATCGGAGGCCTGCAGTCGCATCGCGCAGATCCTAACCCCGCGGCGGCGGAAGTCTGGGGCGCCGGTCGGCGTTATCCAGGCATGGCCCCGAGCAAGATCGGCATCGTCGGGCTCGGCTACGTCGGGCTGCCCCTCGCCGTCGCCTTCGCCGAAGTGGGCCAAGCGGTCGTCGGCCTCGACTCGGACCGACGCAAGGTCGAGGGCATCCGCGACGGCCGCAGTCACGTCGAGGACGTCTCCGACGAGACCCTGGCGGCGCTCGCCGGGCTGCTTCAGGCGACCTCGAACCCCACCGAGCTCGCCGCCTGCGAGGCAGTGATCATCTGCGTGCCGACCCCGCTGACCGGCTCGCGGGAGCCCGATCTCACCTACCTGCTCGAGTCCGCCACCGCCCTCTCCCGCATCCTCCAGCCCGGCCAGTTGGTCGTGCTCGAGTCGACTACCTATCCCGGGACCACCCGCGAGCGCCTGCTGCCGATCCTCGAGGAGTCCGGCCTCGCGGCGGGCCGCGACTTCCACCTCGCCTTCTCGCCGGAGCGGATCGACCCCGGCCGCACCGACTACACCGTGAAGACGACGCCGAAGCTGGTCGGGGGGCTAACCCCGGAGTGCGCCGAGCGCGCCCGCGACCTCTATTCGCGCGTCTGCGAGCAGGTCGTCGTCCTCAGCAGCCCCGAGGCGGCCGAGCTCTCGAAGCTGTTGGAGAACATCTTCCGCTCGGTCAACATCGCCCTCGTCAACGAGCTGGCGCGACTCTGCGACCGGCTCAAGATCGACGTCTGGGAGGTGATCGACGCCGCTTCGACCAAGCCCTTCGGGTTCATGCGGTTCGAGCCGGGCCCGGGCATGGGCGGGCACTGCCTGCCGGTCGACCCCTTCTACCTCGCCTTCAAGGCCCGCGAGCACGACTTCTACCCCGAGTTCGTCGAGCTCGCCGGGAAAATCAACCAAACCCAGCCGGACTTCTGCGTCGAACGGATCGAGCGGGCGCTGAACGAGGACGCCAAGGCAGTCAACGGCTCCCGCATCCTCATCCTCGGCGTCAGCTACAAGGCGGGGGTGGGGGACATCCGCGAGTCGCCGGCCTTGAAGATCATCCGCCGCCTGGTCGACCTCGGTGCCGAGGTCGCCTACCACGACCCGCACGTCCCCGCGCTATCCGAGTTCGGGCTCGAGTCGATCGACCTCGAGGACGGCCTCGGCGATGCCGACTTGGCGACGATCGTCACCGCCCATCCGGGGATCGACTACGCCGAAGTAGTCGCCGCCGCCCCGCGGGTGATCGACTTCCGCGGCGTCACCCGCGGCATCGAGTCACGCAGCCTCGTCCGTCTCTGAGCGGCGCTCAGGCGACGACGGTCAGCGCGCCGGGGACCACTCGCAGCTCGATCCGGTCGCGTTCGCCGATGTAGTCGCCGTCGACCTGGAGCGGGAAGGGGCGCGGCCGGCCGTCCTTGCCGGTCGAGGCGGTCTCGACGACCGCGTGGGTGACGTCGTCGAAGTGGGTGACCTGCTTGTGGCGGGCGGCCGGTTTGGTCGCGCTGAAGAGGCGGGTGATCAGGGTCGGCATGTCCCGCTGCGCCGCCCGCTTGAGGACTGCGATTGAGAGGGTGCCGTCGTCGATCGCTATCCCCTCGCAGACCCGGATCGGGTGGGTCGTGAAGTAGGTGAAGGGGTCGGAGTTCTGGACGATCGTGGTGATCCCCTCGACCGGCTCGGCGCCATCGACCGTCGTCCGCACCCGCACCGGGTTGAGGAGGTACTTGCGGTAGAAGCTGGAGACGCCTGCCCAGCTGTAGTAGTAGGGCCCGGCGTTCCCCTTCAGGGTGGGGTTGCGGTCGACCCGCTTGACGACGCTGGCGTCGATGCCGACCCCGCAGGAGAAGACGAAGTAGCGATCGCCCACTGTTCCCAGGTCGATCTTGCGCGGCTGCCAATCGTCAGCGAGCGTCAGCAGGTGCTCGGTGGCGTCAACGACGTCGTTCGGCATCCCCAGCGTCCGGCAGACAACGTTGGTCGAGCCGCCCGGCAACACCGCCACCGGCAGGTCAGATCCGGCGAGCCCGTTCGCGACCTCGTTCAGCGTCCCGTCGCCGCCAAAGGCGACAACCACGTCATAGCCGCCGTCCCGCGCCTCGCGCCCAATCTCGGTCGCATGGTTCTGCGCCTGCGTCGTAACCGCTTCGACCTCAAACCGCCCCTGCAGCGCGTAGATCACCAGGTTTTTCAGCCGATCGGAAACCGTCGTCGCGTACGGGTTGACGATCAGCAGCATCCGCTTCTTGTGCGGCTTGCGGCGGCGGAGGGAGCGGAGCTGGGCGGACACGGACCGTGCAGCGT
>Ga0207709_10002563_pt1 | contig 11318 bp, 15 predicted proteins | sample KBSM34metaG_FD_184397 | JGI IMG/M metagenome (GOLD analysis project Ga0207709, IMG submission 184397) | Miscanthus rhizosphere microbial communities from Kellogg Biological Station, Michigan, USA - KBS M3-4 metaG (SPAdes) (version 2) | ecosystem: Host-associated > Plants > Roots > Rhizosphere >...
GAAACCAGATGAAGGCGAGCGCGGCCTCGATCGTGGGAAATCGCAGAGCTTCAATCATGTGTTGAAGGCCATCACTCTGAAAGAAGGGGTATAGCACCATGGCAATCAGTCCGGCAACGTACCCGGCAACAACCGAATACACGATGGTCGAGAGAATGGGAAGCGGCGCATGAGGACGGCGGCTCGTCCACCAAAACAGCAGGAGGGCTAGCGTCGTGACAAAAACGAAGAGATAGGGCAGGAAGTACTCGCCACGCATCCAAAAGCGGATCCAGCGAACCATGAATGTTACAAGGGCAATGCCGTAGGTCAGGAGGAGACTAGCCGCCACTAGGAGAAGGCGTTTTCCCGGCCCCAGCGGAAAGACAATCGTCTCAGAAGCGCGACGTCTTTGTGACTCATGACTCATCAGCCACCTAACTGTATAAAGAGGATGCAAAGCCGTTGCAATGTCTCCGAGCATGGTCGTGACGCCGGCCATCAGAGTAGAATGCCGCATGGCATTGTCTTCCTTGGTGCTGTTCGGGACCTCCACCTGGACGTATGAAGGGTGGAAGGGAGAGGTCTATCGACAGAACTATCCGAAAGGCCGGTTCAAACAGGACTGCCTCGCGGAATACGCACGCTACGAGTACCAAGGGGTGCCACTCTTTCGCACGGTCGGCTTCGACTTCAGCTTCTACGGTCCCCCAAGCACGAAACAGCTCGAACATTATGCGTCCTTGCTTCCAGAAGGGTTTGAAGCCTGCGCCAAGGTGTGGGAAGAAATTACGATTCCTGTGTTTCCTCCCGGGCTCCGCTATCGCAGCAAGGCGGGACCAAATCCGCATTTTCTGGACGCGGACTACTTTCTCGAACAGGTGCTGCCTCCGTTCGAGCATGCATTTAAGACGCATACCGGACCATTCATCTTCGAATTTCAACGGACGGGGCTCGAGCCGGCGACGTTTCTGCCCAAGCTCGACGCGTTCCTTGCCCGCTTGCCGACGAAATTCAAGTATGCCATCGAGGTTAGAAATCCGGCCGTCCTCGGGTCCGAATATCGCCGCGTGCTCGAAGCGCACGGTGTGAGTCACGTCTACAACCATCTCTACGGAATGCCGATGCTCGCCCAACAGCACGAAAAGCTTGAGCAGCAGTTCACCGCCTCGTTCATCGTCCTGCGCCTGCTCACGCCTCGCGACAAGAAGTATCACGAGGCGGTGAAGGCCTATGAGCCATACGACAAACTGGTTCGGCCGCTTCCCGAAATGCGTGAAGCTGCAGTCCGGCTCGTGACACAGGCGGTGGAAGAAGGCCGGCGCGCTTACGCGCTCGTGAACAATCGCAGCGAAGGCCATGCGCCCGGCACAGTGAAAGCCATTCACGACATGCTAGTGCACCATGAGACGGTCCCTGACGCCGTGTGAGCACATTGCGCTGGGAGATTCCCGGGCGCCAGACATTTTGTTCCCAGCCGAGGGACAATCGTTTCTTCCGCCGGCACTCCTCACGATTCATCGCCTACTTAGAGTAGGCACTTCGTTTGCACGATCCCCACATTGAGGTTGCCGCCACCTGTGTCATCCAGCCTAGAGGCTGCTCCGTGTCGGGTACCTCACTCCTCGTAAGGTCCACGCCTCGACCGCAGAGGCAAACAGCCATAACTAAAAGGAGGCAAGAACAATGGAAGCGTTCATCGAAACAGTCTTTGACAATCGTTTTTTCCAACTGCCTTTCCTGGAAGCATTCTCGTATGTCGTCGCGTTGTTGTTGCTTGGCGCGATCATCGTGGGCCTTACGCGGCGCGCGCTGGGCATAGCATCGCCGCCGCCAGTCGCAACGACGCGCGAAGAACGGCTATCACATGAAGAAGAGTGGAGGGAATGGAAAAAGGCGGCGTAAGAGAGCAGCGGCCAGAAAGAGAGCAATCAGAAGGCGAAAAAGGGGCCGGTGCCGAGGCTGCTCGACTGGCCTTCGATGCCGACGAACACCGTACGGCCAAGAAAGAATGGCAGTCCCCAATCGAATGTTGAGAAATCACCTCCCAGGTTGTTATAGGCGGAGTTTTGCGTGTCCACGAGGAGCTGTGTATTGGCCACCTGAAAGGGCACGACCGCCTGGCCGCCGCCCGTGCCAGAGATGGTCGCTGAAAGATGAAGAGCATTCGGTGGACAATAAAAAGGGTCCAAGGGCATGGGACAGCCGGCGAGGCTTGCATCGGGGAAGAATAACGCATTGGAGCCAGAATCGATTATGCTTTGCGCAAAAGTTCTTCCCTTGTAGACGGTCGTGACAAACCCGTTCGCATTTGTCGGGAGGACGGCAGACGGCGGCGTAGTGCTCGCCGCCGGATCGATGCCGAGGATGAGCGAGCCTGTGACCGACGGCGCCCCGGATTCAGGAACGTTGGGCAAAGTAATCACCACGCCGTTGTTCCCTGAGGGCAGCAGCCAAACCGGATTCTGCACCTGATCGACCACCGAGACGACGGCACCGGCGCAGGAAGCGGCCTGACACGAAAAATACAGGGTGTTATTGCTGTTCACCGCGCACACCGATCCACAATCCTGCCGGAAGAGACCGATGCCGAGAATCCCGTTCAGGCTGGCAGCGTCCGGATCGCTATCGACCGTATCATTGCAGGGATTGCTCGAGACCGATTGTCCTCCGAAGGTCGGGGTGATCACTTGCATGGGGACACGAACAGCAGGTGCGTCGCCGAGCACCACATCGGCGATTTGCACCGGTCCCCAACTCGTACTGCCGTCGGCAAAGAAGGTACATTCTCCAATCGCGCGACCTTGGGCATCCACCGTTTGCGTCAGCGGCACCGACAACCGGGAGCCAAACACGCGCAAACCGACGGAGCCGACGTCCACAAGCACGTCTGATATCGTTTGACAGTTGCTCGTTCCGGGTTGGCAGACAGTCACGGAAGCACACAACTCGTTGATCGTCACGCACACGCTGGAGGTACCGACAGAAATCGGAATCGAACCAGCGCTCGAGGTGAAACCTCCCCCGTCATCGCCGCCGCCGCCGCACCCAGCAAGTAGGCACAGGAAGGCCACGACCACGCGCATCCGTTTCATTGAATGTCCTCTGGCCTGATTCCGGGTGGCAGTTGAGATGGAAGGTAGGCGCGGCCCCAGAGCGAACGGGAATGGCCGACCCGTTCGACGATCAAGCGGTCGCTCTTCATCCTGAAGGGTTCTCGAACGCGCGGCTTGCGGCTGCGAGCAGCGGCAACCTCTTCCCGATATGCTTCGAAATATTCCCCCAAAAGAAGCTTCAAATCGGGGACGCCGGTACCTTTCCAGACGACCGCAAAGACCATGCCGTCCGAGGAGACATATTCGTTGATCTCCAGCCCAGCGACTGTGATCGTGTCGATGGAATAGCTTATCCCGCCCCTGCGCTGGTGTACCCCGTGAAGCTTCGCCCGGTCATCTTCAACCGTCGTCGATGATTGCCCCAGAGCGCCCCATGCTGACGGCAGTATGGCGGGGGCCAAGACCATTACGAGCATAGCCGCGCAGATTAGAACCCTCAACCATCTCACCTCGCATAGGATCTGGGACTACTGTACCTAAGCTGAGGGTCCCGGGGAAACCCCTACTTTCGTTCCCCCAGCCGCGTTAGGCCGCGGCCACGGGGGCAGGATCGAGCATGACCTTGATCCACCCGTCTTGCCGCTTATCGAATTGACTGTAGGCGTCCAGGGCACTCATGAGCGGCGCGGAATGGGTCAGTATTTTTGCAGGATCGACGGCACGGCTCTGCACGAGTTCCACCAGCCGCGGAATGTATTTGCGATGGTTGCAGTTCCCCATCCGGACCGTAATGTTTTTGTTCATCGCGGTGCCAATGGGAAAGGTTCTCGACGCATCAGGATAAACACCCACGATGGAGAGCGTGCCCGCTTTCGCCAGCGACTCGATCGCCCACGTCAACACGATCGAAGGGGCATCGCCTGGTCGCCAGTTGCCGCCGGACGGCTTGCTGTGCGGCGCTATTTCCCTCCTCTCGTAAGTGCGCGTTCTGCAACTGTGACTGATGAGGTGTGGGGAGTGGACTGGGGAGGGAACCAGTAATGCCACTCGAAGGCACTAGCAGATTTCCCGATACGCGGAATCAGCGGATGGCGTTGAACCATGAAAACCCGCTTCGGTCGGAAGGGGACTCAAGGTGCACGGCACCCGACGAAGTGTGTGTTCCTAGGGAAAGAAGGAGCGTAGGCCGGGGAAGGATTTGTTGATGACGTCTTCGGTCGGACCCATGAGTGTGAGGGCTGGATAGTACCGGCCGCTCCACAGTTTGCTCAGATAGACGGGAAGGAAATACAGTACAAGCCCAAGCGAGAAAAGCAGCACGCTCATCGCCACATCCTCGCCAAAGAATCGCTTTCCGGCAATTCCGCACAACACACCGGCCGCGACCAGGATCTCCATCATCCAGACCAATTGCCCCAACGACAGCTTCACCGGGAGACGCAGCTGTCTCGAGAGATGGATCCTTTGCGGCGCCTGCGGTAGCGATCCCAATAAGCGATGCCCCATGCAGTGGATCGTCCAGCTCATTCCGAATCCGAGCAGGCTATTTAGCGCGATGAGGACCAGCGGATGGTTCGTGACGATGGATGTCGGTCCGATCATGAACAGCATCGGCGGCCCATAGACGGTGCAAGCCAGAATCGCTTCGTACGTCAGCGAGCGAATGAAGTCGCGGCAGCCTTGGGTCACTGCGTCGGTACGCGGCGTATCGTTAAATGCCATAGAACCGTCTGACGTTCCGTCCGGGCTTCTGTGGAGTGGGATTACGCGAGGCGGAGGGCATGAGTGGTGCACCGAACTGTTCCTCAAATGCCAACGCCACTGACAGACCGTGGCTTTTGTAATTGAAGCGGAGAATCTTGTCAAGCTCTGGAAGATGATGACCCAATGGGATTGGCTGCCGTGGATTCCTGCAGGAAATTGAAACGGCGATTAGGGACGAGGATGAACCCTTCGGCGGCATCGCCGAAGACGTTGAAGCTGCCGGCAAGGACATACTGAGCGGCCAGGGCGCACAGCGCGGCATCGATCTCGTCGATGCTCGTCAGTGCGTCGGTCCTCTGGGTCGCTTGCTCCAGCAGCCGCCGGCGCTCAATCCGTTTGTGCTTCGCGGAGAGCATTTTGCCGGCCAAGCAGCACGCGATGGCCTGTGGAAAGGTTTCAAAGCACAACGGCTCGAGCAGCGGTGTTCGACCGTCATAGAGCCGGTAGTGCGGCGCCAAGCGTCGAAACAGTTCTGCACCATTGACCATCCACTGATAGAACGGATGGACCTCCCCGACTAGCCGACTGGGAGTGGCGAAACACGACATGCGGAGGCCGGCCAATTCCCGTTCGCACAATCTCGACCGGCCGGTATGACTCCATCGACAGGGTGCATCAACGCCGACAGCCGACACGTGGAGCTCGCGGCACCAAGCCACCACCTCCCCAGGGAGAGAGGTGGCCAATGTGGCCACGATGCGTTCTTCTCGCAAGGCGACTGCATGGAAGCCCTTGTTCGTGCCGCCGACATCGATCCCGGCGACCGTGTGACTTGGCGCCTTCATGTCCTGCGTTTCCTGTGTCGACGATAGTGGGCAGCGACTTTGCTGCGGTTGCCACAAAGATCCATGCTGCACCAGTGGCGCGCGTGATTCTTGGTCGTATCGTAGAAAAACAGCACGCAAGCCGGGTTTTGGCATTGCTTGACCAAGGAGAGGTCACACGTGCACAAGAGATCGCTCGCCGCCTCGGCCAGCAGCCCCAGCACGTGGTTGGCGTCTTCGAACCCGGCCTCATACCTCCGTTCAAACATCCCGTTCCGACGGGTGACCTGAGCATAACCGATCCGATGGCGCAGCAGTTGGTTGATGAGGGCCAGCGCGGCTTGGGGCACCGGCTTGCGGGCGGCAAGGCGTTCGGCCATATTCCTCATGGTGCTACGAAACGCCTTCGCCTGCTTCAGCGTCTCCATCGCGTCGTGGCCCCCTCCTCCTTCAATCCGCGCTGCATCCTTTTCGGTCAGAAGGCCCGCCTGCACGAGCCAGGCGACCAAATCCTGAAACGATGAGAGTAAATCGGTCGGCTGCCCGTTCATGACCAGGTCGGTATTGATGAAATCCAAACAGGGTTGGTTCGCGAGAAAGAGAAATGGGACACCGTGTTGCACCAGCAAATTCATGCTTGACAGGTTAGCCGATGGTTGATATAACCGTCAATATATAGTTTAGATGGTTACACGCAGACTTGGCCTCCACCTTCACGATCCTGCAGCCGGTGATTCCGGCAGCACAACAAAAGGAGTTCAGCATGACCATTCCTGATGCATCGATCCGCTACCGGAGACGCGACGTGGATGGACTCAACATCTTTTACCGCGAAGCGGGCTCGCCAACCGCGCCTGCCGTCCTGTTGCTGCATGGCTTTCCCACGTCGTCGCACATGTTCCGCGACCTGATGCCCCTTCTGGCGCCTCATGTCCATGTCGTCGCACCCGATCTTCCAGGATTCGGATTCTCGGATGCGCCCGGCCGATCCGTCTTTGCCTACACCTTCGAGCATCTGGCCGACGTGATCGAACGCTTCACAGAAGCGATCGGCCTCACACGCTATGCGCTCTATATTTTCGATTACGGCGCTCCGGTCGGTCTTCGCCTGGCCCTTCGGCATCCGAACCGCGTCACGGCGATCATCTCTCAGAACGGGAATGCCTATGAGGAAGGTCTGAGTGCGGGATGGAATCCGATACAACGGTACTGGGCCGATCCTACGCCCGAGAACCGAAACGCATTGAAGACGTTTCTTTCGCCGGACTCGACCAAGTGGCAGTACACACAGGGGGCCGACGCATCACGCATCGCACCGGAATCCTATGCCCTCGATAGCGCCCTGCTCGGACGCCCAGGCAACGAAGAGATCCAACTGGATTTGTTTCTGGACTATGGAAACAATGTGACGCTCTATCCGCGCTTTCAACAGTATTTTCGTGACCACCGGCCGCCGACGCTCCTTGTCTGGGGCAACGGCGATCCCTTTTTTCTCCCGGCGGGAGCGCACGCGTTCACGCGGGATAATCCCGACGCGCAGGTGATGTTTTTCGACACGGGCCATTTCGCGCTTGAAACGCACAGTGCGGAAATCGGGGCCAAGATTGTGGAGTTTTTGCGCGCCTTGGAGCCGGCCGAAGTCGCCGTATCGTCGTAGTCGCCCAGTGAGAATGCGTTCGTGGTCGGCCCAACGGAACATCGTCCGTCCGGCTGGCTCTCAACAGGAGGCGCACATGATAAAACTGCTCTCCATTCAAGTCGGTCGCCCGCGCAAGGTGAACTGGCGACGAAGGATCGTGACCACCGGCATCTACAAAGATCAGGTAGAAGGCCGTATCAAGCTGGGCCGCTCCAATCTGGAGGGCGACGAGCAAGCCGATCTCAGAGTGCATGGCGGATGGGACAAGGCCGTCTATGTCTACCCATCCGAGCATTATGCGTTCTGGCGCACGGAGCTCCCTGGGATGCACTTGCCATACGGCACGTTCGGCGAAAATTTCACGACGGAAGGAGTCGACGAAAGGTCCGTCCGCATCGGCGATCGATTCCGCATCGGCGGCGCCGTGGTGGAGATCACACAACCCCGCGTGCCGTGCTACAAACTCGGCGTGCGTTTTGGGCGCCCCGACATGCCCCAACGCTTTCACGCGAGCGGCCGGTGCGGGTTTTATCTAGGGGTGCTGGAAGAAGGGGACGTGGGGGCAGGAGATGTCTGGGAACGCCTCGGCCGAGATCCAAACGCGATGTCCGTGCACGAGAGCTACGGCAGTTATTTTCGGAAGGGGGCTGAGCGCCGTCTCGAACACCAGGCGGCGAATAGACTTCGTTCAAATTGCTGAAACTGCCGCCCGGTGTCGGTCCGCCGCTGATCACATGGATGCGCCCATCGATCACCGCCGATCCAAGGCCGTGACGCGCAGTGGGCATCGGCGCCATCGCCAGCCAGGCATCTCGCACCGGATCGTAGGCTTCGTTTTCGCGGAATGTTCCGTCCGCGCCCTCCCCGCCGAACACGTACACGCGGCCGCCGGCTTCCGCCGCAGTGATCCCGCTGCGTGCAGTCGGTAGATCGGGCGCCTTGCTCCACTTGTCCGAGAGAGGATCGTAGACCTCGGTAACCGAGAGGTTGCGATGGTAGTCCCCTTTGAGCCGTCCGCCGATGGCGTACACTTTTCCAGCCGCCGTCGTCGTCGCCAGGTGATCGCGGGGGGTCGGCAGCGGGGCGCGGGCACTCCAACTGTTCCGCACGGGATCGTAGGCTTCGACCGCCGGGCTGTTCGCCCTGCCTTCGTATCCGCCGATCGCATACAGCTTCCCATCGTGCACGGTGACGGACAACGCGCCGCGAGCCGTCGGCATCGGCGCGCGCTCACTCCAGGCATCGGTCGCCGGGTCATAGGCGTAGACGGTGGGGACAGGCCCCCAGACGCTCAGTCCCGATTGTTTGTAGCCGCCGATGATGTACAGCCGCCCGCCGACGACCCCGATGCCCACATGGTGCAGACCGACCGGCATGGAAGCTTTCGTGATCCAGCGATCCACCGCGGGATCGTATTCTTCGACGGCAGGAGTGATCGCAAAATTCAGCACATTGCCCAAGCTCGGCTGTTCGAAGCCGCCCACGACGTAAATCTTGCCTGCAACCGTTGCGGCAGCGACTTCCGTCCGCTTCATGGGCGCCGGTGCGGCGGTGTGCCAGACGCCGGCATCGTGTTGTCCCTGCTCCCCAAAGACAGGCAGCGCCGCCGTCAACACCACACACGCAAGCACGACACGGTATCTCATGGTCTTCCCTCTATCGGCTCCTCGGTCTCGTCCCACAACCAGGCCTCGAACAGCATGTAACTGACTCCCAGCACGACGGGGCCGACGAAAATCCCCAGGAGGCCGAACGAGATCAGGCCGCCGATGACGCCGGCGACGACGAGCAGCAGCGGAAGCTGTGCTCCCTTTTGGATCAGTATCGGACGTATCACATTGTCGATCGTGCCGACGAAGATCGTCCAGACCAAGAGCGCGGTCGCCCAGCCACTGCTTCCCTGCCAATACAGCCATGCCACGGCGAGCACGAGCACCGGCACGACACCAACCTGGACCACCCCGAACAGGAACATCAATGCCGTGAGCAACACGGCAAATGGCACGCCCGCCACGGCAAGTCCGATCCCTGCGAGGACGGCTTGCCCCAGGGCCACGAGGACGATGCCGAGCGCCACACCTCGGATTGCCTGCCCGGCAAGGTTCACCGCCCGCTCCCCTCGTGCGCCGGCCAGCCGCCGCCCAAACCGGCACAAGTCCGTCACTGCCACGTCTCCTCGAGCGAACAACACGGCTGCCATCAACAGCGTCAGGAGAAACTGCCCTGTCATGGCGCCGAGACTTCCCAGCTGACCGAGCAGCCAGCTGCCGGTGACGCGAGCATAGGGAGCCGCGTAGCGGGCCAGCTCTTCCGGGCCGGACGAGGCGAACTCACGCCAGGACGTGGCGACCTTTGTGCCCAGAAATGGAAGGCTTTCCACCCAGCCAGGCGGCGCAGGCAACGTGAGCGATTTGAGCGATTGCGCCCAATCCACGATTTCATCGAGATGAGTGACAAGCGTGCCCACCGCCAGGGAGAAGGGCACCGCAAAGATGAGCACCAGGGCCACCGTCATCACGGTGACGGCCAACGCCCGCCGTCCCCAGAGCAGGGCTTCGACCTGCAGCATCATGGGCCAGGCCGCGACCACGATCATGGTCGCCCATAGCAGGGCGGGTAGGAACGGCCGCAGGATCCAGAACGATGCGGCGGTGAGGCCGACCATGAAGAACACGGACAGACTGGACCGTGCCAGGTCCTGCGGTGTGGTCGGCGCACGCATTGACCGGCTCCTTTATGGCTCTTCTTCTTCGACCTGTTCGATTGAGTGCTTGATCGCCGCCACAAACGCCGGGGGATCACTCAAATCGCGCTCGGTCACTTGGAATTCAGACACCAATATGCCGTCGCGATCGACGAGGATTAAGCGATAACCAGGTTTCACGACACGAGCCTACACTAATCGGCTCAGACAAAACACCTATCATCTGGGCGCTGGTGCGGTGAAGGGAGAGTGAGGCTAAGCGCACGCCGCCGTTCGGCGTTCAGATCGGCATCCCAATATTATTATGTCAGAGCCCGGTACTGTGTTGTGGGCTACACCGCCTTGCGAATGTACGGCTTATCGGATTCCGGTCGACGGCCATGGAACATGAACGTGATGCCATCCGACTTGAGATCTTGAAGATGGCCGGCTTCGGTATCAAGGATATGCAGTTGTTCTCGAAGCGCGACCAAGTCCAAGTCGGAAAGTTCTTCGCCGCGGCTGCGGAGTTTTCGGTAGATATTCTTACTGTCGGAAATGAACTGTTTGACCAGGTGTTGCATATCCATAACGAATCCTCCCGTCTCCTGTCGTGGTAATCGAATGAGCCATCAAGGCTCTTTCTACTATGTGCTGCTTTCGACAGAGGACGACCTGGGGAAAACCCTGGTTGGACTGCTTCATGTGGCCCTCTGTGCGTTCGCAACTCAGAGAAGCCGGAAGAACCGTGAGAGCCATGCTTGTTACGGCTTGGGAAGAGGCCTACAATTTGCCCCACACCACTGTCCATTTCTCACACAGGAGGGCCACTATGCAGACCTACGTCAGCCTCGTGAAGTTTACGCAAGCATGGACTTCAAACCATGAAAGACAAAGGCATCGAGCGGGCCGAAATGGTAAAGCAGACCGCCAAGTCACTCGGCGGTAAGCTCGTTCAGGCCTATTACTGCCTCGGCGAATACGACGTCGTGGCCATCTGGGAATTCCCCGACAACAAGACCGCCATGAAAGCCGCCGTCCTCAACGCCTCGCTCGGGCACATTCAGATCACCACCCTACCCGCGGTCAACCGCGAAGAATGGAAAGGGTTACTGCAGCAGTCGCTTGGCAAGAAAAGATAGGAGATGAAGGGCCGTGCATTCCTCCCACGTCGCAGCGAGGAGCATCTTCTTCGGAGGCCTTGCCCTCCTTGCGCTTGGCGTGTTCCCCGGCCCGGCGCCGTCGCAGGAGGAGCATCAGCATGATCGGGCACCCAACGTCATGGAGTACCTCGATCGCCTCGATCGTCCCGAGCGCGATCAGGACCAGAAACCGGCGCAGGTCGTCGAGGCGTTGGCACTTAAAGCAGGCCTGTACGTCGCCGACCTGGGCGCCGGCTCCGGATACTTTACCCGGCGGTTCGTGGAGGCGGT
>Ga0207709_10002568_pt1 | contig 11307 bp, 7 predicted proteins | sample KBSM34metaG_FD_184397 | JGI IMG/M metagenome (GOLD analysis project Ga0207709, IMG submission 184397) | Miscanthus rhizosphere microbial communities from Kellogg Biological Station, Michigan, USA - KBS M3-4 metaG (SPAdes) (version 2) | ecosystem: Host-associated > Plants > Roots > Rhizosphere >...
TTAAAACAAGGTGAACTTCTTATGAAATATGCAAAGTTGATCTTTAAGAACATCCTGCGAAACAAAAGACGAACGCTGCTGACCATTTCGAGTCTGGTCGTCTCGCTCTTTCTGATCATAAGTCTGGCCACCATCCTGACTGAGTTTGACCGTGGCACCGAAGAAGCGAGTCCGTTGCGACTGGTTTCGCGTCACGCGGTTTCACTCGGGTTCGTGATCCCCATGGCCCACCTCCAGAAGATGAAGACCGTGCCCGGCGTGAAAGAAGCAATGCCATTCAGTTGGTTCGGCGGGATCTACAAAGATGAGCGCAACTTCTTCGCGAACTTCGCCGTCGATCCGCGCAAGATGCGCGACGTCATTCCCGAGATCAAAATGTCAGACGCCGATTGGCAAGCATTTATTAATGACCGGCAGGGGGCGATCGTCGGAGCGAAACTCGTCAAACTCTATGGGTTCACGCCCGGACAACGCATCACTTTGAAGAGCCCGATCTACAACCAGAGCGTCGAGTTCATCATTCGCGGCATTTACACCGGAAGCGACGAGAAGACGTTGTACTTCCAGTACGACTATCTCAACGAGCTGCTTCCAGCCTGGGCGAAAGATCAGGTCAGCACCTTCAGCATCGTCGCTAACACGGCCGAAGACGTGCCACGCGTGGGCCAGGCGATTGACTCAATCTTCGCAAACACCGACGCCCCGACGAAAACGGAAAGCGAACGCGAATTCGCGCTGAGTTTCCAAACCATGATGGGCGGTGTGAAAACGTTTCTCTACGCGATCATGGCCGCAATCACGTTCTCACTATTGCTTGTGATGGGCAACACGATGGCGATGACAGTGCGCGAACGCACGAAGGAAGTGGGAACATTGAAAGCGATCGGTTTTCAGCGTGGCACTATCACCGCACTGTTTCTCGGCGAGGCTTTGATGGTCGCGTGCATCGGCGCTGCGATCGGCATCGGCGCCGCCGCACTACTCTTCCGTTCAGTGGATCTGAGTCTATACATTCCAAACCTCATCTCATTCGTTCCGACCAGCCAAACACTGGCGATAGCTTTTGGTCTGTCGATTCTGGTGGGATTCGTCAGCGTGGTTTATTCCGCTTATCGCGTTTCCGGTTTGACGATCGCCGAAGCCCTGCGGAGCACTGAATAAGATGGCACTACCAATTAAGTACAACATCAGAAACATCATCGTCAGAAAAGGCAGCACGCTCGCGACTGCTTTTACGATTGGTCTAACTGTCGCCGTCTTTTTAATGGTGATGGCGCTCGCGCGCGGGATCGACATGACGCTCTCGAGCAGCGGCGAACCGTTGAACATGATCGTGCTGCGTGAAGGCAGCACAGCCGAGTTGAACAGCTCCGTGACACGCGAGAACTTCAACGACCTGATGTACCTCGATGGAATTGAGCGCGAAGCTGACAAGCCGCTTGCCGCAGGCGAGCTGGTCACGCTGATCTACAAAGCTCGCAAAGGAATGAGTCAGGGTTCGAATGTGACGGTGCGCGGCGTTGGACCAATGTCGTTCAAGTTGCGCTCGGGATTTCAAACTGTCTCCGGACGATTGTTTCAGCCTGGTCAGACGGAAGCCGTGGTCTCAAAGCGCATTGCGGAAAGATTTCAGGGACTGGATGTCGGCGACAAGTTCCGCATTCAAACGACTGATTACACTGTTGTCGGCCTGTTCGACTCGGCAGGTAAGGCATTCGAATCGGAGATCTGGGTTGATATCAATTCGCTTGCCAGTACGACGAAGCGCGAAGGTGGTTACTCGTCGGTGTTGATGCGAGTGAAAGATCCGAATACGTTGGCGTCGCTCAGCAAGAGAATCACAGACGATCCAAAGCTTCATTTGAAAGCTGTTTCAGAGCGAACATTCTATGAAGATCAGCAAGGTACTGCCTCGGGTGCGCTGAGGGTATTGGCTGTTTTCATCTCCTTTATCATGGCGGTGGGCGCAGGCTTCGCGGGAATGAACACGATGTATGCGGCAGTGGCGCGTCGAACGAAAGAGATCGGTACGCTGCGCGTGCTTGGGTTCGGCCGCCTGAGCATTCTGATCGCGTTTCTACTGGAATCGATCGCGATTGCATTGATCGGAGCCGTGATCGGAATCATCCTCGCGCTGCCATTGAATTTCGTCTCGACGGGTACGTCGAATTGGGTGACGTTCAGTGAGATTGCATTCAACTTCAGAGTCACGCCTGATTTGATGATTGAGGCGTTGCTCTTTGGCGCCATCATCGGATTTGTCGGATCGTTGTTGCCGTCGATACGCGCATCACGATTCAAGATCGTCGATGCACTCCGCGCTTAGGTTTACAGGATTAACAGCATTCAGGATTGACAGGATGGTAACGAACCCAACGTCAAAAGAATCTCAAGACGATCTGAATAAGCGTCTGCGGAGTTTGAAGATCGATCGCGGGCCGGCGCCGGCGCCCGTCGCGAACAATCGCTCGCCAAAACTCTTATTGCTCGGCGTCGCGGTTGTGCTGGCACTCGCGGCGCTCGGCTACGTGTTTCTCTTCTCTAGTACCAAGACGATCTCGGCGGCTCCGGTCAGAGTTGAAACCGGCGCGCCATCCGCAGGCGAAAGCGTTCTGTCAGCTTCGGGTTACGTGGTGGCCCATCACAAGATTGCTGTCGGTGCGAAAGTGATGGGAAGAGTTGCGTGGATTGGGGTCGAGAAAGGCGATGCGGTGCAGCAGGGACAAGTGCTCGTCCGTCTCGAAGCCAGCGAGTTCGTCGCTCAGGTAAATCAAGCGAAAGCTAATCTCGCCGCCGCACAGGCACAGCTAGACCGTCTGCGCACCGGCTCACGACCGGAAGAGAAGTTGAAAGACAAAGCTGCCGTCATGCAGGCCGAAGCAAATCTGAAAAATGCTGAAGCCGAGTATCAACGCACCGAATCACTGTTCCGATCCGGGGTTGCTTCAAAAGCAGAGTACGACCGCGCACTCGCTCAACGCGACAGCGCGGTGGCGACGGTCCAGGCAGCGCGTCAGTCGAGCACCATGACTGACATCGGTCCACGCAAAGAAGAGATCACTGCCGCCGCCGCTTCGGTGAACCAGATGAAGGCTGCACTGGACTACGCCAACACGCAGCTCGCGGCCACCGAGATCAAAGCGCCCGTATCCGGAACGGTGCTCGCGCGAAGCGTGGAGCCTGGCGAGATGGTTAGCCCGTCAGCATTCGGCGGTTCGGGCGCACGCACTTCAGTTGTCGACCTCGCGGATCTGACGGATTTACAAGTCGAGCTGGATATCAGCCAAACTGAATTCGCGCGCCTGCAGCCTTCGCAGCGCGCCGAAATCATTCCCGAGGCTTATCCAAATCTGCGATTCACGGGCTTCATCGAAGAGATCGCGCCCGAAGCAAACCGCGCGAAGTCGACGGTCCAGGTCAAGGTCAAGGTTGAGAATCCAAACGAACAGTTGCGACCCGAGATGAATGCTCGTGTCAACTTTCTTTCTGACAAGCCGGCGTCAACTGACAACAAGCCGGTGGCGCGCGTGCTCGTTCCCAAAACCGCGGTCGTTAAAACCGACAACAGCTCGCACGTGTTTGTCGTTAAGGGTAACAAGGTCGAGCAGCGAACGATCCGAACAGGCGACGAGCAAGGCGATGCGTATGTGGTTCTCGATGGATTGAGTGGCAATGAAACTGTGGCGATTGCCGGTGTCGATAAGTTACGTGATGGCGATCGAGTAAAAGTTCAATAGGCGTGAGGATTAAAAATACTATGTCTGATCCGATTGTGAGAGTTCGTAATGTGAGCAAGCGTTTCAATCGCGACGGATTTGAAGTCGTTGCCCTGGACAACGTCGATCTCGAATTGCACCAGGGAGATTTTCTGGCGCTGATGGGACCGAGTGGCTCCGGCAAGTCGACCCTCTTGAATCTGCTCGCCGGCATCGATCGTCCGACCCAGGGTGAAGTCGACGTCATGGGCACGCAATTAACGCGAATGACCGAGAGCCAGCTCGCCGTTTGGCGCAACGCTCACATCGGTTACATCTTTCAAACTTTCAATCTCGTGCCGGTGCTGACTGCATTCGAGAATGTCGAACTGCCGTTGTTGTTGACGAAGCTGTCGAAGGCAGAGCGTCGCAAGAACGTCGAAACTGCGCTCGATCTCGTCGGCTTGAGTGACCGCATGCACCACCAGCCGAGGCAACTCTCCGGTGGTCAGGAACAGCGTGTCGCGATCGCGCGCGCGATCGTTACCGATCCTGATTTGATTCTGGCCGACGAACCGACCGGAAACCTCGACGCGCGTTCCGGTGAAGAGATTCTGAACATACTTTCGACTCTCAATTCCGAAATGGAAAAAACCATCATGCTCGTGACCCACGACCCACACGCCGCGAGCTTTGCGTCAGAGCAGATGCACCTGGAAAAGGGCGTGCTAACGGAATTGGAACCCGTTGCGTCGCGAGTCAGCGTTTAATTTGAAGTCTTTCGGCGCTTAAAGTAGAAAAACGGGATCGGGAGGCGCTGTCACTGTCACGAGCTCCCAGCCGTTGGCTCCAAACCGGTCCATGTGTTGCTCAAGAACGTAACCTTCGCGTGCGAAGCCGGAGTTTGATTCTTTTCGGGTCTTACCGGAGCCGGTACCTGAAAAATTTGTCGTAGTTGGGCCGGCAACCACGAGGTATTCCCATTGCTCAGGTCGATCGTTCGAGTTCGGCTCCTGTCCCGAGGTCCTCATCACGGAAAAAAAGATCGCGACGAGAGAAAGAGCCAGCGCCGTCAATAGTCCTCTCTTAAGAACTCTGCTTCGTTCCATACGACCCTCCAGTTTGAAATAGGTAGGCAATGCTTGACCATTCAACGCCTGAGTACACCCTTGCGTTCCTAAAGATCGCACTTGGGCACAGTCAGAACCACCTCGCGGTAGCGGGTGGGTACGTCGTAGACACGATCGGACAAAGGCTGCGCACCCACCCGCTACCGCGAGGTGGTTCTGACTGTGTCCAAGTTAGGGTCTAACTTGTCAGACAAAATCCTCTGTCGGCCGGTAGCGTGAGGCAAGCAGGCCTGTGGCGGCGGTGAGATCGATGTCGGCGAAGAGCAATCCATTTTTGCCGTATGGTTGATAACAGAGCAGTGTCCCGTCGGGGCTCGCGACGGCTGAAGTGGTCGGCGATCCCACGCTCGCGTAGTTCACGGTTGCGAAGTAACACGTATTCTCCGCTGCACGACACAAGACAGCTTTCTCGTGAAATGAATTCTGAGAGTCTCCGTAACTCGAAGGTACATAAGCTCCGGGTTGGAACTCATGAAATTGCGGATGGAACACGACATGCGCTCCGCGTCGAGCAGCCCAACGGACCGTCTCCGGATACCGCCAACCTTCATGACAAATCACGACTCCAAACTTCAGTGGTCCGCTTTGAAAGATCTGTCGTCCTGAACCGGGCGAGTAGATCGTGTCTTCGGAAGGATCGAGTTGAACCTTATCCTGAAACCCGGCGACGGTTCCGTCGCGATTAAAAACGAGCGCGGTTGCTAACAGTGCGTCGTTAATGATGCGCTCCGTTCCGAGGATAACTGTGACACTTGCCTGTGCAGCAGCTTCAGCAGCGCGAGCCCACGCGCGTTCGAGAAATGTTGTGTCGGGCGGTGGCACTTCCTTCCCCTGCGCGCGATAGCCAGGAACAAAACACTCAGGAAAGCAGACGACCTCCGCCTCACCGTCTGCAGCTTCAGCGATTGCCCGCTCGGTTAGCTTGATCGATTCTTCCGGAGTTTCCGGAAACCGAATGTTCGCAAGTGCGATTCGAACCATGGCCGGATCTCGAATGATTACTGATCCTGCATCTGAGCAGTCGCCGGAAAACGCTCACCTCTCGCCTAGTGTTTTCTCAATCTCCGCCATTGTTTTCTGCGCTGATTGCAAATCGGGTGATTTCAGGTACGTGTAAATCTCGACGGCACAGCGGGACAGGGATAAGGCTTCATCCAAATTCTTATTTTGTTTGAGCAGGACTTTAGCGATGCGGCGACAATTGCTGGCAATCAACTCTTTCCGTCCGACTTCTTCTGCCAGCGCGAGGGCTTCGCGGGCGAGAGATTCAGCTTCACCCCACTGCTCGAGGTTAACGGCTAGTCCTGCCAGATTGCCTGTGTAAATGGCGATGCTTTCATCATTTTTCATGATCTTCGCAATGCGCAGGGCTTCGTGGTAATCGCTCTCAGCGGCTTCGTAATCACCATTAGCCATTTCTGCATTTGCCAATGTATTGAGGTCAATGGAAACATCATCGCTTTCGGGAGAAATGGAGCGGTCTATTTCAACAACTTCGCGGAACGCAGCGATAGCAGCGGGGTAAGCTTCGTTCATTCGGTGACCGAGTCCGCGCAGTTGGATGGCAATCGCTTTGTTGCGCGGCGTGCTGTTTTGCCAATGTTCGGTCGCCCGTTTAGCGCGCACTAGCACTTCGGCGGCTTGGCTGCGTAGGTAATAAGTAAATCCTGCGTGGTATGCACGCCAGCCTGCACTTTCTTTATCGGCATCAGCGAGGGCGCGTGCTTCGGCTTGCTCAAAGAACCAAATGCGGTCGTCCCATCTACCTGTGAAATTGAGAAAGTACGCGAGTTGGTTGCACACCGTCTGCAGGCGGTTGTTGTCGCCTGTAAGCAGGCGTGGCAGGGCAGCGGCGATGAATTCCCATTCGGCGTCCAAGGTGCGGAAGCCTTCGTAGTTAGTGTATCCACCGTATTGCAGGACGAGGGCGTAGGTGCGGTCCGTGAGCACGTCGCCTGTCTGGGTCACGGCTTCGGGGCGGCGCGTGCGGATGAATTTCGCTGTCAGCGGGGGTAAAAAGTAGGTTTGGGCGGACAGGTCGGAGGTCAGGATGGACCGGTCGGTCAGGTCTTCCAGCGCAGTCTCGGCGGCGCGTTCGGGCAGTTTGGTTATCTCCGCGATCCACTTGAGTTTGGCGGGCAGGCTGAAATACGTCAGCGCGGCAAGTACTTTTGTCTCGTTTTCAGTAAAGGTCTCCAGCAGGTCGCCGAAGATATATTCGAGCGGGTCATTGCCTTTGGGCGATTTGTCGATGAAGGCGCAGGCTTCGGCGATCGTGCGGCACTGCGAGCCTTCGCGGCCCAACTGCCCCGCGATCCAGCGGATGAAGAGCGGGTTGCCCTGCGTGATCTCGTACAGGTCTTCGCGCCCTTTTTGCGAGGCGCGGGCGAGGCGCGGAGTTTTGGCGGCTAGTTCGGCGATGAGTTGCAGGGCTTCGTCGCGGGCCAAGCGGTCGAGGCGCACGATGCGCGCGTCCACGTCGGTGCGGCGGCGGGAGGTGACGATGGCTTTGTTCCCTTCGGGGAGACGCGAGAGGAATTGGAACAGGCGCGTGCGTTCTTCTTCAGGCAGAGTTTCCAAATTGTCAAAAATGACCAGCGCCTTCTTTCCCGCCAGCGCGAGACGCAGTTCGTTGGGACGCGCTTCGGGCGCGAGTTTTTCGAGTCCATCGGCGCCCAGTTCCTTGCCCAATTCGTCCAGCATGGCGAGGTAGGTCGGGCGGGTGAAGTCGGTCAGTTTAGCTTCGCCCTCGGCGGTCAGTTCGCGCACTTTGGCGGTGATGAAGATCTTACGCTCGAAGAGCTCCGCCGGCACGTCGTGCGCGGCTTTGATCGCGAGCGCAGTCTTGCCGATGCCGCCCGGTCCGTCAATGAGTGCGCCCCAGGTGCGAGACTCGGGGGACAGGGCGGATTGGATTATTTCCAGTTCTTTGTCACGCCCAACGAAGAACCCAACTTGAGGAAGAGTGGAACCTGTGGGTTTAGGAGGTTCGTAATTTGGTAATTCGGAATCAGGAATTGCTTTTTGACTTGCTACAAAATTGCTAAGCGCATTGGCTACTTTCGCCCTCAAATCATCAGGGGTGGTGAAATAGTCGCAAACGTGCAGCTTCTGAATTCGTTTTTTGAAATCTTCAAGTTTGGTCTTTCCCGGCTCGCCCTCCATCCATTTTGTGAACCAACGCTGATTCTCTTCATCGAGCAAGAAGCAGTAGATTAGTTTGCCAAGTTTCCTGGCGTGGACGTATTCCATTTCCGTAATGGAAATCTCTGCTCCCTCGGGAACGTATCCATAACGTAAGGCGTAAATGCCGATGAATAAATCGCTTTCCTCCACTTCTTTCAAGCAGGCATCCAACGGCTCGTCTGGTCGCGCACCAAAGACTTCCATCTTGGCGGCTTGGTAATTTGTCCCTTCTACAGCACGAATAGCCGCGGTGCGATAATCAATGAGGTCTTTGTAAGTGGAACTGATGAAGACTTTCATGGTTGTCCAACGATTTCTGAGAGGCCACCAGCTTATCCCAGCGCACTCAAGAGGCTTAAGTTCGGGCCGTGCGACAACTGGCCGAACATTATCACAAGTCGCCTGGACTCTGCTGATACTGTACTTGAAGTTGCGCTGCCGTGTGAGACTTTGAGGTGCTCGTATGACAGCAACATTCATCCACGAAAAAGCGGTGGTTGAGGCTGATGCGATTGGCGAGGGTACGCGTACTGTATATGCAGTGTTCCTAAAGATCGTACTTGGACACAGTCAGTAGGCGCGCTCGAATTCAAGAGGCTGCGCAACATCGATGAGAGGTTTTTGCGCGGAAGATGATTGAGGAAATCGGAATTTACAATCCGGACGTTATCTTACATACCAGCCCAATAGATTCGTCTGTAAAGCTTCACGGTGTACTTCGCACACTTGCGGTCTTTACGTCCATCATGATCGGTTCAGAATAGATTTCATCCAGCCATAAAAGACCTGCATCCTTCCATCGCTTTTGCAATTTGTGGCCAAACTTAAGCTTGTTCCGATCGGCATTCAGCGGCTCTACGTTCCATGGCCAGACTTCACAAACGACACGTAACCACACTGGTGAAAGCTGTTGAATAGTAGCCAGGCTCTCTTTCTTCCTTGATGAGGTGTATTTCTTTGGATCGGTTGGCACGACCAGTCTCACCGATGTTTCAAGAGGCCATGACTCGCCCGGCTTGAGAAGGCGGGTTTCTTCCGCAGGCGGATTCGGCTTGTCGAGTTTCATCCGCAAAGTTGTCCACTCGGCAGATATATCATTCGCCGGCCATCCAGCATCACCTGCAAGCAGATTGCCAACTTCAAAGTCTTCGGGCTTTCTCGCCAAAGCTCCGCCTGGGAACAGCGGCTCTCTCTGCAAAAGGATTATTGGTATTACTCCGGCATTGACCAGTTCCATTTTCAGCTTTATCTCAATCAACGCTGAGGATTTATCAATCTCTTTCACCCGCACAGATTCGACTGTCCCCCGCAGCGTGAGTGCTAGCGTGCTCTGACCAGACGCGCTTTGAACTAACGTACTACCGGCCAGCAACGCAAACCCTGCACTGATAGCACTCAGCATTAGTAGAACTTTCACAGTGCTTCTCCTTACCTTGGATGATAGTAACCAGTCTGGTCGGGGTTGATCCCTCTGATTGTCCCATAACCAGGATACTTGGCGCTAATTTCGGAAGTCGTAGCTGTTTCATAGGGACCACGAGCTCCACTCTTGCTAAAGACGATGGGGACACCATCATCATTTCGAAAGATGAAAGTGGCAAAGTGCTTAGGCTTGTTTCTGGCGTCCGCCCAACGGGCAATATCACCTAAACTAAGATTACTCTCTTGCACTGATGTAGTTGCACCCACTGCCTTAATCTTGTCATCAGCATCCTCGACGTTGAAAGCCGCCGTACTAAGCGTCAGTTGGGGGAAAGCAATGCGACACGCTGTCTCTGAACAATCAGCCGAATTGGGTCCTTGACCTTGTTGATTGGGATGCTCGATGTCGTATTTTTCTTGCTCTTTGAGACCTTTCTCAACAGCTTCGAAGACTCTCCCAACTTCGCCTCCCTTTTCCGAGAGTCTGATGTTATTGGCGTTCCCGACTCCTTGCGCAAAACTCTCAGCAGCCTTGCCGGTTAATCCCAGTTGCTTAGCTAAAGAAGCGCCCGTATCCTTATCGCTGGTTCTCACTGCCGTCACTACAACATGGTCAACTTTTAAGCGACCTCGCCGGTCATATTCAAAGTTGCCATCCTTATCCTTTTTGTAAACTGTTTCCGATTGAAGCGCCCACAAACCGAGCGGATCGATGTAGATAAGAGGATTATTTAGAACGTACGTATAACGATTCCAGGTTTGAGGGTTGAAGCCACTCACACTGAGTAGAGTTGGGTCTGGAGAGGTGAATCGTCCCTGAGTCGAAGCGTAGTAACGAGCATTGAAGTAGTCCAGTCCCGTCTCGTTATCACGTTCCTTTGAGGTGAACTTCTGGCGAAGGTTGTCAGCGCCATAGTTCTGTTGAGGAGTTCGGCCACCGGTGCCGGCGACGAGTTCGTCACCGAACGGCAGATAATCGTGCCGGCCTTTGACCTGCTGCGACGTGCCGGTAATGACGCGGGGGGTGCCCAACGTATCACTTGTAAGATAACTGGTTCCGTTGCTAACTCCGCCGGAGTCGGAATACTCAGCTACCAATTGGCCCACGATGTCATAGACGAACACACTGGTGACCTGTTGCGAACCGCCTAAAACTTTCTTTACTCGTTGGCCATTGCCATCGTAGCTATAGCTGGCTCCACCATTGCTTGATGCCCCGCCATCGTAACTCACCATCTTGTTTTCAGCGTCGTATTGATAGGTGTGGCCGCCCACTTCACGTGTTAAGTTGCCGGCATTGTCGTAAAGGACATTTGTCTGGCCTGTCACCGCAGCATCGATGCGGTTGTTGATGGTGCTGATGATCGGATTATTTGCCGGCGTCAACGCCGCAGGCAGAGTAGTACCGGAGATTAACTTGCGATTCCCATAACGATCATAGTCAAAGTTCTGCTTCCAACTGTTGCCGTTATTCTCCTGCGCGGTAGCTAGTCGATTCAGTGAGTCATAGGTATACGTCTGTGTGGCTGTAAAACCGGTCACGCCGCCTACGGCGGGAACGGTAATCGTATGGCTCTGCGGATTGCCATTGTTGTTGGTCGTGCCGTAATCGTAATCCAGTTGCAGGATACTCGAGTTGGTACTGGCAGAGCCAAGACCTATTTGAATACGCTGGAGACGTGAGTTGAAGTTTGTATGCTCCCACAGGCCATTGCCTAGTTTCATAGCCTGGATGGCGCCTGCTGCCGAGTACTGGATGCGATTGGTCGCATCTGTCGCGACGGCGCCGGCATAGTAAGTTCCCGTCGCATTATTCTTCACGCCGGCACTTCTACCAGCACCGTCATACTCAGTCTTGACCACTCTGCCCGAAG
>Ga0207709_10002573_pt1 | contig 11297 bp, 9 predicted proteins | sample KBSM34metaG_FD_184397 | JGI IMG/M metagenome (GOLD analysis project Ga0207709, IMG submission 184397) | Miscanthus rhizosphere microbial communities from Kellogg Biological Station, Michigan, USA - KBS M3-4 metaG (SPAdes) (version 2) | ecosystem: Host-associated > Plants > Roots > Rhizosphere >...
TGTCGAGCGTGGTGACCCAGGCCATCGAGTTCTCGCGGCCCAGCTTGAAGTGCACCGCCAGGTTGGTGGCCAGCGCGGTGGTGCGCACGTACATCGTGCGCCCGGCGTTGTAGCGCTCGTCGAGCAGGGCTTCGCCGAGTTTCTGCGAGGCGATCTCCAGCACGTGGAAGCCCGGCGTGAGCGGGATGCCGACCACTTCGAAGGGGCGCGGGTCGCCGCTCTCGGCCTTGGGCATGTCCAGGGCCTTCACGCCCGGCTGGCCGCCGAGCAGCGACACCATGCGCGCCTGCACGTGCGAGCGTTCGTTCTTGTCGATCACCGGGGGCAGGGCGCCCTTCACGTCGCGGCGCGCGGTGTCGCGGCTGACCGTGTAGCTGTCGTAGCGGCGCACCTTGCGGTACCACGCGATGATCTCGGCGTCGGTCTTGGGGTTGAGGTCGCTCACCTTGCCGGGCGTGAGCGCCTGCACCATGAGTTGCGGCTCCACGCGGCGCACGGTGACCGGCATCATCGCCGGGGTGCCGGGCTCGGCCAGGCGCTCGATCACGCCGAAGGGCGAGGCCGCGAACTTGGCCAGCGGCGGCATCGCGCCGGTCGCCACCTTCAGCGGAAAGCTGCCGGGCGTGCCCAGCGGGCGGCCCGAGGCGTCCTGGAAGCCGGAAGGCAGCTCGATGCTGAACTGCGTGCTCTCGGCCAGCGGCGGGCCGAAGCTCGCGCTGTTGACCACGTCGTCGTCGTTCTGCGAGCCGCCGCCGCTTTCGAGCGTGGCCTTGAGCGTCTTGCCGTCGCCCTTGAGCACGATCTGCGACGCCACCTTGCGCGTCACCGGCGCATTGAACTGCAGCTGCATCGGGCGCAGCGGCAGGCAGGCGGCCTGCGCGTTCTCGCGCTCGCAGGTGAAGGACACGGCGAAGGGCTCGCGCACCTGGTAGTCGAAACGGCGTTCCACGTTGTTGGCGACGCCCGACGGCGTGGCCACGCCCTTGCCGTAGACGACCTGCACCTTGGCGCCCGGCGTGAGCGTGCGGTTGCACTGCATCGTGATGAAGCGCAGCGGGTCTTTCGCGGCTTCCTTCTCACGGTGGAAGGCCTTGAGCAGCTCGGTGCGCGCCTCGCCCTCGAGCAGCTTGGCCGGAATGCGTTCGCCGACACCGTCGGCCGCGCACCAGACGTTCTGGCGCACGCTGTCGATGGTGGCTGCGCCGTTGAGCTCGAGCACGAACATCTGCTGCTCGTCGATGCGGGCGTAGGTGCCCGGCATGTAGTTGCGCACGAACGGGCCGCCGCTATTGAATTGATAGCGCTCGGGGCCGGTCAGCTCGCCGCCGCCGGCCGGCTTGAAGGTGGGAACGCGGGTGACCGAGCAGCGCACGCCGGGCGGCAGGTCGTTCTCGAAGTCGTAGACCCAGGCCTTGGCGTCGGTCCAGCGGCCGGTGCCCTTGCCGGCCTGCGCGTCGGAGCAGCTCACGGTGAGCGGGGCGGGCGCCTTGGGGTCGCCGAAGTTGACCGCCGCCTGATCGAATTTGGCGACGACCTGGCGCACGCGCGCCACTTCGCCCTGCGGGGTCAGGCTGGTGATCTGAAGTGCATGGCCCGGGCCCGCCGCGAGCGCGCCGGCGGCCAGTAGCAATGTCGGAATGAAACGGTTCACGGAGTTCTCCACCTTGAGGCAGCGCGCAGCGTAGCCGATTTGCATGGCGCTTCGGGAGTGCCAAGCGTCATAGGCCGTGCGTGTTTGAAGCGCGCGTTCGGTCGACGTACGCCGGTCTTCTTACAATCGCTGACGTCGTGCGTGCGCTGCGCAGACCGCCACCAAGACCTCGCCGCCGACCGAATGAAACGCTACTGGGAAATAGACGCCTTGCGCGGGCTGATGCTCGTGCTGATGACCGTCACCCACCTGCCCACGCGGCTGACCGATCCACTGGGTCAGCCTTTCGGCTTCGTGTCGGCCGCCGAGGGCTTCGTGTTGCTGTCGGCCTTCGTGGCGGGGCTGGTCTACAGCCGCATTGGCCACGTGCGCGGCGTCGACTCGATGCGCCAGGCCTTCTGGCGGCGCGTGCTCAAGGTCTACCTGTGCCAGGCGGCGATCCTGCTGTTTTTGTTCACCGTGATCGCCGCGCTCGGCGTGCACATCGACCAGCCGGCGGTCAAGAACCTCGTGTCGTACTACCTGGCCGAGCCGCGCGACGGCTTTTTGTTCGGGCTGCTGCTGATCTACGAGCCGCCGCTGCTGGACATCCTGCCGATGTACATCTTCTTCATGCTCATGAGCCCCTGGGTGCTGGCCTTCGCCATGCGCCACGGCTGGACGCTCGTGATGGTGGCCAGCGCCACGGTCTGGGCGATGGCGCAGTTCGGGCTCAGCGAATGGGTCTACGGACTGGCGGTGCGTTACCTCGGCGTGCCGGTGCCGTTCCACGAGATGGGCGCCTTCAACACCTACGCCTGGCAGTTCCTGTGGTTCGCCGGCCTGTGCCTGGGCGCCAGCCGCAACGCGCCCGACGCCCGGCCGCTGCGCTTTCCGGCCTGGCTGCTGGTGCTGGCGGCGGGCATCGCGCTGTACGGTTTCTACTGGCGCCACACCGGCATCAACGGCCAGGCGCCGTTCGGCGGCGATGTGGAAATGAACCTGCTGTTCGACAAGTGGCAGCTCGGCCCGCTGCGGATCGTGAACCTGGTGGCGCTGGGCATCCTGGCGGTGCGCTTCGGGCCCTGGCTCATGCGCAAGATCCCGCGCCTGCACTGGCTCGAAGCCATGGGCTCGGCCTCGCTGCCGGTGTTCTGCGCGCACCTCGTGGCGGTGCTGCTGGTGCTGGCCTTCTACGGCGACAACCAGATGGCGCGGCCCTGGTGGGGCGACGGCCTGCTGCTGGCGGCGGTGTTCGCGGGGATGTACTTCGTGGCACGCTTCACGCGCGGCGCCGACGTACCGCCGCCGGCGGACGATGTGCCTTCGGAGCCCGCGCCGGCTTAGACGGCGGCTGGGTGCGCCGCTCGATTTTTGAGAAGAGGGAGAGGGCGATGATCGATTCCATTGTTTGGCAACGTGCACTGGCGGCCTGCGTGCTGGCGTGGGGGGCGGCGGCGCAGGCGGCCTTGCCGCAGGCAGCGCAGCAGGACGTGCAACGGCGGCTGGATTGCTACGGCGCCGCCAACCCATCGGCCTGCGAAATCACGCTGGCCGACAGCGGCACCCCGTTCGGCCGCGTGTTCCGCGGCTCGGCGCTCCTGCTCGGCTCGGAGGTCGATGCCGCGACCCGTGCCCGGGCGATGGAAGACCTCCGCTCGGCGGCGGAGGAAGGCTATACGCCGGCCTATGAATCTCTCGCGGTCTTTCTCAGGCGCGGTGCCGGTCGAAGCGAGAGCCTGCAATGGCGCTGGCTGGCCGCTGAGCACGGCCACGCCGCTGCGGCGAAACATCTGGGCGGAAGCATCGACTTCGACGGGACAGACCGCCAATCGGCGGCCGACCGGATGTTCCTGTCGTGGGTCCACTGCCACCCGGCCTCCTTCGACAGCGACGGTCCCGTGATGAGCGAATTGAACACGGCGCGCAAGGCCTCACCGGGCACGGACCTGACGCAGGTGATCGCCCAGGTCCACGCGAAACGGCTGAACGAAGCCAAGGCCAGGGCCGAGAACTTCCTGCACGGCTGCGTGCCGGGCGCCTACTACCTGGCCAGCCTGTCGCTCGACGACCAGGCCTGGGTGCGCAAGACGGTGCGCGCCCGCATGGCGCAGACGCTGAAGAACATCAAGGAGGCGGTGCGCAAGTTCCCCGACCTGGAGCTGCTCACGCTCCCCGAATACCAGGACCTGCTGCCGCCGCCCTGATCAGGGCGCGTTGGAAGGCGAGGTCGGCACCGCAGGCGGCATCGGCAGGTGCGGCGCCACCACCGACTGCCACAGCCGGTAGCCCTCGTCCGTCAGGTGCAGCCGGTCGCCGCGGAACAGCTCGGGGCGCGGGCGGCCGTCTGCACCGAGCATCGGCGTGTGGATGTCGATGTACTCGCTGTTGGGCAGCAGGTTCAGGTAGGCCGAGATCACGTGGTTGGTCTCGCGGATCTGCGGCATCAGCTGCTCGCGCGACGGGCTGGGCTTGACCGAGATGAAGCTGATGCGCACATCGGGCAGCTCGGCGCGCACCGCGTTGGCAAAGCGCGCGAAGCTGTCGAGCACCTGCAGCGGCGTGCGGCCTTCGGCCAGGTCGTTGTCGCCCGCATAGAGCACCACCTGCCGGGGCTTGTAGCGCACCACGAGGTCCCGTGCGAACAGGGCGCAGTCGGCCAGCGTCGAGCCGCCGAAGCCGCGGTTGACGATGCCACCCGGCACGCGGGAAAAGTCCTGCGACAGGCGCGTCCACATGCGCACCGTGGAGCTGCCCACGAACACCACGCCACCGGGTTGCGGAAAGCGCTCCTGGTCGGCGCGCGCGAAGGCGGCCAGCTCGTTGTGCCAGCGGGCCTTGGCGGCGAGGTATGCGGAGGCGGTGTCGGCGGCCGCGGCGCCGTCGGCTTCGTAGGGGAAGGCGGCGGCCGCGGTCTGGGCCTGGGCGGTGAAGGCGGCGGTTGCCAGCAGCAGGGCGGCGGTGGCCGCCAGCGCGGATTTCATCGAAGGCATCGGAAAGAGAACGGAAGCGGAGAAATTCAGGACAAGGTCAGAGCATTTTTTCGATCAGCGGCCCATGGAACAGCACCGGCCCGGTCGGGCCGCCCGCGCTCGGCACGCCGCCCTTGGGCTCCAGGCTGATCGCCAGCGCCGGCACGCGCACATCGGATTCCGAGGCGGCCAGCCGCAGCGCCGGTGCATTGTCCAGCACGCCGAGCGAGCGCGGCGCGCCGCCGGGCGGCAGGGCCCACAGCTGCAGCGACTTGTCGGCGCCTTCGCGGAAGCTGCCCACGCGCTGCAGCACGAGCTGCTTCTTCTTCGGGTCGAAGGTCACGAGCATGGAGGCGGCGGCCTTGTCGTCGGACAGCACGGCCACGTACTGCACGGCGGGCGCGTTGATCAGCTGCTCGCGCAGGTTCAGGCCCACGCCCACGGCCAGCACGGCCACGAGCGCGCCGGCCGCGGCCGCGCCGCGCCACAGCGCGAGGCTGCGCAGCCAGCCGCCCGTCGATGCAGACGCAATGGGCGCGGCGTTGTCGCGCTGCCGCGCGAGGGCCTGCTGCGCCTGCTCGGCGTCGATCAGGTTGCGGATGCGGGTCCAGACGGCCGGGTCGGGCGCGACGGGTTGCTGCAGCTCGGTCATGCCGGCCAGCCGGCCCTGCCAGACCAGCGCGGCGGCGCGCACGGGCGCCTGCTCGCGCGCCAGGGTTTCGAAGCGGCGGCGGGCGCCGCCGCGCAGCGTGCCCAGCGCATGGCTGGCGGCCAGCAGTTCGAGCAGTTCGGGGTGGGCAAGGAGGTTCATGGGGCGGGTCTCGTGATCAGGCGAAGCGGCCCATGCAGGTGCGCAGCTTGTCGAGCCCGCGCCGGATCCAGGTCTTCACGGTGCCCAGCGGCAGCTTGAGCTGCTCGGCCAGCTCGCTGTGGCTCATCTCGCGCAGGTAGGCCAGGCTGACCACCTCGCGCTGGCGGCCCTCGAGCTGGCTCAGGCACTGGTGCAGCGCCCAGGCCTGCTCGCTCGCATCGGCCATGTCGGCCGGGTTGGGCGTGTCGGATTCGAAGGTGTCGGCCATCAGCTCGTCGAATTCCTGCGTGAGCTGGGCGCGGTCGGCGGTGCGGCGGCGCAGCAGGTCGAGCGAGCGGCTGCGCACGATGAGCCCCAGCCAGGCCAGCGGCGGACTCAGCGAGGCGCGGTAGTCGCCGGCCACGCGCCAGACGGTGAGGAAGGACTCCTGCAGCACGTCTTCGGCCCACTCGCGCTGGCGCACCACGCGCATCGCCAGGCCCATGAGGCGGGGCGCGGTGCGGTCGTACAGCTGCCGCAGGGCGGCTTCGTCGTGATGGCCGATCCGGTCGATCAGCGCCATCAGTTCGGCGTCGGGGCTGGGTGCGGTCATCGGCGGATTGTGGGGCATCGGTGCGCATGTCCGAGGTACGGCCCGGCGGTGCGGGCGGATTCAGCGCGACCGGTCTGAATCCAACAGCCCTCGGGCTGCGTACAGGGGGCAGGGGGGCGTCGACATGCAGAACTCCAGACGGCGGCTCTTTCTCTTTCACCACCGATCCGACACCGAGGAAACGACCATGCACATCCGCACCCTGACCGTCCTGGCCTCCACCACCGCAGCGGCGCTTGGCCTGGCCGCCTGTTCCGGCATGGGCGCCCAGCCCCTGCCGGTGTTTTCGCAGGCCAGCCTGCCCGACGCCGTGAAAGTGCCCGCCGGCCACCGCGTGGCCATGGAAACCGTGGGCGCGGGCGACATCACCTACGAGTGCCGCGCCAAGGCCAACGCGCCGGGCGAGCACGAATGGGTCTTCGTCGGCCCCGACGCCAAGCTGATGGACCGCGCCGGCAAGCAGGTCGGCAAGTACTACGGCCCGCCCGCCACCTGGGAGAACGCGGACGGCTCGAAGGTCACGGCCACGCAGGTGGCGGTGGCGCCGAACGGCACCGGCAACATTCCCCACCAATTGGTGAAGGCCAACCCCGCCACCGGCATGGGCGTCATGCAGGGCGTGAGCTACATCCAGCGCGTCGCCACGCAGGGCGGCGTGGCCCCCGCCGCCGCCTGCGGCGCCACGAACATGGGCCAGAAACAGGTCGTGAAGTACCAGGCCGACTACATCTTCTACCGCGCCAGCTGACGCGTTAAGCGCCCTCATCCCGCCGCCGTTTGGAAACATTCGGCAACGTATACTGCGCCGCAAAACGGAGCGGGACCGCGTGCGCGCGGGGGCGGGAATGAAGCAAATTGCGATCGTGATCGCGCTCTGCGTGGGCGCGTGGTATTTCTTTATCGGCGGCCGCAAGCTCGACGAGGCGATGGCGCGCGACTACTACCGCAAGGAAGCGCACGCCATCTATTCGCGCGATGCGCAAGCGCTGTGCAAGCAGCTCAGCCGCAAGGCTGTGATCGAGAGCAAGGTCACGATGATGGGCCGCACCGTCGAGAGCAGCCACAACCGCGAGGAAGCCTGCGAGGCGGTCGAGAAGACCTTCGAGCTGTTCCGCACCGTGGGCGACCGCATGGGCGGCATCCTCACCATCGAGTACGAGTACCACATCGACGCCGTCGAGGTGGCCACCGACCGCAAGAGCGCCATCGTCACGGGCACCAGCGTGCTCAAGATGGGCGAGGCCGCGCTCCAGTACAAGACCAGTTTCAGCCAGCGCCTGGAGCGCGAGCTCGGCCAGATGCGCCTCGTGCATTCCAGCGACGCCACGGTCGTGCGCATGGGCGGCGCGGGCGCCATGAGCCAGAGCGACTTCTTCCGCAAGTAGCCGCAGCACCCCAGGCCCCGCCATGATCGACCGCGACTCCCTGCCGCCGCCTCCGCCGTTCTGGCACCGCCTCAACAGCTTCTTCGCCTTTCCGCTCCAGCTGCGGCCGCTGGCCTACGGCCTGGTGCTGTCGTTCTGCAGCCTGCTGTTCGAGGCCGTGTTCTTCCTGCCCGATGCGCTGGCCTTCATCGTCATCGAGGTCGGCATCATCCTGGCGGCCAGCCGCTACGGCTTCAAGGTCATTGCGCTGGGCGCGCGCGGCATCCGCGACTCGGCTGATTTCGGACGTGAATCGAGCGACGAGTGGACCTACCTGCCGTGGAAGCTCTTCGCCATCTCGCTGGTGCAGACGATGCTCATCGGCTGGCTCGCCTGGTACGAGCCGGTGCTGGGCACGGTGGGGCTGTTCATCATGTCCTTCACCTTCCCGGCGGCGGTGATCGTGCTGGTGCAGTCGGGCAGCTTCTTCCAGGCCATGAACCCGGGCTACGTGATGGACGCGATGCGCACCATCGGCTGGCCCTATGCGCTGCTGTGCTTCTTCCTGTTCCTGCTGAGCACGGGCGCGCAGGTGGCGATCTCGATGGTGCTGCCGGTGTTCGACGGACGCATCGTGCTGCCGATCGTCAACTTCGCGTTCATCTACTTCGGCTGGGTGATGGCCAGCCTCCTGGGCTACGTGATGTACCAGCACCACGACGCCTTCGGCATCGACCTCGTGCCCGGCGCGGGCGCCGACATCGGCGCGCCGGTCGACCGCCGCACGCCCGCGCAGATCGCCGCGCAGCGCACCGACGCCGAGGTGGCGCAGTGCATCACCGACGGCGACCTGGCCGCCGCACTGGGCATTGCCTACGAGGCGCAGCGCACCGCCGACGCCGACGACCTGGCCGCGCAGCGCCGCTACCACCGCGTGCTGGCGCTCATGCCCGAGAAGAAGGACACGCTGTTCGACCACGCGCGCCGCTTCATTCCCCTGCTGATGCGGCGCGACCTCGCATCGGACGCGCTGAAAGTCTTCAAGGCCTGCCGCGCCATCGACAAGACCTTCGTGCTCGACGACCCGGCGATGGTCATCGCGATGGCGCGCGCCGAATGGCGCGGCGGCGACGCGCACGGCACGCTGGCGCTGCTGTCGGGCTTCGACAAGCGCTTCCGCGGCCACGCGGCGATCCCGCAGGCCTACGAACTCGCGGCCCGCGTGCTGGTGCAGGGGCTGGGCCGCACGGACATGGCACAGCCGATCCTGACCACGCTCGAGGCCCGCTACCCCGAGAGCGAGCAGACGCAGGAAGTGCGCTGGCTGCTGCGGCCGGCGGCCTGAGAGAGGGCCGGCCCGCGGATCAGGGCAAAATTCCGCACGCCGCGCCGGCCGGACCTGCGGACCTGCCTCCCATGCCGCCCCTTTCGCCCGAACCGTCCCTTCCTGCTCCCTCATCTTCTGCATCGCCGGCGCGTTCCCGCCGCCGCGCGCTGGCGGCCTGGGCGGGCGCCGTGGCGCTGGCGCTGCTGCTGATCGCCGTGGCCGGCCAGTGGGCCGCGCGGCGCGAGGCGAACTTCCAGGCCGACTCGATCCGCCGCGCCATGGAAGTGCACGTGCTCGGCCTGCGCGACGCCGCCGGCAAGTACGGCTACCTGCCGTTCACCGCCGGCATGCACCCCGACGTGCTGGCCGTGCTGGCCCACCCGCAGGACCCCGCCGCGCGGCAGCGCGCCAACCACCACATCGAGGAAGTGAACCGCCTCGCGGGCTCCGACGCGCTGTACCTCACCGACCCGCAGGGCCTCACGCTGGCCGCGAGCAACTGGGCCACGCCGCAGAGCTTCGTGGGCGAGTCGTACGCCAACCGGCCGTACTTTCTCGACGCGCGGGCCGGGCGGCGCGGCCTGTTCTACGGCGTGGGCCAGACCACGGGCGAGCCGGGGCTGTTCATGTCGGCGCCGGTGCGCGCCGAGGGCGGCGGCGAGGTGCTGGGCGTGGTCACCGTCAAGGTCAGCCTGCGCCAGCTGCACGACGCCTGGGCCTTCGTGCGCGATCCGATTTTGCTGACCGATGCGCGCGGCATCGTGTTCCTGAGCTCGGTGCCGGGCTGGATGTACCAGGCCACGCGGGCGCTGAGCCCCGCCGACCTGGCCGGCATCGAGCACGACCAGCAGTACGGCACGCGCACCCGCTTCGCGCCGCTGCCCTGGCGCGTCGAGCACATCGAAGGCGCGCCGGGCTACCTGGTGCGCACCACGGTCGGCGGCAAGGCACGCCGTTTTCTCGCCGTCGACGAGCCCTTGCCCGACCTGGGCTGGACCCTGACGGTGATGGCCGACCACGCCGAAGTCACCCGCGCGCGCGAGCGCACCTGGATGCTCGGCCTGCTGGGCGCCGGCGTGCTGTTGCTGGGCGCGCTGTACTGGCGGCTGCGCGAGCGCCGCTTCGCCGAGCAGCGCGACGCGCGGCGCGACCTGGAACTGCGCGTGCGCGAGCGCACCCACGAGCTGGACCAGGCCCACGCCTTCCGCAAGGCGATGGAAGACTCGCTGCTGGTCGGCATGCGTGCGCGCGACCTGCAGGGCCGCATCATCTACGTCAACCCGGCCTTCTGCGAGATGACCGGCTACGGCGCCGACGAGCTGCTGGGGCGACTGCCGCCGTACCCCTACTGGCACCCCGACGACGTGACGCAGCACTGGTTCCACTACGAGGCCATGATGAGCGGGCAGCCCACGCGCTCGGGCTTCGAGTCGCGCCTGCGGCACCGCGACGGGCACGAGGTCATCACCATGGTCTACACCGCGCGGCTCATCGACGCCGACGGCCGCCACAGCGGCTGGATGAGCTCGGTGGTCGACATCACCGAGCAGAAGCGCGCCGAGCTGCGCCAGCGCCAGAACGACGAGCAGCTGCAGCACGCGCAGCGCCTGGCCAGCCTGGGCGAGATGGCCTCCACGCTGGCGCACGAACTCAACCAGCCGCTGATGGCGTTGAGCAACTTCGCCAGCGCCGCCAAGGCCTTCGCCGCGCAGGGCAACCAGCCGCTGCTGGCCAGCAGCCTCGACGAGACCGTGGCGCAGGCCAAGCGCAGCGCCGAGATCGTGCGGCGCATCCGCGGCTTCGTGCGCCAGCGCACCGCCGGCACCGAGGACTGCGCGGTGGCCGCGCTGGTGGCCAATGCGCTGGCGCTGCTGCAGGGCGAGATGCGTCAGCGGCAGGTGCGCGCCGAGGTGCGCATTCCGCCCGCGCTGCCGCCCGTGCGCGGCGACCGCGTGCTGCTCGAGCAGGTGCTGCTGAACCTGCTGTCCAACAGCCTGCAGGCGATGCAGCAGGGCACGCCGCCCGAGCGGCGCGTGGTCGAGGTCGAGGCCGAACTGCGCGAAGGCCGTGTGCACATCCGCATCGCCGACCACGGCCCCGGCATCGACGCTGCGCTGGCCGAGCAGGTCTTCGCGCCCTTCTTCACCACCAAGGCCGGCGGCCTCGGGCTGGGCCTGAACATCTGCCGCACCATCGTGGAGGCCCACCGCGGCCGCTTGTCGTTCGCCGACCGACCCGGCGGCGGCACGGTCTTCACCCTCGAACTGGAGGCTTCCCCGTGAACGCACCCCTGCTTGCCAACCACCTGTGCGTCGTCGACGACGACGAGGCCGTGCGCCGCTCTCTGGGCCTGCTGCTGCTGTCGCGCGGCCATGCGGTGCAGGCCTTCGCCTCGGGCGAGGCCTTCCTGGCCGGTGCCGACCTGCAGCGCCCGGGCTGCGCCATCCTCGACCTGCGCATGGAGGGCATGAGCGGGCTGCAGGTGTTCGACGCGCTGCGCGCGCAGGACAGCCCGCTGGTCGTGATCTTCCTGTCCGGGCACGGCGACATCCCGATGGCGGTCGAGGCGGTGCAGAACGGCGCCTTCGGCTGGCTGGAAAA
>Ga0207709_10002574_pt1 | contig 11296 bp, 10 predicted proteins | sample KBSM34metaG_FD_184397 | JGI IMG/M metagenome (GOLD analysis project Ga0207709, IMG submission 184397) | Miscanthus rhizosphere microbial communities from Kellogg Biological Station, Michigan, USA - KBS M3-4 metaG (SPAdes) (version 2) | ecosystem: Host-associated > Plants > Roots > Rhizosphere >...
GATGCCGAAGCCGGCGTCCGTGGCGAGGAAGAGGCGCCCGCGCTCGTCCGTCCAGGCCGACTCCACCGCCGCCGGCGTGCCACCCGCGTGCGAGCGCACCTCCGGGGCGCCGCCGGACATCGCGCGCAGGCGCCAGACGTGCGGCGCGGCCTCGAGCTCGACGTAGACGCGCTGCGGTCCGTTCTGGAAGAACCACGCCCCGTCCGGCCCGGGCTCGTAGTTGCGCTCGATGAACTCGCGCAGCTTGTCGTGCTGGATGCGGCTGCCCTTGGGCTCGGGAAAGGCGCCAGCGTGCTGGATGCGCTCGTCGCGCATGTACCAGTCGCCGCGCGCGTCGAGCGCGAGCCAGCCGGTGCAGGCCGGCACGTTGGGCCACTTCTTCAGCGCCGCGCGCACCATCTCGTCCATGGCAGGCTCCCGTTGTCTGGTGGGTGGTTGGAAGGGCAAGCGCGATGCCGTTCAGGCGCCGCGCGGCAGGTGGCGGCCGAGCCAGTCGAACACGGCGGTCGGCATCGCCAGCACGTGGCCCGGCGGCAGGCGCCCGCTCGCGAACTGCACGTGGCCGCCGTGCCGCGGCTGCCACAGCGTGACGTGCGGGCCGACCTCGGACGGCACCGGCAGCGAGGACGCCGGCACGAAGGGATCGTTGAGCGCGTTCAGCACCAGCGCGGGGATGCGGATGTCGCGCAGGTGCGGCTTGGCCGACGCGCGCTTCCAGTAGTCCTCGACACCGCGAAAGCCGTGCACGGGCGCGGTGAAGGCGTCGTCGAATTCGTAGAGGTCGCGCGCGCGCCGCACGCGCTCGCCGTCGAACAGGCCCGGATGCTGGCGCAGCTTGGCGAGCGCCTTGGGCTTCATCGAGCCGAGGAACATGCGCGTGTAGGTGTGGCGCGCGAAGCCGCGGCTGATCTGGTGGCCGCCGGCCGCGAGGTCGACCGGCGAGCACACCGCCGCCACCGCGCAGGCGCTGCGCGCGGCCCTGAACCCCGCTTCCTCCGCCCAGCGCAGCAGCATGTTGCCGCCGAGCGAGATGCCGACCGCCAGCACAGGCGCGCCGTGACGCTCGACGAACCGCGCCAGGATCCAGTCGATCTCGGCGAAGTCGCCCGAGTGGTACGCGCGCGGCGCCAGGTTCAGCTCGCCCGAGCAGCCGCGGAAGTGGGGCACCGCGTAGCCCCAGCCCGCGTCGCGCGCGAGGCAGGCGAACGCGCGCGAATACCCGCTGGCCGACGATCCCTCGAGCCCGTGGAACTGCACGAGGAAGGGCGTGCCCGGCCGCGGCGCGTCGGCGAGGAAGTCGACGTCGATGAAGTCCGCGTCCGGCGTCGTCCAGCGCTCGCGCCGCCAGGCCGGGGGCGCGCCGGCGATGTCGCGCGCGAACAGCGCCGGCCAGATCGTCTGCAGGTGGCCGCCGGGCAGCCACCAGGGCGCGTGGCGGCCGACGGCGGGCGGTGGCGGAGGCTCGGGGATGGGCACCGGGCTCAATGCAGCACGGCCGGCGGCTCGCCGAGCTCCTGCGGCTCTTCGGCCGAACCCGGGCTCGCGTGGTGCGCGACCATGCGCCAGCCCTGCGCGGTCTTGTGGTAGACGTTGGTGGCGACGATCCAGCCGCCGTGCGTGCCCTCGGCCGTCACGACCTCGACGCGTTCGAGCACGCTGTGCACCGCGCTGTCCATCGAGTGCAGGCGGTGCACCCGCTCGGGGTGCACGCCCACCTGGCCATTGGCGAACAGCGCCTCGAAGGCCGCGCGCACCGCGGCGTGGCCGACGATGCGGGCGCCGCCCGGGTGGACGCAGACGATCTCCTCGTCGTCCGCCCAGGTGTCCATCAGGCGATCGAGGTCGCCTTCGCGCAGCGCTTCGTAGAACTGCTGCTCGGCATCCTCGGGCGAGGCCACCAGCACGGCGACGCGGGCTTTGGGGTTCGGCATGGTCGCTAGTTTACGGATCTCGCCCGCCCCGCGCCGCCCGGGGTCGTCGCCCCGCGCCGCGCCCCGCCCTCAGCTGAAGACGACCGTCTTGCGCCCGTTGCGCAGCACGCGGTGCTCGACGTGCCAGCGCACCGCGCGCGCGAGCACCACGCATTCGACGTCGCGGCCGATGGCGGTGAAGTCCTCGGGCGTGGCGGCGTGGTCGACGCGCTCCACGTCCTGCTCGATGATCGGGCCCTCGTCCAGGTCGGCCGTCACGTAGTGCGCGGTCGCGCCGATCAGCTTCACGCCGCGGTCGTGCGCCTGGTAGTACGGCTTCGCGCCCTTGAAGCTGGGGAGGAAGCTGTGGTGGATGTTGATCGCCCGGCCCTCGAGCGCGGCGCACAGCTCCGGCGAGAGGATCTGCATGTAGCGGGCGAGCACGACCAGGTCGACGCCCTCGCGCTCGACGATCTGCAGCACCTGTTGCTCCTGCGCGCGCTTCGCCTCGGTGCCCGCGCCGGCGGCCAGGGGCAGGTGGTGGAACGGGAGCCCGTAGCTGGCCGCGAGGTCGGCGAAGGTGGCGTGGTTCGAGACGATCGCCGGGATGTCGATGTCCAGCTGACCGCTGCGCCAGCGGAACAGCAGGTCGTTCAGGCAGTGTCCGTGCTGGCTCACCATCAGCATCACGCGCGGGCGACGCGCGAGCGAATGCAGCTGCGCCTCCATGCCGTATTGCTCGCGCACGTTGGACAGCAGGCGATCCAGCGTCGCCACGTCGGCCAGCTGCGGCGGCGCCTCGAAGTGCACGCGCATGAAGAAGCGCCCCGTCGCGCCCGGGCCGATCAGGTCGCCGAACTGCTGCGAGTCGATGATGTTGCAGCCCGCCTGGAACAGCAGGCCGGACACCGCGTGGACGATGCCCTGGGTGTCCCGGCAGGACAGTCGAAGGACGAATTCGCGCTCGCGAGGCAGGGCGGAGGTCATGGCGCGCATTGTAAGGAAGCGCTCTTCCGGCGCTGCGCGAGTCCGGCGCACGGGCACGCCGGTTGCTGACCGCTCTCGCCCCGCCCCAGCACCTCCGCTCCCATGCCCCTGCATCCGCTCGTTCGCCTCGCCGGCACCTGCGCCATCGCCCTGGTGAGCGCGTGCGCGGCGCCGGCCATGCCGCCGGCCGGCACGGCGGCCATCGGAGCCGAGGGCGACGCGAGCGCCCGCATCCGCATCGAAGGGCCGCACGGCCCGCTGTCGGCGGTGGCGCAGGCGCGCATCCTCGAGCGGCTGAAGGCGTCGGGGCAGGACACCGACATCTTCGAGCGCCACCTCGCGTACGAGCAGGAGATCACCGGCACGCCGCTGTCTGCCGGCAACAAGGTGACGCTGCTGCAGGACGGCCCCGACACCTACCAGGCGCTCTACGCCGCGATGGCCGGCGCGACGAATTCCATCGACATGGAGAGCTACATCATCGAGGACGACGAGGTGGGCCGCCGCTTCGCGACCGAGCTCGCCGCGGCCGTCTCGCGCGGCGTCGTGGTGAACCTGATCTACGACAGCGTGGGCTCGATCTCCACGCCCAGGGCCTGGTTCGACGACCTGCGCGCGAAGGGCGTGAACGTGCTGGAGTTCAACCCCGTCAATCCGCTCACGGCGCACGCGGGCTGGGAGGTCAACCAGCGCGACCATCGCAAGCTCACCATCGTCGACGGCAAGGTCGCCTTCCTGGGCGGCATCAACATCAGCAGCGTCTATTCGGGCGGCTCGTTCAGCAAGAGCTCCAAGCTCACGCCGGGCCACGGCCAGAAGGTGCCCTGGCGCGACACCGACTTGCGCGTCGAGGGCCCCGCGGTGGCGGACTTCCAGCGCCTGTTCATGGACACCTGGACGCGCCAGAAGGGCCCGCCCGTCGCGCCCGCCGACTATTTCCCGCAGCTCCTTCGCCAGGGCGACGCGGTCGTGCGCGCCATCGGCAGCACCCCGGCCGAGCCCTACAGCCAGATCTACGCCACGCTGGTCTCGGCGATCCGCAGCGCCTCGACCTCCATCCTGCTCGCGAACGCCTACTTCGATCCCGACCCGCAGTTGCTGGGCGCGCTCGTCGATGCCGCCCGGCGCGGCGTCGACGTGCGCATCCTCGTGCCCACCGTGAGCGACACCTGGCTGGTCTCGGCCGCCGGCCGCCGCCACTACGGCGAGCTGCTGGAGGCGGGCGCGAAGATCTACCAGCGCCGCAACGTGCTGCTGCACTCCAAGACCACGCTGGTCGACGGCGTGTGGTCGACGGTGGGCTCGACCAACCTCGACTGGCGCAGCTTCCTGCACAACGACGAGATCAACGGCATCGTGCTGAGTGCCCCGTTCGGCGAGCAGATGCGCGCGGCCTTCGAGGGTGACCTCGGCCAGTCGGAGGAGCTCACGCTGGCCGCCTGGCGGACCCGGCCCTTCATCGAGCGCCTGCAGGAAATGACGGCGGGGATGTGGGAGTATTGGCTATGACCGCCCTTCACCGACCCCGCCGCCCTCTCCTCCCCGCCGCCGCGCTCGCGGCGCTGCTCGCCTGCATGCCGGCGGGCGCCGAGGACGCGGCCTCGGGCGCCGCCTCGTCGGCGTCCGCCACCGACACGGCGCCGAAGTCGACCGGCGCGCTCGGCGCGGCCGCGCTGCGCGCGCGCTACGACGGCCTCAAGGAGCAACTGGCCCGCAACCCCTACGGCCGCCCGCTGGTGCTCGAGTCCACGCAGAAGAGCGACTACGTCGAGGGCGAGGTCTACGCGCGCGTGGACCAGCCCTACCCGATGCTGGAGAAGGCGCTGCAGGGCACCGACAACTGGTGCGGGATCCTCATCCTGCACCTCAACGTGAAGATGTGCCATGCGCTGCCCGCGGGCCTGGACATGGCCCTCGGACGCAAGTACGACCAACCGGTGGAGCAGGCCTACAAGCTGCACTTCGACTACAAGCTCGACGCCGCCGGGGCCGACTACCTCAAGGCCGGGCTCACGTCCGGCGACGGTCCGCTGGGCACGCGCGACTACAAGATCGCCGTCGAGGCGATGCCGCTGGATGCGGCCCACAGCATCCTGCACATGAGCTACGCCTACGGCTTCGGCTTCACCGCCCGCACCGCGATGAACCTCTACCTGTCGACGGCCGGCGCGGAGAAGGTCGGCTTCAGCAGCAACGGCAAGGACGCCGAGGGCAACCCGCAGTACGTCGGCGGCATGCGCGGCCTGACCGAGCGCAACACGATGCGCTACTACCTCGCGATCGACGTCTTCGTCGCCAACCCCGGGCCGGGGCAGCTCGACAAGCGCCTCAACGACTGGTTCGATGCCACCGAGCGCTACCCGCGCCAGCTGCACGAAGCCGAGAAGAACGACTACCTCGCGATGAAGCGGGTGGAAGCCAAACGATGAAGCACGCCGCCGCGCCCCGTCCGTCCGCGCGCGCCCGCGTGCGGGCGGGCGATGAATGAAGGCCTCCCCGCCGACGCCCGGGGAGTCTCCGGCCACGCTCGACTTCGCGGCCCCCGCGACGTGGACCCTGGGCGGCCACTGGACCGCGCTCGGCCTCGGTGAGCTCGCGAAGCGGCTGCCGTCGCGCGGCGAGCAGGCGCAGGGCCGGCCCGTGATCGACGGCTCGGCCGTGGCCGCCCTCGACACGGTCGGCGCGACGGTGATCGAGCACTGGCTCGCGCGCGCGGGCCAGGGCGGCGAGGCCGACTGGCGCGGCTGGAAGCCCGCGCACGAGAAGCTGCTGGCGCGCATCCGCGAACAGGGCGAAGCCGAGCCGCCCGTGCAGCCGTCGCCGCTCGGCCCTGTCGCCGCCGTGGGCAAGGCGACCGTCGACTTCCTCGACGAGCTGCGCGCACTGCTGCGCCTGGTCGGCGAGTGCGCGGTGGCGGTGCGCATGGCGATCCGCCATCCCTCGCGCATCCGCTGGCGGCCCTTCCTGCACCACGTGGGGATCGCGGGCCTCGCCGCCATGCCCATCGTCGGACTGCTCGCGCTGCTGATGGGCGTCGTCGTCGCCTACCAGGGCGCGACGCAGCTCGTGAAGTACGGCGCCAACGTGTTCGTGGTCGACCTCGTCGGCCTGGCGATGCTGCGCGAGTTCGCGCCGCTGGTCACGGCCATCATCGTCGCGGGCCGCTCGGGCGCGGCCTACGCGGCGCAGCTCGGCACGATGGTGGTGACGGAGGAGGTCGACGCGCTGCGCACCCTGGGCATCCCGCCGGTGGAGATGCTGGTGCTGCCGCGCGTGCTCGCGCTGGTCCTCGTGATGCCGCTGCTCACCGTCTACGCCGACGTGCTGGGCATCGTCGGCGGCATGGTCATGGCCACCGCCAAGCTGGGCGTCGATCCCGAGGCCTTCCTCGACCGGCTGCCGCGCGCCGTCGACGTGACGCAGCTGATGCTGGGCGTGGGCAAGGCCCCCGTGTTCGCGGCCATCATCGTCCTCGTCGGCTGCTTCCAGGGCCTGCGCACGCGCGGCGGCGCCGACGCCGTGGGCGCCCAGACCACGCGCGCGGTGATGCAGTCCATCTTCCTGGTGATCGTCGCCGACGCGGCGTTCTCCATCCTCTTCAGCATGCTCGGGCTGTAGCCATGGCGGACGACGACCAGGCCCGGGCGATCGAGATCAAGGGCCTCACCACGAAGTTCGGCGCGCACGTCGTGCACGATGCGCTCGACCTCGAGGTGCGGCGCGCCGAGACCTTCGCCATCGTCGGCGGCAGCGGCAGCGGCAAGTCGACGCTGCTGCGCGAGATGATCCTGCTGCACCGGCCCGACGGCGGCTCGATCCGGCTGCTCGGCACCGACATCGGCACGCTGGACGAGGAGGCCGCGCGGCCGCTGCGCCAGCGCATCGGCGTGATGTTCCAGCAGGGCGGGCTGTTCGCGTCGATGACGGTGGCGGAGAACGTCGGCATGCCGTTGCGCGAGTACACGGGGCTCGACGACGCGCTGGTCGACGAGATCGCCGCCGCCAAGATCGCGCTCACGGGGCTCGAGGCCGAGGCCGGGCTCAAGTTCCCGTCCGAGCTCTCGGGCGGCATGCACCAGCGCGCCGCGCTGGCTCGCGCGCTCGCGCTCGACCCCGAGCTGCTGTTCCTCGACGAGCCCACCGCGGGCCTCGATCCCGCCAGCGCCGACGGCGTGGGCGCGCTGGTGCGCGAGCTGCGGGACCTGCTCGGGCTCACGGTCGTCATCATCACGCACGACCTCGACCTGTTGTGGCAGGTGACCGACCGTGTCGCGGTGCTGGGCGGCGGCAAGGTGCGGGGCGTCGGCTCCATGGCGGAACTCGCGCAGATGACGCACCCCGACATCCGCCCCTACTTCGACACGCCGCGCGCCCGCGCGGCGCAGCAGGACGCCGCGCGCCGCGGCGACGTCGATCGGCTCACGGAGGCGGCCGGCCATGGATGACAAGGTCAACTACACCGCCGTCGGCGTCTTCGTCATCGGCCTGGGCGCCGTGCTGGTCGGCGTCGTGCTGTGGCTCGCGGCGGGCGGCGAGTGGCACAAGAAGATCGACCTCTACCAGTCTCTCAGCAACGAGTCGGTCGCCGGCCTCAACGTGAACGCGCCGGTGAAGTACCGCGGCGTGGACGTCGGCAAGGTCAAGGACATCGAGCTCGTGCCCGACAACCCGCAGCAGGTGCAGATCGTCTACGCCATCGACCGCGGCACGCCGATCAAGACCGACACCATCGCGACGCTCACCACGCAGGGCCTGACGGGCATCGCGTTCGTCGAGCTCTCGGGCGGCAGCCCGAACGCACCGGCGCTCGTGGCCAAGGTGCCCGGCGAGGTGCCGGTGATCCCGACCAGGCCCTCGCTCACCGCGCGCCTCGAGCAGGTGCTGACGCGCGTGATGGCCAGCGTCGACAAGACCTCGCGCACCATCGACGGCGTCTTCACCGACCAGAACAAGAAGTCGCTCGCGGACTCGCTCGCGAACATCGCCGCGGTCACCCAGACCCTGGCCGACCGCCGCGGCGCGATCGACGCGGCGCTGCGCAACACCGACCGCACGATGGCCAACGCCGCGCGCGTCAGCGCGAAGCTGGACGACACGCTGGCGCGCATCGACAAGGCGGCCGATTCCTTCGACGGCATGTCGCGCCGCCTCGACGCGACCGCGGCGAACGCCAACCAGACCGTCACCAGCGTCGGCGCGGACGTGCAACGCTTCACGAACGAGACCGTGCCGCAGCTGGAGAGCCTGATGGACCAGCTGGGCGTGCTGTCCGGCTCCCTGCGCCGGCTGAGCGAGCAGACCGAGCGCAATCCGAAGAGCCTGATCTTCGGCAAGACGCCGGTGCCGAAGGGGCCCGGCGAATGAGCCGGAGCGGCGTCAGGCGCGCAGCCGCACGACGGCGGCCTCGCCATCCCGAAGCGCGCGCGGCGGCGACTCGAGCGCCTCGGCGGGAACCGGCCGGCTGAAGAGATAGCCCTGGCCGTGGTGCACGCCGAGCGCCGCGAGCGCGTGCGCCTGGGCCGGCGTCTCGATGCCCTCGGCGACGATCTCCAGGCGCAGCGAGTGCGCGAGCGAGACGATGGCCTCGACGATCGCGCCGGCTTCATCGCCGGAGGCCATGTCGTTGACGAAGCTGCGGTCGATCTTGAGCTTGTCGATCGGCAGGCGGCGCAGGTAGGCGAGCGAGGACAGGCCGGTGCCGAAGTCGTCGATCGCGACCTTCATCCCGCGCAGCCGCAGCGACGCCAGGACGTGCGCGGTGAGCGAGATGTCCTCCACCAGCGTGTGCTCGGTCAGCTCGATCTGCAGGCGGGTCGCGTCCGCGCCCGTCGATGCGAGGGCCGCCTGCACCTGGTCGAGCAGGACCTTCTGCCGGAACTGCTGCGCGGAGACGTTCACGGCGACGAACAGCGCCCCCAGTCCGCGGCGCGCCCATTGCGCCTGCTGCGCGGCGGCGGCGCGCAGCACCCAGCCGCCGAGCTCGACGATCAGGCCCGAGGCCTCGGCCGCCGGAATGAACTCGCCGGGGTCGAGCAGCCCGCGCGACGGATGGCGCCAGCGCACGAGGGCTTCGACGCCGACGATGGCGTGATTGCGGAGATCGACGATGGGCTGGTAGTGCAGGATCAGCTCGTCGCGCTCGATCGCGCGGGCGAGTTCCTCGCACAGGCGCAGGCGCGCCTCGGCCGCCCGGGCCATCTGCGCGTTGTAGACGGCGAAGGTGTTCTTGCCGGCGCCCTTCGCCTGGTACATCGCGGTGTCGGCGGCCCGCAGCAATTCCTCGGCGGTCGTGCCGTGGGCCGGGAACGCCGCGATGCCGACGCTGGCGCGCACGAACAGCTGGCGCCCCGCCACGTCGAAGGCTTCCGCGAGGCACTCGACGAGCTGGCGACCGAGCCGCGCGACGGCGCGCTCGTCGGCCTCGCCCCGGCAGATGGCGATGAACTCGTCGCCGCCGAGCCGGAACACGGTGCCGGCCGCGCCGAACGTCGCCTGCAGGCGAGCGCCGAGGCCGCGCAGGAGTTCGTCGCCCGCGGCGTGCCCGAGGGTGTCATTGACGAGCTTGAAGTCGTCCAGGTCGAGCAGGGCGACGCCGAACGAAGGCTGGCCGTCGCCGACGGACCGCAGGAGGTGCTCCTGCGCGGCATGGCGGTTGAACAGGCCGCTGACGGGATCGCGGAAGGCCAGCCGGTCGAGCTCGTCCTCGTTGCGCGCGACCGCGCGCCGCACCCGCCGCACGCGCAGGAAGGCGATGCCCAGGCCGAGCACCGCGCACGACAGGGTGCTGGCCGCCAGCATCCAGGACTGGTGCGCCAGCAGGCGGGTCGAGACGGTGAGCGTGATGTGCCCGATGACGCGGCCGTCCTGGACGATGTCGCGCGTGCTGACGAGCTCCCCGCCCTCGGCGGAGGCGGACGAGCCGCCCGCCCGGTAGCGAGCGAATTCGGCGCCATGCTCGTCCTGGATCGTCGCCCCCGTGACCTCGGGCGACCCCTTGAGGAACTCCAGCGTCTCTCCGGCCGAGCGCGCATCGTTGAAGAGCAGCGCCGCGGACGTGCTGTCGGCCGCCATGCCCGCGAGCACCGAGGCCCCGCGCTTGAGGTCGGCGAGCGACGAGCCGTACACCAACGCGTTGATGCCGGCCACCGCGACCACGAGCGCGATCGCGCTCGACTCGAGCGCGGCCCGCACCAGGCTGCGCGCGAGCCGGTGCGGGCGCGTGAAAGCGATGGCGCCGTGCGCGTCGCTTTCGGCCGGCCGGGCAGCGCTCATTCGGTCACCTGCCGCGCCAGGCGCAGCAGCCTGGAGCTGATGGTGAGTCCGGACTGGCGGGCGCGACCCTGCTGGATGTCGAACGCCAGCCGGCCGTCGCTCTCGACGAGGCGGATGGTGGGGGTCTCCAGGGCGTCATAAGCGCTGCTCTCGATGAGCAGCACGCCTTCGGCGCAGCCCGAGCGGCAGGCGGCGGCCTTGTGGCTCGCGGGGGTGTCCACGTAGATGGCGTGGCAGTGCTGGGAGCCGCTGCCGAGGGCCTGGACGGTGAGCCGTGCGCGCCGGATCGGTCGACCGTCGAGGGCCTGCAGCGCCGGGCGCGACGGGCTGCCGGCGTCCACGCACACGTTGAGCGGCGCATCCGGGGGCCACGATGCCTCCGCGGGCCATTCGACGAAGAGCAGGATGTTGCAGACGATGGCGGCCTCGAGCGCGGAGCGCTCGACGGCCAGCGACGGCGTGGCCGCGGCCGCCAGCAGCCACGCGGCCGCGCGCGCGAGCCCGAAGGCGCGATGCCGCAGCCGTCTCATCGGAACGCCCACATGAGGCTGGCCTGGAGGGCGCGGCCGGGCTGGTGGATGACCGGCTGCGCCTCCCGGTCCACGCCGGGATCGGCGTACCGGCGATCGAACAGGTTGCTCACGCCGACCGCCCAGGACAGGCCCTGCGAGGATTCCCGCGACGACAGGGCGACGCCGCTGATCGAATAGGCGCCGGCGTCGGCGCGCCGCGAGACCGCGCGCGTCCAGGCGGCCGCGTCCACGCCCTCGCCGAGCGGCCAGATCACGGCCAGGTTGGCGAGGTACGACGGCGCATAGGCGGCCAGCGGCACCTCGGTGCCCGACGCCGTGTCGTGGACATGGCTGAAGTTGGCGCGCAGGCGCGTGCCTCCCCTCCACGCATGCTGCCACTCGGCCTCCAGGCCCGTGGCCACCACCCGGCCCTGGTTCACGAACCGGTTCGCGTCCGCGTCGTCGTCGCGCACCTGCACGATCAGGCTGCCCGCGACGTTGCGATAGACGGACGCGCTCAGGCGGTCGCTGGCCGACGGCGTCCACTCCACGTTGAATTCCGTGCCGCGCACGAGCTCGCGGTGGAGATCCGGGTTGCGCTCGTAGCCGCCGGGC
>Ga0207709_10002578_pt1 | contig 11286 bp, 6 predicted proteins | sample KBSM34metaG_FD_184397 | JGI IMG/M metagenome (GOLD analysis project Ga0207709, IMG submission 184397) | Miscanthus rhizosphere microbial communities from Kellogg Biological Station, Michigan, USA - KBS M3-4 metaG (SPAdes) (version 2) | ecosystem: Host-associated > Plants > Roots > Rhizosphere >...
CGCCAGACCGCCGGCAGCCCGCTGCAGACGGTGAACGTGGTCGATCGCCTGCCGCGCGGCTTCACCTACATCGACGGCACCGCGCGCGCCAACGGCGTGGCCGTGGCCGAGCCGCTGGGCAAGCCCGGCCCGACCCTGGGCTTCGCCACCGGTCCGATCCAGGTCGGCCAGCAGATCGCGCTGACCTACCGGGTGCGCATCGGCGTCGGCGCGCAGCAGGGCGACGGCATCAACCGCGCGCAGGCGCACGGCTGCTCGATCGCCGGCGGCTGCATCGATCCGGTCTCGCTGCAACCGCGTTCCGGTTCGCTGCCGTCCAACCAGGCGCAGTACCGCGTTCGCGTCAGCGGCGGCGTGTTCACCGAGGAGGGCTGCGTGCTCGGCAAGGTGTTCGTGGATTGCAACGTCAACCACGTGCAGGACCGCGAAGAGCTCGGCATTCCCGGCGTGCGCCTGTACTTCGAGGACGGCACCTGGGTGATCAGCGACTCGGAAGGCAAGTACAGCTACTGCGGCCTGCCGCCGCAGAGCCACACGCTGAAGGTCGACGCCAGCACGCTGCCGGTCGGCTCGCGCCTGACCACCAGCAGCAACCGCAACCTCGGCGATGCCGACAGCCTGTTCATCGATCTCAAGAACGGCGAGCTGCATCGCGCCGACTTCGTCGAGGGCAGCTGTTCCAACCCGGTGATCGAGCAGGTCAAGGCGCGCCGCACGCAAGGCGAAGTGCGCGCGCCGGAAACCGAAACCGGCCATGCGCCGCTGCGCTTCAGCAGCAAGCCGCTGCGCGCGCCGCAGCAGGGCACCGACAGCCCGGCGCAAGCGCCGATCGTCAAGCCACGCGGCACCCCACCGCCCGATGTCACCGTTCCTGCGGAGGTGCAGCCATGAGCCGGCCCGTCACGACGCGCCGCCTGCCGCGGCTGACCCTGCTCGCCTGCGCCCTGGCCGCGCTGCCGGCGCTGGCCCAGCAGACGGTCGGCAGCAGCCGCTTCACGCCGGTGCTGGGCGAGGCCGGCACGCTGTACCCGCGCACGCCGAGCAGCGCCGATGCCGCCGCGCAGACGCTGGCGCCGCGCGGCACGCTCGACGCGCACGCCGCGCAGGGCATGGACCAGGTGCAGGTGGAGGTCGACCGCGATGGCGCGCCGGCCGACGGCCAGACGCCGGTGCACGTGACCGTGCGCCTGCTCGACGCCGCCGGCAAGCCGTTGCAGGGCGAGCACTTCGCCACCGTCGAACACACCGGCGGCCGCATCCTGCTGCCGGGCTCGCGCACCGACGAACTGGGGCCGGGCGCGGCCGATGCCGACAAGGTCACCCCGGGCGTGCAGCTGCCGGTGCGCGACGGCGTGGCCGAGTTCGACCTGCTCGCGCCGGACCAGCCGCAGGACGTGGTGCTGCGGGTCAGCGCCGGCGGCCACAGCGCCGAAGGCACGATCGGGTTCGTGCCGGAGATGCGCGAGATGATCGCCACCGGCCTGATTGAGGGCGTGATCAACTTCGGCCGCCGCGACAATAGCGGGCTGATCGCGCCGGTCGATCACGACGACGTGTTCGAACGCGATATCCGCCGCTGGGAAAAGCAATTCAACAACGGCAAGGCCAACGCCGCCGCGCGCACCGCGTTCTTCGTCAAGGGCCGGATCAAGGGCGAATACCTGCTCACCGCCGCCTACGACTCGGACAAGGACGTGCGCGGCCGGCTGCTGCGCGACATCCAGCCGGAAGAGTTCTATCCGGTGTACGGCGACTCCTCGCTGCGCGGCTTCGACGCGCGCTCGGCCGAGCGCCTGTACGTGCGCGTGGACAACCGCCGCAGCTATCTGCTGTACGGCGATTTCCAGACCGGCGACACGCTGGCCACCGCGACCGGCGTCGGCGCGCGCAGCAGCATGCCGCAGCGCAGCCTCGGCACCTACAACCGCACCGCCACCGGCCTGGGCTGGCACTACGAGAACGCACGCGTGCGTTCCAACGTGTTCGCCATCCAGGACTCGCTGCGTCAGGTGATCGAAGAATTCGCCAGCCAGGGCAGCGGCCCGTACGCACTGCGCAACAACGCGGTGCTGGAAGGCAGCGAGCGGGTGGAAGTGGTCGTGCGCGACCGCAACCAGCCCTCGCGGATCGTCTCGGTGCAGCCGCTGGCGCGGTTGGTGGACTACAGCTTCGAGCCGTTCTCGGGGCGCATCCTGCTCAACCAGTTCCTGGCCTCGTTCGACAGCGACCTCAATCCGGTGTCGCTGCGCATCACCTACGAACTCGACCAGGGCACCGAGCGCTTCTGGGTCTACGGCGCCGACGGCCAGCTGCGGCTGACCGATGCGCTGGAAGTCGGCGGCGCGGTGGTGGACGACCGCAACCCGTTCGCCGAATTCCGCATGGGCAGCGTCAACGCCGGCTACCGCTTCGGCCCGAATACCGCGATGGCGGTGGAATTCGCGCGCACCCAGAGCGAGATCAACACCAACTCGATCAACCAGGTCGCCACCCCGGGCCTGCAGGATCTCAGCGGCCGCGTCGAAGGCGATGCGTGGCGCGTGGAGTTCGGCCACGACGGCGACAAGCTCGACGCCAACCTGTTCGCGGCGCGTACCGATCCGGCGTTCAACAACCCGGCCTCGCCGCTGTTCGGCGGGCGCGGCGAGTACAACGCCAAGGTCGACTATCACCTGACCGAGCACGTGGAGCTGTATGCCGAAGGCCTGCGCAGCGAGGACCGCAACCCGGACGGCGGCAAGCGCGATGCCGGCGGTGCCGGCGTGCGTGTCGGCGCCACCGAAAGGCTCACCCTGGACGTCGGTGTGCGTTCGATCCGCGAGACCGTCGGCGCCTACTCGCCGTGGTCCTCGGGCCTGGGCTACGGCAACACGGGCGGCCTGACCGGCGGTTTCGCCACCGGCTCCGGCGGCGGCGCGCTCGGCTACGGCCAGCAGCCGCTGGATCCGTTGACCGGCCTGCCGGTGATCGGCTCCAGCAGCGCCGTCACCGGCACCGCCAGCGATCTGCCGATCGGCACCCGCCTGGAATCGGACAGCGCGCGCATCGGCGCCGGCTACCGCGTCGGCGCCAAGCTGTCGCTGGGCGCCGAGTACGAGCAGAGCGTGTCCGGCGAAGACCGCAACCGCATCGCCGCCGGCGTCGATTACCAGGTGCTGGAACGCAGCCGCCTGTACGGCCGCTACGAGAAGCAGACCGGCCTGACCAGCGCCTATGGCATCACCACCACCGACCGCGAGGCCGATGCGCTGGTGTTCGGTATCGACAGCAGCTACGTGCGCGACACCCAGGCGTTCTCCGAGTACCGCATGCGCGATGCGATCAGCGGCCGCGACGTGCAGGCCGCCTCCGGCATCCGCAATACCTGGGACGTGCGCGAGGGCGTGCGCCTGAGCAGCTCGGCCGAACACGTGAAGGTGTACGACGGCAACACCGGCGATGCCACCGGCCTGGCGCTGGCGCTGGACTATGGCGTCAACCCGCTGTGGCGCGGCTCGGTGCGGGTGGAGTACCGCATCAGCGGCGACGTCGCCCAGACCGCGACCGACGAGGCCTTCGACACCACGCTGGTGCAGTTCATGCTGGCGCGCAAGCTCAGCCGCGACTGGACCCTGCTCGGCCGCAACTACCTGCTGCAGACCAACTACGCCGCGCGCGGCGACGTGCTGCAGAACCGCTTCCAGCTGGGCGTGGCCTACCGCGATACCGACACCAACCGGATCAACGCGCTGGCCCGCTACGAGTACAAGCTGGAGCGCGACGAGAGCGGACTGACCCTGCTCGACGGGCAGGCGGTGGATGGCAGCAGCCAGGACATCAGCAGCCGCGCGCACATCGTCTCCACCCATGCCGACTGGCATCCGTCGCGGCCGTGGTGGCTGACCGCGCACGTGGCCGGCAAGTGGCAGCAGGACCGTTTCGCCTATGCCGACGGCGGCCGCGTGGACAGCCGCTTCCATGCGGTGCTGGTGTCCGGGCGCGTGGTCTACGACATCACCGAGAACTGGGACATCGGCGTGCTCGGCTCCACCTTCCGTGGGCAGAGCGGTTCCAACCAGTACGCCTACGGCATGGAAGTGGGCCGGCTGCTGCGCCAGAACCTGTGGCTGTCGGCCGGCTACAACTGGTCCGGCTACACCGCCGACCGCGACCTGTCCGGTTACGAGTACACCCAGCAGGGCGTGTTCCTGCGCCTGCGCTTCAAATTCGACGAAGACCTGTTCCGCCGGGATCCGGTCCGTTACCGCGACCCGGCGCGCTGAGGAATCCATGATGACCACGACCCAACCCCGCTTCGTCCTGTTCCGCACCGTCGCCGCCGCCTTGCTGCTCGGCGCCTGTGCCGCCGGCAACGCCCAGACCCAGCTGTTGCCGCAGCAGCAACGCATCAGCGACGCCGCCATCGCCGCCGACCTGCACGGCTACCAATCCGTGCAGGACCGCATCCAGGCGCTCAACGACGGCGGCCGCCCGGTGCGCGACTACGCCTTGTCCAAGGCGCAATGCTGGCTCGACGTGTCCTTTCACGAATACACCCGCAACGACCGCAGCGCGTTCCCGCAAGGTGCGCTGAGCGAGTCGGAGAAGCTGGTGCAACTGATGGAGCAGGGCGCCGCGACGATCCCGACCGAGACCCCGCTGGTCAACGACGCCAAGTACCTGCGCGACGACCTGTGGCAGCGCCTGCGCGCGCTGCACGGCAATGCCGGTTTCAGCTGCGCACAGCAGGCGGCGGCCTGCGGCGAGGTCGAGCTGGTGCACGCCGGCAACGAGTTCAACCAGCAGCAATGGCGCCATTCCAAGCCGTACATCCAGATCGCCGAAGACCTGGTCAACGACGCCGAGGCGCTGGCACGGCAGTGCGGCGGGCCGGAGCGGCCGGACACGCCGGCGGCGGCGCCGATCCCGCTGGTGGCCAACGTGCTGTTCGAGTTCGACCGCGACGGCTACAAGGACATCCGCACCTATTCGCTGGAAAGCCTGGACCGCGCGCTGGCGCGCATCGCCGAAGAGAAGTTGACCTTGCAGAAGGTGGAGCTGGTCGGCCATGCCGACCGCATGGACGGCCGCGGCCACGACTACAACCAGGGCCTGTCCGAGCGCCGCGCGCGCACCGTGCGCGAACTGCTGATCGGCCGCGGCGTCGCCGCCGACCGCATCCGCTACGAATACCGTGGCGACAGCCAGCAGGTGCAGCAGTGCGCCGGCGTGAAGCCGCGCGCGGCGCTGCTGGAATGCCTGCTGCCGAACCGCCGCGTCGAAGTGCGACTGGTGGTCGGTCGCGGCGACTGACGGCACCTAGAGCCCCTCTCCCCCCGGGAGAGGGGTTGGGGTGAGGGTACGGCGCGAAAGCGACTCGCGGAGTTTGGGTGCACGAGGCTCCACCCGTACCCTCATCCGCCCCTTCGGGGCACCTTCTCCCGATGGGAGAAGGGAGCAGCCCTAGCCCCTCTCCCATCGGGAGAGGGGTTGGGGTGAGGGTACGGCGCGAAAGCGTCTCGCGGAGTTTGGGTGCACGAGGCTGCGCCCGTACCCTCATCCGCCCCTTCGGGGCACCTTCTCCCGATGGGAGAAGGGAGCAGCCCTAGCCCCTCTCCCATCGGGAGAGGGGTTGGGGAGAGGGTACGGCGCGAAGCGTCTCGCTGTGTTTGGGCGCGCGAGGCTTCGCCCGTACCCTCATCCGCCCCTGCAGGGCACCTTCCCGCGAAAACGGGCCATGGTCCCGCCGGGAGAAGGAGGCGCGGCCGGCCGGGCAGCGCTCAAGAATTCCCGCGCAGCGCCGCCATCATGGTGAAGCGAAGTCGCTTTCGCCGCCCGGATCGGGCTGTCCATGAGGGAACGCGCATGCTGTCCTTGCCACGCCTGCTGGGTCGTCACCTGGCCAAGTTCCTGTCCAAGCCGCGCCGGCACCGCTCGGAACTGCCGACCAGTCCGCCGCAGCTGCTGCAGGCGACCTTGCGCAAGGGCGACGTGCTGCTGGTCGAGGGCAACAGCCGCTTCTCCACCGCGATCAAATACCTGAGCCAGTCCACCTGGTCGCACGCCGCGCTGTACATCGGCGATCACCTGGGAACGGCGGCCGACGCGGACGCGCCGACCTTCTGCGACGTGGACATCAACGTCGGCGTGCGCGTGGTCGGGCTGAGCGAATTCGCCGGCCTGCACACGCGCATCTGCCGCCCGGTGGGACTGGGCGCCGACGAGATCGATGCGGTCGTCGACTACATGGTCAGCCGCGTCGGCAACAGCTACGACCTGAAGAACATCTTCGACCTGGCGCGCTACCTGATCCGCACCCCGCCGCTGCCGTCGTCGGTGAAGCGCCGCTTCCTGGAACTGGGCAGCGGCGAGCCGACCAAGGCGATCTGCTCGACGCTGCTGGCGCAGGCCTTCGGCGCGATCCGCTATCCGATCCTGCCGGAGATCGGCAGCATGCCGGTGTCCGACGCGCAGGATGCGGAGATCCTGCACAACCGTCATTACAGCCTCTACCTGCCGCGCGACTTCGACGTCTCGCCCTATTTCAACGTGGTGAAGCCGCGCCTGCAATCCGGCTTCGATTTCCATCGGTTGGTGTGGCATGGCGATGCCGATGCCGATGCCGACGCAGACGCAGACGTGGCGGGACGTCAACGCGTTGCACAGGTTGCCTGAAAGCGGTTGCAGTCTTCGCACCGCTCGGACCTGAATGCGGAGGTTCACCGCCGCGGGAGAGCGAAAACCGGCTATTCGATCACAACGCCTTCAGTTTCCTGCACCGCCAGGCGTCAAGTTTGCGGCGATCGCGGCCGATATCGGTGGATATACATCACCGGCATCGCCCTCAGGATCGCTATGAATCCCGTCCATTTCCTGCGTCGTCGCATCGCCAACCTGCCGATGACGCGCAAGTTCGTGGTGCTGTGCACCCTGCTCGCCATCGGCGTGATCCTGCTCGCCGTCGCCGCCGCGCGTCTGCAGTACCTGGACCTGGTGGATGCGCGCAAGCAGACCGTGAAGACCCAGATCGACATGGGCATGAGCGTCATCGAACACTATGCGGCCAAGGCCAAGCGCGGCGAACTCACCGAGGCGCAGGCCCAGGAAGCGGCCAAGTCGGCGCTGGCCGACATGAAGACCAACGGCGGCGTGGACTACTTCTTCATGCTCGACCCGCAGATGCGCATCCTGATGCATCCCAAGCGCAAGGTCGGCACCGACATGAGCGACTACAAGAGCGATGCCGGCGAATACGTGTACCGCGACATCCGCAAGGCGGTGACCAGCGGCGACGGCTTCAGCTACTACAGCGCGCCCAAGCCGGGCAAGAAAGAGCAGCTGCCGAAGATCAGTTACGCCAAGCTGTACCCGCAGTGGAACTGGGTGCTGGTGATGGGCGTGTACGCCGAGGACATCCAGGTCGAGGCGCTGGGCTTCACCAAGATCCTGACCGTGATCGGCGCGGCCCTGGTCGGTCTGGTGGTCGGGCTGTGCTGGCTGATCGCCAGCGCCATCGTCACCCCGCTGCGCGCCGCCACGCGCACCGCCGAGGCCATCGCCTCGGGCCGTTTCGACAACACGATCAAGGTGGAATCGCGCGACGAGACCGGGCAGCTGATGACCAGCATGCAGCAGATGCAGACCCAGTTGCAGCGCTTCAACGGCGAGATGCAGACCCTGGTGCAGCTGCAGCAGGGCGACGACATCAGCCACCGCATGCCGGAGGATTTCCCCGGCGATTACGGCACCCTGGCGCGCGGCATGAACACCGCGCTGTTCGAACACCTGGACGCGATCATCGAGGCGATGACGATCATGGGCGAATACGGCCGCGGCGATCTGCGCCGCGACATGCGCCGCCTGCCGGGCCAGCGCGCCGCGCTGCACGAAGCGCTGGATGCGGTGAAGAGCAACCTGTCGGCGATCAACGGCGACATCGCGCGCCTGGCCGATGCGGCCGCGCGCGGCGATTTCTCCGCGCGCGGCGACGAGGCGCGCTACCAGTTCGCGTTCAAGGAAATGGTGGAAGCGCTGAACCGGCTGATGCGGCAGGCCGAAAGCGGCCTGGCCGACGTGGGCCGGATCATGGGCGCGATCGCCGACGGCGATCTGTCGCAGCGCGTGGACGTGCGCTACGAGGGCGCCTTCGGCCAGCTGGCCGAGGCCGCCAACCGCACCGCCGAGCAGCTGACCACGATCGTGCAAGGCATCCAGCGCTCGGCCGAATCGATCAACACCGCCGCCGGCGAGATCGCCAGCGGCAACAGCGACCTGTCGGTGCGCACCGAGCAGCAGGCGGCGAGCCTGGAAGAAACCGCCGCGTCGATGGAAGAGCTGACCTCCACGGTCAAGCAGAACGCCGACAGCGCGCGCCAGGCCAACCAGCTGGTGCTGGGCGCCGGGGAAGTGGCCGAGAGCGGCGGCCGCGTGGTCGAGGACGTGGTCACCACGATGGCGTCGATCAGCGCCGCCTCCGCGCGCATCGCCGACATCATCGGCGTCATCGACGGCATCGCCTTCCAGACCAATATCCTGGCGTTGAACGCCGCGGTGGAAGCCGCGCGTGCCGGCGAGCAGGGCCGCGGCTTCGCCGTGGTCGCCTCGGAAGTGCGCTCGCTGGCGCAGCGCTCGGCGGCGGCGGCCAAGGAAATCAAGACGCTGATCTCCGACTCGGTGCAGGAAGTGGAGCAGGGCTCGACCCTGGTCGCGCGTGCCGGCACCACCATGGCCGAGGTGGTGACCTCGGTGAAGCGGGTCACCGACATCATGGCCGAGATCTCCGCGGCCAGCGCCGAGCAGAGTTCGGGCATCGAGCAGGTCAGCAAGACGGTGATGCAGCTGGACGAGACCACGCAGCAGAACGCGGCATTGGTGGAGGAAGCCACCGCGGCGGCGAAGAGCATGGAAGACCAGGCCTCGGACCTGACCCGTGCGGTGGCGGTGTTCCGCCTTGCCGGCGCCGCCAGGCCGGTGGCCGCGGTCGCCCCCAGGCCGGTGGCGGCCCAGGCCGCGGTCCGTCCGGTCGCCGCCGCACGCGCGCCGGTCAAGAAGGCGCCGGCAGCGGCTGCGCGCCCGCTGGCGCGGAGCAAGCCCGGCGGCGCGCTGGCGGAAAGTTCGGAGTGGGAAGAGTTCTGAGCCAGCGCCACGACGTCCGTAACGGACGCCATGGCCGATGACGACGCCGATGCCTTAGCGCATCGGCGTCTTCGTTTCTGCGCCGGCCGCTGTCGGCGGCCGCGGCATCGCGGCGCGCTCGCGGCGATGTCATGCCACGCCGCGAGCGAGGCGTGGCGCTCCAGCGCAACCCGATCAAGGCGACGCCACTACGTGTGGGAGCGACTTCAGTCGCGACGCGGTGTTGTCGAGGGAGTCTGTCGCGGCTGAAGCCGCTTCTACATGGGGTTGCGCCGCGCCAGTCCGAGCGCATTGCAGGAAGGGCGGCAGCGGTGCTCATGCGACCCACGCGTTGCGTTGTGCCATCCAGCTGCGCGGCATGGCTGGCGACTCCGTGGTCGCATCTTCCACACTGCGCCGCCCCGTTCAAGGAAGACTCGCCCGGATGCATCTTCGTGCCGTGCTCGCTGCCGTACTCGCCGTGCCCAATTCCGTCGCCGCTGCGCAGGACACGCCCGCATCCGCTGCCCGCGCCGCTGCTCACCCAGGTCGCGTTCGCCGGTGGCGACATGCAGTTGGGCGAGCGCGGCGGCCACTGCGCACTGCTGCGCGGCGAGACCGAACTGCTGGCGTTGGCGATCCCGGCGCCGTGCGGATTCAGTCCAGACCGACACGGCAAGGTGCGCATCGAGCCGTTCAATCGCGGCAGCCGCATCGTGCTGGTCGAGCACATCCGCCCGGATCCGCGACCGCCGCTGCGCGGCAGCGTGAGGCCGGAGTGCATCCGCGAGGCGCAGGCCGCGCGCGCGATCGGCGGCACGCTGGAGGCCGGTCATGTGATCGCCTCGGCCGGCTGCGATCGCGGCCCGACCGACCAGAAGCTGTTCGTCGCCGGTTTCGCCTGGTGACGGTCGCGCGCGTGGCGCGACCGCGCCGGTGCACGTGTCACTCGCCTTCGTCGTCTTCCTCCTCGTCCGCTTCGGCATCATCGCCACGCCCGGGTGCATCGGCATCCACCGGTTCCAGCAAGGTGTAGTCGTTGCGCTCGCGGCGCTGGTAGGCCGACGAAACCGGATAGGCCAGCAGCGGCGGCTGCGGTGCGCGTGCCAGGAACGCGGTGGGAAACAGCCGCGGCCCGCGCAGCCAGCTGCGCCAGCGTTCGCCGCTCAGGAAGATCGGCCCGTCCGCGGTCAGCGGCGGCGGAATCGCGGCGTTGGCATGGGTCAGCACGCTGAAGCTGAGCAGTGCCGGTTCGCCGCGTTCCCAGCGTTCCCACAGCCCTGCCGCCAGCAGCACCTGGCCGTCCGCGTGGTGGATGTAATAGGGCTGCGCCGGTTTGCGGCTGCGGTCCCACTTGTAGTATCCGGACAGCGGGATCACGCAGTGCTGGCTCTTCCACGGCGCGGCGAAGATGCGGCTGCGCGCGGCGCGTTCCAGCCGTGCGGTGACGGTGGTGTAGGGCGTGTCCGGCGTCTTCGACCAGCGCGGCACGATGCCCCATTGCAGGCGCTCCACCTGCGCGACGCCGTCGCGGCACAGGAGTGCGGTGGCGAGGTCGCCCTTGCCCAGATTGTAGTGGTCCGGGTAGGCCGCAAGCGCCGCACGCAGCGACGCGTCCAACTGCGCGGGCAGGGCGTCCTCGATGCCGAAGGCCTGTACGAAACGTCTCATCGGTCTCTCGCGTTGCGTGCTCGCAGCTTAGGGCGCACGGCGGGCAAGCGCGGGTGAAGAAGTGGGGCGCGCGGCGATGTGCGCGCATGCGCTTGGCGACGGCGTCGTCGCCGCTGACGGTTTCTTCATCCGTTCTTCCCGCGCGCGCTCGCATATTCCTGGCCCGATATCCGCGATCGCACGACCGTGCGTAGCGCAGGAGGGAGGCAATCGCTCATGTTCTGGAAACGCAATGGCCTGTCGCTGGTGCTGTTGGGGCTGACCCTGCTGTTCATGGCCGGCCAGGCGCTCAGCGGCCACCTCGCCTACAACGACGAACTGCGCCAGCAGGGACTGGCGCCGCTGATGTTCTGGGAATACCTGCGCAGCGGCCATTTCGTCGGTGCGCTGTTCGAGAACTGGGAGAGCGAATTCCTGCAGATGGGCATGTACGTGGTGCTGACGGTGAAGCTGCGGCAGTGGGGCTCGGCCGAATCGCGGCCACTGTCGCCCGAGCAGGAAGACGACAGCGTCGCACCGGCC